>Ga0255093_1000119_pt1 | contig 37780 bp, 34 predicted proteins | sample Colum_Law_RepA_8_2_FD_188437 | JGI IMG/M metagenome (GOLD analysis project Ga0255093, IMG submission 188437) | Freshwater microbial communities from Columbia River, Oregon, United States - Colum_Law_RepA_8d | ecosystem: Environmental > Aquatic > Freshwater > River | place: USA: Oregon...
AAGCAGGACCAGCAGGAATACGTGGAGTACATCGACGAGCAGTACAACGCGGAGCGACTCACCGAAATCCTCACCAACGTGGCGGACATGATCGGCGCACACGTGCTGAACGTCGCCCGCCAGGACTACGATCCGCAGGGTGCCTCCGTCACCATGCTGATCTCGGAAGGTCATCTGGATGGCCTCTCCACCCCCGGCAAGAAAGACAAGGAATCGGTGGTGGCCCACCTCGACAAGAGCCACATCACGGTCCACACCTATCCCGAGAACCACCCGGACGCCGGCATCTCGACCTTCCGCGCCGACATCGACGTTTCCACCTGCGGCAAGATCAGCCCGCTGAAGGCGCTGAACTACCTCATCAAGAGCTTCGAGAGCGACATCGTGGTGATGGATTACCGCGTGCGCGGCTTCACTCGCAACGTGCGTGGCATGAAGCACTTCATCGATCACAACATCGACTCGATTCAGAACTTCATTGCCCGCGATGTGAAGGACAAGTACGACATGGTGGACGTCAACGTCTATCAGGAGAACATCTTCCACACCAAGATGAAGCTCAAGGAGCTCGATCTCGACACCTATCTGTTTGGCGAGGGTGCGTCCGAGTTGCCGCCGCGCGAAGCCAAGCGCATCCGCGGCCGCGTCGACCACGAGATCATGGAAATCTTCTACGGCAAGAACATCCAGTCCTGAGGCGGTTTCGCCTCAGGGCAGGCGAAGGTCGGGCGCGGCTGGCACCTCAGGCAACTGGCTGGCAGCGCGTCGCACCACCAGCCAGCGCGGCACCTTCAGCTGCACGATCATGCGGTAGCACAGCAGGTAGCTCGCCGCGAACAGAACACAGAACCCGATCAGGACGTTGGGCTGGTCGGCAAAAACCACCGCCGGCACCACGCACAGCAGCACCAGCACCAGCAGATACGGCGTGGTCATGGCATTGCGCAGTACTGCGTCGCGGTGGTCGTGGTCGCCAGGGCGACGGCTCTTGACCAGGCGCCGGTACACCAGGTGGTGCAGATGCATCGCGTCTGCCTGCCACATCTGGCGCAAGCCGCCAGAGGTGGCACGACGGAACATCGAGAACAGCGTCTCCCACACCGGATAAGCGACGATCAGCAGCGCACACCACGGTGATACCGAGGGATTGCGAGTGACCAGCAGAATGCAGAACTCGGCGATCAGGAAGCCGATGAAGTACGCCCCGGCATCGCCCAGGAAAATGCGCCCCATCGGGTAGTTCCAGAACAGGAAGCCGACCAGGCTCAGCACCGCCAGGAGCGCAGCCTGCGTCAGCGCGGTGTCATCGTGCATAGCAGCGATGATGCCGATGGCGGAAAAGGCGGCGAGCGAAAAAAAGCCACAGAGGCCGTTGTAACCGTCGATGATGTTGATGGCATGCACCACGCCGGAGACCGCGAAGGCTGTCACCAGCAGCGACAGCAGGGCGCTGCGGGCGAGCAACTCATCGAGCAGGGGCACGTCCAGGCGGCGGATCTGGCCATCGAGAAAAAACCAACCCAGCCCTGCCGCGATCACGGTGACGCCCAGGCGCAGGCGCACGCCGGCTCGACGGCTCACATCCTCGATCAGGCCGATCACGAATACTGGCAGCGAGCAAACCACCAGCGCCCAGGCCGAGTACTGGCTCACATAGCCCAGCCAATCCCACAGCAGGCATCCGGCCACGAACGAAACGAACACCGGCACGCCACCCAGTCGCGGCACCCAGTGCCGATGCACTTTCTGCACGCCATGCGATTCGTCGGTGCCGAAGCCGCCGTATCGAGCCGCCTTGATGGTGAGGCCCGCCAGCACCACGCTGAAAACCACCAGCACAATCATCCAAAGGATCATCAAAGCAACTCCTGGAGCGGGTCACTTCAGCAGGCTTTGAAGGAAAAAACATCCATCAAAGTCTGCCAGCGAAAGCCGCGTTCAATGGGTATCGCAATCGCGACGATGACAATGCCGAGCAATGCTTATGCCGATTCAAGCGTCATTTGAGCACCCGTTGCCGTGGCAAAACGACATGACTCTGATTTCAGCAGGTTTTTACACAACGATTCCGCGCCCACTTCATGCGGGCAGTAACTCCTGGATCAGCGACTGCCAGCGGCCCATCACCCGGCTGCGCTCGAACTCTGCATCGAACAAGGCCCGGGCACGCTGACCCATCTGGCGGCAGCGCTCCGGATCGTCAGCAAGTTTGCGGATGGCCTTGGCGATGGCCTCGCTGTCTTCGAGCGCCACGGCGATACCGATATCGTGTTCGCGTACCAGTCGCGCCACCTCGCTGCCGGGGCTGCCGAGGAACAGCAGCGCACGGCCAGCCGCCATGGCCGAATAGATCTTGCTCGGCACCAGCACTTCGTCGAACTGCGGGTCGAGCATCACCAGATGGATATCGGCGATGCCCAGAATCTGGCCCATGCGCTCGAAAGGCTGCTGACCCTGCCAGTGCACATTGCGCAGCCCAAGGGCGGCGACGCCCTGCTGGAATGCCGTGCGACGACTGCCCTCGCCCACCCAGAGAAACTGGACGTCGTCCCGGTCGCCAAGCCGCGCTGCAGCATCGAGCGAGGACTGAAAGTTGTGGGCAAAGCCCAGGTTGCCGAAGTAGCCGACCACAAAGCGGCAGGGCGGCAACCATTCGCGGGCCAGCGGCAGTTTCTCACGCGCCACCGGCTCGATGCTGCCGGCATTCGCCCAGTTGGGGATGATCGCAATCGGGCAGCCGCTGCCATCGCGCGCCAATCGGTCATGCATGCCCTCCCCAATCACCACCAGCCGCGCAGAGGCGCGATAGGCGATGCGCCGCAGGCCACGCAGCAGAGACAGCAAGGGTGCCGAGCGGCTCATGAGGCCCGCGCTTTGCACCACGTCCGGGTAGAGGTCCTGCACCCAGTGCACCACGCGAGCACCCCGGAGACGCGCCGCCAGCGTGGCGAGCACATTGAACATCGGCGGGTCCGTCATGCAGATCACCAGCTCGCCGCGCCGCAGACTGAAAAGCAAGGTGAGGAAGCCCTGCAGATAAAACGCGCCATAGCCCGCCGCCCGCAACAACAGGCCGCGCCGCGCCGCGGAGGGCACCGTCAGCCGCGTGAAATGCAGGGCGCCGATCTGCTCCCGCGCTGGCAGGCGCTCGTCAGATCCGCTGTAGCAGCGGTTGCAGGCCAGGATGCGGATATCGAGATCAGGCCGCGCGGCCGCCAGGGCGGTGGCCAGATCGTGCATCAGGCGGCTGGTCGGCGAGTCGTCGGGGAACGCAAAACGGTTGACGAGGGTCAGGCGCGGCATGCTGACCCCCGGCGAGGCGGGACCGTAAACCCGCACATCAGCGTTCGATCAGCCGGATTTCCACCCGACGGTTCTGCTCGACACCCGCCGCCGTGTCCTCACTGGCGCGGGGGCGCTCCTCGCCGATACCTTCGGTGCTGAAGCGATCGACCGCCACGCCCAGCTGGAACAGGCGCTCGTTCAGCAGCTTGGCGAGCGCCTGGGTATCGGCGAGGTTCTTGTCCTCGTAACCCACAGAGTCGGTGTGGACGCGGATCTGCGCGAACAGCTGCGGGTTCTTGATCAGCGCAGCAGCCACGGCGCGCAGGCTGGCGTCGGCGGAGGGCAGGACCTCGGTGGATTCGAGCCCGGCGAAGAACTCGGCGCGTGGCAGATTCAGCGATTGCGGCATCAGGCAGCCGTTCGCATCCACCTGCGCCTTGGCGGGCGGCGGCGGGCAGGCGTCTTCAGGCGACAGCACGGGCGGCACGACCCGCGCCGGCGGTGCAACCAGCGGCGCCAGGGGCTGCGGTTCGAGCGCGACTTCAGGCGGCAGGCTGGGCACTGGCGCTGCGGCCGCCACCACGGCGTCGCTGTGGAACGGCGTCGGCGGCTTTTGTCCAAAACTGTAGAACAGCCCGACGCTGCTCGTCGCGTCGTAGCTGACGCTGCGGCCGGGGACAAAAGCGGGGTCGAAGCGCGCGAGTCCGCGCAGCTCGCCGCGCAGGGTGAGCGCGGGACTCAGCTCATAACCCAGGCCCCAGCCGATATTGGCGTAGGGCGCGTTGATCTTGGCATTGCCGCGCTGGGTGGCCACATAGCCGCCGCCGACCAGAAACAAGTAGTTGACGCGCTCATCGAGCCTTTCCAGCCGCAGGTCGAGGCCGCCGCCCAGGCTGCGCTCGCTGTCGCGACCGGCCTCGCCTTTGGCCCGGAAGCCGAACACGCTCGCGTCGACATACGCGCCGGGTCGCAATGGCAGACCCAGGGTCAGCCGCCCGGTGGGGGCCGGCGACACGCCGCGCAAATCCTCCGGCAGCACCGCGCCGGCTGAGATACCAACCTGAACCGGGGCGGCCAGCAGAGCGCTCTGGGCAAAGGCCGAGGGTGCAGCAGCGGCGAGCACCAGAGCGGCGCTCTGAAATCCCTGTCTTGTCTGTTTTTTCACTGGGCAAATCCGCTTTCGGTTGGTTCGGCCAAAACACCTTGTGGAGGCGCTTCTCGACGGTGACGAGCATAGGTGGCTGCCGTCGCAGCGGCTACGGACCCCATCAATACTACTAGCCATATTCGTAGCGCCGGAATGTGCAGGATGAAGTCTGTGCCCGCGTGCAGGGCGGCGGCGACCAGCGCTGTAGCACCTGCCAGCGCAATGGCCCGCGTGCCGGCACCGCGTCGATAGCGCAGCACGCGAAATGCATGCCCGGCATGCAGGGCGCCCATCAGCAGCAGCCACAGCAGTCCGGGCACACCATGCTCGATGGCGAACTCGGCGTATTCGTTGTGGGCGTGGTCGTACAAGCCTTCGAGGGCCTCGCTCTGCGTCGCGAGAAAGAGGCTCTGGAAACTGCCGCCACCTGCACCCGTGAGCTGGTAGCGCTGCAGCAGCGGGGACAGGTCGCGCAGGGCGATGGCCCGCTGCTCGGTTTGCAGCTCGGTTTCGTCCAGCCGCTGCACCACCCGCTCCAGACCGTAGTAGTGGCTGACGATCCAGACATCCGCCACGGCAAAGCTGCCCAGCAGCAACATGGCCGTGGCAAGGCGCGCTCGGTTGTGCAGCACGGTCCACAGCAGCACCCCGAACACGAGCGCCACCATGAAGGCGACGTTGCCCATGCGCGACTGGCTCAAGACCACCGCCGCCAGCAGCACCAGCAGCAGCACGCGCCAGACCAGCGCCGGGCTCATCAGCCAGGCCAGCAGGCGCAGCACCTGGCCGCGCCAGCCGCGTACCGGGCTTGGCTCGTTCTTCCACGCCAGCAGCAGCGCCAGCGCGGCCGCTGCACCCAGCGCCAGCAGATGCGAAAAATGGTTGCGGTTGATGAAGGTGCCGGTCGCCCAGCCACGGCCAAAGACCTTGCGCTCGAAGAATCCGATCTCGCTGCCGGTGAGCGTCATGCCCAGCCCGTAGAGCGCCTGCAAACCAGCCACCAGCGCCATCACCATCAACAGCCCACGCCGCCGCGACTCACCCTGCACGCACCGGGCAGCCAGCAGGTACAGGCCCAAGAGGCCGATGCTCGCCAGCAGATCGGCGCGACTCGCGGCCGGCTCCACACTCAGGGTGTAGACCGGCTCGAGCCCCAGCGGCGTCACCCCCTGGTGCAGCGACACGGCGGCCGGCGAGAGCCAGGCCAGCATCGCCTCCGGCAGCGGGACCAGGCTCACCGCCAGCCAGGCCAGCCACAGCAACCACCCGACCACGCCGAGCCGGAACGCCCGCCCCCGGGGCCAGCGGCCCGCGCCGGAAGGCAGCACCGCGAAAAGCAGCGCCACCCCGGTCAGCAGCAGGGTGCCGGACTGCGCTGCTGCGCCGACGCTACCCCAGGGCCAGGGAATGGCCGCGATCACCAGCAGCAAGAGGGCATACGCCACACGATCTGGCCAGGCCGGGAGGTCGTTCGACTTCATGGCAGCGCCTCCACTTCGCGGCACCAGCGACGGCGCGCCTTGTCGAGCTTGGCGGGCTGGGCGCAGGCCGCGAGCTCCGCTTCGATGCGCGCGCACCAGCGCCCGCCCGTGAATTGCGCGCCGTATTCGGCACAGAAGGCCGGATGGCGGCGGGCGCGGACGATGCGATCCAAGAGCTTTTGCCGCTGCACGAGGTTCTGCATGGTGCGGCGGTAGCTGGGATACAGCGCCGCCAGCTGCGGGTCTGAAAGCTGCGCGCCGTGCCGCCAGCGGATGTCTGCCAGGGCGAGGTGCACTGCCGGCGAATGGGGGGCGAGCTGCTGGGCGCGCGCCACGGCGTGGTCAAAATGGGCGCCGAAGTCACCCACCAGCGCCAGGGCGCGGGCGAACTCCGCCCAGCGGTACGGGTCCGCGGGGGCATCCTGCAGCGTGTCGAGGTAGCGTTTTACAAAGGCCGGCGCATCGCCCTCCACGGCGGCCAGGCGACCACCGAAGGCGCGGGCAGCCACACGGCGCAGCTGGCTGGCGAGGTCGCTCGCGGCCACGGCGCGCCGCAGATCACTCTGGCTGCTGCTGATGCGAGCGATCTCGTAATACAGGCTCGACGCCAGCTGCACCGTGCCGGCCACCACCAGGCCCAGGGCCAGCAGCAGTGCTGACCAGCGCGCCATCGTCAGCCGTAGTACCGGTAGGCGTATCGGTAGTCACCGTGGGCGTCGGCATGGCGGCGCACATCCACCTTGTTGAAGATGCAGCCCACCAGCGGCGCATTGGTGGTGCGCAGCTGCTGGATGGCCCGGCGCACGGTCGCCATGCGAGTCTGCTCGGCGCGGGCGATATAGAGCACCGCATCGGCCAGCCGCGCCAGCACCAGGGTGTCGCTGGCGGCGAGGATGGGCGGCGAATCGATGATGATGCGGTCGTAGCGGCCGCGTAGTTCCTTCAGCAGACTGGCGAAGGCCATGGAGCTGATGGTTTCGGACGGGTTCGGCGGCCGCGCTGCCACGGCCAGCACATGCAGGCCGCTGGGATCGGTATGGATGGCGGTGTCGAGCGTGGCGGTGCCGGTCAGCACTTCCATCACGCCTTCGCGGTGCTGCTTGGACAAGCCCAGCAGGTGCCGCAGGGTCGGGGCGCGCAGGTCGCCTTCCAGCAGCAGCACCTTCTCGGAGGCCGCCAGCGCCAGCGCCAGACAGGTGGCAACGCTGCTCTTGCCCTCGCTGGGCACGGCGGAGGTCACCACGTAGCACTGGCGGCGGCTGTCGACCTCGGCGAGCTTCATGGCCGTACGGACCGAGCGCACGCCCTCGGCGAACGGCGTCCGGCTGTCGTTGAGGAAGAACTTGACGATGCTCGCGCCGCGCTTGAACGACACCTTGGGCACGATGCCGAACAGCGGCACCTGCACCACGCTCTCGAGGTCCTCGACCGAATGCAGACCCTCGCTCAGCACGTGCCGCAACGAGGCCAGGGCCAGGCCGAGGAAGAAGCCCACCAGCATCGCGATCACCACGATCTTGCCGCGATCGGGCAGCACCGGCGACTTGGGCAGCAGGGCGGCGTCGGTGATACGGGCGTTGAGCGGCTCGTAGCTGGTGGTGCTGTCGGTTTCCTTGAAACGCTGCAGGAACAGGTCGTAGAGCTGCTTGTTGGTTTCCACCTCGCGTTCGAGCACACCCAGCTCGAACTGCTTGCGATCCAGCGAGCGGGCACGGCCGGTGGTGTTGGCGACCACACCGGACATCTGCCGTTCGGTTTCGGCGGCGATCTCATACTGGTTGCGCACGCCTTCGGCGGCGTTGAGCAGCTGCTGGTCGAAGGCGCGGCGCGCGGCTTCGAGCGCGGTGGTGCTGGCAGCCATCTGCGGATGCTTGTCGCCATAACGCTGCTGCACCTGTTTGAGCTGCTGCTCGGCGTCCAGCAGCGCGATGCGCGCCTTCTGCACGCCACCGTCCTGCAGCAGCGCGTTGATCTGCTCCAGACGGGTCGGGTCGCTGCCGGCGCTGCGGATGCGCGAGTAGGTGCTGGACAGCTCGGTCTTCACACGCTGGGAGTCGCGCAGACGCTGGGTGTTCTCGATCAGCTCCTGGTCGATGAGGCCGCGGTTGCTGCCCACCGCCACGATCTGGTTCTCGTCGCGGTAGGCCTGCAGGGCACGTTCGGCCTTCTGCAGCTGGGCGCTCAGGTCGCCGAGCTTGCCGGTGAGCCAGCGGCCGGCGCGCTGGGTGGCTTCGAGACGCGATTCCAGCCCGCTTTCGATGTAGACATCCGCGAGCGCGGTGGCGACTTTCTGTGCGGTTTCCGGGTTGGCGGAGAAGTAATGCACCCGCACCAGGCGCGTGCGCGGCACCGGCTGCACGCCCACCTGAGAGAGCAGGATCGAGGTGGCGCGCTCGCGGCGCTGTTCCGGGGTGGCGGCCTGCACGGGGGCGGCCTCGGGCAGGCCGGGCAGCCAGCGACGCCAGTCCAGCCGCTGGCTGATGCTGGTGGTCAGGCCTTGCGTGGCGGCATCAGACAGAAACTCGTCGTCGTCCGCGAGCTTGAGCTTGTCCACCACGCGGGCAGCCAGCTCGCGCGAGCGCAACAGCTCGAACTGGGTGGCGAAGTACTCGCTGGAAACCCCCTGCGTCGGGTCGTAGACATCCTGCACCTGCTGCACGATGCGCTGGGCGCGCGGCTCGATCAGCAGCGTCACGGTGGCGCGGTAGATCGGCGGCAGCGAGAGCGCAATGAGGATGCCGATCAGCGTCGCGGCCACCGTCATCAGCACGATGCCGCTGCGGTAGCGACGCAAAAACTTGAACAGCGCGGCCAGATCGGACGGCGGCTGTGCGGGGATTTCCGGCGCGACGACCGGAACAGGAAGTTGGTTCAAAACACGCCCTCTTCGACGAACAAGGTATCGCCGGGATACAGCGGCGCATCCAGACCGACTTTTTCACGCGCGCTTGCAGGCGCACCCTCGCGCAGCACGAAGATGCGGCGCGGCGAGCCCAGCGGCGTCATGCCGCTGGCCAGCGTCAGTGCCTTTTCGACACTCAGGCCCTCGCTGAAGGGGAAGGCGCCCGTGTTGCGCACCGCCCCCGAGATGAAGATGGGGCGGTAGCGCACCACATAGACCCGCACGTTGGGGTCTCGCAGGTAACCCGCGCGCAGCCGGTTGGCGATGTCCTGTTCCAGCTGCAGCGGCGTGAGGCCGACCGCATTGACTGCCCCGATCAGGGGATAGTTGATGCTGCCGCTGGACTCCACCGCCGCCTCGCGGGACAGATCGGCCTCGCGGAACACATCCACCCGGATCAGGTCGCCCACGCCCAGCCGATAGGTGGCCGCGGTGAACTGCGCGCGCGAGACCGTCTCGGCCGCGCGAGGCCCCGAGGGCGCCGCACAGGCCGCCAGCAGCAGCGCGCCGACCAGCAGCGTCGCCTGGCTGAGAAGTGGACCGGAGAAATTGGAGACCATGGGAGTTCTGGCTACAGAGTCAGGCGCACGCCAAGCTTGGCTTCCGGCGCGTCGTACTCGCGCGAGGGCAGATTGGACTCGCGGTTGCGGCTGAGATATTGCCCAAACACACTCATCTTCCGTGCCAGCAGGTAGTCAAAGCCCACTTCTGCGCGGATGAATTTGTCCGTGCGGTTGGCACCCACGAACTCGCTGCGGGAATACCGCGCACCGGCATTGGTGGTGAAGCGTGCCGACCAGGTCTGCTGCCAGTTGAGGCCCACCGAGCGCTCGTCGATGAAGAAGGTGTCGACGCGGAAGGTTTCGCTGGTGGTCTGGCCCGCGATCAGGCGGACCTCGGTGATGGGCTTCGGCACCCAGGCGATATTCGCTTTCCAGGCAAAGGCCTGGCGCGCGGGACGCTGGCGACCGTCCACCGAGTAATCACGCACACCCACCTGCAACTCACCGGAGGTCTTACCGGTGGCGATCCAGCGCAGGCCCACCCGCACGGTCAGCTCGTTGCCATTGCGATTGCCCAGGCTGGAGAGCACCGGCCGCACATAGTCGGTGGCGCGCTGGGCGGCGCTGAAGATCAGTGCGGTCTTGGGCGAATACTCGTAGGCCAGTTCGTAACTGATGACCTTGGAGGTGTAGTCGAGAAACACCGTCTGGTCGCGATTGCTGGTGTAGCGACGCTCGGACTGGCCGATCGTGATGGTGTTGCTGCCAAGCGAATCCGACGCCCCGTAGCGATAGCCGAGCGAAGCATCGCTGAGATCCCAGCGGTCGATCTCGCCCTTGGTGAAATCCGGGTTGCCTTCGGTGCGCTGCAAGCCGATGGGGTCATGGCCGTGACGGAAGGCGCCTCCCAGATCAAACCGATGGCGGACCAGCGGCTGCCAGACGTAATTGGCGCTGACGCCGTAGTCGAGGTAGTGGTCCAGATCGCCCGGCAGATCGTAGTTGGCCTGCTCCAGGTCGGCATCCAGCGTGAAGCGGCCGGCCGAACTGCTGCGGGTCACCGCGACCGAGGGCCGCAGCCGATAGCCTGTTGCCGAGACGCCGTCGCGAGGCTCGTAGAAATAATTGTTGGCTTGAGCGACGCTGGCTTCCACCGCCGCGCTGCCGAGAAACCCCAGGCCCAGATCGTATTTGTCCCGGGCCTGCGACCAGGCCGGTGCGGTCACCAGCAGCAGGCCGCCCAGGGCCGAGATGCGAGCCAGGCTCTTGAATGCATCGTGCATTGTGTTTTGTTTCACTCCCTGAAGAACCGACCGCGCTGCACCTATCGTAGGGGCAAGATGGCATCCGAGGCACTAGTAAGATTCTCAAAAGCCTCGGCCTGCCGCGCGGGTGTCCATGTTAGGGCGCATTCGAGACTGTGCAGTGACATCGCCTGCCGTGCCTCGGCTGGCAGATCATGGAAGCGCCGCAGCGCCGCCAACAGGGCGTTGGCCTCCGGCTCATACAGCAGGCCATTGCCTCCGGCCTGCACAAAAGCTGTGGTCGCCCCGCAGCGGCGGCTGGCCAGGATCGGCAAACCGGCTGCCGCTGCCTCGTGGATCACCACGCCCCAGTTCTCCACGCGGCTCGGCAGCACCAGGGCCTGGCAGCGCGCCATCAGCGCCGGCAGCTGGCCGGGCTGCACGAAGCCCAGTGCCTTCACGCCTGGTTCGCATTCGGCCAGGGCAGCCATCGGTCCGGTGCCTGCCAGCCAGAGCTGCAAGGGCGCCGACACCTGCTGCCGATAGGCCCGGTAGGCGGCGATCAGCAGGTCCACGCCCTTGTCGTGCACCAGCCGGCCCGTGAACAACAGCGCGGGCTCACGCGCGGCGAGCGGGGTTTCGCAGCGATAGGCGTCGACATCCGCGCAATACAGGCCGGTCTCGACCCGCGCATAGCCCAGCCGCCGCGCAAACTCGGCCTGTGGCGCGCCCGCCACCCAGGCGATATTGGCCATCGGCCGCAGCAGCCAGGGCGCGATCAGGCAGCCCAGATGCTGGCGCACGGTGCCATGCCAGGGGTTGTCGATGGCGCAGGCCACGGGCCGTCCCAACCGGCGCAGTCGGCGGCCAGCGGCGCGCTCCAGCGGGTGGGTCCAGCCGGCGATGAAGGCCGCGTCCGGCAGTTCGGCGTCGCCGCGGGCCAGCCAGTCCCGGCGGTGACGGTCGTCATCATCGGCCAGCGCCGAGGCACAGAAGCCGAGGTCAAAGCCGCCAAACGGCGCCTCGCCGGACGCCGGCTCGAAAATCACCTCCAGCCGGTGGCCGCGCGCGGCGAGGCTGCGCAGAAACGAGACCGTATAGGGCGCCAGCCGCCGTGCAAAAATGCCAATGCGCAACACGCCACCTCCATTATTACTACCGACCCGAAGTGCTTGCGGCGCGGTTGTTGCAGGCACACTGCCGCCGCAAACCACCGTCCAGTCAGCCGCCCTTGTGACCACCACCGCCCCACTCGCCCACAAACCGGTGCCGCCGGTGAACTACGCGATGGCGCTGCTCGGCCTGGTGCTGGGCACGGTCACTGCCATTGTGGCCTTGCCATCGGACTACTACGAGCCAGGCGGGCTGACTTTTTCAGCGCTGCTGCTGGCCGCCGGCCTGCTGACGGGGCCGTTTGTCTCTTCGCTCACCGACCCGCGCGGCTGGCTGCGCGCCGAGAGCGTGATGATGCTGGGGCTGGTGTATTGGCTGCTCACCGAACTGCTCTCCACCGACTACGAGGCCTACCAGCTCACCCGCGACGGCATCATCCGCGCCTTCGTCTACATCGGCCTGTTCGCGGCCATGATCCAGCTGGGTTCGGCTATCGCGCACCGCTGGCATGCGGAGTTCTTCAAACCGCGCCCGAGCCCGCCTGATTTCTCCGCCGACTGGCTGTTCAATGCGCTGATGGCCTGCTCACTCCTCGGGCTTCTCGCCCGTGTCATCCCTTGCGAGTTCTCGCCGGAGTGTCTGAGCGAGGGTTTGTTTGGCGCACGCCAGATGGGTGCCTGGACGCGGGGCATGAAGGGAGATAGTGGGGCCTTCGTGCAGCACCTCGGTTATTTCGGCTATCTGTCGCTGCCCTTGACGGTAGCCTTGCACTACCGCGTTCGACGCATCGACTGGCGGGTAGCAGCAGGGCTTGTACTCACGGTCATCTTCATGCTGTTTCTCATCAAGGACGGCGGCCGCCGACTAGTCGGCATGGTGGCGGGTTCGGGGCTGCTCACCTGGCTGCTGCTGCGCCCCCGGCTGAACCTCAGGGAGTTGGTCATTGGCGGCGGTGCCGGCCTGCTGCTGCTGGCACTAATGGAGGTGATGCTGATGTTCCGGCTTTCCTCCGGTGGCGTGCTGGAAAATCTTTTTAGCGGTCGCGCCTTCGAGTCCAACCCTCTGGAAGAAGGCGTGAAGGTCGACAACAACTTCAATTCTCTGGTGCGCACACTCGACCTCATCCCGCAGTTCGAGCCCTTCACTGGCTGGGACAGCGTCGTCTACTGGGCTGTGCGGCCCATTCCTCGCGTGCTGTGGCCTGAAAAGCCGATTAATCCGGGCGTTGATATTCCGACCGCACTCGGCAAAAACTGGGGACCGGGTTTCAGTCTCACGCTATCGGCGGTCGGTGACTGGTACATCGGCTTTGGCATCTGGAGCATCGCCCTGGCAGGCCTGGGCATGGGTTTTCTCGGCGGCCGGCTGGTGCTGGCCTGGTTCAAGCCGACGCTGCGACAGACGATGCTCTACAGCCTGGGCGCGATGTGCCTGTTCATCGGCCTGCGCAGCTATCTGGAGCTGATCCTGATGAGCTACCCGATCCTCGCACTGCTGCTGATCGAGCGGCTGACGCAGATGCGCAATGCCCGCCTGCACGCTGTTGCGCAGCCTCGCATATCTTGAGCGGCCACCATCGAATGGAAATCGACATCGCCGGTAATCGGCAGGCCCGCAAATACAGTCGCAGCGAACTGCTGCAGAGAGTGCTTTGGGCCTTCGCGAAACCTTTGTTCCGCTACAGCCCACGCCCTCTCTACGGCTGGCGCAACCTGCTGTTGCGGGGCTTTGGCGCAAGGCTTGGCAGGCAAGTGCGCATCTACCCCAGCGTCGAAATCTTTCTGCCCAGCCTGCTGGTGATCGGCGACGAAGTGACCATCGGAGCCAGGGCGCAGCTCTACAACCTGGGGCTGATGACCATCGGCGCGCAGGTGACCGTCTCACAGGGCGCCCATCTCTGCGGCGGCAGCCATGACGACACCGACCCTAGCCTGCCGCTGATCCGTGCCGCTATCACGCTCGAAGCCGGCTGCTGGGTCTGCGCGGATGCCTTCGTCGGCCCAGGCGTCACCGTCGGTGCAGGCTCGGTGGTGGCAGCCAGAGCGGTGTGTGTGCGTGACGTACCCGCATGGACCGTAGTGGCAGGCAGCCCCGCCCGCTGGATTCGCCAGCGCAGGCTCGACAAGACCAGAACCTGACATGCGGCTGTTGCTGACCATTCCCGACATCGCCGCCGCCACCGGCGGGCCGCCGATCTCGACCACCAGCCAAGCGGCGGCGCTGAAGGCGGAGGGCGACGAGGTGCATCTGCTATTTGCGGCCGACACCAGTTCACTGCGGGTCGCAGTGCCCTGCGGGGTCCATGCACACTGCGTGCCGCAGCAGAGCAGTCCTTGGCAACGCTACCGTCAGTTCCGTAGTCGGGCAAGGCAATTGATTGCGTCCGAAGGCATCGAGATCGTGCATGACCACGGACTCTGGCTGCCGGAAAACGTTGCCTCTGCCGATGCCGCACAGTCTCAAGGCGTGCCCTGGATCGCACAGCCCTGCGGCATGTTGCAGGACTGGTCGATGCGTCAAAGCCGCCTGAAGAAGCAAATGGCCTGGCAGCTTTATCAGCGGCGACGACTGGTACGGGCTGCTGCCCTGGTCAGCACCAGCGAGGCGGAATCAACCGAGGCCGGCCCTTGGCTGCCAGGCTCGCTGCCGCTGGCTTGCATCCCTTATGGCATCGACATCCCTAATCCATTACCTCACCTCACCCGTGAGCGACAGGCTGTGTTTCTTGGCCGTCTGCACCCCAAGAAGCAGGTCGATGTGCTGCTCACCGCCTGGGCTGCGTTGCGCCCCACCGGCTGGCAGTTGCGCATTGCCGGCAGCGGTGAGCCCGGCTATGTGACTGCCTTGAAGCAGCAGGCGACCCGACTCGGCCTCGGTGACGACGTGCAGTTCGTAGGCGCGGTACATGGCGAACAGAAATCCAGACTGCTGTTCGAGAGTCGCCTGTTCCTGCAACCGAGCCAGCAGGAAAATTTCGGCCTCGCGGTGGCCGAGGCGTTGGCCCATGGCCTGCCTGCCATCACGACCACGGCGATGCCTTGGTCTGCCTTGGTCGAAGCAGGCTGCGGCTGGAACATAGGCGTCGATGCGGTCTCGATCACGACAGCCCTGGGCACCGCATTGGCGCTCCCTGACGCGCATCTGGAAGACATGGGCCAGCGCGCGCGCCGCTTTGCTGCGCAGTACTCCTGGGCTGAAACCGCTCGCGGTCTCCAGCGCCTGTATTCCTCAGCCCTCACCCGCAGCGAATAGCGCCCTTGTGATCGTCATCCCTGCCCATCACCAGCAACCACATCCGAACAGCATCGCGGATGCGCGCTGCTCGGCTAGGCTCCAGGGGCCGGCGCGGCCCCACATCGCCTGGGTGATCTGGGGCGACGAGCCGCTAGGTGGCGTGCGGCGCGCACTCAGCAACTTTTCCACCGGGCTCGCGGCGCGCGGCTGGCGCGTGAGCATCGTCTGCCTCGACGAGGGCGAGATGGCCGTCGAGGCGCGCCGTCTGGGCCTTCAAGTGCATTGCCTGCGTGACGAGGGCGATCACCATGCCCGTTACGCCGCTGTCACCCGTCGCCGCTTCGGACGCATTCAGGCGCAGATTGCGCTGCGTCGCTACCAGTCTGGGCTGGCTGCACAGCTGGAGGCGCTGGCGCCGGATGTGGTCAGCACGTATTGGCCTGACTTTCTCCCGCTCGTGGGTCGCGTCTGCAAAGGCCTCGGCATCGCCGCCGTGTGGGAGATCCCCGAAGTACCCTCGGTGCAGCGCTTCCGGCTCAACCAGCGCGTCTATGCGGCGCTGCTCGGCCACTACCGCCTGCGGCCCATCGCCAACAGCCGCTTTACCGCGACACTGCTGGGCCCCGCGCCGGGCCTGACCGTGGTGTATCCGCCCTCGGACTCGGCACAGTTCGACCCGGCGCGGGTCATCCCGCTGTCGCGCAGCGCGCTGGGGCTGCCTCCGGATGCCCTGCTGCTCGGCAGCATTGCGCGGTTATCACCCCAGAAATGCGGCGAGCCGCTGATCCGCGCGCTGGCGCTGCTGAACAGCGAGCTGCCGCACCTGCATCTGCTGTTTGTCGGGGGGCCCTTGGACAGCGACTACGGGCGCACCCTGCGGCAACTGGTCACCGCGCTGCGGCTCGAATCCAAAGTGCATTTTCTCGGCGAGGCGCCCGACCCCGTGGCAGCCCATGCCCTGATGGATTTCTTCGTCAGTTGCCGGCCCGATCCCGAGGGCTTCGGGCTGTCGGTGGTTGAGGCGATGCTGATGCAGAAGCCAACTCTGGTGCGGGCCCTCGGCGGCCCGGCGGAAACCGTCATCGATGGCGAGACGGGCTGGCACTTCGAGTCCGATACGCCCGCTGCGATTGCCGCCGCCATCCGCCGCGCCGTCGCCGACCGGCCCCGCTGGCCGGCGATGGGTGCCGCCGGTCGCGACCGCGCCGTCCGCGAGTTCTCCTTGGAAGCCAGCCTGCCGCGCTTCGAGCAGGCGCTGCTCGGACATCTCGGTCAGCACCCATGAGCCCGTCTTTCGCAAACCCCTTCCCGAACGAGAACGCCCGATGAGCACTCTCTACGTCCAATACGGCTGCGGCTGGTGCGCACCGGAGGGCTGGCTGAACTTTGACGCCAGCCCGACGCTGCGCTTCGAGCGCCTGCCGGTCATCGGCGGCCTCTACACCCGCAACGCCAACCGCTTTCCGGCCAATGTGCGTTTCGGCGACGTGGTGCGCGGCCTGCCGGTGGCGGAGGACTCCTGCGATGGCATCTACTGCTCGCATGTGCTGGAACACCTGGCGCTGGAGGATTTCGATATCGCCCTCGCCAACACCCGGCGCTACCTGAAGCCCGGCGGCACCTTCCGCCTCGTGGTGCCGGATCTGCAACGCATTGCCCGCGACTACCTCGCCAATCCCTCGATCGGCGCTGCACACGATTTCATGGAAGACGCCTTCATTGGCGAGCGCCAGCGCCCGCGCGGCCTGGGCGGCCTCCTGCGCAGCTGGCTCGGCAACAGCCGCCACCAGTGGATGTGGGACGAGAAGTCGATGACCGAGCGGCTGCAACAGGCCGGCTTCACGCGCATCCGCCGCTGCGCCTTCGGCGATGCCGCCGACCAGCACTTCGACGCGGTAGAGGATGTGACCCGCTTCGAGGGCTGCCTGGCGATGGAGTGCAGCAAGTAGCGCGGCATGGAAAAACCACTGCACATCGGCTGGCTGATCTGGGGTGACGACGAGGGCGGCGTCGGCACGGCCGTGCTCAACAACGCCGCCCTGCTGGCCAGTCTCGGGCAGACCGTCTCGATGTGGAGCTTCGGCCCCGGCGCGGTGGCGGAGGCCGCCGCCAGACGCGGCTGGACGGTGCACCGGCTGGGCGAGGACCCGGACCTGCATCGCCGCTATGCCAGCCATGGCTTTTCGCCACGCGGCCTCCTGCGGCGGGCGGCGGTGGCACTGCGCCTGCGCGGCGTGCTGCGACAGGGCCTGCGCCAGCACCACCAGCCGGATGTGCTGTGCGCACCCTGGCCCGACCTGATGCCGCTCGCCGGCCCGGTCGCCCAGGCCTTGCGGCTGCCGCTGGTGCTGGAAATGCCCGCGACGCCCTCGCAGTACCGCTTCGATCTCAACCAGCGGGTCTACGCCTGGATGGTGCGCCGCTGGCGGGTGCGCACACTCGCCAACAGCGACTACACCGCCAGCCGCATGCGGCGGGTGCCCGATGTCTGGGTGGTCACGCCGGCCGTCGATGCGCCGCGCTTCGATCCGGCCCGCGTCTCGCCCATCCCGCGGGCGGCGCTCGGCGTGCCGCCGGACGCCGTGCTCGTCGGCCTCGTCGCGCGGCTTTCACCCGAGAAGGGTGCCGATCTGGCCATCGAGGCCTTGAGCCTGCTGCCAGCCGAAGCACCGGCACTGCATCTGCTGTTAGTCGGCGGGCCTCAGGATTCGGCCTATGCGAAGGGCCTGCGCGAGCAGGCCCGCGTGGCGGGCGTGGCCGAGCGCGTGCACTGGGTGGAGACCGTGGCCGATCCGGAACGCTACTGGGCGGCCTGCGATCTCGCCCTCAACGCCCGGCGCGACGTGGAGCCCTTCGGCCTCTCGCTGATCGAGGCCATGCTGATGCAGCGACCCGCCATCGCCCACGCGCTGGGGCAGCCGGCCGCCAGCGTGGTGGATGGCCGCACCGGCTGGCTGTTCCATCAGCCCACTGCCGCTGCACTCGCCGAGGCGCTGCGCCGGGCGCTGGCGGTGCGCGGGCAATGGCCCGCCATGGGGCAGGCGGCACGCGAGGATGTACTGCGCCGCTTCGCCAGCACCGCACACGCCACTCGCTACCTCGCCCTGCTGCGCGAGCATGTGGACAGGCTGGCGGCATGAAAGTCTCCGTCGTCATCCCCACCTACCGCGACTGGCCGCGGCTGGCGCTCTGCCTCGCAGCCCTCCGCGCGCAGACACTGCCGGCCGGCGAGTTCGAGATCATCGTCGCCGACAACGATGCCCTGCCGCTGCCGCTCGATCAGCGGCCCGCGGGTGTGCGCTATGTGCATGCGCCACAGGGCTACTCCTACGCCGCCCGCAACGCAGGCGCGGCGCTGGCCGGCGCGCCGGTGCTGGCCTTCACCGATGCCGACTGCCTGCCCACGCCGCAGTGGCTGCAGGCCGGGCTGGCGGCTCTCACCGCGCATCCGGACTGCGATCTGATGGCGGGCCGCATCGACATCAGCGCCGCGCAGGACAACGCCGCGGTGCGCTACGAGCGGCTGTTCGAGTTCCAGCAGGAATCCCTGGTGCAGCTGGGCGGCTATTCGGTGACGGCCAATCTCTTCGTGCGGGCAGCGGCCTTTCAGGCCGTGGGTGGCTTCGATGCGGGGCTGAAATCCTGCGGCGACTCCGAGTTCTGCCTACGCGCCGGGCGCTCGGGCCACGCCATCGGCTATGCCGATGCCGCCCTGCTGCACCACCCGGCGCGGGATTCGCTGCACGAGATTCTTGCCAAGAACCGCCGCATCGCCACCGGCGAGCACGCGCGCATCCGCCGGGAGGCCCAGGGCAGCGCCGTCGCCGTGTGGCGTGGCCTGCTGTATGCCTTTCGGCCACGGCCGCGCGAGTGGTTCTACCTGCTGCGGGGCGGGCGTGGCAGCGAGGCCTATCCGCTGCCCCAGCGCGCCGGCGTGCTGGCGGTGCGGCTCTTGGTTCACTATCAGATGGCCTGGTGCATGTTGCGGAGCCAGCTCAGCCATGGGCGCAGCGACGCCGCCGTCCGTTGACGCTCGATCTACTGGAATCACTGCTTGAAACCCCTCGCCCCGCTCCGCCGACAGCTTGCCGCCACCGCCGAAACGCTGGGCCTGCGCCGCTGGATCAACTGGCACCTCAACTACCACCGCCGCCTGCATCTCAACGGCGTCGCCATGCGGGTGCCGAAAATCCAGGGGCTGGCCTGCCCGGACTCCGAACCCTGGATGCTGGAGCTGCTGCGCCGGGTACTGCCGCTGAAGCCCGGCCGCTTTCTGGACGTGGGCGTGAACCTGGGCCAGACGCTGCTGAAGGTGAAGGCGCTGGAGCCCGCGCGCGACTATCTCGGCTTCGAGCCCAATCCGGTCTGCCTGCATTACCTGGCGGCGCTGATCCGCGACAACGGCTTCAGCGGCGTGCAGCTGGTACCGGCGGGCCTGTTCGAGCACGATCAGGTGCTGAACCTGGGATTCTTCTCGGATGACCCGGCCGATGCCTCGGCCTCGATGATCGAGAACTTCCGCCCCAACGCGGTGAAGGCACGCACGCTGGTGCCGGTGTTCCGCTACGAGACGGTGGAGCAGGCGGTGTCGGTGCAGACGCTCGGCGTCGTCAAGATCGACGTCGAGGGCGCCGAACTGGAAGTATTGCGCGGCCTCGGGCCAGCCTTGCGGCGCGACCGGCCCCTCGTGCTGCTGGAAGTGCTGCCCGCCTACAGCACCGACAACCGCCCGCGCATCGAGCGTCAGGAGGCGCTGGCCGCACTGCTGCACGAGGCGGATTACGGCATCCAGCGCGTGCGAAAGACGGCCGATGGCCACTTCAGCGGCCTGCAGCCATTGGCGGATTTCGGCGTGCATGGCGACCTGGAGCAGTGCGATTACCTGATCCTGCCCGCCGAAGTGGCGGCACCGGCATGAGCGCCGCGCCCCCGCCCCGCATCAGCGTACTGATCCCGGTCTACCGCGACTGGGACCGCTTGCGGCTCTGCCTCGACGCGCTGGCGCTGCAGGACTGGCCGTCGCAGGACTTCGAGGTGATCGCGATCAACAACGACAGCGCGCCGCCACCGGCCGGCTTCGCGCATCCGCGGCTCGACACGCTGCTGCACGAGCCACGCGGCCATTCCTACGCGGCGCGCAATGCCGGGCTGACGCGGGCGCGGGGCGCGGTGCTGGCCTTCACCGATGCCGATTGCCTGCCGGATGCCGGCTGGCTTACGGCCGGCTGGGCCGCATTGCAGGCACCCGGCGCGGACCTGGCGGGCGGGCGCATCCGCATGCAGGTGACACGACGCAACGTCGCGACCGATTTCGACGAGGCGTTTGCCTTCCGGCAGGCCGAATATGTGCAGTCCGGCACCTCGGTGACGGCCAATCTGTTCGTGCAGCGCGCGGTGTTCGACCAGGCCGGGCCGTTCAACGGCGAGATGCAGTCCAGCGGCGATTTCGAGTTCTGCCGCCGTGCGGTGGCAGCTGGGTTCGGGCTGGTCTACGCCGAGCGGGCGGTGGTCTGGCACCCGGCGCGTGACAGTCTGGGGGCTTTGTTCCGCAAGAACCGCCGGGTGGCGGGCGGCTTTCGCCGCCGCGAGTTCGACCTGCAGGGGCGCGGCCTGCCCGCGCGCCTGCGCTTTTTCGCCGGCATGCTGAAGCCCAGGGTCCGACTGTGGTCGCGCCTCTTGCTGGGGCAGGAAAAAACCGAGTCGCTGCCGCCGCTACGACGCCCTGCTCTCGTGGGGCTACACCTGCTGCTGCACTACCACTTTGCCTGGTCGGTGCTGCGGGCGCCGCCGGGCAAGGACCAGCACTGATGCGCGTGGCGCTGTCGGTCACGGAGTTTCCGGCGGTCTCGCAGACCTTCGTGCTCGACCACGCGGTGGGCCTGATCGAGCGCGGCCATGTGGTGGACCTGCACGCGCTGCGGCCGGGTTCGGCGGCGGCCCTGCATGCGGAGGTGGAGCGCTATGGCCTGATGGCGCGCACCCACTACGCCCCGCCGCCATCGGCCCGCGCCTCGGCTTCCAGCCGCATCCTGGCGCTGCTGCGGCATTGCGGTACCGGCTTTCTGGCGCATCCGCGGCTGGCCCTGGCGCTGCTGCGGCAGCGCTCGGTGAGCCGCTATGAGCACATCCTGCGCTGCTTCAGTTTCTGGGACCCGCGCCGCCGCTACGAGCTGATCCACGCCCACTCGGGCCAGAACGGCGTGCGGCTGCTGCCGCTGTATGCGGCAGGGCATCTCCAGGCGCCGCTGGTGGTGACGTTCCACGGCCACGATGTGCACGGCTACCTGCGCGACCGGCCACGGGATTTCTACCGGCCGCTGTTCGCCCAGGCGTCGGCGCTGGTGGTGTGCTCGGGCTTCATGCGCGAGCGACTCGTGCAGCTTGGTGCGCCGCCGGACAAGCTGCACGTCATCCCCAATGGCATCGCGGCCCCGGCGGTGGCTTACCAGCCCCGGCGCTGGAGCGGCAGCGGCCGGCTGAAACTGCTCACCATCGGGCGGTTGGTGCCGTTCAAGGGCCTGACGCACCTCCTGGCGGCGTTGTCGCTACCGGCGGTGCGGCACGTCGATTTCGAGCTGCACATCGTCGGCGACGGCCCACTGCGCGAAAGCTTGCAGGCCCAGGCGGCGGCACTGGGCGAGCGGGTGATCTTTCACGGTGCCTGTCCGCGCGACCAGGTGCTGGCGCTGCTGGGGCAAAGCGATCTCTACCTTGCACCCGCCGTGGTCGATGAGGAGGGCAACACCGAGACGCAGGGCGTGGCCCTGCTCGAAGCCATGGCGGGCGGCCTGCCCGTGATCGCCAGCGCTGTCGGCGGCATCCCCGAAACCCTGGGCGATGCAGCGGTGGCGCTGGTGCCGCCGGGCGCGCCGCAGGCCCTGGCCGATGCCATCGCGGCCTGGTCGGCAGGTGGCGATCCGAATGCGCGTTGCAGTCAGCGGGGGCGGGCGCGCATCGAAAATTACTACCAGGCTCAGGCATGGATCAGCAGGCTGGAAGCCCTGTATTCTGCGGCCACCACAAAAACCTCATAACAGGCGGCCGCGCAGGGACGTGCGACCGGGAGAGATGTCCGAAATCAAGGCTGGGAGCCACCCGCCGCCCGCATCGCCCAGCGGCCCGCAGCGCTTCTGGGAACTCGACTCGCTCCGCGGCATCGCCGCCGTGATGGTGGTGGTCGCGCACATCAGTCTCGGCCCGCTGTTCTGGAGCTGGTCGCTGATGGACATGTTCTTCACGCTCAGCGCCTTCCTGCTCACCCGCATCGTCTACAAGCACTGCACAGACTGGCGCGGGGTGATGTCCTTCTATGGCCGGCGCATCGAGCGCATCTGGCCGCTCTACATGCTCACCGTCACGGTGCTGCTGGTGATCACCCTGGTGCTCAATGCGCGCCGTGGCACCGACTACGACCTCAGCATCTTCCCGCGGCTGTTCACCTTCTCTCAGTACAGCGAAATGCTGTTCCACCCGGTAGCGGCCTATCCCTACCTGCCATTCGCGCGGCATCTGTGGTCGCTGGCGGTGGAGGAGCAGTTCTACCTGCTGCTGCCCTTCGCGATCCTGCTGCTGCGGCGGCTCCCGGTGGTCGCGTGGATGGTGGCGGTGCTGGCGATCATCGGCGGGGCCATCGCCCTGCGGGCGCGAGACCCCAACCTCTATGTGCTGACCAGCCACGCCGATGCCTTTGCACTGGGGGGCCTGCTGGCGGTGGGCTTTCCGCTGCTCTCGGCGCACCGCCGACAGGCCACCTGGCTGTTTTCCCTCATCGCAGCGGTGAGCCTGCTGCTGCTGATGCCGTATCTGGTGAACGGCTACGCCGCCTATTTTTCGGGCCAGACTCCCTTTGCCTACGAGCCGGGCCCGGCCACGGCCAGCATTTTTTTCTGGGCGGCCGTCATCGGACTGCTGGCGCTGCACCAGGGCGCGCGCGGACTGGCGCCGATGCGCTGGCGCGGCTTCGTGCACCTGGGCAATCTGAGCTATGCGCTGTATCTGGTGCATTTCCCCATCCTGCGCCTGCTGCCACAGACGCTGATGGCGCACTTCCCCGGCTTGAGCGAATTTGCGGCGGAGCTGATCTGCCTGCCGCTGATTTTTGCCCTGACCGAGTGGCTGTACCGCACCATCGATCGCCCGGTGCAGCAGAAACAACCCTTCCGCCTCGCACCACGCCCCTCGCCGGAACCCCGTCATGCCGGCGCGTGACCGGGCGCTGGATGGCCTGCGCGGCATTGCCGTGCTGATGGTGATCGTGTTGCACACGGTGCACTTCGACAAGCACAAGGTGTTCTTCAAGGAGCTCAACCGGCTGATCGGTACAGGCTGGATGGGCGTGGACCTGTTCTTCGTGCTATCCGGGTTTCTCATCACCCGCATCCTCATCCAGACCCGCGACGACCCCGCGCGGGCGCGCAATTTCTACATGCGCCGCGCATTGCGCATCCTGCCCGCGTATTACTTCTATCTGCTGTGCGTATTCGCGGTGCTGTGGCTGCTGCCGGGGCTGGCGACACGCTTCTCGCAATCCCTGCAATGGGTGCCGCATTTCCTGTTCTTCACGCAGAACCTGGCGACGGCCGCCGGTTCGGAAGCCGCCCCCGTGCGCGAGCTGACCCACCTCTGGTCGCTGGCGGTGGAAGAACAGTTCTATCTGTTCTGGCCCTGGCTGGTGTGGCGGCTGCGTACCGAGGACTTGCCGCGGATGTGCATCCGCGTGGTGCTGATCGCCTGGGGCTTCAAGCTGCTGCTGGCGGCATTCGGCGTCTGGTGGCATGCCATCTACGTGTTGCCCTTCACCCGCATGGATGGCTTTGCCATCGGTGCCTATCTGGCGGCACACCAGCTGCTGGGCCGCAGCGTGTTCCCGGCCTGGATCCGGCCGTTGCCCTGGCTGGGTTTCTGGCTGCTGGTGGCGCAGTACCTGGCGATGGGGGGGCTACACGACATGAGTGCAGCCGAGACCGCCATCGCCACCTCATCCACGGTGCTGATGTTCGGCGGCGTGCTGCACCGCGCGCTCACGGCACCAGAGCACGGCTGGCTGGACCGCGCCCTGGGCAACCGGGTACTGATCTTCTTCGGCGCGTATTCCTATGGCTTGTATCTCATCCATTACGGGGTGGATACCGCCGCGCGCGCCTTCGTGCAGCCGCTGATCCAGCCGTATCTCACGGGCAATCGCCTGCGGCTGCTCATCGCCGCCGGCGGCCTCGCCACCTCGGTGGGGCTGGCGGTGCTGATGCATCGGCTGGTGGAGCAACCAGCGCTGCGGCTCAAGCGGCATTTCAAGTCGCCATCCGCGCTGCCGGCGTCGCCTCAGCGGATGGCCTGACCGCTGCTCAGCAGCGCTGCCCGCGCCGCTGCCACGGCAGGTGCGGGAAAACCCTGTTCCAGCCAGGCCGCCTGCGGGCCGAGCCAGACCGCCAGGGGAATCCAGCCCCGCTGAAGGCGGGCTGCAATCTGGTAGCAGTTGGCGGCACCACGTGGGTCCCAAAGGCCGCTGAAGCCGGGCACGCCAGCAGCGGCGCGGGTGCGGTCAAAGGCCTGACTGCTGCGCACGAACTCCTCGTGCTGCTTCTTGCCGCCGGCATACGGGGCCAACCATTTGAGCGCACGCTCCAGGGTCACGCCGTTGCTGCCGACCAGGGCATACCAGTCCTCGCCGCGGGTCTGTGCGACGAGTGCGGCCGTGAGCAGGGGCTCCAGCGAATAGGTGGTGTAGTGCAGCGCGTCGCGCTGCCAGAAATCGATGACAGCGCCATCGCGGCCGATGTTGTCGCCCAGCTGCTTCTGGAACGCCGCGCGGCTGCGGGCGATCAGGTCGGCGTCATCGAGCGCGAACGCCAGCATCGCGGCCAGCTTCACGCGGTGGCTCTGCCAGTTGTTGGTGAGCGTGCCGGGGTCGCGCGGCGGCCTGAGGTAGCCCTCGGCCATCTGCCGGAACAGCGTCGTTGTCAGGGCTGCCGTGGTCGGCGAAAGCTCGCTCCGGCCCACTGCATAGGCCAGCGCCACCCAGTGAAACTGCGACTCGCTGATGGGGTTGAACTGGGGCTGGAACACCGTCACCCAGGCCGCGAAGTACTGCTCCAGCGCCGGGCCATAGCCGCTCGCGGGCCGCAGTCGCGCCGCCAGTGCAAGCGCGTACATCGCATACCAGTCCGCCTTGGCGGCGTTGCTGGCCTTTGCCACCGGGTCACTGGGCAGGCGGCCTTCGGTGCGGATGAGCTTCATCGCGCGCGGCAAGCGGCCGGCGGCTTCGTCGGCTTGCGCGAGAATCTCGGTCTCGGTCTCGGTCTCGGTCTCGGCGGACGGCGGTGCGGCCACCGCGGGTGCTGGAGGCGCTGAGGCTGGCACCGGCGCGGCCGGGGCCCCCCGCTCCGAGACCACCTGCGGCTGCAGCGGCGCGCAGGCGGCCAGCAGCCAGAGTGCCGCCAGAGGCGCGCCAATCCACTGCAGCAGAGGGGCTCGCATCAGGGCCTGGGCAATGCTGGCGTGGGCTGCACGAGCGCGATGTAGATCATCGCGTCGTTGGCACGCCCCCCCTCGCCATGCAGGCGATCAGTGGCGGCGATCAGGCTCTGCATGAGCCAGACAAAGGGCTTGCCGTACCAGTGCCGCCGCAGTGCCAGCCGCTTGTAGAGGTGATCCTGGATCAGATGCAGGCCCGCCGGGATGAGCCCCACCAAGCCCTTGAAGTGCGAGACGCCGAAGCCCGCCAGCTCCAGCACGCGTCGAAGGCCGGCACCGGTCCAGCGCCAGAGGTCGAGCGGACAGGGGTGATAGATCCAGATGCCATGGGTGGAGAGGATGAGCCAGCCGCCGGGCTTGAGCAGACGGCGCACGTCGGCAAGATAGGCGGCCGGATCGGTGACGTGCTCCAGTACCTGCGCGGAGATGATGAGGTCGTAGCTCGCATCCGGCGCCTGCGTGCGGCCATCGTCACCGATCAGCAGGTCGGCGTGCGGATTGCCACTCAGGTCGGCACCAAAGTAATCAGCACCGCTCGCCCGCACCAGCGACTCGTATGGGCGGGTGCCGCAGCCGAGTTCGAGCACCTGCCAGCCGGCGCCGGCCCCGGCCTTTTTCAGCAGCTCGCCAATGGCCTCGCCGAGCCGCTTTCGCAGGTACCAGTTCCAGTGGGTTCGGGTGAGATTGGGTAGATCGCCACGCGGTTGCGTGCTGAAAAGACTGGCATCCATGCTGGTCGTTCGGGTGGTGGTAAAGAGAGAGATTTCTATACTAACGCCGCTTTCCGGCAGGACATTTGCTGGAGACTCTCGCCCGCGTGATCCCGGCTCGCTGCCCTGCAAACCCCGACTTCAGGACGAAACCCTTTTGCCTCACACACCAACGGACCGCCACGCCGGCGACGCCGCACCGCTGCGCTTCCTGGTGGTCAGCGCCAGCTATCAATGTGCCCGGTGGGTGGCCCGCAGCCTGCACTCGGTGCAGACGCAAACCTACCCGCACTTTCGCCATGTGCTGGTCGACGACTGCTCCACCGATGGCACTGCGGAGGTCGCCCGCCAGGCGGTGGCAGGCGATGCGCGCTTCGAGGTGCTGGTGAACACCGACCGGCGTTTTCCGCTGGCGAACATCGTGCGCGCCGTCAGCGCCGTGGGTGGCGGCCCGGAGGATGTGCTGGTGGTGCTGGATGGCGACGACTGGCTCAAGCACCCCAAGGTGTTCGAACATCTCGCCGCCGTCTACCGCGACCCCGCAGTGTGGATGACCTACGGCAGCCACGAACTGCTCAAGCGCGGCCGCAAGGCCACGCTGCTGCGCCGCCAGGTACTGGGCAAGTGCTATCCCTACCCCGAGGTGGTGTCCGAGCTGGGGGCCTACCGCTATTACGATTTCATCGCCCAGCACCTGCGCACCTCGCGCCGCTTTTTGTGGGAGGCGATCCGCGACGAGGATCTGCGCGACGACGACGGCGGCTATTACCGCGCGGCGGCGGACGTGGCCACCATGATCCCGATGCTGGAAATGGCCACACCTGCGCACTGGCGGCACCTCGACGAGGTGCTGCACGTCTACAACAACCAGCACACCCTGAGCGAGAACCGCCCCGGTTCCCGCAGCGAGCAGCTGAGGGTATCGATGCTGGTGCGCGCCAAGCCGCGCTACGCCCCCCTGCAACGCGCCACCACCGGAGCGACCCCATGAGCCATCCCGGATTACCGCGCCTCGTGCTCGCCTGCTGCAGCGACGTGGGCTACGCGCCGCACGCCGCCACCATGATCCTGAGCGCGCTGCACCGCACCCCCGGCGTACGCATGGTGGTGCACTACCTGCACGATCCGGAGTTTCCGGAAGACACCAAGGCCAAGGTGCGGCGCGCGCTGTCGCGCTATGGGCATCGGCTGGAGCTGAACTTCCACGAAGTGCCAGACACGATGGTGCAAGGCCTGCCGCTGTTCAGCCACATGAAGGCCGGCAGCCTGAGACCGGTGATGTGGTACCGGCTGTTCCTGCCGCAGATCCTGGCGGACGAGCCCAAGGTGCTCTACATCGACTGCGACACCCTGGTCACCGACAGCCTGCTGCCGCTATGGAAGACCGAGCTCGGCGACAAGGCGCTGGCGGCGGTGACCAACCCCGGCTGGCAGACCGACATGCTCGAGAACTGGCCGGCCCGCTGCGGGCTGGAGCGGCGCGAGGACTACTTCAACTCCGGCGTGATGCTGCTCAACTTGGCGGAGTTCCGCGCCCGGCAGTGGACGGCAAAGGTGATCGAGCACGGTCGCCAGAACGCCGACTGGATCCGCTACGGCGACCAGGATTCGCTGGTGGCGCTGCTGCATGCCCACCGCCTGCCGATCCCGCCGCGCTGGAACGTGATGCGCATCATCGCCCTGAGCGGCCATGCCCGCGAGGTGTTCACGGCGGCCGAGATGCGCGACGTCATCCGCCGGCCGGCCATCATCCACTTCGAGGGCAGCACCAAGCCCTGGATGGACGCCAGCAAGCACCCGTACGCGCGGCTGCACAACCGCTACGCCCGCAAGCTGCCCTGGCCGGTGCAGGACACGCCGCTGCAATGGCAGGACGTCGAGAACTTCCTGATCCGCCGCGACTGGACGCGCGCGCGCCACCTGTTCCGGCGGCTGCGGCACCGCTTTGCCCGCAAGACCTGAACATGTCCCTGAAATCGGCCGTCGGTCATCGTCTGCGGGCGCATCCCAAGCTCTACCACCGGCTGCGACGCTGGTATTTGAAACTGCACCAGCGCCTGAGGCCACTGCATGTGGAGATTCACCGCGCGCTGCAACAGCGCCCGGCCGTGTTCTTCGTGCAGGTGGGCTCCAACGATGGTGCGCAGGGCGACCCGATCCACCGGCTGGTGCACCGTCATCCGCACTGGCGGGGCATCTTCATCGAGCCGGTGCCCTTCCTGTTCGAGCGGCTGAAGACCAATTACCCCGATGGCGAGCGCTTCGTGTTCGAGAACGTCGCCATCGGCGAGCAGCGCGGCCATGCGTTGTTCCACTACGTGTCGGAGCGCGCCCAGGCGGCGCTGGGCGATCGGCTGCCGTATTGGTACGACCAGCTCGGCTCCTTTGACCGCCACCACATCGTCAAGCATCTGGATGGCCTGCTCGAGCCCTACATCGTCGATGTCGAGCTGCCCTGCGTGCCAATCCAGGACATCCTCGACCGCAATGCCGTAGCCCGCATCGACCTGCTGCACATCGACACCGAGGGCTACGACTACGAGGTGCTGCGGCAGTTCGATTTCGCCCGTTACCAGCCCACTGTGGTGCTCTACGAGCACAAGCACCTGAAGCCGGCAGTGCGCCAGCAGGCGCACCGGCTGCTGCTGGGGCATGGCTACCAGTTGCACGTCCGGCTGGACGATACGCTGGCGATCCGGCCGGCTAGGCGCTGACGCGGCTGGTCTGCCAGTCCAGCAGGGGCCTGAGATAGCCCTTGAGATCGCCGCGGTACTGGCCGCGCGAACTGTCACCGAAGATCGGGTCGTAGAGCGAAAACGCGAGCGCGTTGTGCAGGTAAGCGTGGCAGCGGAAAGGCTCCATCGTGCAGATCGACGCCGCCAGCTGGAAACTCCCCTCGTTGAAGAAGTTGCCCGGGAAGGCTGCCCTGGTTTCGTAGACCCCGGTGGCGCGTGGCTGGCCATGCCATTCCGGATGGGTATCGATGCTCGATAGCACTGGCGTGCCGCTGAAGTCGTGCAGATGCAGGCTGGGCAGGATGGTCAAGCCCCCGCGCAGCACCTCGTAGCGCAGCGTGAGTTCCACCGGCTGACGCACGTCGACCGGGCCGCTCACCGCCACGCCGCCGCTGGTGAGTTCCAAGCCCAGCAGGCGCGCGCAGTCGTCGCCCGGCGCGTTGTCGGCGTCCCAGACCCGGCGCGAGTGATAGCCGCCGATTTGCTCCTCGTACTGGCGGATGGCCGCCAGCGTGGGACCGTCGAACAGCACCTGCCCGTGGTCGAGCAGCACCGTACGGGTGGAAAGCCGCGCGACGCTGGGCAAGTGGTGGGAGACGTAGAGAATGGTGCGGCCGGAGGCGCCGAACTCCTCGATGCGATTGAGGCAGCGCTGCTGAAAAGCGGCATCGCCTACGGCCAGCACTTCGTCGATGAGCAGCACGTCCGGTTCCAGATAGGCCGCCACGGCAAAGCCCAGCCGCACCTTCATGCCGGAGGAATAGCTCTTCACCGGCGTATCGATGAAGGTTTCCACGCCCGCGAAGCCGACGATGTCGTCGAAGCGACGTCGGGTCTCCTCCCGTTTCATGCCGAGGATGGCGGCGTTGAGATAGACGTTGTCGCGGCCGGAGAGGTCGGGATGAAAACCGGTGCCCACCTCCAGCAGGCTGGCCAGCCGCCCGCGCACCCGCACCTGCCCCTTGGTGGGGGCGGTGATGCGGGAGAGAATCTTCAGGAGCGTGCTCTTGCCCGAGCCGTTATGGCCGATGACGCTCACCACCTCGCCTTCGGCGACGGAGAGGTTCACGTCCCGGAGCGCCCAGTGCAGCGAGGCCTCGTCTGCCCTGTCGCCACCCCCTTGCCAGAGTCCTCGCAGGGCCTGCGCGCTGCCGGACATGGCCTTGCTCAGCAGGGTTTCATGCCGGGCTGCCCGTACGGTGCCGATGCGGAAACTCTTGGATAGCGCTTGTACATCGAGTGCCGCAGAGGTCATCTCAAATCCTGTCGGCCATGCGCTGCTCGCAGCGCTGGAAATAGATCAGACCCGTCATGAGCAAAACCGATGCCGTGAAGAAGCCCGTGACGAGCAGATCCCAAGGCAGAGCCCCCCCCAGCAAGGCGCGACGGAACCCCTCGACGACGCCGACCAAGGGATACAAGCCGAACCCGAGCCTGAGCAGGGGCCCGCTCGCAGCGCCGCCGAATCGCTCGGCGAGTAGTGAGAGTGGCCAGATGACGGGGGCAAGGAACATCAGCAACTGGATGAGATAACTCGCCGCCTGTCGCACATCGCGGAAGTTCGCTGCCAGTGCTGCGAGCCAGAAGCTGACGGCTGCCGTGGTGACGAGCAGCAGCAGGAGCGGGACGAGCATCCAGAGCAGGCCCAGGCCTGGAAAGTAGCCGTAGCCGATGCCCGCCATCAGCAGGAAGAACACGAGCGTGATGGCGAACTCCGAAAGCCCCGCCAGCACCATTGCACCCGGCAGCAGCAGGCGCGGGAAATACACCTTGGTGACCAGCGCCGCGTTGCCCGTGAGGCTGAGTGTCGCTTTGCTGACCACACCGGAGAAGTAGCTCCAGGGCAGATAGCCGCTGAGCAGGAACAGCAGGTACGGATGACCCTCGCTAGGCATTTTCGCGAGGCGGCCGAATACCAGCGTCAATACCAGCGCATTCAGCAGTGGCCGCAGCACCAGCCAGCCAAAGCCGAGCGCAGTCTGGGCCACCTGCACCTTGAGGTCTTTCCAGACCAGGAACAGCAGCAACTCACGAAATGCGAACAGCGAGCGCAAATACCCAGGCAGGCGGCCACCCGCTGCGGTGATGAGCGTGATCTGCTCACGGGGGAGCATCTCGGGCACGGATGTCATTGGGGGGGAACACACACGCCGGGGCTCGATGCCCCGGGTTCAGCAGGGCAGCTCAGCGGGCGATGCTCGCCACCGGCTGGGAGGGACTGGCAGGCGGGTCGATGACGCCGGCCAGAAAATCCTGGGCATCCAGCCGCAGGTGCAAAGTATCAGGCTCCCTGAAATCCAGGCTCGCGGTGAGTGAGTTGTCGACCAGCGCCACCATGAAGACAGGCGTTCTCGCGACCACTTCCACCACGGCAGTGCCTTCAGGGATGAAGGCGGTCTGGCCCGCGCTGATGATCGTTGCACTACCCGCGCCGGTGAAAGCGACTTCGCCCGACTTGACGTGAATGTAGAGCCCCTTGGCGTCGGCGCAGCCCACACCGCAGATGCCGGCGGTGAAATCGCTGGCCGAGGCGACCAGATCACCCATCACGGTATTGACCGTCACCGTGTTGGGGCTCTTGCGAGCCAGCGCACCCGGCACCAGCCGCGCCGTGCCCTGATAAAGGATGTAGCTGCTGCTGGCGGCAGCAGGTCGACCGTCAAGTGGCGTGAAGGCGAATTTTTCGATCAGCAGATCGCTGCCGCCCTGCAGAAACACCAGCGAGTCATCGGCCATGCGCAGGGTCACTTCCGCACCACGGTCGGCGAGCAGGCGCGCACCGGGTTGCAGGGCGTAACCAGAGGCAACGCGGTCGGGGCCCGCCATTGCGGCGCCAGAAACCTCCGTGACACGGCCGATGGGCGATGCAGCCTCTGCTGCTGCCGAAGCCAGCAGTCCAGCGAACAGGACGGGAATGAGGTGGCGCATGGAAAGTCTCCTGGCGGCAGGTGGCCGAACTTTGAGCAGAGTATAGAGATCTCCGCAAAATCCTCGCACGTCTCGCGCCACCTGACACGACGTTCGGCGTCTTTCTACCCTTACTGACTGGCACGTCCGGTGCGAGCATCCCGCCGAAGAACTCGCGTGCCTGGCCACCCGCCGGGCTCGCTGCGAGGCATGTCGTCACACTGCAGCCACCCCACTTCCTGGATTTTCGATGAGCGTTTGCATTGTCACCGGTTCGGCCGGATTGATCGGATCAGAGTCCGTACGATTTTTCCATGGCCTGGGCTTTGATGTGGTCGGCATCGACAACGACATGCGTCAGTATTTTTTTGGCAAGGATGCTTCCACCGAGTGGTCGTTGAAATCACTGATGGCCGACTGCCCACGGTTCACCAATGTCGCTGCCGATATCCGCGACGCACAGGCGCTCAACAAGCTGTTCGAGCAATACGGTACATCGATCGAACTCATCATCCACACCGCCGCTCAGCCCTCGCATGACTGGGCCGCGCGCGAGCCGCTGACGGATTTCTCCATCAACGCCACCGGCACCCTGAACCTGCTGGAAGCGACCCGCCTGCATTGCCCCGGTGCGGTGTTCATCTTCACCTCCACCAACAAGGTCTATGGCGACACGCCCAACGGCCTGCCCTTGCAGGAGCTGGCCACACGCTGGGAGATCGACCCCGCCCATGCCTACAGCGAGTACGGCATCGACGAGAGCATGTCCATCGACCAGACCAAGCACTCGCTGTTCGGGGCGTCCAAGGTTGCCGCCGACGTACTGGTGCAGGAATACGGCCGCTATTTCGGCATGAAGACCGGCGTCTTCCGCGGCGGCTGCCTTACCGGGCCGGGGCATTCCGGCTCGGAGCTACATGGCTTTCTCGCCTATCTGATGAAGTGTGCCGCTACCGGCACGCCGTACCGGGTCATCGGCTACAAGGGCAAGCAGGTGCGCGACAACATCCATAGCGGTGATCTGGTGGCGGCCTTCCACCAGTATTTCCTGCATCCGCGGTGCGGCGAGGTCTACAACGTCGGCGGCGGGCGCTTCAGCAACTGCTCGGTGGTGGAGGCGATCAGCCGCTGCCAGGAGATCACGGGCCGCGAGATGAGCACGAGCTTTGTCGAGGACAACCGCATCGGCGACCACATCTGGTGGATCAGCGACACCCGCAAGCTGGCCGAGCACCTGCCGGACTGGACGCTGCGCTACGGCATCGACGAAATCCTCACCCAGATCTACGAGGGCAACCGGCAGCGCTGGGCCGTCTAGGGGCTGTGCAGCGCGGCAGGCATCAGTCCAGCCTAGATGCGCGCCGCGCCGAACTTCATCACCTGGGCCACCAGCCGCATCACCGCCTGCACGGGCGGGGGTGGCAGCCTGCCGCCGGCATCGAGCGCCTCCTGCCCGTGGCGCTCCTCGTCGGTCTTCATCGCCTGCACCACGGCGCGCGAGGCGGCATCGCCAGCAGGCAAACGCTCCAGATGTTCGCCCAGATGCGCGCTCACCTGCCGCTCGGTTTCGGCCACAAAGCCCAGGCTCACCGCATCACCGCGCAAACCGGCCAGCGCGCCGATGACCGCCGAACCCGCGTACCAGAATGGCGTGAGCTTGCTGGGGCCATCGCCCAGTTCCTGAAGCCGCTCCTTGCACCAGTGCAGGTGATCCTGCTCCTCACCCGCCGCCGCCAGTAGCTGGCTGCGCAGCACCGGGTCGCGCGCGACCAGCGCCTGGCCGTGGTACAGCCCCTGCGCGGCTACTTCGCCCGCATGGTTCACCCGCATGAGGGCGGCGGCGGCGCTGCGCTCGGCCTCGCTCAGGGCGGCGCTGGGGGCCAAGGGCCGCAGACGCTGCGGCGCACCGGCGGCGGTGAGGGTTTTCAGGCCCTCACTGGCGCTGGCGAGCCACTGGTCGAGTGCGGAGAGCCTGCGAGTCGTTTCAGTCATGGATTGCAGCGACAATAGAAGCCTGCCTGCATTCTACGACCGCACTCCGCCCAAGCATGTTCTGGCTGCTCGTTTTCCTCACCGTCGCCCTGGTGCTCGCGTATCGCGGGGTGCCGCTCACCACCGCCACCGGCGTGGTGGGAGTGACGGTGTTGTTCTACGGCTGGCTGGGGGCTTCGCTCGGCACTTTCGCGCTGCTGCTGCTGGCCACGCTGGTGGTGTTCGTGCCGCTGAACGTGGCTGCGGTTCGCCAGGAATGGCTCACCCTGCCCCTGCTCAACCGCTTTCTCTCGCTCACGCCGCCCACGCCGCTGGAAGGCGAGCGCGGGCCGGGTGCTGCGCTGGTCTCTGGTGACTGGGCCGCCACCTTTCCCTTGCTGAAGAACCCGGCCGATCCACAGGCTGATATCCGGCTGGAAGCCTTTGGCGCTGCCCTCTCTTACCGGCTGATGCGCCCGCTGCGCGTGCCCAAGCCGCGTGGTGCGCAGGCGCGTATCGCCGAGGGTCTGGTCACCGCCACCGCACTGCACCGCGTCGGGCTGCGCCTGCTGGCCGGCCGGCCCACGCGGGTGCCGGCCCGCGAGGCCTGGCGGCTGGCACGACATGGCGCCACCCTGCTGGGCCACGGCAGTGCCCCGCGGGTGGAAGACGTGGAGGCCGAGGACAACGCCCGGTTGTTCCTGATTCTCGCCACGGTGCATCCGCACTATCCGCAGTGGCTCCGGGCGGCACACGACGAGCACGCCACGCACCGCCTGCTCACCTTCGACGTGGCGGTGTGGGCCGCCTTTGGCCATGCCCTGAAGAACGCGGCGCGCACCCTGGTGGGCGGGCTCACCGGCGCGCTGCTGATCCCCGCCAGCGGCGACGATGCGCTCCGGCCCTTCCTGCGGCAAGCCCGGCTGGCGCAGTCGCGCTTTGCCACGGCCTGCGATCTGCTGCTGGCGCTGCCGCTGCTGCAGGTGAAGGCACCGGGCTTCGCACCCCGCCTCGCCCCGGCGCTGGAAGCCTTGCAGTCCATGCACGCCCTGCTGGTCTGGCATGCCGAGGCGCCTCAGCCACTCACCGAGCGGCCCCTGGTCATCAACGCCCTGCGCCGCGCCCAGGCTGCTTTCGAAGAGGCCCTGTGGATCGCCCTGCGCGAGCTGCCGCACCTCGGCGTCCGGCTGGCCGCGACGGCCATCTGCCTGCCGTTGGGACGCCGCGCCTGGGTGCCGACGGTGGCCGACGAGATGGCGGCCGCCTCGGCCCTGCTCAACGAAGCGGCCGTGCGCACGCGCCTGCGCACCGGCATTGCCACCCATCCGGTGCTGGATGAACTCGAACAGCGCATCGAGACGCTGCGCCGGCTCGAACCCACCCTGCGCCAGCTTAAGCAGGCGCACTTCGACCCCCCACCTGCGGACGACCGCGCCCGGCTTGCGGCAGCGGCGCGACTGAACCTGGTGACAGACGAAGAGGCCGCGACGCTGGGCGAGGCCATCGACTTTGCCGATACGCTGCGGATCGCCAGCAGCAACAAGGAGATTCTCCCCACCCATGGCTGAGACCTGCCTCATCGTCGGCGCCGGCCCGGGCATCGGGCAGGCCTGCGCACTGGCGTTTGCCCGCGAGGGCTACGACATCGCCCTGATGGCCCGCCATCCCGAGCGGCTGGTGGCCCAAACCACCGAGATCGCCTGGACCACCGGCCGGGAGGCGCGCGCCTTTGCCGCCGACGCCGGCGATGCCGACAGCCTGCGCGCTGCCCTGCGCGCGGCGCAGCGCGAGCTGGGGCCACCGCGGGTGCTGATCTACAACGTTGCCAGCGTGCAGCGCGCCCGGCCGGCCGCGCTCGATATCGAGCAGCTCGTGCGCGAGTTCCGCGCCAATGTAGTCGGGGCCATGGTCTGCGCGCAGGCGCTGGCGGCGGACCTGCGCGTGGCGGGTGGCGGCAGCCTGCTGTTCACGGGCGGCGGCATGGCCGACCACCCCAGCGCCGACTACGCCTCGCTGTCGCTGTGCAAGGCGGCGCTGCGCAACCTCACCCACACCATGGCGCAGGAATACGGCGTGCACGGCATCCACGTCGCCACCGTCACCGTGCACGGCTATGTGCAGACCGGCACCCATTTCGACCCGCACCTGATCGCGCAGAGCTTCATCAAACTGCATCGGCAGCCCAAGGGGCGCTTCGATATCGAGCTGGTCTACCGCTAACCCAGAGTCCTCTATGCCCTCTGCCTTTCCGCTGCTACGCGCTGTCGATGGTCTGAAAAATCGCCGCTTCGACGTGCTGGTGATCGGCGGCGGCATCTACGGCGTGTGGGCCGCCTACGACGCCGCGCTGCGGGGGCTTTCGGTGGCGTTGATTGAGAAAACCGACTGGGGCTGTGGCACCTCGCAGTCGTCCAGCAAGCTCATCCACGGCGGCCTGCGCTACCTCGAACACTACGAGTTCAAGCTGGTGAGCCATGCCCTGGCCGAACGTCGCGTGCTGTCCGAGATCTCGCCCAATCTGGTGCGACCGCTCAACTTCAAGCTACCGGTGTGGAAGCACTCGCGCGTCAGCCGCCTGCAACTGCTCGCGGGCTTGACGCTGTATGACTTTCTGGCCACCGGCAAGCAGCCGGTGCCGCGCCACAAGTCGTTCTCTCGCGAGGCTGTGCTGCAAGAGCATCCGTATCTCGACGCCCAGGATCTGCGCGGCGGGCTGCGTTATGGCGATTGCCAGGAAGACGATGCCCGCATGACGATGGTGGTGGCCGCTGCGGCGCAGGCCGCCGATGCCGTGTGTGCCACCGGCATCGCGGCGCAATCGCTGATCGAACGACAGGGCCGTGTGGCGGGTGCCACCGTGCGCGACACGGTGACAGGCGAGGTGTTCGAGATCGCCGCCGAGGTCACCATCAACGCGGCCGGGCCCTGGGGTCGCGCCATCACCGCCTCCGCGCTCGGCGAGGCCGCTCCGGCGGTGAAGCTCGTGAAGGGCATTCACCTCGTGCTGCCGGTCATCCCCGGCCTGAAGGATGCCTTTCTGCTCACCGCACCGCAGGACGGGCGGGTGTTCTTCGTCATCCCCTGGTGTGGGCGCACGCTGGTGGGCACCACCGAATCGAGCGTGGCGGACATCCGCGAGGCCACGGTCACGCCGGCCGAACAGACCTATCTACTGGACGCCGTGCGCGCCCTGATGCCGGGCCTGGGCTGGACCGAGACCGATGTGATCGCTGGCTTTGCGGGCGCCCGCACCCTGCAGGCCGAAGACGCCGAAAGCCTCGCCGCGCAGACCCGCGAGTTCACCATCACCACGCCGAAGCCGGGCCTGATCTGGCCCATCGGCGGCAAGTACACCACTGCCCGCTGCGACGCCGCCGAGGTCATCAACGCCGTCTATGTGATGCTCGATCAGGCCGGCCCCGTGAGCCTGACGCACCGCTATCCGCTGCCCGGCGCGCCGGTGGGCACCCGCGAGGGTTCGGTGACGCTGGGCGATTTCACGGGCTGGCAGAGCGAGGCGATTGCCGGGCTCACACGGCGTGGTCTCGCCCCCGACATCGCCGAGTCCCTCACGCTGCGGCACGGCACCCGCATCAGTGCCATCACCAGTCTGCTCACCGAACAACCGCAGTGGGCAGCACGCCTGGTCGAGGACGCCCCCTTCATCGAGGCCGAGGTGATTCTCGCCGTGCGCGATGAGGGCGCGCGAACGGTGGAAGACATCGTGCGTCGCCGCATGCCGCTCTCGCTCGTCGCCAGACCCGGACCCTGGCAGACGCGGGTCGAGGCCTTGCTGCGCGACGCACGGGCCGGCTGAACGCCCCAATCCACCCGGCAGGGCGCAACACCGCCCCGCCTTGGCAGCACTGATTCGCCTCGGACCGACCGGCGGCTATTCGTCGCACCTAAACGGTGCAAATGCACACTTGTTGTGCATTTGCACAACGCGCACTCTCGGTCGCCTACATAACTACGAGGAGAGAGCCATGCGTCCATGGTCATTGGCTGTTGCATCCAGCGTTGCCAGCGCCCTGTTTTTGAGCGCCTGCGGCGGCGGCACCGGCAACCAGAGCCAGAT
>Ga0255093_1000120_pt1 | contig 37643 bp, 38 predicted proteins | sample Colum_Law_RepA_8_2_FD_188437 | JGI IMG/M metagenome (GOLD analysis project Ga0255093, IMG submission 188437) | Freshwater microbial communities from Columbia River, Oregon, United States - Colum_Law_RepA_8d | ecosystem: Environmental > Aquatic > Freshwater > River | place: USA: Oregon...
GCCGCCACTGTCGGTTGCTGGCTGCTGTGAAACCGTAATCTACCCGTTCCAGCTCGCTTGAACCCTGCGGCCACCTTTGATCAACGACGCGCCCGAACCGGTCCAGGCCGGTGTATTGGTCCCCGGCGTCCCCGTTGGGTTCACCCGATTGTTTGATGTAGGTCAGCTTCATCGTTGCTCAGGTTCTTCATTATTGCTGGCCGAAGTGTCAATTCCTAGAAGCGTTCGCCTTAAGTTTGTCGAATAGGCACTCAATCGGTTCAATTGACCCTATCAAAGTTTCGCTCTTTTGAGAGTCCGACAGCTGTCGTATTATAATCTGCCCTGAAGACATTGTTGGCAACTGGACTTGCAAAAGCACAGCCCGCTCTGGCTGAACAGATAACTCAGGAAGTTTTCCATAGAAACACATTTGGTGCGTATCAAGCACCTTTCCACTTTGTATGGCCTTTATGAGAACTTCCTTAATAACATAGCCTGATGCACTAGCCAATTCTGGCGGACCATCTGGTGTTGCGATGACGAAATCATAGAATGCCTGCCCTCGGCGAGGATCGTTTGCCACAAGTATAACTGTCTTTTGGAGTGCAAATGGCTCACGGACAAAGACTAGCTGCGTTTGGAAATTGGTGGACGCTCGAAAGAGCAATGGGTTCGAAGGTTTCACAGAGAAACAGCCAGACAAGTTAGCGGTTAGTGCACCTAGCAAGACCAAGCAGACAGTCACTCTAAGATTCGGCAGTTTCATTGCAACTTAGCAATTTTAATACCTATTTGTTGATCCTTGCGAAAGAATCATCGTGCTTTTGCATGAACGGGACTTTGTCAGACGTTACGTCGAATTCTTCACCCCACCCTTTAGCGACTACCCTAGACATGATAACAGTTTTTAGCTCAGCATCTCTAGAGCGCTTTTCGTATGGCCCGCCATCTCTCTGATTGACATAGTCGGTAAGCGCTCTTTGGGCTTCTCTAGGGTCGTAATTAAAATCATACCTATCTTTGACAACGAAAGTTCCGGTAGCTGTCCAACACTTTGTTCCACAGCGTTTGAAGCTATTAACTGTAGCTACGGCAGTAAAGTTACCTAACGTCGATCTGGTGCGTGCCTCGGCTTGAATGTGGTATGTTTTCCCAGTCGGGTCGCCTTCATTTGCAATATCGTTCGTAAAGGCAGCGCTAGTCAGCAGGCTAAATTTCACATCGCTCTGAACGACCTCACCAAGTGGCATTACATAGGTTTTTATCGTATTGCCACCCTTGTAAATTCCGAGCAAGTTTTTAAGCAAGTTTTGAGCGACGGTCGTCTCGACCGCCCCCTCAGATTGCAATCGTATCATATTATACAATGCAAGCTTAATGCCAAAGGTCGGCGCCAGAATAGCGTCAACACCAGATATAAAGAGATCCAATGTTCCATCCTTAGGGAACTTTTTTAGAAGTTCTTTCCCCCATTCCGTGAGCAAGCCTAAAGGGTCGCTATAGTTGACAGTCGAATTGGTGCAATAGGCATAAAGATTTATGGAATTACTCTCGCAAATCGGATCCCTGCTCAACCATCGTCCAAGTGTTGGATGGAGGTAACGGAACCTCACTTGGTAGAAGCCGGTCTCCGAGTCGTAGCGGTAAGCCCCATAGCGCGTCTCCCAGTCGAAATCGGAGGAGCTGCGTGGGGCGAAGTCCGCATCCATCACCCGGCTCAGGCCAAAGGCGTTGTAGCCGTATCGTTCCAGCACTGTTCCATCCTCATCCGCTATCGCTGTGGGGTTGAAGTAATCGCTGAGGACGTAAAGGCGCTCATCCATGCTGCCGTCATCATCGACATCGCGGTCCCGGAGCACTAGGTCGTCAACGTAACGCTCGCCCCACACGAACTGCCGCTCCGCTGCTGTTTCGCTGTCAACGCGCTCTTCAAGGATCTGCCAACGCGAACTGTAGTAGTAGTGGCGGATCGCGTCGGTTTCCTTGCTGATCCGCCGAGTGATTCCATCGTAGCGATACGCTGCCACCGGCGTCTCCCCGTCAGCCACTGTCACCAGCCGGTTCCAAGCATCCCATTTCAGCTCATTGGTTGCCTCCCAATCGGCAACCTGCGGCACTTTAACCATGTTACCAGCAAGGTCGTGCCCTACCGTTGCCGTTGAACCGTCAATCTCAACCGTCTCGTTGGCAGTGTTGTGTGTCCGGGTTTGATCTAGATCGGTTGTTCCAGCCACCTTCGTCAGATAGTTGTTCCAGTTGCCGATCGGGTCGTAGGTGAAGTCCTCGGTCCAGCTGGGGGTGCCGCTGATCGCTGTTTTGCCGCTGTTGAGCGTTCCGCGATTCAACTCAGCGACCTGATACAGCCCGTCGTAGTTGTAGTATTCGTCCTGCCCGCAGGCAGCAACCCGGTTCTGCCGCCATTGCCGGTTGCTGGTCGCTGTGAAACCGTAATCAACCCGCTCCAATTCAGCGCTGCCATCCGGCCACCGCTGGTCAACGACCCGGCCGAACCGGTCCAGGCCGGTGTATTGGTCCCCGGCGTCCCCGTTGGGTTCACCGGCCTGCTTGATGTAGGTTAGCTTCATCGCTGCTCAGGAGGCGTTGTATTCCGCTTCCACAATCTCGCCAAGGCCCAGATACTTGTAGCGCACCGGCACGGTGGCACCCTCGACCAGCGCCTCGACCCGGCTCAACAGGTCGTTCATTTCACCAGAGGTGCCGTAATCATAAACCACCTCCCGGCCGTCCGGATACGTCTGCGAGGTGCGGCGGATGGTGTTCGCGCTGCCATCGGCGTAAGCATACACCACTTTGGGCGTGGTGGAAGGGTTCACCGCGCCGTCATGCGACTGGTATTCCTGCTCCAGTTGCGCGAAGTCGTTGTATTCAGACTTCACCTCATTCACCACGCTGCCAGTGCCCACGGACGCGTTGTCGTAGCTGGTGATGGTTTCAATCATTCCACGGACCTCGTAGGTGCGGCTGATGCGCCGCACGGTGCCATCCACATCCGTGCCCAAGGTGGTCACCCGGTCATGGATGAGGCGGCCCAGCTTGTCGTAATCCAGTGCCCGCACGGTGCCGTTCTGGTCAGCCGTTTCCTTCACCTGTCCCAGCCGGTTGTAGGCGTATTCCACGCGATCGTCCTCACTGTCAGGATACACTTTGGCACGGAGCAGCTGGTTGCTGGCGATATCGGAATCGTCCAAGGTAGTGCCGTATTCCCAAGTCGTGACCTGGTCGCCGGTCACGTTGTTTTTCACCGTGAGCGTCTCCAGCTTGCTGTCCGCGTTGTAACCGAACTCGGTGGTCCGGTTCTCGTCGGCAGCCGTGCCGCTGGCGACGTAGTTCTCGATGGTCTTGGTGGTCCGCCCGGCATTGTCGAACTCCGACCGGTTCTCGGTTTCTTGCGGGTCAATGGCCTTCCATGCCTCGCCAGCGTCGTTGTAGGCCGTGCTGTTCACCAGCACGGTGTCCGAGCGGGCGGGGATGGTGTCGGGGCGGGTGAACGTATCCGCACCGTTCGTGCCGTAGTTCGCTGAAGCCATCACCCGGCCGAGGCCATCAGGGTAGCTCACGGCGTAACTGACGCGGGCCTTCGGCTCATCACCATCCGGATCGGTGAGCGGGCCAGTTCCGGTGGCATTGTGGAACCGCAGCCGGGTGACCTGCTGGATCAGGTTGCTGGCATCGTCATACGTGTTCTCAGACTGCTGCATGACGATGTCGTCGTCCACATCACTGGCGTCCACGTAGTCGGTCTCGTCGGTGTCGTAGGCGGCATACTGGGTGGTCAGGCGGTTCAAGCTGTCATACACACTCTTTTGGAACAACTGGCTGCCGGCCGGGAACTGCTTGATCACGTTGCCAGCCGGGTCATACCACGAGTTGCTGACAAGGCTGTTCCCCACGTCGCCGGTGGAGGGATCCACGGCATACGCCAGGGTTTGATAGACGCGGCCCTGGTTGTCGTATTTGGTTTCGCTACGACCGATGAGGTTCCCTTCCGCGTCCGTGTCGCGGCGGTCGGTGCGCGTGATCCGGTTCAGATTATCGTAGCTGACCTCGGAGTAGCTGCCTTCTTCACCCTGTTCCGCCACCCTGCGGTTGCGGAAGTCGTAGGTGAAGCTGGTGACGCGCGTGTCGGTGGCTGACGCATACGCGGTCTGCTGGGTGAGGTTCCCATCACCGCCGGCAACGCCGTCATCGTATTCGTTTTCCTGCACCTTGACCATGTTGTTGGGCGCACCGGTGCCTGCAGGATTGGTGTCGGTCGCACCGGTATCGTCGGTGCCCACCCAAGCTTCGACCACCAGACTGCGCACGTCATACACCGTTCGGGTGATGGTGCCACCGGGTGTCTTGACGCGGTTTTGCCGGTCCATGACATCGTAACCGTAGTCGGTTTGCTCGTAGTTCGTTCCAGCGGAGCCGTCTCCGGAACTGGGTATCAGATGATACTGCCGGGTGTGCGTGAGCCGGCTCTCATCATCGTAGTGCGAGGTGCTCCAACGGACCCAACTGGTTTGCGGGAAGCTGTCAGTGGGCACGAGCTTGCCGGTGGTGCTGCTACGCACTGCCGCGATCTGATCCGTGGTGCGGCCAGCCTGGTCTGACTGGGTGATCTGCACCGGATTCACCAACGTGAACTCGTAGTCCGGTGCACTGCCGGTAGCATATCCCGACGCGCTCCATCGTTGGTATTCGTCGTCTTTGTAAACAGTCCAAGTCGCCCGCCGAATGCTGGTGGCGGTGCCGCTGAGGTCAATCTCGTGGGTTGGTCCGAGCACCTGGGTTGTGCGGCCCAGATCATCGCTCTCGTAATCAGTCACGAGATTCAGGCCGCCTCCCGCCGGCGTGGTCCAGCCAGAAGGAGCACCACTCACGATGCTGGTATCCACGTCTTGAATGGTCTGCACCGTGGCACCCGTCACCATGTCATACACGGAGTGGCCCAGGAAGCCTCGCTCGTCCTTGCTCCACGTCACCCGCCCATAGCTGTCAAATGCCTCCGCGCGGCTGTTGGCCACACCGGAGCCGTTCTGACCTTCGGTGATCACCGGCAGGGTGGTCAGCCGTTGCTGCATTTGGAGCGAATCCTCGAACCATTCGTAGGTGTATTCGGTAGTGGCCGGGTCGCTTCCGCCATCCGCGTCACTTTGATACACGGTATCCTCATGCACCACGAAAATGGTGTTTTCACCCACCGTTCGGGCCGTGTAGGTGAGCTCCTGCAGCTTGATTGCGGTGCCAAGTTGTCCCTGCTTCACCTTGCGGTTCTTCAAGTAGCCCACCGCACCGGTCGTGAAATACTCGTTCAACTGGATCAGGCCGCTGTCGTCAGACAGATATTCGCAGGTGGCCCCATCGAAGTTCAACAGGTCGGCATACTCGTCGTCGTAACCGGTCACCGCCGAGGAACTGGCGGCCATGATCACCCGTCCGTTGTCATCGTAGCGGTTGAAGGAATACCATTTCGACGAGCCGGACTGCAGCACCTTGAGCATGACCTGGGCGGCAAAGTTGGTGTAAACGATGCGTTCGCTCCCGTCGGGCAGGGTCTCGGTGGTCTTCACCTTCCAGCTGTTGTAGCCGTCCGGGTTCGCGCTCTCGAAATACCCGTAGCCAAAGCTCTGTGAGCCGCCCTGGACGTCCTCCCGCGTCACCCGTTTGTCGGCGTCGTATTCGAAGAACTTGTCCGCGTATCCAGCCATCTGGGCATCGGTGGCCGTCTCGGGGTTCAACCCGTCGTTGACCATGCGCTCGTAGCTTTCGGGATTCAGTTGGAACTTCAGGCCGTGAGCAAACCCGTGGGCACCGTCCTCGGTGTAATAGCGCAGCAGCGTGTGCTGCAAATCCTGCCAGGTGGTTCCATCGAAGGACTGCAACGTCAGCCGCATCAGGTCACCGGATCCGCCGTGGGAGTCGCCACTTTCGTAATACTCGAACCACAACCGGCGAACATCGGTGCTTCCCACCGCGTAAGTCACGGACTTCAGCTTGCCGGCGTTTTCAGTGCTGGCCGTTGATTCGCTGGACTGACTGCCCGATGAACTGCTGCTGCTGCTGGAGCTGGAGCTGCCTTCGCCAGGATGATAGTAGGCGTATTCATAGCTGGATGTGCCACCCAGGCCGTCGGACTGCTCGAATCGCGTCATCACGCCGTCTACGTTGTAGTCGGCCTCGGCAGTCTTGCCGTCCGCATCCGTCCAGCTCTTGAAGCGTCCCCGTTGGGCTGGCGGATGCGAGGCATCAAAGTCGAAGAACCTGGTCTGCTGGCCCTTGAGGTTGGTAAGGATGAATTCCTTCCCGGTGTCGTCGTGTTCCAACGTCTGCCGGATGGAGAACTTCCCAGAATACGAGTCGGTGGGCTCGTCATACGCAAACCAAAGCGTGTCGTTGATGACCTTGATGACACCGATGTCCGCGTGGTTCGGGTTCTCATCAACGGCATTTCGCCAGCACAGTTGGGGCTGCTCCCGCACAAACCAGCTCGCGCCGTTAATCCCCGCGCCGGGTTTCGTAACCCGGTTGCTGTAGCTCAAAGTGTGCCCCCACCTGTGCCCGAACCCGTTGGAACTCAGCCCGGACAGGACCACTCTCACCGCGCCGTCAAAATAGCGAACTGGTTGGTCAGATTCATTATTAGCCCCAGATTCGCAACTGCACTCGCACTCCTCGTCCTCCACGTCCGTCTCTTTATCCGGGCCAGGGTTGTCATCCCCTTCTGACTGGCTGGACTCGCTCTGACTGGAGGGACTTGAACTGGACGAACTACCGGAAGTGGAAGAGCTGCTCGATGAACTGCTCGAACTGGAGGAGCTGCTGGAGCTGGAACTCGACGAGCTGCTGGAACTTGAATCGGAAGAACTGCTTGAGTTGGAAGAGCTGCTGGAGCTGGAACTGCTCGAACTAGACGAGCTGCTCGAACTACTGGAGCTGGACGAGCTGCTCGAACTGGAGGAGCTGCTGGAGCTCGACGAACTGCTTGAACTGGAAGAACTGCTCGAAGATGAGCTTGATGAACTCTCACTCGATTCAGAGCTCGCGCTGCTGGGCGAAGACGCGCTGGAAGCGGAGCTTGGGCTGGAAGCGCTTGAAGCACTGCTGGGCGAGGACGCGCTGGACTCAGAACTGGGACTGCTATCCGACGATTCGCTTGATGGCGAGCTCTCGCTGGATGCAGAACTCGCACTCGACGGGCTGCTGGCAGAAGAAACGCTCGACTTGGAACTCTCCGACGAAGCGGAGCTGGCACTTGACGCGGAACTCGCCGAGCTATCCGAAGAGGCGGAACTCTCACTGCTCTCGCTGGAGGCACTTGATGGACTGCTCGCTGAGGAATGGCTGGACCAGCTGCTAGGACTCGATTTTGAACTCGCGCTGCTCCTCGACGACCGACTGGACGCGGAACTCGCGGAGCTTTTTGAAGAGGCAGAACTCGCGCTGCTGCGCGAAGACGCGCTGGACTGGCTACTTGGTCCAGACTGACTGCTGGATTCACTCGACTGGCTGCTGGGGCCGGATTGACTGCTCGACTCGCTCGATTGGCTGCTCGGCCCAGACTGGCTGCTTGCCGAACTCTCCGGGGGGACGCTGGAACTGGACCCACCTCCTACGGCCAAACTGCGGGCCATTGGCGTGCCGGCAGCAGACGCGGAAGCCTTGGCACCCTTGGCCGGCATTTGACGAACGGCACTTTTAAGGATGGCGGCAAGCTGCTTCAGTTCCGCCTCGGCCAAAGCTGCGGACATCCGGTGCCGCACGATGGTCTTGCCGTAGGCGTCAGCCCACTGTTGCACGTCCGTCGGCTTCAACCCCAATTTCGCCGCGAGGTCGCTGGCTGACAGATTCCCGTTGACAGCCAAAGCTGCCACCGACCGTTGAATTGCGGCCGGAAGCGCGAGTGGCGCTGGCTCGGATTGGCGTCCTTTTTTCATGATAATCCCCTCCTTGTTTTTGCAATTTCCTAAATAATGGCTTCCGCTGCGGCGCACCAGCGAAGCGAGAAAGGCAGACTACCGCTCGGTGCTGGAAGCCCCACAATACTCGCTTTCGGTGACTGTGGGGAGCGAAGCAGTTGCCCCGCCTTGTGTCAAGGCCTGTCTCTTGAATCTCGTTGCGAGGCACTTTGGCCGCCTGCAAAGCCGCCAATCCTCAGTTCGTAGCGGGCTCGGGCTAGGTGATGGCGCTGGATCGCTCAATTACGCCACCCACGTTGCACGGTCGCTTTCCCATCGGAATTCCTTCCCAGCCTTCCAGCAAACCAGTAATTATCCGCAGCCACACAACACGGACACCATGGTAGAAGTCCGAGGGAAAGTAGCAGAGTCGAGAGTAGCACGAACCGATGGGGTTGTCTGGTGGGGAAACTCCAACCACGGTTCAATTTCCCGACGAATCAGTTTCCGACGTTTCAACCACACGAGCAACTTCATGCCCGCACTTGGCGCAGGAGCCTTTCAGACAAACATCCCCGTTACGCTCCTCGCCGCTAAAATTGGTGATCGGCACCGAGGCACGGCACTCAACACAGAACACGTTCGCCAAGATTCGCTCGCGCGCTGCCTTCGGGATGCTGCTCCAAAGCACTGCCGCACGAGTTGAGAACTTTCCGTCGCTCATGGTTGCTAGAATACCCAATCGGTCGCTACTTGCCCAGCGCAGGATTCGTTGGACGAATGATTCAGCCAGCGCAAACCTTCCCCGATGAAATCAAGGATCCTCCCCAACGGTCTTTCCAGAAGGACCAACCGCTGCCTTGCGCTCGCCGGCATCCCGATCAACAAGCCAGCCATCATCCGCGCTCTCAAGTCCGGGAAGCTCTACCCCTTCCACTGGCCCCCGAACTACGGCCAATTCACGCATTTTGAGGTTTGCGACTGGGCGGGCATTGACTGGCATACCCTTCCCTCCGAGCCGCTTCGTGAAGGTGGGGTGGTTGTTTTTCCTGACATCGGGATTTCTCACCGGGCTTGGCGATGTCTCCTCCGTTCCGGCATTCCAACCACCAAAAAGGCCACCCGCCACGCTCTTCGGACTGGGCTGCTCGTGCCTCGCAAGCGTCCCAGCAACTACGGGCCGCAGACACACGCCGAACTTTGCCGCTGGACCGGCATTGATCCCGCATCGCTGCTGGGGGCTAAAAAAAGGAAACGGGCGTGAGCCAGTTTCCTTCTCCCCACCTCACACCCCAAACTTCCGGAGCTTTTGCTCAGGAGGTTCAGAGGTGGAGGTTGACGGACGAGCTCTGCCAACAGATCACTGTTTCAATCCAGCAGTCTGCTCCGCCATCAGCTTCGACAACGGCACGAAGCTGTTCATTGAAGCAGCAACGTCCATCTCGGTCGGCTCATCGCCACGCTCAAAGGCAGCAAACATCGCCTCCAGGAACACGGCCTCGATTTCAGCACCGGTAAGGCCTTCGCTGCTCTTCGCCAGTAGTTGCAGGTCGAAGTCGATGGCCTTCCTGTTTCTGCGCTCAACCACGATCTTCCAGATGGCCTCACGCTCAACTTCATCCGGCAAGTCCACGAAGAAAAGCTCATCGAACCTTCCCCTTGAACGCTGGCAGGCAGGTGCTGATTGACGGGCAGCATGCGTGACAGCACTGTTGCCGGCGTGCTATGATGTAAACCGCATGATCACCATGGGCAAGCCACCTTGGCAAAATTACAGTGTTGGGGAACCGAGCACTCAGAGGAATTGGACGGAGCCGAATTGTCAGCCATTTGACGTAGTGACTCACGTCACCCATGTCTCCAACGCACTCTCCATCATTCCTAAGGGCATCATTCAGCCGCGACTGATTGATGACGCCAGCATCCTCAACACTCGCCGGATCCTTGTGAATTGGGTCTCTCCGAATCATTGGACACCTGGATATCGCTATGGCAATGTCGCGTTCGAGTTAGAATGGTCCTCGATTATTCGAGACAAGAATTTCTATTGGGTCGAGGTAATGCCCTACAATACCGCGGCCTGTCGAATCCTCATCACAGACAAGAATTACGATGCCGACCTGGAGTTGACGCGATACGATCCTACTCTGGGTGACGGCCCTTGGTGGCATGAGGGATCTGAGGACATCCACTATCGCAACGGCAATGTTTGCCTTGAATTCATGCTGGAGTTCGAGATTTCTACGGCCGCATTCAAAAAGATCACGTTCGTGAAGCATCACAAAACCGGTTGCTGCATTGACGCATCGTCTTGCTCGGACAAAGGCATGGACCATCAGGAAGCCGCCGCGCGCTTCCTGGCGGGCGTCGTCGGCGAGGGCGTCAATACTGACCAAGTGACGCTTGACGGTTATGGCATTCGCAGCGGTTGGTTGTGGTTGAAGGATACTTTGCCAAAAAATGGATACCGAGGCGTTTCCGGGGCGACCGCAGCCGATAAGGCTGCCCCGGCTTTAGCGCGCAGCATCTTGGCCGCATACTATCGCAGAAATGATGGCGAATTCCTCAATCTCAGCGGCTTGTTCGCCGACGAATCCGAACTCCAATCCTCGGTCCACGCTTTGATCGCTGAGCGATTTCCATTATTGGCAGTCGTATGAAGTTTCTACCTGCTTCACACAACCTTCCATCGTGTAGGAAGCCGAAATCGCTGATGTCGCAACCCAGTTTTCAACCACGACCATCTCGGAGCTAAAAAAGTTGGCCCGGCGAATTCTCCCAGCCCAGCCCCCCAGCCTACCCCGACGTTGAAGTCAGGATAGGCTGAGGGTGATGGCTGATTGGTTGGAACGGATTAGCGGCAACGACAACGATGGCGACACCGACACCGCTTTCCTTCTCTGCTGCGACGCTTTGGCCGACGGTGAAGCCAGACTGCTGCCTCCCACAACGGCGAAGAGCAGCAGCCACGGGAGAATTTTCGGCAGGATGTAGAGGGCCAGCAGCACAACGGCACCGTTTTGCAGCGTCTTCCAGTTGAGGTTCAGCATTGAAGTTGATCGCCGGCGGGGTTGTTGGGGTTGGAAGCCGCCAGAGAGGATCGAACTCTCCGGTGCGCCATTAGTCAGGCCGGCACCCGTTCCTCACGACACGCCAGCATTTCGCGGTGAGCGAGCAAGTTGCTGCGCCATTGGGGGAGCCGGCTGATGTCCTTCAGGATGTCCACGCCGAAGAACTCGCGGATTTTGACAGCCAGTTGATTCCGGGTGTTCTGAACGGTGGAGTTACTGATCTTGAACCGTTCAGCCACCTCCTTTAACTGCCCATCCTCCGCGATCGTCTGCAATACAGCCTGGCAGCGTTCGTTGAGGGTTGCTTTGAAGCTGTCCCAGTCCAGCTTCCTGGCCGCTTTCGTTGCCGGATCTTCATGCTCGTTGCTGATGACGTCGGCCAGCAACATCGGTTCACCTCCGAATTCGTCCTCCTTGACCGCTTCATCGAACGACTCCGGCTCACCGTTGCGCATCCTGTTTTTCGGGTGGAGCACATCGGGACTGCCAGCCGCATACGAACGCCGGCCAGTGCGGGCGTGCAGCACGGTGTAATAGGCGATGTTTCCGGGGCTGACTTTCTTCCCTCGCAGTTCGGCACTGTTCAACATCCGGGCAGCCATCACGGTGGAGTCCTGCACCAGCTCCTCGTGATCTTCATGGCCGACCTGAGAGACCGAGTGCGGAATCAACACACGGAGACGCGGGACGATTTCACCAATCAACATGGCTTCGGCTTGAGGGGACATGAGAGACCTTTCTGATGGGGGATTGCTGTTGAACGAAAAGCCCGATGCCTGTGAAGACACCGGGTTGATCGTTGACGGGAGGGGCGACGCTTCAAAGTTAAGCGCCGGTTCCTGTCATTACATTATCCCACCGAATGGGGCACTACAGCAGGCCGGGAGGGGGGAATGGAGCAGGAATGGCTGGATGGTCAGCGGTTTGCTCTGAATCCGCTGCACGAGAAGGAACGAACACCCCCAGCCCCGTCCCTTCCGGTAGTGCCAGCTCACCTCAACCAGCGAATCCTCAAACCCGTCCTCGCTGACGTCGCCGCATCCAGTGTGGTGAACTTGATTGGGAGAGGTCAGCAGGGCGTGATCGCGTCATCCTCGGTTAGGTTCACGGCTTCTTCGGTTCGTCCTGTGGCGACTCTTTCTTCTCTTTGCGAGCCTTCTCACCGTCTTTGCCAAGCCAGTTCTTCAACTCTTCCAGGCGGCGATTGAGAATATCGCGCGTCGGCTGGGTCTGGTCGGTCGGCAACAATTCCTGCAACTCTTGGAGGGCTTGTCCCTTCTGAATCTCCTTCTCCAACGCGGCGGTGGGCTGGTTGGTTGCGGCAGTAGGCTTCGACAGATAGCGCACAGTTGCCTCCCGGAGCGCCTTCTCGATTAAGCTCTGATTCTCGTCGTTCATCATCATCACCGCGCTGCGGACGGCGCTGATTTGGTTGGTGGTGAACTTGCCGTGCTGCTCCATCCACACGGGAACGTAGTCGAGCACAACCGGCATCGCTTTCCGTAAGGGACGCATCATCTCGCCCACCGCCACCGCCGGGGCACTGGCGCGGGCCGCAGCCAATTGTGCCAGTGCCGTCGCCCACTTCGCTGCGGCATCTGCGTCTCCCGCCTTCACCGCCAGTGCCAGCCGGTCTTCCAAATCCGTCTGCAATTTCCCGAGATCCACCGCTTGCACGTTGCAAGCGGCGGTGGACAGGAACAGGCAAACTGTGAGGTGTAAAACGGATTTCATAAGTGGTTTCTGCCGCGCATGATTCAACGCGTTCACGCGGGTTTCATCTCGGGGTGAGTGGTTGCTGGATTGGGCATTGGAATCAGCAGCATGAACAAGGCATTCACCATCAACGCACCGCTCAAGAGCATGCCGATGAACTGCGCTGTCTCCGCCATCCGCTCGATCTGGTGGATATGGTTGCTCATGCCGCGCAACTGTTCTGAGGCGTGCCCCAGATTCTTCACTGTCTGGCGCAGTTCCTCATTCTTGAGGGCGAGGAGGGAGCGGGAGATTTCATCGAGCAGGCGCACCGATTGGTCGCAGGCCTCGTTCACCCGCGACGTCATGGATTTGCTTTGCTCCTTCATCGTGGCCGATGTCTGGCTGACGGTTTCCCGAAGCCGGTCCATGCGGCGGGCCGTGATCTGCACCTGTTGCGCCGGTTCCTTCAACGGGCGGGAATAGGTGAAGACTGGCTTGAGCCGGAACGGTTTTCCCAGGATGTTCACGTCTTCCATCGTGACTCCGCTGGGCACGCTAACATCGAGTTTGTCCGCTACCTCGTCCACGGTTGCGGAGGTGCTCTTGAGCGTCGCGGCCACCTCGTCCAGCGTTGAGGCATAGCCTGGCACCAGCGCACCCGCCTGCCCGGCGGACCGTTTAACCTCCAGCACCACGTCCCGGTAACTCCGCAGCGTGGTGACTGATTCCTGAATGATCTGCTCGCGGCTCTGCACGGACTCCGCGACCAGCTTGAGCGTGTCGCACGCCGTCAGCAGCGTCTCGGACATACCTTGCAAAGCTGCCCGGACGGATTCTCGATACGCCTTGTGGCCTTCGCTCAATGCGGCCAGCAACACCCCGCACAGCACCACTTGCGCGAACCCGAACAGGCGAAGAAGGCGGCGGCGGAACATGGAGAATGCGGACAACTGCGATGGCAGCGCGATGATGGTGGTTGTCCTATTGATCGAGCCGGCGGTGGCGAAGCTGCTCGAACGGCTTCCATTGCAACGAGACGAGCTTCTCCGGGGACAGCAACAAGGCGTTGGACTGCTTCTTGTCCGTGGTGACGACCACCCCGACGGCTTGGTTCTTCGCGTTCAGCACCACCCCGCCCGAGTAGCCCGGCTCCAACGGCTCATTGAACACCACGAATTCGTTGTTGGGACTGAGCGCCGTGATGGTCCGCGTGGTGCGCTGCTCGTGAGCCGTGTCCGGGAAGCCAATGACCGTCACGGAGTCGCCCAGTTTAGGCACGGTCTTGCTCAGGGTGAGAATCTGGGAGCCCTTGAACACCGTCGCATCAACGGGCCGCAGCCCCACCCAATCCGAGACACCCAGCGGCATCCCCACCGCACTCACCGGTTGGGCCAGCAGGCCGACGATCGGCTCAACATGAATTGCCAGCAGCTTTGCTCTTGGTGGCGTGGCCGTAATGAAATTCGGCCCCAGTGCGAGATTGTGCGCCGCTGTGATGAGCAGGGTCTGGCCTTTGGCTTCGACGGCCCAGCACGTTCCCGCCACCAGCGGCTTCATCGAATCCAGATAGGCGGGGCCAATCGGGCGGGTGCGCCAGTATTCGAGCGTCAGATTGCAGTAAAGCCGCTGCGTGTAGGGCAGGCTTTGCGCCTGCGCAGTCACCAGCCCGAAGAGCAGAATCAAGAACGCAAGGTGGCGCATAGCGTTATCTGGCTCGCAGGTTCACGGTGGTCCGGCCTCCGCCGCTGGACAGCTTGGACCACAATTCTGTCATCCGTAGCGCCACCCGCTCGACCTCGGGCTGAATCCTCGGCCAGGCGTCGTGCGTGACTTCGTAGATGACCCGGATGGCCGCAGCAATCTCGATCACTCCCTTCGCGAGGGCGACCAGTTCCGCACCTGTGAGGACGGGTTGTCCGCTGGGATCCAGTTGTTTGAGAGTGTCCTCGGCCGACTTGGCCTGGGCCGCGTTGCCTATCTTGGTGAAGTAGGCGAGCCGAAGAGCGGCGAGTTCCACCGAAAGCGGGTTAAGCCGCTGTCCTTCCAAAGCCGCCTCCGCTGCGGAGACGTAGTGGCCTTGGGCACCATTGCACTGGGCTGCGAGCATCAGAAACAAGGCCTTTGCTTTTGGATCTTGCGTCAGGCCCATGCCCAGTCTGGACACCACCAAGGCTTCGCCATACTGACCGGTGCCCAGCAGCGTCACGGACAGGTCGAAATGCTCTTTGGCAGTCAAACCTTTGGCCTGCGCCTGGTTGAGCAGCCGGTCGCGGGTCTCCGGGAACGCAGCTTCTGCGGTCGATGGCTCGGCCGAGCGCACAAGAGAGGTGCCGTGTGACAACAGAACCAGCATCGTGAGCAGTTGAAATAAGGCGCTCGTTTTCATGGTTGTTTGGGAGTTAAGGGTTGTTTGCTTGCACTGGAAGGCCAGCCAATGAAATGGGCAACGTCGGTGTAAGTCTGGCCGGTCTTGAGCCATTCTTCAGCGGGATAGCGAGCCGTGATGGTGACGAAGAAGCCGTTGCGCTCAAACAGCAGCAGCTCGCGGTTCTGGGGCTTGCCGTCCACCTTGCCCCGGACGGTTGCTTTCATCCCAACCGGCCCATTCTTTGCGAGAGCCTGAAAGCGCATCTGCGAAACCACTGTGGCATCCCTCAGCCCTTCACTTTGCTCGTGAAGTAGGCGGTCCAGCTCACTTTTGAAGGCCGGAGAGGCGTCGCTCCGCTCGTCGCCATCCCGTTTGCTTGGTCCGCTCGCACCCCGTTTGGCCCGGTAGATGCGAACCTGAACCACCTGCCCCGCCTGCGTAGCGTAGGTGGTGGTGCAGGATTCCCCAGTTTCCTTGAGAGCCTGGCGCTGGAATCGGCCTTCGACGTTCGCTGGAAACTTGATCCCACTTGCTTGGTGAACGCCCTCGGCAGCCTCGCTTGAACAGCAGAGGACAGCGGTCGCATACGCCGCCAGCAATGGGACAGTCCAAGCGCTCGGGGAACCCATGGCGAGAGGCTATTCCGCATCCGGCATCCGGCAAGCCTAAACATTCCACATACGGAACGGTTGATCGGCGAAACTGCCGTGCGTGGGCAAGTCCCTCGACAAACAGTTCGGCCGGTTCCTGCGCGAACGACGCGGCGACATCAGCTATGCCGTGTTCGCCCGTCAACTGGGCATCTCGGCATCCACGCTGTATCGGCTGGAAACAGGTGAGCAGAGCGTCACGCTGGGAAAGATGGGGGACATCCTGAAAAAGCTGAAGGCGGGGATACGGGATGTGTTTCCGTAAGATCGAGCGGGTCTGCTGACGACTGGATCGACGGACGTTCCGGCTGGGGAAAGCTGAATCTGTTCGCCGCTCTCCCTCGAACTTGGCAGGCTCAAACCATGAAAGTTGACTGGTCCAAGGCTCCGAAAAGTGCTCGTTGGTGGGCGGTTGATGCGGACGGCTCGGCCCACTGGTTCTGTGCGCCCGATGTTGCCGCGTTCACCCAGTTCTGGTTTTCCGAGCCCCAGCCCGCACCCACCTTCGGTTTCACCGGCGACTGGCGCAACAGCTTGGTCGAGCGTCCCAGTGCCTCCTGAGCGGAGGACTGTAGGCTGGGCTGGCCGCTCAACCATTGACCCGCGCGTCAGCTTTCTCAGACAGTGGGATGGTCAACTCACTGCTCGCCATACTCCTCGTGAAGCAGGCGACTCACATTGACTTCGCAATCTGCCAACGCCGCAGCGAACGACTTGTAGCTGCGCCGCCCTTGCCAAACCAAGCCGCCCTCATCCAGCACTCGAATCGCTGACCGAGTGTAAGCGCAATACCCAAACTCGATCGTCCCATGCGCCTCAACCCAGCGTGTAATGCCTGGGTGTGTCTCGGAAGCTGGTTTGGGGGATTTCTTGGGCATACCGCTGGTGTTGCTGCACGACTCCATTCAGGCGGCATCATTTTGCTCATGCTGGACGTTGCAGGGATGAGCGCGCGTCTTTGTAGACTCGCCGCTCAAACTGCTCATCCTGACTTGCGAGAACGGTGAGCACGAGAAAGTCATCGGAAACCGCGAGCTCGAACATCGACTCCGCAAAGGCGATTGCTGCTTCTGGTGTCTGGAAACCCCAGTGCATGTCGCGGACTCCCTGCAGCTCGATCCCTTCGTCGGGAGCTCGTCCGGCGTGCGCGAGGATGCGCTCATGCAAATCAGCCGGTGATGATTCCACCCGGTGCCAAATTACAACGTCATATGGTGCAAGCTTGAGCATGGAAGTGCGGATAGCGCCGTGGGCAGATGTTCGCCCGCAGCTTGAGGGCTGTCACAGCCAACAAGGCGATTTGGTATTCCAAGCTCTCTGGCCTGTCAACCGGAGGGACTACCGATCGCGCTTTCAAGAGCGCAGGAGCCAGGAAATCGTCGTTTCTCACTCAGGCGGCTCCGCTCTGTTCACTCTTCAGGCAATCCTTCAGCCAATCCAAGGCTCCCGGGGTGTTCTGCCAGTGCTTTCCCTGGTCCTTCCAGTAACCGTAGGCCTGATCCGCTCCTCCCATGGTCACGTAGCCGTCGTAGGTTCCAGGAGGCCGACGATGTTGCTTCCTGGCGAGTTCCTTGGCAATCAGCGGCAGCAGCTTGATGGCCTGGTTCAGCGCCGTGGTGGCTGGCTTTAGTCGGCCGAGTTGGAAGAGCGCCAGTGGACGGCCATAAACCAGCTGCTCCATGCCATCCTCGGGATACTGGCGGCAAACCTTCAAAACTCCCTCCGGCTGCTGCAACTCAAACAAGCATCCCACCACCAAGCCACGTGCTCCCTGGTTGTCGTTCGGGTTCAAGCTCACCAGTCGCTCGAAGATGGCCAAGGCTGATTTGACCTGGCCCTCATCAAGCAGGCACAAGCCCAGTCCATGATAGGCGCGCAGGAATGGGCGATTGCCGATTTCCAGCCAGGGCAGTCGGTGGCGGTTGAAGTCGAAGCGCTCGGGAAAGAACTTCAGCGCCAACTCCACCGCACAACGCCAAACATCAGCGGCCTCCTTCTCCTTCCCGGCTTGTTGCTGTGCCAAGGCGAGGTGATGGTAGGCGTCGAGATGTTCGGGAAGTTCCTTGATGAGCTGGCTGAAGATGGCGGTGGCCCGGCTGAAGTTACCCGACCGCATCCAGTCGATTCCTGCTTGGAGCCGCTCATCGACTGCAACGGTGATCCTTGGCATCTCCATCCACCACTCCCCCTTCTCGACTTCGCGGAGAAGAATTGTTGGAAGGTTGTGCCGGGCGTTCATCGGGTGCGAGGATGCCGGGCTGCTGCTGAAAATCCAGCACCCAGTCACCGGCCTCGGATGAAAGGCTGCTCCTGAGCTGAACTTAGCAGAGGGAGGGCGGGCAGGCATCGACCGTTGGATGCTGAGAATTGTAATTGCGCGACGTGAGGGTTGGCCTAACGTGGCGGCGTTGATCTCAGAACCGACCCGACTATGAAGAGCTTGCTTTGCACAGGTTCTGGCAGTGATGTGCGTGCCGAGCACCTTTGTGGCTGAGAAATCGAGAACTTTAAAAAATGAACCCGTCCGACCGTTTCAGGACAGTTTACCTACCGCAGGTTCGAGATTTCCTTGCATCCAGCCTGCGAGACGTTGACATCATCGTGCCTGTCGAAAACAAGGGCGCTCGCCTATTCGAGGAGGCATCTGCGTTGCTTCCAACGCCCCTGAAAGGGCAGGTCTTTTTGACAAACGCTATTCCCTACCTGCGGGACGAAGACCTCAATGGAAAGGTGATTGGCATTGTGGACGATTCGACTCTCTACGGGCGTAATTTACTGCGCGTGTCTGAAATGTTTGCAAAAATTGCGAATCGCACTCAGTTGCGCTGTTTTGCATTTGCTGCATGTGATGCGCCGGAAATCGTTCAGAAACGCCATGCCAACGGACTGCGAATTGATACCGCTTTGAACCTCAAGAAACCTGAGTATGACGTTTATATTTCGTCGCAGGCTGCGTTTTTGAGGACACGCGGCCACTCGCTTCCAATCGATAATACGACTTTTTCACTACATTACTCAGGTAATCGCTGCACCGCGATTTGGGAAGAATTACTGAACCAACTCGCGCGACTTGGCACGGTAACAGAAACGTGGAGTGAGGAGTCAGAGGGGCGCTTGCTCTCGGCGACCCTGCATTTTCCGGCGGGCTTTTCGGCGCAGAGTTATAGTCCCGTCCAGGTTGAAGAAGAAGGCGCTATCAAGCTGCGGCTGTTCATGTATGCAGGTTCGAGTGTCATCACCTGCAATCCAATGGCATTTGTTGCTTTGGGACAACCAGACAAGCACCTCTGGGATGCGATTCCACCTTCGGCGACTTCCCTCTTTCGTGCCTTCCGTGAAGCATTCAGGAGCTCAAAGAACCCTTTGCACGGGCAGCCACCCGTGATTCGGAATGCCGCATACGATCAACTTGGCTTCTACCTTGATTGCGAACTGTTCTCCTACATTCTCGGCACGTTGCACGAAACCGCAACAATGCCAGATTCGGTGACTCATAATCGAGGCGCTCTTCTTCGCTACTATGGTCCACACATGGGCGAGTGTCTTGCCTCCGTGCTCGACCAGTTCGTGTCGAACGTCACAGAAACTTCCGTTGAATTACCGAAGATAAGTTCGAATGGATTTCCGCAGCCTCGCCAGGGACTTGCAGCCATTGCAACAATGGAGGAAGCGCTTAGCACCCTCCGACATGCTTATGATAGCCAAGTAACGCATGAGCCAGACCCGTTCAAATGGAAACATCGCGGATTCAGTTTCAGCCAGTTTTTGGATCGCCTTCACCTACCCCGCCTCGAAGGGAGTATTTATCTGGATGTGCTTTGCGATACCGGGCATCTTGTCCCATTCAATCTATGGGATAGTGCAGGCAAAGATATTGCAGACAAACGCCTTCTTCGTTGCTACCGCGCTGCGGAACACACTCCTGAAGAGATAGGACAAATCTTCGCATACGTTATTTCTTATTTGGGAGCAGAAAGCGATGGGGTTGCACTAAAGACTGCGACAGAAAAGACACTCCTTCTTCTCAAGCATTACCTTGGAGCACCCGAGCTCGATCCCAACATCAAGATAATCCGCGCGCCGCTTGGGGGTGTCATACGCGTGATGGGACCTGAGCGGTGCGCCGATCCTCCTTTGTATTCGCTAGACAATTATCCGACCAGTTGGTATCGCCACGCCGAAGGAAAAGACGGTTATGCACCGACAGGCAAGTTCTTGACTGCAATCACGGACCGCTCAATGGAGAAGTTTCTCAGTGGCCTGAACGCCGATCCATACCTGGACCGAATTATTGCCATCCTGAAGGAGAAACGAGGACTTGAGATGGTTGTTTTGATGTCCATGCTGGCAGGACACGAGTTTGGGCTTACGTATGTGACCGCTGACGTTGAAATCGGGTTGAAGGGGCTCCGCGAGACAAGCTATCGCGGAATTGAAAACGTGAAATCCCTCACAAGAGGCCGAAGCGAATTAGGAATCGCCCGTGGTAAGCTGAAGACGCTCTCGGACACCGATCTTCTTCAAGACTTGCGGAAACGATTTGGCGGCTTCAGCGTCACCGACAGAAGAATGAAGGACAATCTTGCTGCGTTCCCACCCCTTTCGGTTCAACTAGGATTAGCGAGCGAAGCGGTGGAACTAGCCGATGCGCTCCTTGAGGGCCTCACTCGCTTGGAGCCAGACCCACAGTTGACTCTCGGTGAAACGCCGCAGCCCCTGCGCAGTCCACCAAATGTGACCCAAGTGCTTGCTGATCTGGACAAGGTCATGCGCCTTGGAGAGCCAGCTAACGCACAAGTAACCGACATCATGGAAGCGAGGTTGGAATTGTATCAGCGGCTTGCCTCGATGCTCTACGCTGTTTCCAATGTGAGGTGTAATTTCGAGAGTGCCTTGCCGGAGGGAACTCAAGAACGATATTTCCTGGTCGCTGATCTCACAAACTTTACACGACTTGGTGCCAAGCTAATCCACTCCCGGTTTCGGGACCTCACGGACGAAGCCATGAACATTATTTACAATTACGCCGAGTTGTTTGGAGCGTTTGTTGCAAAGCCGAGCGAAGGTGACAAGGCGATGCTCGGCTTTCCAACCCGAGGTCAGGCGGTGGCTGCAGCGGCGTTTTGCTTTGAGCACTTTCGTGCGCTCGGCACGGCGTTGGAGGGAGATCAGTTTTTCGGCATCAAATGCGGCCTGGCGGCCGGAGAATGTTCACGCGTCGTTGGTGGCGATCTCGTCGGTGATGCAATCAACGTCGCTAGCCGGCTTTGTTCAGAAGCCCGAACTGGTGGAACGCAAGGAGCCGTTATTGCAACACGCCAAATGGATGAAGACGGATTCTCGCAGGGAGAGGCGTTTCCCGTCGACATCACGTCAAGCAAACAGGTGGTTAAGCAAGTTGATGCGATAGAAATTAGCGCTTTATCAGTTTGCGATGCCGTTCTAAAAGGCTTGAATGAGTTAACCGCTCGAATCCGCGATGGTAAATAGCTGACCCAGCGCTAGGAAAGTTTTCTCACAGGCACCGGGAGCACATTGGCGACACTATGGCCGACCAGAGTTGCTTGAATCTGCGCGTTCATTCTGCCCATCCTGCTACCAACATGAATCGTGACCTCAACAAATACTTGAAGCTGCAAACCGCCCTCGTCAACGAGAAGGCGAAACTCGAAGCCCGACTGAACGCCATCAACAAGGTGCTCGGTGAACAAGTTTCTGCGATTGCCCCTGCTCCTGCAACACGAGGCGGCAAGCGGACTTTCAGTGAGGCAACCAAGGCCAAGATGCGGGCGGCTCAGAAGGCCAGATGGGCGAAGCTGAAGGGGAAAGTCGCTCCTACCAATGCCACTCCGTCAGCCCCCGTTGCCAAGAAGAAGCGGAAGATGAGTGCGGCGGGTAGGGCAGCCATCAAAGCGGCTCAGAAGGCCAGATGGGCGAGGGTGAACGCTGCCAAGGCGAAAACCGACAAGTAGCCGACCATCAGCCCACCCGTGGCCATCATCTCTCTGGGACCGTTCATCACGCCCACTGGAACCAGCGGGGTTAAGGCGGGTGCGTTTGAAGACACGGGCCATTGCATCGAGTTCGGTGGCGATGTAGTGCGCGGCTACCTGCCGTTGTTCCTCAAATTGGATCGATGGCAGGGCAAAACCGTGGACTTCCGTGACTACTACGTGGCAATCGAAGCTCTGCCCTTCGAAGTCGACTGCCTCAACATGGACGTCGCAGGGTTTCCACCCACCCAGTTTATCCGTTTGGAATGCGTGCTGGTTACCTTGTATAAAGAGAACGATGTGCGCCTGCCTTTGCAACGTTTCCTTGAGGATTTCGCCAACTGCCTGCAACTGAACCATGACTTCGATCGCAGAATGGTGAACGGAGCCGGGATGATGAAACCACATCTGGCTGACGCGGGGTTTGAGGTGATTTCTGTGATCTGCAATGGTCGCACTCTCAACGTGGATTTCGGCTGGGTGCTGCCCAAGGATCGACCCCGGCCAGATGTGCGTCGGTGTTTTGTCGCAGGCTTGGCTGATTTCCGACCAGGCCCAAGCCGGCTGCTGAACGATGGAAAATGGCTGGCTCCGAAGAAAACGCGGCTCACGAGTGTTTTGTATCCAGGGTTCATGAAGCTCGCAGGGAAGACTCCAATTGAAGCCCTCTCTGCAATGGGACAGATAGCAGCATTGGAGCGCTTCAAATGGACAAAGGTGTCGCTCCTGACGGCCAAGGAGCTACGAATCGCGAGAGTCGATTTTGTCCGCAGCCACCCTCAGTTCCATCAGGAACTCAAGACAATGGCCAAAGCGATGCAGTTGGACGGACTCTACACGGACATTGCTGATCTGCACGCCATCGTCAGGCAACTGCCAAAGCTGATAGCTGAGGCTGGAGATGGACCACCAGTGTAGTTGTAGCATTAAGTGGCAAATCAGGTGCCATTTCTTATATCCGGACGGCGCTAACCTACAATTTGCTCCTACAATGCCCCAGGAACGATCGGGGTGGCCGGACGGGTGCTGGGAGGGATTGTGTGCAACGATTCAACAGCGGGGCAGCAGGGATCGTTATCGGGCTGCTTTGAGTGAGGGCGGGCAGTCAGCAAATCAACGGATTCAACCTCGTAACAGCACAGGCAGCCGATTTCCCAGCAAAAGACAGGACAGGCAGGTCGGATCAGCCTGTCAGTTCCTCGCATCAACATCCACGGTCAGCCCCTTCCATCCACGCAGGTAACGGCCCTCAGCGTTTTTGAGGTCACTGCGGAAGCCAACCTCAAACTCCTCCTTGATGATTTCCACGACCAATTGCTTAAACGCCTTCCTCGCAACCGGCTCGACTCCGTTGTTCCTGCAATAACCCTCAAATCCATTGTAGCAGTCGCCTATTGATAGCAGTTGGCCAGCTTGAGGCTTAATCAGCCGTCCTACAAACTGCCGGGCCATTCGTCCATGCTGTTCTGGTCCCTCAATCCGTTGGTGGGGGCTGTTGATTGAGAAGAATGTGGAGTCTGCTGCTAAAACCGACCGAGCCTGTTTAACCACAGCTTTCAACCGTTGATCCTCCCGGAACTTCACGAACAGGCTGATCCGATCCACGCAGGCAGGCATCTCCTCGGCACACCTAAGCAAAAGAGCCGACAGCAACGTCATCAGCTTGGCCTCTGAGGTGGGATGGTAGAAGTTGTCACGGGGGTCGAGAAAGAACCACTCTTGATCGGGTTCGTAAAAGACCACAGAATGGTTTAACTGGCTATCGGACAACGCAGCAGCAAAGAAGCTGTTGTTCATGGAGACAGCGGTGACCAGCTTTCGACCAGTCTCCACGTCCTCCACAACAGCTTCCAAGAACGGACAACCCCATCGTTTCACTTCAGCAGGAAATCGACGGGCAAACCATTCTGAGGGCGTGGCTGGGGGTTGTTGAGGGCCGGCAATATCTCTGAACGTAAATGGAATCTCCTTACCTCTGCTCAGTTGGAAGCTCGTTGTTGTCATCGCTGTTCAACTTTCTGGTGCCAGTCAACAATCTGCTCGTCCGACAGCTCTTTCAACGGGCTGCCTGATTTGGAACGTAAACAGTCAACCACCCATTCTGACTCCTGCCATCGGTCCAACGCCTTTGCACGCCGGTCCAGTTCCGCCTCCCGTTGTCGTTGTTTGCTGTTGCCGTCGAGGTTCATTGTTTAGCGTTCATCGTTGATCCAGACCGTTCAAAACCACCATTTCAGGCAGGTTGTTAGGATGGCTCGTTGGGATTGAGTAGAATGTAGGCATTTTAGTTCTTTAATTCAGCCAGCGGGATAGTTCCTCAACTGCTACAACTATTATCTCATAGTGGTATCAACAGACAAGAACAAAGTGGTTGATTGGCTGGTTTATAGGCAGGGGTGAATTCAGCAAAAAGTTGTCTATTTTAACTCTGTAACTACCAACAGCAATCAACGCAGGACATCGCTCTCAATCCATATCAACTGTGGAGATTGGGTTGAACCGGGCAGGGAGCAAAACAGGGAAGTTTGTTTTGGCTCAACCAGGCAACAATTGTGGCAAACTCAGCCTGTCGATTCCCCGACGCATCCAAGTGTCAAAACGCTGGCATTGATTCTGATACCTGACACCGACTTGCTGCTGGGGGCTGAAGTGGTGGTTGGGAGGGCTGATTGGATCACAGGGGGTTGATTGGCCTTTAGGTCCGTCGGTGTTAGGGGCTGATGTTAACGGCGGGGGAGTTGGATACTGCCAAGCGATGATACTGACCCTGATCTTGATGCTGATAGTGTCAATGTTAGTGATGTTAGCAGATGTTAACACCCCTAAAGGGGGGTGTGTTGACAACATCTGCCAACAACATCGGGGTGATGATGTTGATGGTTGTTGTCAGTCCCCCCGCTGACAACATCACTGTTAACAACATCACTCCGGCCGTTGAGGGGGCTGGGGAGGTTGGGGAGGTTGCTGATGTGCCTCCACTGCTGGCTGCTGAGGTTGCTGGGGCTGAACCCTGCGCAGATGGACAGCATCAACCTTCCCAGGTCGATCAACTCCGAACTCCTCGATCATCGGCACAGCGATCAGCTTTTTGATCGAATCGCGTAGGCGGCGCTGGCCAACATTGCTCAACCGATTTACCTGCTCAATCAGCACCTTCTTTTCCACTGAGCCGTTGACTGGGATGTTGGCCAGGATAGCCCGGTCAGCAGCATCCAGCCCGTTGTTGGGAGGGGGGTTGACGGGTTGGTGATCGGCTGCTGCATTGACCGGCACAGGATTGGGAGGATTGGCGATCACCCCAGCAACCTCCTGCCAGTAAATGACACCGGGCTGATGGGAGTGGGTGAGCAGTTTGGTGAAACTGGGCGTTGTCCCATCCGCCATCCTCCACCCCAGCCGGCTACCCCGCTTGGCCGCCACCAATTTGTAGATCGATTGGTTGCTGGTTGATTGCAGCGACAACATCGCCCTCGGCCAGTTGCCAAACTCAGCGGAGCCGGCAGCATCATAGGCCCGTAGCAACGGATTGCTGTTGGCTGGACCATTACGAGCTCTCGACGGCTTGTTGGTGTGATGGATGAGGATAACAGCGCATTGGTGGCGTTTCAGCAGCGACCCCAACTGTTGCCGGAGAAAGCCGCTGACGACATCCTGCTGGTTTGAGTCGCCGTCCAGATATTGAAACACCGGGTCAATCCACACCAAATCGGGCTGATGGATGACGATCAAACGCTCCAGCACCTCATCGACAAACTCCTCGCTCGCTCGTTCAACCTCGTGGCAGACTACAACGGAGCGGTTGATCAACCTTTGCTGCTCATCGCTCAACTGCAACGACCCCACAACCCCGTCCCGCATATCAGCCAGGTCTTGCTCATCGTTTTCGCCCTGGACCAGCAACGACTTCAACGGACGGGCAGGGAGGATACCGAAGCATCCAACCCCGAGCGCCCATTGGATCATCATCTGCATCACCAGGCTGCTTTTGCCGATCCCGGTGTTGCCCACAATCAACATGGAGCCTTTGCGGGAAAGAAAGCGGTTCAGCAGCAGCTCGTTCTCCGGAGCCTCAACGGCGGGATGCAAATCGAACAACCCCCTGGCGATAGGTGCTGGATTAGTCATCGCAACAGCACCCGTGGCAACTGATGGCACAGTGCTGGCAATGGTAGTTGAGGTTGGCAGGGAACCAGGGGGTGGCTGGGGGATTGCAGTGGTGATGGGACTCATGGCAGCACCTCCTCGCTGATGGTGATGGTGGGTGGGACGGAGTTGAGAGCGGCGTTGAGGTCAGCCAGGTCGTTGATTGCGGGGAACTGGCTGAAGTTGAAGTAGTCGATCGCTGAGGCAATCCCGGTCAACTGCTCCGTCCATCGTTCGGCTGCCTTGGTCCCTGCCTCGTCGTAGTGGGGAAACATCCGGACTCGCTTATCGTGGAAATGAGCCAACGCGGTGTCCTCGATGCTGGCTGAGGCCGACAGCATTGAGACAGGGGCCACTGTGTCGACTTTATCCTCCCGCAGCATGAAATCGAAGGCGGCGAGGAAATCGGGCAAGCCTTCCACCAACACGATGCTGGGGGCCGTGGTTGACTCGATCAGCCCCAGCGGCCAGCTCTTCGTTGAACCTCTAACCGTGTGGCTCTTGTGGGCAGGCAGGGAATTGAAGGCCGGGAACAACTGACCATCCAACCGCCGAACCTCCGCCAATGCTCCACTGCTGTCTTTGAGGCCATAAACGTCGCAGTTGAAACAACGTCCAAAGATCAGGAATCCGCGTTCAGTAGCCAGTTGAAGCGCCTCAACCGAGATGGACCGCAGCGACGACAATTTCAACAGCTGATCATCGGTGCCGGCTGAGAATCCGCTCAAATCGGGTGGTGTGGAGGGTGCTGGCGGCTGGGGAGGGACGATAGCCAGCGGAGCAACATCCACCCTCAGTGCCGTCTCTTGATAGAACTCAACGATGCGCTTGAAGTCCCGTTGGTCATCCCAGCCTTTGAGCCGGGCAATGAAGGTCAGCTCATCACCGGAGTCGTCGTTGGCGTGGTCTTTGAAATACCAGCCTCCCTGATGTGGGAAGATCCCCCAGGAAGGGGTGTGGTCGGGGCGTAGCGGAGAGGGGCAGGATCGCTTTGCATAAGCCCCCAGCCCCAGCTTCGCCAACAGCACAGGCATGGGGCATTTGTCTTTCAGCTGCTGGCACTTCTTTTTGAGCCGTCGGTATTGATGTGTGTTGCTCATGGGAGTGCTTAGTGGTTGAGAGCGGGTTGGGAGAGGCTGTTGAACTTCAGCCGCCAGCGATGCAGTTGACTCCGCAGCCATTGACGCCAGCCGAGTTCACGGACTGGGGTTGGGCGGGGGTGGACGTTGAGGTCTTTGATCCCGCCCTCAGCCAGGCCAGCCAGTGTGCGGGTGTCGAGCACGCTTACTTTGGCGCAATTGGCTGCTTGCAGTTGCTTGCCCCAGTTCAACGCTGCCTGGCCGCCCTGATGATCGGCGTCATTGTGGCAGCAGATCAAAACCTGCTTGCCGTTGAAACCAGGCAGGGCATCGGGCGAGATCGGAAATCCCGCCGAGAGCATCGCCACCGGAGCCCACTGACCCTCGAGCTGGCTGGCGACAATTACCTCATGGGCGGCGATGAAATCTGGCAATCCCTCGACCAGCAGCAGGTTGGCGGCTTGTTCGGCCTCCGGCAGCCCTACCGGCCAGCTTTTCTGGCTGTGCTTCACCGTGTGGCTGGTGCGCGATTGCAGCTCGCCGACGGCCGGGAAGTTAAGGCCGTTCAGGCGTCGGATCTCAAACAGGCGTCCGCTCTGGTCGCAAACTCCATAGCATTGCAGCCCGTGCCACTCGCCGAAGACGACCACCCCGCGTTCCACCGCCCAGTCAACCGCCTCGACGCGGACGCCCATCAATCGAGCGAGCTGCTGGTGCTGTTCACAGGTGCCGGGGCCAAAACCGGTGCGGCCGGGTAGAAACATCGGCTCCTCGGCGCTGTTGAGGGACGTGGATGGCCCGGACTGCACGACGGGGGTGCGACCGCTGCTCACTTTTTGAGCGGTCGCCCAGTATACCCCCAGCAGAAGCAGGAAATTCTTACGCGGGTCGAGTCTGAGGTGGTTGGCCAGGAGAGCGATCTCGGCCCCAGTGTCAGAGGTGCCCTCATCCCTGAACCGCCAGCCGTTGTCCGATTCGAAGATCCCCCACGAAGCGTTGTTGTCAGTGCGGAAGGGAGACTTGCTGCTGGGCTTGGCGTGCCGGCCCAGTCCCAGGTGTTCCATCAAGACAGGCAGTGGACAGAGCTGCTTGAGCTGATGGAGGGTGGGTTGGTGGTTCGACCGGCTGCTCTGCCTACGGAAAGCAGCCTGGCGAGGTGGGGTGATGTTTGTTGTTTTCATAAAGTTTGTGGTTGTGGGGCAGGTTGAACCGTCAGGCAAAACGCTTCAGCCAGCCTTGGAAGGTGTTGAACCAGCGCCACAGAAAGTTGGTCTCCGAGGTGAGTTGCTTGGTTGGAGGCGCGGTGTCGGTATCGGTCGTGATGGGAGCCGGAGGGATGATGCGGTTGACTCGCTGCTGCTGTTCGTTGGTTAGAACAAAATGGCCGCTCTTCGCCAAATCAGCCCGGTAACAGCCAACCCCCTCCACCGCCCATTGAAGAATCCCGCTGCCTTCTTCAACCCACAGCCGATCGGCGAGGTTGGGTATGATGGTTAGCGGCCTGGGCTTGGTGTATTCAACTATCAGCAACCGGCGTCGAAAGGCATCCAGATCGGCTGACCACGGTTGTTGATTGAGCTGGTTGCCGTAGAGGACAACATGGAAGTCGCCTTTGAACTGGGTGCGTTGGTTGGCGCGCTTCAACTCGGCTTCCATGCAGTCCTGACCGACCAGCGCTTTGAGCCGGCCGATTCCTTTCAGGTTCAGCAGATCGGGAGCGATTTCGGAGGCGATGAGCAGCCGTTTACCGATGAACGCCGACATTTCAAACCGCTCGTTCAACTGCTCAGCCCTCAGTTCAGCCGTTGACTCCATGCCAACCAGCCGGGTGAGCAGATTGACCAGCGTGCCTTTGCCGGTCCCTGATGCGCCGACAACCACCAAGATGGTTTGCGACTGATTCGGGCCCGCCAACAGCGAACCTGCCCACTTCTGGACCAGCCTGACGTCTTCCACCGACAACGCATCCGCGAGGAACTGTTCAAAACGTGGGCACCGGGCATCAACGGTGTAATCCACCGCCAACGAATGCTCAAAATGAACCGACTGATCCCGCTGTGACAACGAAGGGGGCTGACGGTTGACATCGAGCACTCCATTGCCAACCACCATCTGACCAGGCCGTAACCGCGAGTCCCACAGCGGAGCCAGCAGTTCAATTTCACCAGCCACCTTCTTCAAATACGCGGCGGTGGGGGATTGGTTTTGCTGCTCCAACCACGCACGAACCCGGCGATGGAGGCTGTTGGTCGTTATTGAGAGCCACTTTGACTGTCCGGCATCGAACAAATAGAACCGCTTGGGAGACTCGCTGAAGGCTATCGCTTGCTGTTTCAAGATCGCTACGGCTGCCTCCTTGGGCTCAAACTGTGCCGACAGTGGACCAGGCTGTTTCCTTTTATCATCGGCGGGCTGGGGTTCGACCTTGCCGCCCGGATGAAGTGGTTTGGCGTTCATATCAGGCGGCCTCCTGTTCGTTGCAGTCCTCATGGCCGTTGAGCTGGCGGACGATCTCAAACCACACGTCCCACAAAACCTCCACGTTGAACGCAGGGTCGAACGGCCGGCACAAACCTTCCACCGCCTCAACGACGGTGGGCGCGGAGAGTTCGAGCCAGACGGCTTTCGCGAACGCTGCCACGGCGGATTGCCGGCGGCAGTGGATATGCCAGTCCAGTTCGGCGACGCAGGCCTGCCACTCGCTGAAACGGTCCTGACCGGGCTGATGAAGGCGGATGAGATTCATGGGGTGATTCGTAAGAAGGTTGATTGAACGGGTCTTTGGTGAGGAAGGGCTCCCCCGGCCCGGAGGCCGGGGGAGCTTGATTGCTTCAGTTAGGCCGCCATGGACTGGGCGGTTGCAGCCGACAGAACCGTTTCAACTGCCGCCACCTCCCGTCCGCCGTTGGTGCGCTTGTGACGCACCACGACCTGACAGGGCTTGCCCACCAGCGTCTCCAGGTCGAACTCCTCGTTCCCCTTCGTGTCGGTGAACTTCTGGCCCTGGATGGTTTCCGCATCCCGCAGCAGCGGGGAGGTGCGGTCGAGCTTGGCAGGGTAGTCCTTGCCGACCGTGAACTGACGACCATCAGCGACCACGCTGAACTCGATGGTGCACTTGGAGTCACCCTTGTTTTTGATGCCCAGGACGGTGGCTGGATAGAGGTCTTCCGGAGCCAGCTCGGCCTTGGCGATTTGTAGTTTGAGTTTCATATGCGTAACGCGGGCCTGACCGAACTTCACAACGGAAGGACCCGCATCCCCCGTCGCCAGCTCGCTGTTGCTAATCACCACGGGATGCGTGCTGGGGTAGGATCCCGGGTGAAAATTGTTGAGGGATGCAGGCTGGGCTGAACCGACCAGGAACGTTGCCGATTGGCTTTGGTTCCTCGCTTCGGTTGTCGGTTGCTGCATCACACCGACATCAGCGAGAAGGCTGACCAACTTCTTACAGGGAACTTTTCCGCTGCTGTTGGCCTCGCTCTGGCTGCTGCTTGTCGGCTTCGTGTTCATCGTCGTTGCTGTATCAACGGGAAGGTTCAGCGATTTCTTACAGCGGTGATCGGGAGGCTGGTTTGAGGGGGAAACCGGCGGGAAAAATCCCAGCAAACATTCCACATCAGGAATGTTGGAGCCGATAAGCTGCCCACCGTTCAGCAGCCTTTTAGCAACGGAGTGGTGGAGTGGACGTGGAAATCGAACAACTGAAAACGGGGGACCGGACCGCGTGGAACCGGGCCTTCGAGGTTCTTTACGCCATCAGCCTGAGCGTCTGCTGCTCAACTCCATCAGCCCTCAACCACCAGGATCACGAGGACATTGCAACGGCAGCCATCACGGAGATCGTTGACTACATTGAGAAGGTCGGCAGCTTCGAGGAGTGCAAGAAGCTGGTGGTCACGATCAGCAGGAACCGCCTCTTCGACCGCTTCAGCCACGATTCAGCCGACAAACGTCGTTACGACCTGGGGGAGAGCTTGGAGCAGAAGGAGGGTTTCGACCCCAAGGACGAGCGCCAAGAACGACCGGACGCGTTGGTGCTTCAGGGCGAGAATGCCTTGATCCTGGCGGAGGCGTTGAAACAGGTGCCCGAGCACTATCGCGATGTCGTGGAGGATTTTTATCTCGAAGGCTTCACCCAGCAGGAAATTGCCGACCGCCATGGCCTGAAGATTGGCTCGATTGGGGTGTATGTGGACCGGGGGCTGAAGGCTTTGCGCGAGAATCTGCCGGAAGGCTGGCCGTAGCTGTAAGAACTTGTGCGACAATCCCGTTATCTACTCGGATGAATGATGCTGAAAAATCGAAGCTGGAGCAGGAGCTGAAGAAAGCGGCTCCGGTGATCAACCGGCTTGGGGATGGCCCTTCGGTGCTGCCGGACCATGTGCGAGCTCGGTTGAACACGGCTTTGGACAAGAAGTTCCCGCTAGCAGCACAACAAGCCAGTGAAGCGTCGGGAGAGGCTTCAGTCCGTAAAACGGTGGTTGAGCGGGAGAAAACTGAACCTTCGTGGCTGGAGGTGTGGCGCTGGTGGATCGGCCTAGCTACCGCTACTGCCGCTGTGGTGCTGATTGTTGTGCTCAACCGGCCTGGTCCGAACCTGCCGCCGGTCATCCAAGTCGCAATGCTGGATTCGGTGGGGACTGTGCGAGGAACCGGGGAGCAACCGATGGACACGCTTCGGAAGCAGTGGAAGGACGCCAAACCACAGGAATTCTCAGAGACCTCCAAGCTTAAGCAGTGGCAGGCGGATTGGTCGGCTGGGACCAAGGAAGCCGTAGCGAAGGTAGTTTATGACCGGGATGCTGGAGTGTTGACTGTAATGGTGAAGCCCACAGGCAAGGCGGCGACCACCAAGGTCTTTCCAGCGAAGGATGAGCAAGCACTGCCGCAACTGCTGGTTGAGGTTCAGGAGTTCATTTCCAGCCAACTCCGGAAATGAGCATTTCCAGTTGTCTAAGGCAGAGTCGAGTCCAAGCAATCCGGCTCATGTTTCCACTATTGCTTCTGGGCTTCGCGGCATCTGGACAAGATGATTCGGCCAAGCAGGTCCAACAACTCGAGAGCCAGCTCAATCAATTCGCTAGTGCTGGCAAATTTGACGAAGCCCTCAAAGTCGCTCGCGAACTAGTCAAGTTGAGGGAGGCCGGCAAAGGAGCAGAGCACCCGGACACTGCCTCAGCCCTCAACACATTAGCGGCACTCCTGACTCGAACGGGCAACTATGAGGCGGCGGAACCTGTTTCACGGCGCAGTCTCGCCATTGCTGAAAAGCTCTTCGGACCACAAGACGCCCGCGTGGCTGCTGCCTTGAACAACTTGGCGACGCTGCTGCTCTACCAAGGGCAGCCGCACAAGGCCGAGCCACTGCTGAGGCGTTGCTTGGAGATCAAGGAAACTACCTTCGGTTTGGAGAATCCACAGCTGGTCAACGCACTGAACAATCTGGCCGGCGTCTATCAGGACATGGGAAATGCGTCCCAGGCGGAGCCACTGCTGCTCCGCAGTTTGAGGATTGCGGAACAATCGTCGGGCCCAGACACGGAGGCAGCTGCGATGGGGTTGCAAAACTTGGCTACCCTGTATCAGGAACGGGGCGATTTCCTTAGGGCGGAACCATTGCTGGAACGCAGTCTGGCCATTCTGCGAAAACTTCATGGGTCGGAGCATCCCGGCAGTGCGGTGGTCCTTCATGGGCTGGCCTCACTGAATGCCAGCCTGGGCGCTTACTCGAAGGCCGAGCAGTTTTCCAAGCAGGAACTAAAACTCACGGAAGCCACCTTAGGTCGGGAGCACCCAGAGGTGGCTGCAGCCTTGAACAGTCTTGGGACGATTTACCTGCAACAACGGGCCTACCCCAAGGCCGCTCCCCTCCTACAACGCGCCCTGGACATCCGGCTCAAGGCGCTCGGGCCCGAGCATCCCGATACCGTCACTTCCATCAACAATCTGGCCGTGCTTCATTATCGGAGCGAGGAGTTCTCAGCCGCCCAAACTCTGCTGGAACGTGCCTTGAAAAGCTCCGAAACAAGCCTTGGCGAAGGTCACCCGCTCACCGCCACCTCACTCAACTGCCTGGCGACGGTGCTGGCCCGCTTGGGTCAATCAGCCCAAGCCGAGGCATTGTATCTGCGCAGCCTTACGATCTGCGACCGCCTTCTGAGTTACGGCCATGTGACCGCCACTGACGCGCTGGCCGGCCTGACCGCGTTGAACATCGACCTTGGCCGCCGGGACGCCGCCCTGGCATACGCCCGGGATCACCAGCGGCGTCTGGACGCGCTGCGCGGCAACATTCTGGCCTTCACCTCCGAACGGCAAAGGCTGGCTTATCAGGAATCCCAGCATCCCTGCGATTTGCTGGGGTCGTTGGGGAGTGCAATTGAGCTTGCTGAAGTGCTGATGCGTAACAAGGGCATCGTCTTGGAATCATTGGCTGCCGACCACCTGGCCGCCCTCACCTCACGTGACCCGCAACAGAAACGACTCACGGATGAACTGCATCGTGCTGGCCGGCGGCTCACCCAGATACAGACCGAACTCCCGAACGACCCGCGACCGGATTCATTGAAACGGCTCAAGGTCGAAGAAGCGGAACTGGTGCAGCAAGTCGAGACCCTGCAAAAATCTCTCGCTCAGAACGCTTCGAGCGCCGGGGTCGTTCGAAGTGCTACCAGAGTAAAGGTGGCGGATTTGCAGGCTGTCCTGCCGCACGAGTCCGTCCTCTTGGAATTCGCCCGTTATGAGCACTATCTGGGAAAGGGGCTTTTTGAGGCTCGGTATGGCGTCATCTTGGTGAGTGGATCGAAAGTAGCCATCAAGGGGGCAAAGGCTGGTGTGCCTGTTTGGATTCCGCTGGGTGCAGCCAAGCCCATTGACGAAAGCATCGCGGCCTATGCGACTGCGATGCGCAAGGGCAGGACCGGGGGGGAAACCGTCCTACGCCAGCTCGGGGGACAGCTCTTCGACCCGATTCAAGCACGACTGCCAGGAGAGGCCCGCAGCTTGATCGTGTCGCCCGACTCCCAGCTCAACTTTCTCAACTTCGGCACCCTCGTTTGTCAGGACGGCAAATTCCTCGCCGAGCAGCTGATCGTGAAATATGTGGCGACTGGCCGGGATTTGCTGGCGGATGGCGCGCCTAAACAGCTTCAAGGGCAGATGGTTGCCTTCGCCAATCCAAGCTATTCGGAGCGACTTTCAGCCTCCTCGAATGCAACAGGAAGGGGACAGCAAGGTCTCATACCGGTCACAGATCGTCGTGGTTATGATGGCCTGACCCTTTCCCCATTGCCTGGAACCGAACAGGAAGTGGCTTTTCTCAAGGCGAATGCTCAAAAGTGGCGGCTAACTCAGCAAGATTTCCTCGGAGTTGCGGCGACGGAAGCACAGATCAACTCCGTGCGCTCCCCAGCCATCCTTCACCTCGCAACTCACGGCTTTTTCTTGAGCGAGCCTGCTTCGACCGGCCGCAGCTTGAGTCTGCCGTCAGTGAGTGAGGAGGCGGGGAATCGGGTGCTCCGCAATCCGTTGCTGAGAAGTGGATTGGCCTTGGCTGGAGCGCAGACGACCTTAGAGGCTTGGAAACGTGGAGAGGTGCCGCTCACCGAAAACGACGGCATCCTGACCGCGCAGGAAGTCGGGGCTTTGGATTTGAATGGAACGTGGCTGGTAGTGCTGTCCGCCTGCGACACGGGCTTGGGCGAATTGCGAAACGGTGAAGGGGTGCTGGGGTTGAGGCGTGGCTTTGTTCAGGCCGGAGCGCAGAACTTGTTGATGACGTTGTGGCCCATCTCCGATAAATGGTCGGTGGACATCATGAAGGCGTTTTACGAGAAGGCGATGGCCAGCGGGGATGCTGCTCAGGCGATGGCGGATGTTCAGGCTGAATGGCTGGGCCGATTGAGGAAGGAGAAAGGTGTGCTGATTGCGGCCAGAATTGCGGGGCCGTTCGTGTTGAGCACCCGGGGCCGGCAATCATCGAAGTGACAGCACGAGAGCAGAAGCCTCGTTCTCGCTGTCTGCCTATCGCTGCGGCAGTTCATCTCCCGGCATCGGCGGCACGTTGGGCACCTTGGCCATTGCGGCGCGGAACCGGTCCACATTGCCCCGCTGAGCGCGACGTTCCAAGTCCGCGAAGTTCTCCACGGCCCCCACCAGTTCCTCCAGCTTCTGCCGCGCGAACGCGTCCACCCGCTGATGGTCGTGCGACGCCAGGCTTTCCAGCTTTTGGTAAACGTCATCCGACATTTCCAGTTCGATGGCTTTCATTCGATTTCACCTATCAGTTTGAGCAACCCCACCGGTGGCAGAACTTCAATGCCGAAATCCCGCGCCGCCCGGAGGTGCCGCTCATTGAACGATACCACAAAGTCACATCCGCCGACAATCGCCGCGTCGAGAATCAAATCATCGCCCGGGTCCGGCGACAGCGGGCGCCACGAGAACCAGACCAACTGCCGGTGCGACTGCTGATAAATCAGGTCGAGAACGTCCGTGATGTCCTGCCGCGACTAGCCCGGCACGCTGCCGGGTCGCCTCACCACATCCTCGTATTCATACATCAGCGCGGGCGTCACCACGCTCTGCCACCCCGGATGGCCGATGGTCAGCAGCAACCGATGCGACGCGCCGGTCTGCGAGCGCATCGCCGCAAGAATGACGTTGGTGTCCAGGATGACGCGGTAGCGTTTCATGGTTGGCTACAACTGGCGGGCCGCAGTAAAGGCGATGCTGGATACCGGCGGAAACTCGCTTTCCAACTGCTGCATTTCTGCTTCTGGTTTGAGTTTCGTCATTTCTGGATGCCTGTGGCGACCGTAGCGGAGCTGGCTGGATCGAGCAATCGCTGCCTTCCCGTTGTGTTGACTCGTTGAACCTGCATGGACGCGATGGCGGGAGGTTTACGACGCGCCACAAGCCGTTGAGTGTTCGCCGATGGTCTCGGTGGACTGCTGTTCAAGGAGGCCACGCAAATAGCCCAACAACGAATCCAGCACGATCAACCGCACCGCCTTGATTTGGCCGCGATTCCTCAACGACAGCGAACGGACGGGTGGTTTGAAGCTGTTCAACGGGCTGGGGAGGATCAACTCGTTGAGCTTGCTGCGGGAAAGGCCAGTCCATCTGCAAAGCGTGCCTGGCTTTGGCAAACGAATGAACTCGGGCGTGATTGATGGTTGAGCGTCGGCTTGAACCGGGGCTGTCGTCGTTGCGTTAAGCTTCATGCCATCAACAGCGAGAAAGCAGAGGGGATTCTTACAACACCGTGAGCTGAGGCAACGAAGGAGCGGCTGGAGTATCCCTTGATCAACGCCACCGAGCCTGCGACCATGGAAGCGTCCACTGGTTACCTGCCGAAGAAGATATCGGGCATCTTGTCCACAGCCTTGCGCGTGGTCTCGGCGCGGTTGCGGCTCTGAAGGTGGGGATTTATCCGGACTTGTGCTTGTCCTTCTTTGCAGTCACATCCGGCAGCTTGTTGATGGAATCCATCGTGTCGTCAGCACTGAGGTGGGTGTAGCCCCGGGAAACCATCTCACTGTCGTGCCCGATGATCATTTGTGCCAGAGCGTTGCTTGCGCCGGCACCTTTCAGCCAAGTGGTCAAAGTGTGGCGGAAGGAGTGGAAGGATATTTCGCTCTGGGTCCGCTGGACATTCCTGCCTTTCCCAGTGGGAGCAGCCTTCTTTGACCGCACAGGCACCAGCCCAGCCGGAGCTAGAATCTCGTCGTAGAACTTGTTCGAGATTGTCCCGATGCGCTTTTCGGCCGCGCTGGCAACCTGAGGAAACACAAACTCCTTCGGATCATCTGCCGACGGCAGCGATTCGAACAACTCGGTTAGTGGTCTGGCCATGGAGAGACACAGGCGCTTACCTGTCTTCTCAGTCACAAACGAAATCTGACGTTTGTCGATGTCTACCTGCTGCCAGGTGAGGCGTGCGATGTCGCCCAGACGTTGCCCTGTGTAAACAGCTGTCAAAACCAACCCACGCCACTCGCCGCCTCGTGCATCACAAACTTCCAGCACCTTCTGTATCTCTTCCAAGGTGAAGGCTCTGCGCTTGTGTTCTCCTCGCTGTTTCAAAGCTGGCACATTCTTGGCGACATTCTTTTCAATCAAGTCCTGCCTCACGGCCGTGCTCAGGCACGCACGAAGGATCTTGATTTCCACATTGCAGGAACTCGTCGAAAGGGTCTTGGCGGTTTGATCACGGAAGCGAATCAACTCGTCGGTGGTGAGGGCCGTCAAGTCGCGGTCCGCCTTGCTGCCCAGGTAATTCAGAAAGCGGCGGATCGATATTTCGTAGCGCTCATGGGTGCGCGGTTCGCTTTCCACTTCCTTGAACTCCAGCCATCGCTTGCACCAATCGCGGATGGTGGCGCTGGGCAAGGTTTGACCAGTAGCCATCAGCACGTCGGCCACACCCGCCGCGATCACATTCCGTGCTCCTTCCGGCGTCAACTTCCCACCCAAGGCCGACGCCTTGGCCCAAGTGTTACAGATTTGCCACGCCTGTTTCTTGTCGGTAGTCTTGGTGGATCTGAAGCGCCGGTTACCGGCCACCGTGTAGGCGCAGAACCAGTTCGGTTTGCCGGGTTGACGATGCAGGCTGGCCATAAGTCGCATAACAATGGCATAACATAGCGACCCGTCAATGATGTTCGTAGTTGTAGAAAAATGAGACATTGCGAATAAACCCAATGTGAAAACGTATCGGGGGTTCGAATCCCCCTCTCTCCGCCACTTCCGATT
>Ga0255093_1000124_pt1 | contig 36762 bp, 33 predicted proteins | sample Colum_Law_RepA_8_2_FD_188437 | JGI IMG/M metagenome (GOLD analysis project Ga0255093, IMG submission 188437) | Freshwater microbial communities from Columbia River, Oregon, United States - Colum_Law_RepA_8d | ecosystem: Environmental > Aquatic > Freshwater > River | place: USA: Oregon...
AGATACTTGTAGCCACAGCCGACGGCGAAGTCGGCCTGGGCAGCGCTCAAGTCCATGGGCAAGGCACCCGCGGAATGCGCAAGATCCCACAAGGTCAGCACACCTCGGGCGTGGGCTGCGGCAGTCAGTGCGGCCATGTCGTGCAGACGGCCCGTGCGGTAGTTGACGTGCGAGAGCATGAGCACGGCCACGCGGTCGTCGAGTGCCGCTTCGATCTCGTCGGCAGCTACCAGCCGCAGCTCGTGCTGCTGGCCGAGCAGGGCCGCAAGACCTTCGGCGATGTAGAGATCGGTGGGGAAGTTGTCGGCCTCGCTGACGATGACCGTCCGCCCCGGGCGCAGCGCCAGTGCCGCAGCCAGCAGCTTGAAGAGATTGACCGAGGTGGAGTCGCACACGCGCGTCGTGCCGGCCGCCGCACCGATCAATGGCGCAAGCTTGTCACCCAGTCGCTGCGGCAGATCAACCCAGCCGGCTGTGTTCCAGCTGCGGATGAGGCCCTGGCCCCACTCATCGGCAATCACTTTGGCAAGGCGCTCCGGCGTGACGGCAGGTAATACGCCGAGCGAATTGCCGTCGAGATAGATCACGCCGGGCGGCAGAGTGAAGCGCGGTCGGAACGACGCCAGCGGATCGACCAGATCGAGCGCGGCGCAGGCTTTGCGGGTGGTGGGCAAATGGGTCATGGCGTAAGACTCTCACGGCACGCGGGCAGCGTCACGATGGCAAACTGGCGGAAGTGCCTGAACCTCGGATTTGCCATGCGCCTGATCCCCCTGCTGCTATTCGTCTTTGCTGCACTGCCCCTGCATGCGGACGAGGTCCCCGCTGACTTTGCCGGCGCGCTGCAAGCGCACAACACGGCACGTCGTGCGGTCGGCGTAGCACCGCTGCTGTGGTCGAACGCCTTGGCCGCCGAAGCCCAGCAGTGGGCCAACCAATTGGCCGCCGAAGACTGCAAGCTGCGCTACGACCCTGACCCGCAGCGTCGCGAGACCACAGGTCAGAACCTGTTCCGCGCCTATGGCCCCGCACCGTACGAGGGCTACAAACGCAGCGCTGCCGAGGCTGCAGAACGATGGGTGCGAGAAGGCCAGCACTACGACCACGCCACCCACCGCTGCAAGCCCGGTCTGGGCAGCCAGTGCGGCGCTTATCTGCAAGTGATCTGGGAGGCGACCACCGAGATGGGTTGTGCCGCCGCGCGCTGCCCGGCGGCTGAGGTCTGGGCCTGCCACTACACACCCCGCGGCGGTCAGGAAGGCTTGAAGCCCTATGGCAACCCACCGCAGGCATCGCCCGTTACCGAAGCGCCGCGCGTGCAACAGTGCGGCTGGCAGGGGCCAACGCCGGCAGAGCAGTTTGGCGAGGCCCTGAACGACAGGCTCGGTACCTCGCCGCAGTGAAGCGTCTGTTGTTGGTGTTCCACAGCCAGAGCGGCCGTACGGCGCAACTTGCAGACGCCGTGGCGAGCGGTGTCGTCTCGCTCGTCGGCGAGGTCACGCTGCGGGTGCGACGAGCGCCGGATGCGGGCATCGAAGACCTGCTGTGGGCGCAGGGCCTGTTACTCGGTACGCCGGAAAACTTTGGTCACCTGAGCGGACTGATGAAGGATTTTCTCGACCGCACCTACTACCCCGCCGAGGGCAAGACCATTGGCCTGCCCTGGGCCATGTTCGTCAGCGCGGGTAACGACGGCCGCGGCGCCGTGACAGCGCTGGAGCGGATTGCGCTCGGATATCGATGGAAGAAGGCGGCAGATGCAGTTGTGGTCCGAGGCGAGCCTGATGCCGACGCACTCAGCCGCTGTTCGGATCTGGGACAGACGTTGGCAGCAGGTCTGACGCTGGGCTTGTATTGATCGACGGCGACGTGTCGATGCGCATCTGCTGCTGCACCCAGTAGATGCCGACGAAGGCCGCGAGCGAGAGTGCGGTAGTGATCCACACCACCTGAGCGCCCAAGCCATCGAGCAGCAGACTGAACAGCACCGGGGCCACGGCCTGCATCACGCGTGATGGGGCTTCGAGCAGCCCCGCACGACGACCGAATCCCGACGGACCGAAGAGTACGAGCGGCAACGTGCCTTTCACGATGGTCATCAAGCCCACACCGGCGCCATGCAGCATGGTGAAGATCGCCGCGAGAGGCGCGCCGAACAGCATCAGCAACAAGGTGCCGACCGGATGTAACAAGGTCGCGATGCGGGCACTGGCGAACGGACTCAGGCGCTTGAGCCAGACGGCTTCAAGCAGCCGCCCGCCGACCTGGAATATGCCGACCAACGACGCCGCCGCAACGGCTGCGGTGGGAGTGGCACCGGCGGCCTCCAGCACGCGTGGCAGGTGGGCGGCAAGCGAGGCAAAGACGAAGCCCGTCGCTGCGAAAATCGCGGCGAGTATCCACAGTACGGCGGGCCTTGGGATCTGTGCGGGCGTGTCGGCCACAGGCGCTGGATGCTGCGCGGCCGATAGCACGTTGGGTATGCCGTAACGATTGAGCGCGAGGCCTGCGGTGAGATGCAGCAGCGCCCACAGGGCACAGGCAGCGCGCCAGTTGGCATGGCTTTCGACGTAATGGGTGAGCGGCCAACTGATCGAGCTGGCAAAGCCGGCAATCAGGGTGATCGTGACGATGGAGCGGCGCGCATCCTCTCGGTAAAGCCGCACCAGCGTGCCCATGGCGGCGTCGTAGAGTCCGAAGGGCATGGCCACCCCCAGCAACAGCCAGCCCAGGGCAAGCGTCACCGGCCCTTGCGCCATGGCCAAAGCGATGTGGGCTATGGCGAACAGGACGTTGGAGTGCTGCAGGACACGGCGGCCACCGAGGCGATCGACGCGATGCCCCGCGAAAGGCCCGAGCAGCGCGCTGACCAGCAACGCCGCTGAGAACATGCCGAACACCGCCACCGCCGGCAGGCCAAATTCCCGGGCCATGACCGGTGCGAGGATGGCAGCAAGGTAATAGCTGCTGCCCCAGGCGATCATCTGGCCGAAGCCGATGCTGGCGACAGTCTTGCTGCGAGACGACAGGGATTTCATCGTGAAGGGCGGGCGGTGACCAGAAACAAAAAACCCCAGCCGAAGCCGGGGTTTCCTTGAAGCCTTGAACCAAACCTTACAGAGGCTTGATCTGGGTGGCCTGCATGCCCTTGGGGCCGCGCTGTGCGAGATACTCGACGCGCTGGCCTTCCTTCAGGGTGCGGAAACCGTTGCCCTGGATTTCCTTGAAGTGTGCGAAGAGGTCTTCGCCGCCGCCTTCAGGGGTGATGAAGCCGAAGCCTTTCGTGTCGTTGAACCATTTGACGATGCCAGTTGTTGCGGACATGTAACTTTCCTTTTGACGTTGATGCGGCAGTGTGCCGCGGGTTGTCAGCCATCCAGACAAGTTACCGTGACGCTACATCCATCCGTCGTTGTGAGGCGAGCGAATGAGATTCCCGGAAAGCTTTTTTTGAATATGCTGCGAGGCGCATTCTAACCAATTCCATGCAAGCCCTTGCAAGAGGTGGTTTTGCATGGCCATAAACGAGCCCTGAGTCAGGCTCAACAAGGTTTTTCCAGTGTCCACTCTCGTCACGCATCACTTCCACCGCACTGACCTGATCGTCTGGGCGACCGTCGCCATTGGTCTGGTGATGATCATCAAATTGCAGCTTCTGCCCGCCCTGCTGGCAGGACTGCTCGTGTTCTCGCTCATCCATCTACTGGCCCCGAGGCTTCGGGTGACCACGCTCGATGGCGAGAGCCGGCGCTGGCTGGCGCTGGCACTGGTGGGGACGGCGGTGATCGCCACCATGACGGCCATGGGCTTGGGCATCGCGAGCTTTTTTCGTGGCAGCAACGAAAGCCTGCCGGCGCTGTTCCAGCGGATGGCGGAAATCATCGAGCAATCGCGCGAGCGCTTTCCCGACTGGTTGCTCGACAGCCTGCCCGACAACGCCGAAGACCTGCGGCAGTCGATGGTGGGATGGCTGCGCGAAAACGCCAAGGGCGTACAGACCGCCAGCACCGAGCTACTGCGAGGCACCGCGCACGCCATCATTGGCATGGTGATCGGCGCGATGCTGGCGATCCGGGCCGAGACCAGCGAACCCGAAAAGCCGCTGACCTCGCTCGTCTCGGCCCATGCCACGCGCATGGCCGATGTGTTCCGTCGTGTGGTGTTCGCTCAGGTGTGGATCTCGGCGATCAACACGGTACTGACCTGGATCTATCTCGGCTTGGTGCTTCCAGCCTTCGACATCCACCTGCCTTTCACCAAGACCCTGGTCGCCATCACCTTCGTGGCCGGGCTCATGCCGATCATCGGCAATCTGATTTCCAACACCGCGATCTTCATTGTCAGCCTGAGTCAGTCGCTGACGCTGGCTCTGATCTCGATCATCTATCTCTTCGTCATCCACAAGCTCGAATACTTCTTGAATGCACGGATCATCGGCAGTCACATTCGCGCCCGCGCCTGGGAGTTGCTGCTGGTGATGCTGGTGATGGAGGCCTCGCTCGGCATTGCCGGACTCATCATCGCGCCGATGATGTATGCCTACTTCAAGGATGAGTTTCGCGAAAAAGGATTGATCTGAGCGTCAACCACCGTTCGTCGGATTTGCTTTGCTGAAGTCGTACAACCTATTGTGTCAATGACCTAGTTCAGACACGATCCCTAGTGGTGGGGTCTGGCTCTGCATGGGGCGGGGTCGTTCACCAGATCTTGTCTCTCAAATAGTAAGCAAGGAGAAGTCCTATGGCCGCTGCAAAGAAGAAAGCTGTTGCGAAAAAGCCTGCCGCTGCAAAGCCCGCCGTCAAGAAGGTGGCTGCAAAGAAACCTGCTGCGAAGAAAGTTGTCGCCAAGGCTGCTGCCAAGCCCGCCGCGAAGAAAGTCGTTGCCAAGGCTGCTGCCAAGCCTGCCGTGAAGAAGCCCGCTGCAAAGAAAGTTGCCGCGAAGAAGCCCGCTGCAAAAAAGATCTAAGCAGCGCGAGTGCCTTTGCGGCGTGATGCCTTTGCCGGCATCACGCCGTTTTCGTTTGTGCGGCCTCACGCCAGCACAAAGTCGGCCACGGCGCGTCGCTGCGCCTGCGCATCACTCAGTGTGCACACGCGCTGCCAGAACGCCGCTGCGCCATCCCGCTCATTGCAGTACCACTGGATGTGCTTGCGCGCCACGCGCACACCCCGTCCTTCGCCATACAGCTCGTAGAGCGCGTCGAGGTGCTCCAGCAACACCGCACGAATCTCGGTAGCCGTCGGCGGCGCGCGCATGGTCCCAGTCCGCAAGGCAGTAGCTACCTCACGGAATATCCAGGGGTTGCCCTGGGCGGCGCGACCAATGAACAGACCATCCGCGCCGGTGTGCTGCAACACGGCGCGGGCTTTCTCGGGGCTGGTGACATCACCGTTGGCGAAGACCGGAATACGCACTTGCTGCTTTACCGAGGCGATGGTGTCGTACTCCGCCGAGCCCTCGTAGTGATCCTCGCGGGTGCGGCCGTGCAGCGCCAAGGCTGCGATACCGGATTGCTCGGCGATGCGCGCGACGTTCAGCGCATTGCGGGCGGCGCGGCTGAATCCGGTGCGAAACTTGAGGGTGACGGGCACCTGCGGATACGCCGACGAAACCGCCTTTACAACCGCTTCGAGGATGCGCGCTACCAGAGGCTCATCGCGGAGCAGGGCAGAGCCCGCCGCCGCTCCGCAGACCTTCTTGGCGGGGCAGCCCATATTGAGATCGATGATCTCGGCGCCCTCGCCGATGTTCCACAGTGCGGCCTCGGCCAGCTGCTTGGGATCGCTGCCCGCCAATTGCACCGCGATCGGTCCAGGCTCACCCTGATGGTCCCGCCGGGTACGCGACTTCTCGGTATCGCGCAGCGCAGGGTCAGCGTGTGCCATCTCGGCCACTGCCAAGCCCGCGCCGAGCCGGCGGCAGAGCACCCGGAAAGGTCGGTCGGTCACGCCGGCCATCGGCGAGAGCACCAGTGGCGGGTCAATGCAATGCGGGCCGATGAAGACTGGATTGAGCACAGGGCATACATATTGCGGATCAACGCAGGAGTGTAGAGAAGTCGAGGCTTGCCAAGCCTGGATAACACTCGTATACAGGCGACTCACCGTTGCAGGCATGGAGCCAGTGCAGACATGAACAAGACCGCCCTCGTCGTGGACGACTCGAAGTCGGCCCGCTTCGCACTGCGCAAGTTCTTGGAAGGTTTCAACTACAAGGTCGAAACCGCAGAGAGTGCCAATGATGCCTATCGCATCCTCGGCGGCACCCTGCCGGAAGTGATCTTCCTCGACCACATCATGCCCGGTACCGATGGTTTCGAGGCCTTGCGAGTGCTGAAGGCCGATGCCCGAACCGCCGAGGTGCCGGTGGTGATCTGCTCGTCCAACGAAGGGGAGGATTTCGTCGCCCAAGCCAAGGCCCGAGGCGCCTCCGATGTCTTGCAGAAGCCGCCCAGCCCGGAACATCTGGCCGGCGTGCTCGCCAATCTCACCAGCAGGGCCGCCAACTACAGCACCACCCTCGTACCGCACACTGTCGAGAATCCCTTGGCGATGACCCTGGCACCGACGCTGATGCCCAAGCGCGAGCCGACGGCCATGGAGCGGCTGATGGCGACCATCCCGCCCAAGATGATCCCCACCGCGCACCTGCTGGCAACGTCGCTGCTGCCGTCTGCTCCCGGCAACGTCAAGCCGGTGGTGGCCACGTTGCCGCCGGTGGCGATCCCGCCGCTGCCAGCACCCAAGGTGCAGTCGCTGCGCGAACCCGCGGTGACCATCCAGCAGGCGGTGATGAAGTCGATCCGAGACTCCATGCCGCCGGTGCCAGAACCCGCACAGCCAACAGCAAAGATGACCAGCCTCCCATCGATGCCGGCGTTTCCGGTGAGCGGCGATGGCGCCGCAGCGACGGAGACGCTGCGAGAGGAGTTCGACGAGCGAATCAATCGGCTACGGCAGGATGTGGTGTTCGAACTGGGGGCCCTGCGCTCGCAGCTCGCGAGTTTCAGCAGCAGCGATCTCGACGAAAAGGTGCGCGTGCTGGCCACCGAAGCCGCCAAGTCGCGCACCAATGCCCTGGCCTCAAGCCTGGAACAGCACCTCTCCGCCTTGCGTGGCAATCTCGATGCGGTGCTGCGCGCGCAGAACGAGCGCATTGAACAGTTGCTGCAGAACTCCCGTCAGGTCGCAGCCGAAGAAGCCGAGCGCACCGTGATGAAGGCAGCGCAACGCATCAGCGACCAGATGGCAGAGTCGATCCTGAAAACGCTGGGACCGCAGCTCTCCAACATGCGGCGGCTGTAGGGCTGCACCAGTTGGGGTGGCTGAACTAGAACCGCTTCAATGCCGCCCAGAACAACAAGCCCCAACCGATAAGAAACAGCAGCCCGCCAATCGGGGTGATTGCTCCCAGCCAGCGCACCCCGCTAAGCGCAAGTGCATAAAGGCTGCCGGAAAACACCAGCACGCCCAGCGTGAAGCAGATGCCGGCATTGGTGATCGCAATCGAGGGGCGCTGCACCGCAATAAGGCCAACCAGCAGCAGCGCGAGCGCGTGATAGAACTGGTATTCGACAGCGGTTTTCCACACCGTCAGCAATTCCGGTGTGAGGCGTGTTTTCATCGCATGGGCGCCAAACGCACCCAACGCCACGCCCAGGAATCCGTAGACAGCGCCGATCAGCACCGCCAGTTGGGCGACACTCATGTGGATTGTTCGACCTTGAACTCGATACCCGCTTTTTGCAGCCGCTTGATCAGGGCATCACCCATGGCCACCACCGTGGTGAGCTGCCCGGCCTTGGGTGGCAGATTGTCAAAAGCGAGGCACAGGCCGCTTTCCGCCAGCATCTTCGCCGTTTCGCCATAGCCGGGGTCGCCGCCAGAAACGCTGGTGACCACACGCTGTCCCGCTGTTTCGCCGACGAAGGTCACCTTGAACCAACTCTTGGCGCGGCGCTCGGCACTCGGGCCATCGCCGGGCTGCTTCAGGGCCAGCAACTTATCGCGCAAAAATCCGACCTGGCTACCGACCAGCGCTGCGCCCGTCCCGGCACCCAGCTTCAGCACGTTGGAGAGGGTCTTTACCTGCACGAAGTGGCCGTATTTGAACGCCGGTCCATAGCGTTCGAGCGCCGCAGCACTGCGCAACACCACTTGTGGATCGATGGTTGGCATCGGGGCCGTCCAGGTTCCGAGTTCCTTGATGAAACGTACGCCGCCCAGCATGCCGCCGATCTTGCGGTCCAGCGGCCATTCGTCGCGCTGCTGGCGCGCGCGCTTGACCTTGGCGTACTGCGCCAGCCTCGAAAACTGGTTGACGGCGGAGTGCAGCGTGCCGCCGGAGAACTGCCCCCCTGCACGCACGAATCCCTGCACGCGGATCGCATTGTCGTGTGGCAGCTGCAGCACCGTGAAGTAGGCCCCGAGATCATGCGGGATGGAATCAAAGCCACAGCAATGCACCAGCTTGGCTCCCGTGTGCTGCGCGGTCTCGTGATACTTCAGCCACATCGCATCGACAAACTCGGGTTCGCCGGTGAGATCGCAGTAGTGCGTACCAGCCTCTGCACAGGCCTTCACCAGCGGCTCGCCGTATTTCAGATACGGGCCAATGGTCGTGACGATGACCTTGGTGCGGCTGGCGATCTCGCTCAGCGCCTGGGCATCATCGGCCTCAGCCACCAGCAGCGGCAGGGTGGCGCAGACGGGGTTGATGCTGGCGAGATGGTCGCGCACGGCTTCCAGCTTGGCGCGGGAGCGACCGGCGATCGCCAGGCGGCCGGTCATCAACATCTTGGGCGGTGCGTGACGGGCGAGATACTCAGCCGTCAGGCCACCAGTGAAGCCGGTCGCGCCAAACAGCACCACGTCGTAATTGCGGGGGGACATATCGGTCAACCTCAGGACTTCGCCACGGTGTAGGCCGTGCGAACTTCCTCGACATGCTTGCGGTTGGCACCGAAGTCCGCATAGCCGATACGGCTGGAGGAGCGCACGTGAATCACACCGATCTCCTTCTGCGAGAACACGAACTCCAGGTCGTCTACATACTTCATCGTACCCGTGGTGTAAGTGGCGTGGATGTAATCGCCTTCGTTGCTGACGATGGAATAACCCTGGCTCTGCATGCGCCCCAAAACCCGCGCCAGCTTTTCGCGCGCGGCCACCGGGCTACCGGTGTATTTCAGCGGTGCGATGGCGTGGTCGGGATCGGTCGCCTGCGAGCTGACGCAATGCGGGGCCGAGGGACAAGGTGCGAGATCACCCGTCACAGCAGACCGCAGCACCGGCGAGCCGGCACCACAGGCGCTCAGCAGCAGGCTAGCGGTCAAAGCCGCGGTCGATATTTTCCACATGGGTGACTCTCCCGTCTTCCAGAGTGATGCGCCGCATGGGGCTGCGGCTACCGAAGTTGTAGACCCACTCCTCGCGATAGACCGGAGTGACGTATTGGTTGTGATAAGCATAGGGATCACCATTGTTGCGGTAAATCTCGGGCCGCGAATACAGCGGCTTCAACGTCTGCTCGCTGCGCTTGGTGAGCGGCTCGCCACACTGTGCAACCAGTCGGTACTTCGAGAGCCCTTCCACCACGCGGCGTGGCTCACAGCGCGGCGTTGCATTGGGGGTAAAGCCATAGCCATCGCTATCGATGTTGCTGATCTGGCCATTGCGCAGCGTCACCAGGCGCAGCAGCTTCTGCGGGCCGAAGTCGTAGGTCCAGACTTCGGTGTCGGCGATGCGCGCGCCGTTGGGGATCTCGATGGTGAACTGGTCGCGAAAACTCGGCTCACCGCAGGCAGCCAGCAACTCGGCCGCCAGATCTTCTTCGTCGATGATGCGGGAGCCGCAGCGCAGCGAGCCCGAGGCCAGCGCAGCACTGCTGATCACCAAGGCTAAGATGCCCACTGCGAAGGTTCGCCCTGTTGATATCGCCAGCATCCGGAACCGTCGCCTCACTGTTCTTGTCTCAAAACCTACTTTACTAGACCCTGTTCGCTGCCAATGATTCGTTTTTTTGTCCTACTCGCCAGCGCCCTGGGCCTGAGCCTCGGCGCGGCGGCAGCCGACGCCCCTGAGGAACATGCCAAGGCCGAGTTGATTGCCGAAACCACTGCCCTGCTGCGTGGCGGCGATACCACTGTGGCGCTGATGCTGACTCCCGAACCGGGCTGGCATACGTACTGGATCAACCCCGGCGACTCTGGCCTGGCCACCAAGTTGGAATGGTCACTGCCGGACGGCATCAGCGCTGGGCCCATCCAGTGGCCGGCCCCGCACCCGGCACCCCTCGGCGATCTGACCAACTACGGCTACGACAGCGAGACGCTACATCTCGTTACGGTGTCAGTCCCGGCCAACTGGCCGCTGAACACGTCAGTGAGGCTGAAGGCCAAGGCCAAATGGCTGGTCTGCAAGGATGTGTGCATCCCCGGCGCTGCAACGCTCGAACTCACCCTGCCGGTCGCCGATACGGTGCAGCTCGACGATCGCCATCTGGCCCGCTTCGAGCGCGACCGGGCTCTACTCCCGCAGGTGCTGCCGGCCACAGCTCAGGCCGAGTTCGCCATTGCGGACGGCCAGTTCTCACTGGCCGTAAAAGGGACTCAATGGCCTGCGGCAAAACACATGGCGTTCTTTCCGCTCGCAGGCGATCTGGTCAATCACGCAGCGGCCCAGCGGCTGGTACACGACGGCGATGCTTGGCGACTGACGCAGGCACTGTCGGCATACCACGTGGCGACACCCAAGATCGTCGAGGGTGTCTGGGTGGTGACCACGCCGGATAACGTGCGCCACGCCTACACCGTGAGCGCCACCCCAGGGGTCGTCGCCGCAGTGCAGGCTGAGCATTCTCAGGCCATTGCGAGCGTCGCTGCGTCAAAGGTCAGTACGGCGAACGATCCCGGCCTGCTGTTGGCGATGCTGCTGGCCCTGTTGGGGGGGCTCATCCTCAACCTCATGCCCTGCGTGTTCCCGGTGCTCTCGCTCAAGGCACTGGCCATGCTCAAGGCGCAGGACGGCAGCACCGGCACGCAGCGGGCGCAGGCACTGGCATACACCGCCGGCGCGGTGCTGAGTTGTGTGGCAGCAGCCGGCGTGCTGCTCGCGCTGCGCGCGGGCGGCGAGGCGCTGGGCTGGGGCTTTCAGTTGCAATCGCCGGTGTTCATCGCGGTGCTGGCCTATCTGATGCTGGCGCTGGGGCTTTCGATGTCTGGAGTGGCGGAGTTCGGCGGCTCACTGATGAACGCGGGCTCGTCGCTCGCGCAGAAGCAGGGCCTGAGCGGTTCCTTTTTTACCGGCGTGCTCGCCGTGGTGGTCGCGAGCCCCTGCACCGCCCCCTTTATGGGCAGCGCGCTGGGCTATGCGGTGACCCAGCCGGTGGGGATCGCCCTCGCCATCTTCGCGGCGCTGGGCCTCGGGCTCGCGCTGCCCTTTCTCGCGCTGGGCTTTATGCCGGCTCTGGCCCGCCTGCTGCCGCGCCCTGGCGCCTGGATGCTGACCTTCAAGCAGGTCATGGCCTTCCCGCTCTATCTCACGGCGGCCTGGCTGCTGTGGGTGCTGACGCGGCAAGCGGGTGCCGATGCGCTGGGGCTGGTGCTGGTCGGCTGCGTCGCGGTGGCGTTTGCACTCTGGCTGGCCGGGCGACCCTCGCGCGGATGGCTCTCCCTCGCGTTCGCCGTGCTGGCACTCGTTGCTGCCGCCGCCGTGTTGGCGTCGCCCTTTCTCAAGCCCAGCGCGACCGCGGACCACGCGGGGACACCCCGCGAAGGCCACGAACCCTGGAGTGCGGCACGCGTCGCAGCGCTGAGGGCAGAGGGCAAAACCATTTTTGTGGACTTCACCGCCGACTGGTGCATCACCTGCAAGGTAAACGAGCGCGGTGCACTGGCGAGCGATGCGGTGAGGCAAGCCTTTGCGCGAGAAGGCGTGGTATCTCTCGTCGCCGACTGGACCAAGAGCGACCCTGCGATCACCGAAGCACTGGCCACTTTTGGCCGCAACGGCGTGCCGCTGTATCTGGTCTACCCCAAGGGCGGGGAACCTCGCGTGCTTCCGCAAGTCCTAACGCCGGGCATCGTCGTCGATGCCATCAAGCACTGAATACCATCTCTCAAGGAGACTCCATGAGCCTGTTGAAACGCATCACCGCCACCACCGTCGCCAGTCTGTTGATCCTCGGTGCCGAAGTTGCCGTGGCCTCGGTCAAGGTTGGCGAGCCGGCCCCCAATTTCAGTCTGCCCGGCGAAGACGGCAAGACGCATGCACTCGCCGACTACAAGGGTAAGACCGTGGTGCTGGAATGGACCAACGCCGAGTGCCCCTTCGTGAAGAAGCACTACTCGCAGGGCAACATGCAGTCGCTACAGAAAACCTATACCGGCAAGGATGTGGTCTGGCTTTCGCTGATCTCCTCCGCCCCCGGCAAGCAGGGGGCAGTGGATGCTGCCGGTGCAGCCGCCATCGTCAAGGAAAAGGGCGCGGCCCCCAGCCATGTGCTGCTCGACAGCAAGGGTGATGTGGGCCGTCTCTATGAGGCGAAGACGACCCCGCACCTGTTCATCGTCGACAAGACCGGCAAGCTGGCCTATGCCGGCGGTATCGATAGCGAGCCCAGCGCCGACCCGGCCGATATCGCCACCGCTACGCCCTACGTGAAGAACGCGCTGGATGAACTGCTGGCAGGCAAGCCTGTGACCACGGCAGTGACCAAACCTTACGGCTGCTCGATCAAATACTGAGCGCTGCACCAACGAAAAAGCCCCGCGCTGCGGGGCTTTTTCGTTGGTACGCTACGGCGTCGCCGCACCCGCCTTCAGTGGTGGCTCGGGCACAAAGCCCTTCGCGATCTCCTCAATGGCGGCGATGCTCATCTTCTGCAGCGCCGCCTCGATGGGCGTGTTCTTGAAGATCTTGATCGGTTCCGGTAACTGCGTCACGCCGAAGCCTCGGGCGGCGGCAATCACGGCAAGATCAAGCCCATACTTGGTGTTGTTGCCTTCCACCGCGGTGGTACGCAATACGCGGCCGGTTCGGGCGTCGAGCACCCGCAGGTCCATGGCGACAAAGCCGGTCTTGAAGCCGAGATTGAGCACCCCGAGTGCCGCAAAATCACTGTTGACGACACCGGGGATCGGGATGGGCAGTGCCCCGCCCTTGCTACCGGTGTCAAAGGCGGTGATGGCCGCGGCCACCAGATATTGCGCCCCTTCGAGTGCGCCACCCGGTTCGGTGGTCTTGGGGTCAAAGCGCGGGCTCTCCGCAAAAGCCTGCTCGGCAACGATATCGGGCAGTGCAGCACGATCCAGCACGATGAAACCTTTGCTGTTGAAAAGCTCGGTCACCAGCATGTCCCGCACGCCCGAGGTGAACTGCGCCTTGCTCACCTCCTGCTCCTTGGGCCGGTTGAGATTGATCAGCACCAGGCTCAGGTCCAGCGATTTGTTTCCGTAGGGCGCTGTCTTGTCCAGCACCGGCAGCACCGCGATGCGCGGCCGCGCGTTCTCCGGTAGCGCCTGCACCGCGGCGATGCTGTCGCCGCCGCCACGCACCACTTGTGAGGACGTCGTGCAGGCGCTCGCCAGCAATGCCGCTACCAGAGCCATCCACTTCATCGGGCGCACCCGCGCCTGCATGGGCCAGCGTGGATCAAACCTTGGTGGCGGCAATATGGTTCACGGCTTTCTCAATAGCTTGGCGGATCGCCTTCTCCATCGGCGTGTTGCTGTAGGCCCCCAGACCGATCGGCAGCGTGGTGCGGGTAAAGAGCAAACCCACACCATTGTTGGCACTGGTGGCCTCCACTGTCGTGGCGTTGACCACACGCCCCGTCTTCACATCGACGATACGCAGGTTGATGGCAATGCAGGCCTCGCTGGTGGCAGCGATCAGGATCGACCCGCCCTTGCACTTGGGCTCGAACTGCGTCACCGAGCCGCGGATCAGGAGCTGCGCACCTTCCAGCTCACCCTTGGGTGCAACGGTGTCCTGCTTGAATCGGCCGGTATCCGCCAGATCCTGCTCGGAGGTGATCGCGCCCAGGCGATCCCGCTCGACGACGATGAACTTGTTGGTGTTGAAGAGGGAGTCCGTGAGCATGTCCGACATACCCTGCCCCACGCCCGCGCCTTTGTCGGCGGCGCGATATTCAAACGGCTCGATGGCGATGCGCTGCTTGACCCCGTTGTAGGGCTCGGCCTGTGCCTGGGCGATGGTCGGTGCGTTGTCCGAGGACGACACGATCGTGGCTGTCGTGGTGCAGGCAGACACTGCGAAAGCAACAAGGACGAGGGCGAAGTGGCGCATGGGTGACTCCGTGATCGGGGTGGCAAGCAAGGTGAGGCTAGACTGAACGCAGTTATTGACCACGGCAAGCCTTGGCTGGTGCCCTGAACCGCAAATGAATCCGTCCAAACCTGATCACACTCCTGATTTTTCCCGTATTCGTTTCGCTCTTCATGGCGGGGCGGGCGATCTCGCGCCAGGCGCGGGTCCGCAGCCCGAACATCGCGCTGCTCTGGAGAGAATCGCCACCGCAGCCAAAGCCCTGCTGATGCAGGGCGCAACGGCACTCGATGCCGTCGAACACGCCGTGCTGCTGCTGGAAGAATGCCCGCTGTTCAACGCCGGGATTGGTGGGGTACTCAATCGGGACGGTCTGCCGGAGCTTGATGCCGCCATCCAGCGCGGCAGTGATCGCGCCTGCGGTGCCGTCGCCGGCGTGATGCGTAGCCAGAGCCCGATCCGCCTCGCCCGCGCGGTAATGGAACGGTCGCCTCATGTGTTTTTCAGTGGCCCCGGCGCTGAGCAACTCGGTCGCGAACTCGGCCTGCCGGAGGTCGAACCCGCCTACTTCGTCACCCACGAGCGGCTGGTGCAACTCGAAGACGCGCGGCGCAAGGGCGTGATCACACTCGACCACGACACTGATGAATCCCGCGTGCAGAAAACCACCCGCGCCGACGCCGCCTTTGGCACCGTGGGCGCGGTCGCCCGCGATGCCTTTGGCGGCCTTGCCGCAGCAACCAGCACCGGCGGCCTGACCAACAAGCGACCCGGCCGCATCGGCGATACCCCGATCATCGGCGTCGGCACCTTTGCCGACGACCGCAGCGTTGCACTGAGCTGTACTGGTACCGGCGAGAGCTTCATCAAGGCTTTTTTCGGCCACGAGGTTCATGCCCGCATGGCCTACAGCGGCTGGGACGTGGTGAGAGCCACCCAGCATGCGCTGGACGAGGTGCGCCATTACGGCGGTCGTGGCGGCTGTATCGCCATCGATCACCTGGGGCAGATCACCATGCCCTTCAATTCCTACGTGATGTACCGCGCCTGGGTCGAGGCCGACGGTGTGGTGCGGGTGGGCATCGAAGCAGCCGCACCGCAAGACCCTCGCCAGTAGACTATCCGGTGTATTCAGGCCCCTATCACCCGTGATCCATCCATCATCGACCGCCGCCCGACGCGAGCTGGTCAGTATCCAGTTGCTGCGAGCCTTGGGGTCCATTTTGGTGCTGCTGGCGCACCTGCAAATCAAGGAGCGGCAATACGGCGATTCCACTGCGCTCATCTGGCAGGGGTTCGGTATCGGCGCCATCGGCGTCGACATTTTCTTCGTGCTGAGCGGCTTCATCATTTTCCATGTGGCCGGGGATATCCCCTCCACTTGGAAAGCGGCCAGCACCTTCATGAAGCACCGCTTCATTCGGGTTGTGCCGCTCTACTGGTCGCTGACAGCGGTGGCGCTGGGCGTCTTTCTCAGTCATCCGGAGCTGGTCAACAAGAGCAGCAGCAAGCCCACCGACATCGTGGCTTCGTTCCTGTTGCTACCCACCGACAACAAGCTGTTGATCCAGAACGGCTGGACGCTGTCGTACGAGCTGCTGTTCTACTTCGCGTTTTTTCTTTCGATCCTGCTGCTGCCTGCCAGTCGCCGGGTCTATTTCGCGCTCGCAGCCGCAGTTGTCGCCGTGCTCTGGGGCTGGATTGGCACACCCACCTCGGTGCTCGGCCGCTTTGCCACCGATGACTTGATGCTGGAGTTCGCCTTCGGCGTGGCGATTGGCGCGCTGCACAGCAGTGTGCAGCAGCAAAGCCTCTTCAGACCGGGCCCGGGGCTGGCCTGTGCGCTGCTCGCCACTGCGCTGATCATCTGGCAAGGCAGTTTTCGAGTGGAACTGCCGTTCGTCCGCGGACTTCGCTGGGGCATCCCGGCAGCGCTGCTGCTGTATGCAGCACTCTCCCTCGAAACCCAGCTCGAAAAACTACGGCGTCTCAAGATCCTCGGCGACAGTTCCTACAGCCTTTACCTGTTACACCCTTTGACGCTGCCTGCAGTGGGGATGGTGTGGCGCAAGATCGGCTTCGGCGGCGCACTCGGCAACGTCGTGCTACTACTGGTGCTGTTCGTGTCGAGCATCTACGCAAGCATCCTGCTCTACCGGCACTTCGAAGCCCCGCTCACATCATTTCTGCGCCGCCGTTTCAGATAAGCCTCATTCGCTCAAGCGCCGCTCCGAAACCTTCTGGGCCGCGATCTCCTCAGCGTGGAAGGGGAAGCGATGCCAGCGCTTGGCTGAGTACTCCTGGGTGAAATCGAAGTAATGCGGGTTGGCGGGGTCGGTGGACTGGCTGTAGGTGATGAAACCCTCGGCCTGCACCTTGGCGTCGCTGGCATTGCTGCTCCAGGTCACGGTCTGGATATAGCTGTTGCCGTAGTCGACGGGATATCCCTGATCTGAAATGCGCGGCACGCTGACGATGGTGAAGGCGCCCTCTGCACCCACGCCACCGAATACGGGCACGGTATTGCTGCCGATCACGCCCGAGCGCTGCAGGCTGCCCATCGGGGCGTCCAGCGCCACACCTGCCGCTGTAATGCTGCTCACCGCATCACCCAGCGCCTGCTGCACCAGCGGGCTCAGCACGTTGAGCGTGTTCGGCGTATTGACCGGGTCGCTGGCCGAGAAGGGCGTCAGCCAGCGCAGGCCACTGCTCACCGATGACACCACGGCGGTATTGGCCGCCACACTGCGGAAGAACTCGCGCCAGATGTGGCCACCCACATCATCCAGGTTGTCGGAGAGACTCCAACCCTCCAGCACCGCGCAGGCGTCGCTGATATCGACCGGTCCGGCACTGCCGATCACGGTACCGACTGCACAGAGGCTACCCACCACATCGTCCCGCGCCAGTTCGGCCGAGTAGATATGGCTGTCGAGCACGGTGTCCTGCAAGGTCTTCAGGTCGTAGGTCCTGCCGGGACGGCCATCACTGCCATCGAGCCGACGCTGCATTTGCAGGATCGACAAGCGGGTGCGCAGGCTCCGCTCGGTGCCTTCGGGCCCGATGATCTTGGCAAAGCCCGTCAGCGGCTGCGCCGGATGTGTCAGCCAGTAGCTGTCGTTGCTGTTGGCCACCCAGTCATCGCGTTCCAGCGTGGGCAGATTGCCGCCGCCAAAAACCCCGGGAACCGGAGCATCGGCATCGGTATCCCACTCGCAGTCAGCGCGTGAGCCATCGAGCAGGGCGAGCCCCGGCATCAGCAAAGCGAGTGCCTGTGCCTGAGCGCTGGTGCCACAGCGCTGCGCCTTGGCATCCGGAACATTGGGCACCACCGTGACATCGCCGTAGTACGCCTTGCTGTTGGGCCCTGCCGCCACGGTGTTGACCCAAGGCACGCCCAGCACCGATTTGTGCAGCGCCTTGAAGTCCTCAAGGTCTTTCGCGCCATCCCATTTAAAGAACTGGTTGATCAGCCGCGTGTTCTCGAAGTTGGCATCGCGCAGCGTGTACGCCTTCGCCCCCGTCCAGGGCAGCAGGTTCACCGCCCCAGCCGGCGTATTCACGCTCAAGGTCAGCATCGGCCCGAACTTGCTCTTGTAGAGCGTGCGGCTCTCGGTCGTCATGCTGCCGTCGGCTTCCTTCACGAGGATGCTCGTGGGCACCGACTCCATCTTCAGGGTCGCGCCGTCGTAGACATAGCTGGTCGGGTCTGTCGGTGACAGCGTGAGCTCATAGAAGGTGAACCGGTAGGCGGTGGAGACCGTGTGGCTCCAGGCCAGCTTGTCGTTGAAGCCGATCAGGATCGCCGGCACTCCATAGAGCGAGCTGCCCATGATGTCGAAGTCAGCGCCACTGCTTTTCGGCACCGTGAGATGCGAGACATACAGCCGCTCGGTTCCGCTCCAGGGAAAGTGCGGGTTGCCGAACACCATGGGCACGCCGCTGGTGGTGGCCTGCTTGCCCAGCGCATACATGTTGCTGCCAAAGGGCTTTTCGCTTTTGAAGAATCCCAGCGGGCCGTCGTTCTGCTGATCCACCTCGATGGCGCGCTTGGCCTGCGCGAGCGTGGGCATGGCTGCAGCGGGCGCGCCCGTGGAAGGCGGTGCAGCCTGGGCGATGTTGGTGACAAACACCGAGGAGCTCGCCAGCACGCTGAGCCGCAGGTAACGGCGATACATGTCGTTGTCGTCCAACGGCCGCAGCCAGGCGCCATCGGCACAGGCGGCGTGACGGCCGGGAAAGCCGCCGCCCTTCAGTTCGGCGATGTAGCGGTTGATACCGTCCTTGAATCCGGTGGTGGCGGCCAGGGCCTCAGGTACAGCATCGGCCTTGAGCTTCGCGAGGGCAGCATCGGTGATGAGCGAGCGCCAGAAGAAATCGCTATCGACATTGTTGGCCGTCGAGCCATTGGCGGGAATGGTGTAGGTACCGGCGCGGCCGAAGAACTGCGCGCGCTCGCCGCGGATGGTGACCACATCGTCGAGGAACACGCAGAGGTTGTCCTCGGCAAAGGCATAGCCCAGGCCATAACCCACGCTGCCGAAATCGTCGCGGCGGTTGGCCTTGATGTGGGGGATGCCCAGTGCGGTACGCGTTACTTGCGCATCGTATTTCAGCCTGCTGTCGCCGCCCGGGACAGAACCATCGCCAATCTTCGGCGCAGTTGAATCGCCGCAATGGGCCAGCAGCAGCGGGGCAGCCAGGGCGGCAGCGAGCCGCAGCAGGTGTTGCATGGTGATCTCCTCTAAACAGCCTCGTAGGGCCGATGTGTTGTGCGGCGCACTGTAGCGCCTCGTCACGAGGCTGCGCGGCGGATACAGCGCTGCAGAAATGCTTAGGCCGGATTTCCCATATCGATATATCCATCTGCAGACAGGCCGCAGGCTACGCTGCGAAACAAGACCTTAAAAGACCGCCCGCGCCCTCCGCGCGGCATCGGAGACATCGCATGCTGAGCCGACTCGCCCCACTCTTTTTCGCTGCCTTTGGCCTGCTGGCACTCGCAGGCTGCGGCTCCTCCGAGCCGCCGTCGAGTGCGATCCCCGGCGTCGGCGATGTCGGTGGTGCCACGGCCAAGACCACGAAGATCTGCCCCGGCCCGGATGCCGAGAAGCAGGCCATCATCGCCTTCTTCGACGCTCATGAGGGAGACACCATCGAGTTCTGCGAAGGCAAGTTCGACTTCCATAACGGCCTGGTGATGACCGGCAAAAAGGGCATCACCATCAAGGGTCAGGGCAAGGACAAGACCTATCTGCGCTTTGCCCAGAGCAACGACCAGGATGGCTTCAATCTCAACAAGATGACCGGCATCACGGTGCAAGGTCTGACCATCTACGACGCGCCGGGCAACGGCCTGCGCATCTTCCGCAGCGACATCGTCACCGTGCGTGACGTGAAGGTGGGCTGGAGCATCTCCGACCCGGCCACACCCTACGGAAACTACAACCCGGATGCCAAAAGCTGGGCAAAAAACGGGGCCTATGCCTTTTATCCGGTCATCTGCCACAAGGTGCTGATCGAGGATTCCATCAGCGTCGGATCGAGCGATGCCGGCGTGTATGTGGGGCAGTCCAGCGACATCCTCGTACGCCGCACCGAGGCCTACCACAACGTCGCGGGCTTTGAGTTCGAGAACACCTACCGCGCCGAGTTCACCGACAACTACGCGCACGACAACGTCGGTGGCTTCCTCGTGTTCGATCTGCCAGGCCGCGTGCAGTTTGGCGCGAAGAACATCGTTCACAACAACCGCAGCTACCACAACAACACGCCACAGTTCGCCCCGCGTGGCGCCATCGTCGCAGCGGTGCCGAGCGGCACCGGCATCCTCGTGCTCTCGGGGGATCAGACCGAGATCTACAACAACGACATCCGCGACAACAACACCGTTGGCGTGGTCGTCGCCAACTATGGGCTGGTCGATACGGGGCAGTCGCAGACGCGCTTCGATTACTTCCCTGAAGGCATTCACATCTACAACAACACCCTGCACAACAACGGCGGCAGCCCGCAACTACCGGATCCCGAGCGCAGTCCCTGCCACGGCCCCGGCGGCCTGCCTGGCCCCAGCGACTCACCCGATTGCGTCGCCGGCAATCCCGGCATCCTGGTGACCATCATTCAGCTCAAGAACCTGGGCAAGTCAGCACAGATCATCTGGGACGGCGGCGAAGACAAGCCCAACGACTGCACCAGTATCCCCACCGACCGCTTCGGCGTGCCGTTGACCCAAGCCAACCCCGACGAGCCCGCCAGCGAGCGCTATGAAGCGCGAAGCGACGAGCGCGGCCGGCCCAACCTTTACCAGTTCGACCCCGAGCCGGCGTGCAAATACAACGCCTGGAAGTTCAAGCCCGATGGCACGCTGAAAAAGCCGCAGCTCGGCATGTGTGTGGAAGGCAACACCTACACCAAAGAGATCGGCAACCTGGCCGATAACTACGCCAACATCCACTTCTCCACGGCAGACCCTACCGACCCGATGAACCTGCCGCTGGCCGATAACACCGAGCCCAACGACTGCCCCATCGTCGCCGCCCCGCTGCTGCCGCTGTTTGTGCCGGTGCTGGCCAGCTACACACCCAACCCCGCCAACGACCCGCGCCCCTCGGACGCGCTGCTGTCACAGGTCTGCGGCGCTACGGTCGCCGGCAAGCCCAACTTCGAGGCGCTGGGCCGCTACAACTGCCCGCGACTCGACCAGTACGGTCTGTTCGCCGATGCTGCTGACCCGACCAAGAACCCGGTCGGCGGCGTGCCCTACGAACTCAACACGGCTCTCTTTACCGACTACGCCAGCAAGTACCGTTTCATATTCCTGCCGCCTGGCGAAAAGGCCAAGTTCCAGGACAGCCAGAACTGCGCCACGCTGAACATCTACGACTGCTACACGGCCACGCTCGATTTCCCCATCGGCACGGTCATCGCCAAGACCTTCAGCTTCAAGAAGGGCGCGGCGGAAGACGTCATCGAGACCCGCCTGCTCATCAAGCGCAAGGCGGCCGATGGATCGCCACTGTGGGTCGGCTTCTCTTACGAATGGGCCACCGAGAATGGCAAGCGCGTGGCCAACCTGCGGCTCGAAGGGGCGACCAAGAGCGTGAGCTGGGATTACGACGACGAGAACCCCGATGCCCGGAATGCCGCCGGTACGCGCCCGCACTACAGCGGCAGCACTGCCAACTACGCCATCCCCAGCGCCGGTGCCTGCCTGCTCTGCCACGGGGGAGATGACCGTGAAGCCGGCACCGCACCCATCGGCCCCAAGGTACGCAATCTCAACCGCGACAACGTCTACGCTGGACAGCGCATGAACCAGCTAGCGCACCTGCAGTCTCTCGGCCTGCTCGACCTGCCAGCCGGCAAGACGCCGGCGATGATCGAAGCGCTACCGAAATGGAACGTGCCGGGCAGCAGTGGCAACGCCGCCGACTCGGCAATGGACAAGCATCAGCGCACGCGCGCCTTCCTCGAAGTGAACTGCTACCACTGCCACAACTCGGCGGGCGGCGCGCAAAACTCGGGCCTGAGGCTCGATAGCTTCACCAACCCGATGACGACACGTCAGGGCATCTGCAAGCCGCCCATCGCGGCCGGCAAGGGCGCAGACAGCGGCACCTACGACATCCAGGCCGGCAACCCCAGCGTCTCGATCCTGCTCAACCGCGTCGCCTCCATCGAACCCGGCATCAAGATGCCGCCGACCGCGCGCAGCGTGATGCAGACCGAGTCGGTGGAGCTGATCACGGACTGGATCAGCAATGTCGTGGGCGACTTTGCCGATGCCGACGCAAACTTCTGTGGGTCCAGCGCGGGTGGCCAGCTGCCTGCTGGCTTCTTGCCGGTGAACCTGATGCCGGTGATCGCGCCCACGCATGCACAAAAGGCACCGTTTGGGTGAGACGTGACCGCTTTGGTGATGCCTTGGATGGCATGACCGGCGGCGTTTCAGGGGTGGACGTCGATGTTCACCCAGAAGCCTGGAAGATCCCCGAACTCGCGTCAGGCATGGCGAAGTTGGGAGCGACTCGGCTTCAGCGCAGCGCTCGCTCCCGCAAGCGGGAGAAGGCAACCGCATCATGGCAGCACGATCCTCACCTCTAGCCCGCCCCCCTCGCGGTTGGCCAGCACCAGCCGCCCCTCGTGGGCTTCGATGATCTCGCGGCACAGCGTCAGCCCCAGGCCAGTACCTTCAGCCTTGGTCGAGTAGAACGGCAGCAGGGCGTTGGCCAGCACCGACTCGCTCATGCCGGGGCCGCGGTCTTGCACCCGCACGACAAACGCCCCGCCCTGCTCCCGCACCGAGAGAGAGACTGCATCGGGTGACCCACCCGCCTCGTGTGCGTTCTTGATGAGATTGATCAGCACCTGCTGCAGCTGCGCACGATCAAAGCGGGCGGCCCGCGCAGGCACCGGCTCGATGATCAGAAACGACACCAGGCCGCGCAGCCCCTCCAGAAAGGCTTGCCACTGCACCGACTCCAGCCGTGGGCGAGGCAGCTTGGCGAAGCGCGCGTAGTCGTCCAGAAACAACTTGAGCCGCTGGGTACGGTCATCGATGGTGTCGAACACCAGCGGCAGACGCGAGGTATCGCCACGCTCCAGCATCAGACGGCCAGAGTGCGCCATTGAGGCGATGGGGGCCAGCGAGTTGTTGAGTTCGTGACTGATGACGCGGATGACCTTCTTCCAGCTCTCCAGCTCCTGCCGGTTCAGCTCGCGCGTCAGGCGCTTGAACAGGTGCAGATGGTGCTCGCGCGTGTTGAGCGTGAAGCGGTTGTGGGTGACGTGATACACCTCGGGCTCGTCGCCGCCCGCAATGGTGTAGAGCCCATCGACCGTCGTGAGTGCCGCCTCGCGCAGGCTCTCGGGCACGCGGTCGAGCAGGCTGGAGAACGTGGCGCCCTCCATCTTGCGGCCCTCGTGGAAGAGCTTGCGGGCGGCGGTGTTGGCATACAGCACCGCGTCGTTGGCATTGGTGAGCACCAGCGCCCAGGGCGTGGACTGGATCACGGTGTCGAGCAGCAGCTCGCGCTGGAACAGCTCCTGCCGCTCCCGCCGCAGCACGTCGCCGATACGGTTGTAGAGCGCCGCCAGTTCGCCCAGTTCGTCCTCGCGAGTGACGGCGATGGAGAGCGAGAAATCGCCGTCGCGAAAGCCCGCTACCCCATCACGCAGCACGCGCAGATACCGATTGATGGGCGCCATGACGCCACGCAGTGCGAACAGGCTCAAGGGCAGCAGGATGAGCAGCGAGAACGCGGCCGCCTGCCAGGCTGGTACCTCGAGGCGGCTGATCGACACCCCGACCCCGACGCAGAGGGCGACGAGGAGCGCAATGAGTAGGCTGAGGCGGGCTTCGAGAGTCATGAATACGAGATTAGAGCCGGCTGAAGATCATGGCGAATGCGACCTGCTGCTTTGCACTCGCGCCGTCGGCAGCGGGGCGTCAAGCAGTCAGACCAAACTTCTCCATGCGGCGATACAACGCCTGCCGGGACAGCCCCAGCTCACGCGCCGCCATGGCGATCACGCCCTGCGCGCCGTCCAATGCCCGCTGGATGGCTTCGCGGTCGGGTTCGTTCGCCGCCGCATCGGCAGACGAGATCGAGCCGCGTTGCAGGCCGAGGTCAGCCGGCGCGATCTCGGCCGCAGCAGCCAGCAGACAGGCGCGGCGCACGCAGTTTTGCAACTCGCGCACATTGCCCGGCCAGTGGTGCGCAAGCAGTGCACGCTCGGCCTCGGGGCTGAAACGATGCGCGCCGTCTAGAAACGCCCGCGCCGTCGGCAGCACGTCGTCGCGGCGTGAGGCCAGCGGGGGCACATTCAACTCGATGACGTTGAGGCGGTAATACAAGTCCTCGCGAAATGTCCCGGCGCGGATCGCGGCGCGCAGGTCGGCGTTGGTGGCGCTGATGATGCGCACCTGCACCTTGCGCGTCCTGGTCGAGCCCAGTCGCTCGAACTCGCCGGTCTGCAGCACGCGCAGGAGCTTCACCTGCCCTTCCAGCGAGAGCGTGCCGAGCTCGTCCAGAAAAAGCGTGCCGCCATCCGCAGCCTCGAAGCGCCCCTCGCGAGTCTTGTTGCTCGCGCCGGTGTAGGCACCCGGCTCGGCACCGAACAGCTCTGCACTCATCAACTCGGCCGGCAGGGCGCCGACGTTCACCTTGATGAAGGGCGCATCCGCCAGGGCCGAGTTGGCCTGGATGATCTCGGCGATCTTCTCCTTGCCAGCACCATTGGGCCCGGTGATGAGCACGGGCACATCGGCACGGGCCACGCGCGTGGCGAGCGACACCGTTTCGTGCATGGCATCGCTCTCGTAGACCATGCCGCAGAGGTCGAAAGCGCCTGCCACTTTCTGCCGAACCACGCGGCGCGCCGACTTGAGCCGCTGGTTTTCCTGCGTGGCCGCATGCAGCTTCAACAGGTTATGGATGGTGGTGAGCAGCTTGCGATCATCCCAGGGCTTGCCGAGGTAGTCCGCAGCGCCCTCCTTCATCAACGTCACGGCGGTATCGACGCTGGTCCAGGCGGTGAGCAGGATGATGGGCATGTCCGGCTCACGGGCACGGATGGCGCGGAACAGCTCCACACCCTCCTCACCCGAGGTGGTGTCGCGGTGAAAGTTCATGTCCTGCACCACCAGATCGATGCTGTGCTCGTCGAGCAACGCGAGCGCCTCCTCGGGCGACTCCGCCACATGCGCCTTGAGGCCGTGCAGCGAGAACAGCAGATCCAGCGCGGTGCAGACGGCCGCGTTGTCGTCAACGATGAGAACGGTAGACATGGCGAGAGCTTAGACGCTGCGCGTGGCCAAAGCAGGTGCCAGCAGCGAAGCCCGGCGAGCTGGCACCAGAACGGCCAGCTGCCCCAGCACCCAGAGAAAAACGACACCCACAGGGATGTAGCGCCAGTCCAGCGGCGGCAGGTCAAAGGTGTTGACCATCCAGTAGCTCAAGGCAAACGAGAGACCACACCCCACCAGTGCCCCAGCCGTGGTGATGAGCCAGCTCTCGACCAGGAAGTAACGCACGATGTCGCTCCGCTGCGCCCCGAGCGCGCGGCGGGTACCGATCTGCTTCTTGCGGGCATTCACGTTGAAGCTCGCCAGGCCAACGATACCCAAGCCCGTGATGATGACGATCAGAACGATCACGCTGAGCAGAATCACCGCCATGGCGCGGTATTCGCCGTAGGTGCGGGCCTCGATCTCGGTCTGTGACTTGATCGAGACGATCAGCCGTCCGCTGCTGCTGCTCGTGAGGACTTTCTCCACCTCGGCCATCAGGCGGTCACGCTCGCCCGGCGCTGCGCGCACGATGTAGCGAGCAAACGAGAGGCGGTAGTTGGAGAAGAACGCCGAGTACTCGAGCTGACCCCAGCCGATCCACGGGGCCTGTGCGCGCTCCACGATGCCCACGATCGGGATTGGGGTCTGGTTGCCGTCGTAGAGCGTCTTGCCCACCGCCGTGCCGGCCGAGCCCCCATCGGGCGGAAACAGCTTGTCGGCATAGGCCTTGCTCAGGATCACGACCGGGTTCTCCCACTGGCTGTTGATCTCACGGCCGCGGATCTCGTCCTCGCGAAAGTCACGACCCGCGATGAGCTTGAGGCCCAGGGTATTCAGGGCGTGGGCATCGCTCTCGTAGCGCGCCGCCCCGATGAACTCGTTCGCCTTCGAATCTGGCCTTGCCGCGTAGACGCTGGACGCACCGCTCTCCAGCAGCGGAATGGCGTTGATGACGGCCGCATCGACCACGCCCGGCAGCGCACGCAGCGCCCGCAGATCAGCCTCGATCGAGGCCTTGCTGTCGAAATGCGGGGCGAAGGGGATGGCGTTCATACTGAACACGTTATCCACGTCGACACCACTCGGCCGCGCCATTTTGCTCAAGCGATCCTGGATGATGAAGATGGCGTTGGTGATGATGGCGAGCGTAATCGCGCATTGCAGCGCGATCAGCACCGCGCCGGCGCGGCTGCGCGTAAGCGCACGCAGAATGGGGCCGACATCGAGTGCCAGTTTCTGGATGAGATTCATGAGGGCCTCCTATTGGGTCTTGAGCAAGCCGGCGGGTGCCAGCCTGGCCGCACGCCAGGCGGGATACAGCCCGGCGATAAGGCTGCTGGCGAGTGCGATGCCGAGCGCCACCAGCAGCAGTTCGCCATTCAACTGCACCAGCCTTTCGTAGCCGCGATAGAGCAGTTTCACCCCCTGCAACCCGGCAAATGCCAACAGCAGGCCCAGCACCCCGCCGAGCAGGCCGATGAGGCCCACTTCAACCAGATTTTTCTGCAGGATTTGCCAGTGCGTCGCCCCCAGCGCTCGGCGCAGCGCGGTCTCACCCGACTTGCCCAGAAACTTCGAGAGCAGCAGACCCACGATGTTGAGCAGGCAGACGGCGAGAAAGAGAAACGAAAGCCCCAGCAGCACCTTGGAGTCTTCGGTCACCACCTCGTTGATGCGCATCCAGTCGACCACATTGGTGAGCTGGTTGTTGAGGGGGCGCGGATAGCGGCCCAGCTTTTTCTGCTCGCCCACGTAGTGATCGATGAACGCCTGGTACGCCTCGCGACTTTTCGCATCCGGCAGTTCGGCCCAGTACTGAATCCACACCTCTTCGGCGTTCAAGAAGTCCTGGTAGGAGTTGATCTGCTCGGGCTTCCAGCCATTGGTGTTGCCAAAGCTCTTGAGCTCCAGCGGCTCGACCAGACCAAAAGGTACATACAGCTCCTCGGGCTTGGCGAAGCTGCCGTTGTTGAGGTCGTAAAACTTCGGGGTCGGGTTCCAGTCTTCGGTGACCCCCACGACACGAAACTCGCGGTCATCGAGCTTCAGGGTCTTGCCGACGCTATTGGTGCCACCGAAGACGGTGTCGTTGGTCTTCTTGCTCAGCACCACCAACTGCTGCTGGTCGTGGTCGGCGGACGCATCCCATCCACCGCCGTAGATGAAGGGCACCTGGAACATCTCGAAGAAATCCGCCGTGGTGACCCGCGCCTCGGCCAGAAAGGCCGGCAGTTTGTTGCCAGGCTCCTGTACGGCGAAGCCCGAACGAAACATCGCCACTTGACGCTGGGGGATCTCCGATTTCAGCAGTGCCTGTGTATCGCGCCAGTTGAGCTGTGACGGCGGCTGATTGGGCTCGCCCCAGGCCTCGTTCGGGTCCCAGCTATCGAGCTGCACGGCATACAGCACGCTGCTCTTCTGCGGGATGGGATTGTTGCTCATGAGCGTGTAGACCGTGAGGGTGGTCATGCACACGCCGATGCCAAGGCCAATCGCACCAATCATCAGCAGGGACAGCACCGGGTTCTGGCGCAGGCTTTTCCAGGCCAGAAAAAGATTGTGGGCGAACATGGGATTCTCCTAGGCTGCCAGCGCGTCGCGCGCGCTCAAGGCCTGCGAGAAATCCGTGAAGTCGCTCACCTGTCCGTCCATCACGTGAATGTTGCGGTGTGCACGACGCGCGAGTTCAGGGTCGTGCGTGACCATGACGATGGTGGTTCCCTTGGCGTTGATCTCTTCCAGCATCTCCAGCACCTGCCGCGCCATGAGTGAATCGAGGTTGCCCGTCGGCTCGTCGGCAAACAGGACGCGCGGCGTACCAGCCAGCGCACGGGCGATGGCAACGCGCTGCTGCTGGCCGCCCGACAGTTGCGAGGGCAGATGCTTGGCCCGGCTCGCCAGGCCCACCTGCTCCAGTGCCGCCTCGATGCGTTGACGGCGCGCTTTGCCGTCGAGCCCGCGATAGCGCAATGGCACATCGACGTTGTCGAACACGCTCAAGTCCGGGATGAGGTTGAAGCCTTGAAAGATGAAACCGATCTTCTCGTTGCGCAGGCGCGAGCGCGCATCATCGGAGAGATGGCTGACGTCCTTGCCGTCGAGCAGATAACTGCCAGTGTCGAAGGTCTCCAACAGGCCCGCGATATTGAGAAAGGTGGTCTTGCCGGAGCCAGAAGGGCCGGTGACCGCCACGAACTCGCCTTCCTTTACCGTCAGGCTGAAGTCGCGCAGGGCGTGGGTCTGCACGAGATCGGTACGGAAGACTTTGCTGATGTGGGTCATTTGCAGCATGGGGAGCACTCCGGGTTAGTCACGCAGATACAGGGTTTCGGCATCGTCAAACTGATCGCTGCCACTCAAGATGATTTCGTCGCCGGCCTTCAAGCCTTCCAGCACCTCCACAGCCGCGAGGCTGGTAGCCCCGGTGCGAATGGCTGTACGACGCGCATTGCCGTCGATCACCACATAGGCGCTGCGGCCGCTACCGGCTTCGAGAAAGGGCCCGCGCTGCACCATCAGCACGTTGTCGCGCTCGTCGAGCACGATGCGCACGCTGACGCGCTGGTTCTGGCGCAGGTCCTTGGGGGTATCACCGTCAAAGCGTACGCGCGCGATGACCTGGCCGTTCTGCACCTCGGGCGACAGCGCCGTGAGCTTGCCGCGATGCCGCTGCTCACCCCAGACAATCTCGGCGGCCATGCCCAAGCCCATGCGCTGCGCATAGGTTTCCGGCACCTGGATTTCCACTTCGAGCGCCGAGAGATCCACGACCGTCAGCAGCGCCTGATTGGCGGCGACGGCCTGTTTCTGCGCCACCGACAAGGTGCCGACGATGCCATCCACTGGTGCCCTCACCGTCAGCTCGTCCGCGCGGCGGCGCAGGTTGTCGACCAGCAGCGCCTGGCGCTCGGCCTCCTGCTGGCGAGTGCGCAGTTCAAAGTTGAGGCCTTCGGCGAGCAGGCCGGATTCTTCCTGCATCTGCTTCGCCCGCACGCGGGCCACCGTGAGTTCGTCGGCGCGGCGCGCCACTTCGATGTCTGGCATCACGCCGCGGCGCTTGGCGTCTTCGGCGCGCGCCAGCTCGCGCTCGCTCGCGCCCTCGGTCACCTTGGCGAGCTCGATGGCGAGTTGCCCCTGCGAGATGCGGGTGCGTGCCTCCACCCGCTGCCGTGCCACCGCCGAGCGCAGGCTGTCGAGATTGACCTGCTCGCGCGCCAGCTCGTTGGCAATCTCGGGGCTCTCGACGGTAGCGAGCACCTGACCTTTCTTCACCGTCTCACCGGCCGCCACCTGTAGCGTCACCACTCCAGCACCGCCGGCATACAGCGTGGGACTGACGGCCGCCACCGCCCTGCCCTGCGCCGCTACATCCGACACGAAATGACCCTGCGTCACGGTGGCAAAGCGCAAGCGCTCTCGCGATACCGAACGCTCGGCCGCAGCGTAGCGCGACACCGCCGGCCAGGCTGCGGCGATGACCAGCAGCAGCATCAGTGGCACTGCCAGCCAGCGCCAGCGGCGACGTGGTCTCGCCTCAGTCAGCACGGTGTCCTGGCCAGCCGTGCCTTGAATGATCGACATCGATTAGACCTCGACCGGTGTGCGCTTGAAATTGAAGTGCTTCCACACCGCGTTCAACCAGCGGCTGACGCTGCGACGATTCGCGTCGCTTTTGGCATAGGCCAGACCAGCCTGCCGCTGCTGCCATTCGGCAGCCGTATAGCGGGCCGTGGGTGTGACGATCACCGGCTCCAGCATCACGACGGCGAGCGGCTGAGCGGCAGCTGCTCGGTTGGCCTGCCACTCGGCGACGCTGTAGCGCGCCTTGGGCGTAACGATGACGCGTTCCAGCGTCACCGCGTGACGGCTGGCCACGCGGGCTTGCCACTGGCTGGCGGTGTAGCGGGCCGTGGGGGTGACCACCACGGCTTCGAGCAAGACCGGCGTCGCGCGAGGGGCGGCCTGGACGGGGGTGGTCGCGAGCACCTGCAACGTGAGGGCGGCGGTGAGGACGAGGCTGAGTGACTTGAGCATGGCGGACTCCGGTGGGCGGTTACACCACTGGTAATGCCAGCGCTATGCCAAGCTGCACCAAGTTCTCAAGTGCTTGTTATCAATATGTTTTAGTTTTCTTTGTGCGCATCTGAAGGCGTCCGTGGACGGACAGCGGACACTTCAGCGGACACATTGGAGCGCGGACACAGGATCCACTCGCCCTTGATGTAGACGAATGTATACGCTGGGTGCAGGCACCACTACAATTTCGCGATGGGCATTCTCAAAGTCACCAAAACCACGCGCAGTACGCTGGCCGAGCGTGAATCACCCGATGCGGGCGGGCGCGAGCGACTGATCGCGGCCGCTCTGAAACTCGCGGCCGAAAAGCGCAGCCTGCTGGCGCTGGGCGTGCGTGAGCTCGGGCGCATGGCGGGGTTGAATCCCAATACCTTTTACCGCCACTTCAAATCGCTCGACGAGCTGAGCGTCGCGATCATCGACGAGTTCGCGCAGGATCTCGCCCCCGCGCTGCGCAGCATCCGGGTGGGCGACCCCAGGGCAGATACCTTGAGCCAGCGCACGGTCGAATACGTGTTCGATTACGCACACCAGCACCCGGAGGCCTTCATCGTCGGCGTTCGCGAGCTGCACGGTTCGTCCAAGCGCCTGCAACTCGAACTGCGTACACGCATCCGCCTGGTGGCAGCAGAGATGGCCGAAGACATGCTGGCCATGAACGTGGTGCCGGGCCTCACGAAAGACATGCTGGAGGAAATCGGCGAGCCCATTGTCGAGCAGGTATTCCACCGCACACTCGACTATCTTCAGGAGCCCAAGCGCCGTGCCGAGCTGGTGCGCCGCACGGCACGCTTCATCGACGCGCTGATGACCGGCGCGGTGACCCTGAAGGCGATGAATCGTTGGGATTAGACCCGACACCAGACCTGCGCCAACGCAGGCTTAGGCATTTTGGCTGTGAGGAGACTGCATGAGCGAAACCATCCCTGATCGCATCCACCTGCGCGACATCGTGCGGGCGGCGATCAGCACCCTGCCCGAGACCCCGCAGGTCCTGCGCGGCCTGTGGAACCTGGCCACGGTGAAGGCCGAAAAGAAACTCTCGATTGGCGTGCTGATCGAGCGCCACGCTGCCAACACACCGGGGGCTGTGGCGCTGGTGTTCGAGGGGCGTCGCTGGACCTATGCCACCTTCAATGCCTGGGCCAACCGCATTGCGGCCAGCTTGAGCGCGGCGGGTGTGAAGCCCGGTGACAGCGTGGCGATCCTGATGGAGAACCGCGCCGAAACCCTGGCCTGCGTGGCCGCCGTGGTGAAGCTGGGCGCTGCCGCCGGCATGCTCAACCATCAGCAGCGGGGCGAAGTGCTGGCCCACAGCATCAAGCTCATTTCGCCGCGCCTGCTGATCGTTGGCGAGGAATGCCGCGACGCCCTCGCTGGCACCCCCTTCATGCCGGGTGGCGAAGATGCCCCCAAGCTTTTCTGGGACGGCGACAAACCGGCACCCAAGGGCTTCACCAACCTGCGCCGTGATGCGGCCTCGCGCAGCGACACCAACCCGCCGATCACTGGGCAGATCGAGGCGCGGGCCACCTGTTTCTATGTCTTCACCTCTGGCACCACCGGCCTGCCCAAGGCCAGCCGCATGACGCACTTTCGCTGGCTGAAGGGCATGGCAGGCCTCTCGCAGATGGCGCTGCGGCTCAAGCCGGACGACGTGTTCTATTGCTGCCTGCCGCTGTACCACAACAACGCGCTCACGGTGAGCTGGGGGGCGGTGCTGGGCTCGGGCTGCACACTCGTGCTGTCGCGCAAGTTCTCCGCCTCACGGTTTTGGGACGAACTGCGACAGAGCAAGGCCACCGCCTTCTGCTACATCGGCGAGCTTTGCCGCTACTTGCTCAACCGCCCCGCCAGCAGTACCGATCGCATCCACGACGTGCGCCTCATGGTCGGCAACGGCCTGCGCCCTGAACTCTGGGTGGCTTTTCAGCAGCGCTTCGGCATCGCCAACGTCAGCGAGTTCTACGGGGCATCCGAAAGCAATGTCGCGTTCGTGAACGCCTTCGGCATGCAGCGTACCGCGGGCTTCTCGCCGCTGACCTTCGCCATCGTCGCCTTCGATGCGGAGCAGGAGCAGCCGGTTCGTGATGCAAAAGGTTTTCTGCAGAAAGTGCCGAAGGGCGGCACCGGCCTGCTCATCTCGGAGATCAGCGACCGCGCGCCTTTCGACGGCTACACCGACCAGAAGTCGAGCGATGCGAAGCTGCTGCGCGACGTCTTCAAGCGCGGCGATCTCTGGTTCAACACCGGCGATCTCGTGCGGGACCAGGGCTACCGGCACATCCAGTTCGTGGATCGCGTCGGCGACACCTTCCGCTGGAAGGGCGAGAACGTCGCCACCACCGAGGTGGAGTCGGCCATCAACGGTTTTGCCGGCATCGAACAGGCGGTGGTCTACGGCGTCAACGTGCCGGGTGCCGATGGCCGTGCCGGCATGGCGGCGCTGACCATGACCGGTGCCCTGGATGGGGCAGCACTCGCCCAACACCTCTACGCCGCGCTACCCGCGTATGCCGTGCCGTTGTTCCTGCGGCTCAAGCGCGAGCAGGAGGTGACGGGCACCTTCAAGTTCAAGAAGGTCGACCTCAAGCGCGAGGGCTTCGATCCGGCCGTGATCAGCGAGCCCCTGTTCGTGCTGGCCGACCGGGCCAAAGGCTACGAGCCGCTGACCCCCGAACTGTTCAAGCAACTCCAGAGCGGCGCACTGCGGCTCTGATCCTCTCCCAACGACCCCCGCCATGAAAGTCAACATCAGTATCAGCCGCAGCCTCGACATCGATCTGCCCCCCGCCAAGGTCAAGGTGCTGTTCCAGGACCTCGAAGCCACCATCGGGCGTTTTCCCAAGCTGCGCACCCTCAAGAAACTGGGGCCAGACCAATACCTCTGGGAGATGAATCCCATCGGCAGCCAGATCGCCAATATCTCGCACGAGGTGCGCTATGGCGCGCATTACACGGTCGATGCCAAGCGTGGGGAGCTGTCGTGGAAGCCGCTGCCCAAGCAGGGCAATGCCAGCGTCGAGGGCAGCTTCCGCACGCTGGAACAGGGCGGCGGTACCCGGCTGGAGTTCGTGGTCAAGGGTGAGCTGTTCGATGTGCCGGTGCCGCTGATGTACCGGTTGGTCGCGCCCACTTTCATCCAGGCCAAGTTCGCAGCCTTGGTGGATGCGTTTCTCGAACGCACCCACACTGCACTCAAGGCTTAGGAAAAGCGCGCGGCCATCGCCGCCGGCATCTGCGGCTTGATTGCCTGGATGGCTGCCGCCACGTGCGGCTGCTGCGCAGCCTCGGCAAATGAATCGAGCACGGCGGGTGCGTTGATCGCAGAACCCGCCAGCACGCGCTTCTGCCCTGCTGCAGGGGTTGCGGCAATCACCAGCAGTTGCACGCTCCACAAGTTATTCGCCTGCGAGTAGGCGACGATGCGGGTGAGTGTCGCCTCGTCGAGCTCGCTGGTGAGCTGGCCGAGTTCACCCATCCACTGGGGGTTGAGGTGTGACATGAGACTCAGGGCCGCGGCCCACAGCTCAGCATCCACCGTAGCCTTGGCGATGAGGCTTTTGAGGCGCGGCTTGGGCAGATAGCTGACCAGCTCGTTATGCAAGGCGGGATTTTCTGCGAAGACCGCGGTACGCAGCAGGGGCTCTTCGTCAGGGGTGGCGTTGATCACGGCCTTGATCGCCTCGGGCGACAGCGCATCGACGAAGCGCGCCATCGTGACGAACTCCTTCTGCGCCTGCAGGATTTTCGATACCGCCAGCACCTGCTCCACCGGCGTGCCGCGAATGATGTCGGCCGTACGGCGGGGATCGAGATGCAGGCATGTCTCGGCGAGGAACGCGGGCGACAGGCGCTTGGAGATGTCGATGGCCTTCTCTGCCCCCACGAGAGAGGCCACGCGCGCGCAGAGCAGCGGCCCCAGCGCTTTTTCGGCAATCACGGCGGAGATGGCCGTGGGCGTGAGCTTGGTGGCCGCTGCGATCTTTTGCAGCAGATGCTTGCCGTCGTCGTAGAGCTTGGCCGTCATCTGCTCGCGCAGGGCGCGGATGGCCAAGGCGTCACAGCCGGACAGAAATGCAATGTCGGCTTCATCCACGCCCAGCAACCGGGCGAGCTTGAGCACTTCGGCCTTGGTGGCGATGGCGCTCATCCGAACAGCACCTTGCGCACGGCGCCGCGCAGCAACATGGGGATATGGCCGAGCGCGGCTTCGGTGGAGGCCTCCAGCGCTGCCCGCTGGCGCTGCTGGGCATTGGCGAGCGCAGCGGTGAGCTGTTGCAGTTGCGTGGGGCTCAAGCGCTCCAGGCCGGGTGGCAGCGGCGCTTGCAGCGCCTCGGCGAGAGGATTGGATTTGGCAGTGGGCATGGTTTCGGCGCGGGGTTTGGAAAATCGGCGGGTCAAAAGCAGCAGTAAAAACTTTGCCCCCAGACCACGACCGATTCTGGGGGCAAGACCCTTCGCAGGGTGCGGCGCGAGGCTTACTTGTTCTTGGCCTTGCGCTTGAGGTTGTCCGGCGTGAAGAACTTGTCGTCGTACTTGGCCTCGAAATCGCTCACCGGGTCTTCATTGGTCAGCGTAGTGGCGAAATAGCGGTTGGACTGCAAGTCGTAGATCAGCTCGGGGATACCGGTGGTGGTGGGGATGAAGGGCAGACTGATCAGATGCGCCTCCTGCACTTTCCAGATCTGGCCGCGGATGTCGTAGTCATCGACCACCGCGATCGACCAGCTGTCTTCATCGAGATAGAAGGTGCGCTTGGCAAAGTTGTGGCGCAGGCCCGCCTTGAGCGTGGCTTCCACCACCCAGACGCGATGCAACTCGAAGCGTGCGTAGTCGGGGTTGACGTGGAAGGGCTTGAGGATGTCCTTGTATTTCAGCTTGGGGCTGTTGATCTGCAAGCTGTTGTAGGGGATGTACATCTCCTTCTTGCCGATGAGCTTCCAGTTGTAGCGGTCGAGCGCACCGTTGAAAACGTCGATCTGGTCGTTGTACTGCTCGTTGTCGGTATTGAGCGCGGGGTTGTCGTAGCCCACATCCGGCGCGCGGGTGACACGTGCGGTGCCCGGCGAGTAGATGTAGGCGGTACGGCCACCGGTGGCGAGGTCAGAGGTTTCCTGCGCCAGCACGATCTGGCCGGCCTTGCTGGCGGGCGCCACCGACTCGCTCATGTACATCGTGTAGATCTTGCCGTCCCAGGGTTGCTCCTTGAGATTGGCGTACTTGAACTTCACGTCCTCCACCAGCTTGGTGATGCTGATCGAGCCATCCGGCTTGACGATGGCCTGGTTGTTGTAGCGCTTCACCGACGTGCCGCGGAACTTGAGCTTGTGATTCCAGATCACCTCGGCGCCGGTCTTTGGGATGGGGAACGGGAACCCAAGCGTGGCGCCCTTCAGATCGTCGGTGCCCGTGAGCGAGGCACTGGTGGCATTGGCCTTGGTGGCGGCCTCGATCTCGGGCGGAAAGAACGCCGGCCGCACGCTCTTGTAGACCTTGATCTTGAAACTCGGGTACTTGTTGAGCATGGCCTTGTGGCCGTCGGTCAGCTTGGCGGCGTACTGCGCCATGTTGGCCTTGGTGATCTCGAACAACGGATTCTGATACTCGGGCCCGGTGGCCTTCTTGAAGCGGCTCTCCAGTTCGTCCGGCTTGTTCTTGCGATAGTCCTCCAGCTTGGCATGGCTGATGGTCAGCAACTCAGGGTCCTTGCCGTCATAGAACTTGCGGCCTTCGTAGGCCGGGATAGAACCATCCTTATTACCGGCCGCCTCGGCCCCCACGGCCGTGAGCGTGGTACCCAGCTTGGCGGCCTCTGCAGCACTCACTCCAGCGTGGATCGGGGTCGCGATGGCCCACATCAAACTGGCGAGCGCGAGGCTGCATTGCGTCTTCTTCAACATGTGAATCTCCTTAGCGCAGTACTGCTTTTTATGGTGTGCGGAAAAGCATACGCCGCGTGCTGCAACTTTGCCATTGCAGGATGGCATCGTGTGGACGTTCGTCTACAATCCCGCCACAAACGCGGTCCGCAAGCACGGTCACCGCCCAGAGCAAAGAAGTGACGAGAGAGGAGAAATCGATGAAAGGATATGCATGGTTTGCGGCCACGGGGCTGCTGTGCTTCGCCCCTCTGTCCCAGGCTCTCGAATATGAATTGCTGGGGGGTAGTCTCAATATCAAGAACCGGCTTTCGACCGGTGCGGCCTGGCGCACCCAGGGCCGCAGCAACGATCTCGTCGGCAAGCTCAACGTGCCGGGCCAGCAGCAGCTTTGCGCCACCGACAACTGCTTTTCGCTGCTGGGCGACCCCGCTCCCAATGCCCGGCTGGTCGCGGCACAGGGCGCGTTCTTTGGCGTCAACGGCGACAACGGCAACATCAACTACGACCGCTATGACCTGGTGGCGGCCACTACCAAGCTCGCCACCGACATGACGTTCGAAAAGGGCGACTTCCTCGCCCGCGTGCGCGCGGTGGGCTACTACGACCCGGTCAATGCCGACTTCAACGAGCGGCACTTCAACACCAACTACCAGCCCCAGTACACGGGCCGACCCACGGTGATTGCCAACAGCTTTGCACGGGGCGTTCGGCTCTACGA
>Ga0255093_1000130_pt1 | contig 36193 bp, 36 predicted proteins | sample Colum_Law_RepA_8_2_FD_188437 | JGI IMG/M metagenome (GOLD analysis project Ga0255093, IMG submission 188437) | Freshwater microbial communities from Columbia River, Oregon, United States - Colum_Law_RepA_8d | ecosystem: Environmental > Aquatic > Freshwater > River | place: USA: Oregon...
CTGGGTGGTCGCGCCGAGGAAAATCCCGGCCAGCGCGCTTGAAACGCGACCCCGCCCGAGCACCGCAAGCAATCGCCGCAGCCGCCGCCCGACCAGCGTGCGACTGACCTCCGAGAGCATCTGCAGGCCGGCCAGAAAGAAGCCGAGCCCGGCGAGGGCGAATACGGTCTGGTCGATCACAGGGTGGTGCCGACAGTCGAACGCGCTGAATCTGGCGCTGTGCCGCGTGTCGTCATGCTCAGGTGAAAACGAATTCGACCAGCGAGAAGTCATCATCAAAGCGTGCGCGCCCCTGCAACTGCGCGACCGTTGCGCGCACGCCACCGATGTCGCTCGGCGGCGCGGCGAGCAGCGGGATGAAATCCTCCAGCGCCATTTCCCGGCCGTCGGGCATCTGCACTTCATAGACGCCGTCGCTGTACACGTACAGCCGGCTGCCCGGCGCGACCAGCACGTCGCCAACCGGGTAGTCGATGCCCTCCATCGCGCCGATCGGCAGCGCCGGGAAGCCAAGCTGGGTGGGCGCATTCGATTCGCCCCCGGGCGCAAACAGCAGCGCCGGCGGATGGGCCGCGGTGGCGTAGCGCAGCCTGCGGGTCGGGGCATGGTAGACCCCGTACCAGATGGTGAAATACATATCGTTGTGGCGCGCCATCGTGAACACCGCATTGAGGCGGGCCAGCACCTGCTCCGGCGCGCGCAAATCGACGTCCTGCAGGGTGTTGTGCGACAGCGTGTTCATCACCGACACCGACAACAGCGCCGCGCCGACGCCGTGCCCACACACATCGAGCAGGTAGGCAGCGAAGTGCTCGTCGTCAAGCCAGTGATAGCCGAACGCATCACCGCCCACCGACGAGCAGGATTCAAAATCCCAGCGCACGCTGAGCGGGCCATGCAGCGGCGCCGGCAACTGCGAGCGCACATAGTCCGCCGCCTCCGCCAGTTCGCCGGCCAGTCGTTGCTGGCTGGCGGCCAGCGCCTCGAAGGCCGCGTTGCGCTGGAGCAAATGGATGTAACCCTGCGACTGGTGGCGCAGGCGGGCCAGCACCTCGATGCGGTCGGGCAACTTCACCAGATAGTCGTTGGCTCCCTGCGCGAAGGCATCGGCCTTGACGGTCGCATCCTCCTGACTCGACAGCACGATGATGGGCACGTCTTTGGTCTGAGGATGGGCGCGATAGCGCGCCACCAGCGTCAGCCCGTCGATGTCGGGCATGACCAGATCCTGCAGGATGATGGTGGGGTTAAAACGCTCGGCGGCAGCCTGCGCGTCTTCGGATTTCTGGCAAAACTCAAACACAAGGTTCGGTTCGTTGGCGACCATCCGGCGGACGGCTTCGCCGACCATCCGCTGGTCGTCGACCAGCAGGACGCGAATCTGATCGGGAACGGCGTTAGCGGTGGTCACTGGCTGCATGGCGTAGGGCTCGGTTTGAACAGGGCGATGAAATGGGCGGCGATGTGGTCGAGGGGGAGCACCCCGGCGGCGGCGCCGAGGGCAAGTGCGGCCCCCGGCATGCCGTACACCACGGCGCTGGTTTGGTCCTGGACGAAGGTTGGGAAGCCAGCCTTGCGGACGGCAAGCAGGCCCGCGGCGCCGTCGCAACCCATCCCGGTCAGTAACAGCGCGGCGCTGCCGGCGGGACCGTGTTGCGCGAGGCTGGCGAAGAACACATCGACGGACGGTCGGTGCAGCGCATCCGCCGGCGCCTCGACCTGATGCAAGAAGCCGGCGGGCCCCAGCGTCAGATGCGCGCCAGCATCCGCCACCAGCACCTGACCTGGACGCAGACGCTGCCCGTGGCCCGCCAGCGCGACCGGTAGCCGGGTGCTACTGCCCAGCCAGTCCGCCAGACCGGCAACGAAGGCATCGTCGATGTGCTGTACAACGACGACCGCGGCGGGAAAATCCGGCGGGAGTGCGCCCAGAATCGTCGCCAGTGCGCCGGGTCCGCCGGTCGAGGCGCCCACCGCCAGCACGGGGGGCACGCGCGCCGACGGCGCCGGCGCGCCGGGCCGTTTGGCGGTGGCCGTGGGACCGTTGTCCGACCGCGGAAGGGCGGCCCTTACGCTGCTGCACAGCGTGTGAATTTTTCGACGCAGCACCTGCCCGCTATCGAGCGCACGCTGGTCACCAATGACCGGTGTGGTGGTGACGTCCATCGCGCCGGCGCCCATGGCGTCGTAGACCATCGGGATATTGCCGGCCACCGTCGCCGTCACCACCAGAATCGGGCAGGGCGTGGCGCGCATGATCTGCCGGGTCGCCTCAACCCCGTTCAGCTGCGGCATGATGAGATCCATCAGCACGATGTCGGGCAGCGCCGTGGCACAACGGGCAATCGCTTCGTGTCCGTCGCGGGCGAGCCATAGCACCGACATGCCGGGGTCGCGCTGGACGATTTTGCACAAGACCTCGGCGGCGATGGCCAGGTCGTTCACTATGCCCACGCGGATCGTCATGCCCTGAACCTACTCACGGGCCGGGCCAATCAAATCGAGCACCGCCTCCAGCAGGGCCGTGTCGCGAAAGCCGCCTTTGGACAGATAGTAGTTGGCGCCCGCCTCAAGGCCGCGTTGGCGGTCTTCCCCGCGGTCCTTGTAGGAGACCACCACCACCGGCAGCTCGATAAAGCGTTTTTCGCCGCGAATTTTCCGGACCAGTTCGATGCCGTTCAGACGCGGCATGTCGACGTCGGTCACCACCAGCTCGTAGGGATGCAGGCGGAGCGCGCTCCAGGCTTCCAGCCCGTCGACCGCCACATCAACGGCGTAACCCTGATTTTCCAGCAGTTGCCGCGCCGCCTGACGGACAGTGAGCGAATCGTCGACCACCAAAATGCGCTTGCGCGCGGTTGCTGCGGCATCGACCTCAACGCCCGGCAGGCGTTGCAGCTGGCCACCGCCGATCAGGCCATCGACGTTGCGGACCAGTTCTTCCACGTCGAGGATCAACACCACACCGCCAGCTTCATCGGTGGCGAGAGCCGCGACATCGCGCAGCTCGCCCAGCCGCGGGTCGATCGGCCTGACGACCAAATCGCATTCGCCGGCAAAGGCATCGACCACCAGCCCGTAGGTGCGATCACCATCGCGAATGACCACCACCCGCAGCACGCCGGGCTGCCAGTCGGGTGGCGCCAGGGCGAGGACTTCACAGGCCGGCACGAGCGCGATATCGACGCCCTCAAAGCCGAAATAGGGCCGGCCTTCGATGGTCCGCAAGGCGCCCGCGTCCACGCTCAGCACCCGCTCGATCCCGGCGATCGGGATGGCGTAAGCCTCGTCGGCGATGCTCACGCGCAGCACCCGGACCACCGAGCGGGTAACGGGCAGTTCAATGTCAAAGCTCGTGCCGCTGCCCGGCGTGCTGCGGATCCGGACCGTGCCATGTGCGTCCTGCACCATGGCGCGAACGGCATCCAGGCCAACCCCGCGGCCCGAGATTTCGGTCAGCGCTGTAGCGGTCGAAAAGCCCGGCAGAAACAGGAACTCGTAGAGCTCGCTCGCCGACAGCGCCGCCGCGCGCTCGGCGGGCTCGAGGCCGCGGGCGACCACCGCGGCGCGCAGGCGCTCGGGGTCAATGCCCCGCCCGTCGTCGCTCAGCACCACGCGCAGTTTGCCGGCGCGATGATAGGCCTCGAGCAGCAGGCGACCCTCGGCCGGTTTGCCGCAGGCGGTTCGTTCGGCGGGCGATTCAAGCCCGTGATCCAGCGCGTTCCGCAGCAGATGGCCAAGCGGCGCATCCAGCCGGTCCAGCACTTCGCGGTCGATTTGGGTGGACTCGCCGCGCAGATCAAGACGCCCGTTTTTACCGAGTTCGCGCGTCAGGTCGCGCACCAGCCGCGGGTAGCCGCGCAAGATCGACGCGAAGGGCAGCATGCGGCTGGCGAGGGTTTCGCGCGAAAGTCGCTGCGCCAGCGAACTGGAGCGTCGTGCGTACTGTTCGAGCCGGGCATGGCGCTCGGCCAGCAGGGCGTTCGACTGCGCCAGACTGGCGAAAGCGCCGGCCAGACCCGCGTGCAGCGCAGCCGGCCCGGCGCCGCGTTCCAGCAGGGCGTTGAGCTCGGTCAGCGTCTTGTACAGCTCGCCCTGCCGCTCGCGCAGGCTGGAAAAGTCATCGAGCAGGGACTCCAGGCGCGTGGCCTCCACCACCGCCTCCGCGGCGAGGCTGGTGAGGCGGCCCACGGCATCTGCCGTCATGCGGATTGATTTCTCCGCCGCCCGCCCGGGCGCTGCCGGCGCTTCGGCCGGTGGTGGCGCGATGGGGGCGGGCGATGCGGGCGCCGGCGCCACGGGCTCTGCGCGGTCCACTGCCGCTGGCGTTGAAGCTGCGGCATCAACCAAGGCCCCGGCGCGCAGGGTGGCGAGCACGCTAAGGGTGGGCGCCGCGAGTGCGTCCAGCCCCGCCATGCCTGCTTCGCCTTCCGCCAGACCTGCGCTAATCAGGTCGGTCGCGCCCAGCAGCGCGTCCACCGCCGCCCCGCCGAGGGCGAGCTTGTCCCGCAGGGCGGCGACGAAGATATCTTCCAGCGCGTGCGCCAGTTTCACCAGTGCCTCGAGGCCAAGGATGCGGGCCCCGCCCTTTAACGAGTGGGCAGCGCGCATCAGTTCGTCCAGCACGGGCGTTTTGTCGGCGGCGCTTTCCAGCGCGACCAGGCCCTCTGCCAGCGTCGCGATCTGGGCCGTCGCCTCCTCGGCGAACAGCTCGAACATCGACAGGTCGTCGAAGTCGCCGCCGCTCATTGGCAGACCTCGCGCAGCGCTAGCAGCAGTAGTTCATCGTCCAGCAGCACGATGTCGCCGCTGACCCGTTGCACCTTGATTGCGCCCGCCGCGGCGCGCAGTTGCGCCTGCACCGCGTCCAGCTGCACCGCGCGACCCTGCGCGCCGCCCTCGGCCAAGCTGACAAACGTGAACGCCAGACTGAAGACCTGCGCGGCGAACGAGGGCGCGCCCTGACCGACCGTTACCGGCGGGGTACGCAAATCGCCGCGCGGGATCTGGTGCACGCCGTCGACGTCGTCTACCCGGAAGGCCCAGGCCTCGCCCTGACGTTCAATGATGAGCAGGCGCGGCCAGCTTTGCGCGGCGCGCGTAGCGCTCGGCGCGGGGTTAAGGACGCGGCCCAGCTCGATGCAGGGCATGAGTTCGCCGCGCACATTCACCAGCCCCGCGAACCGTGGGTCCCGTCGATGCGGCACGCGATGCGCGGGCACCGGGTCGATGACCTCGCGCAGCAGGGCGGTGGGTAGCGCTAGCCATTCGGTGCCGATGCGAAAGACCACCACCGCCGTCCTCGCGTCGTCCGCCGGCTGGTCTTTGGCCGTCAGACGCTGCTGCCAGTCTTCGATTTGGGCGGCACTGGGCGGCCGGTCGAGCAGCCGGCGCCCGCTGTCGACGTACACCGGGCAGTTACGGCAGTGCGTGTGCTCGCGCAAGGCCGCGCAGCTGCGGTCGCCCCACACGCCAATGTGCAGGCGACAACTGCCGTCGAGGGTGGCGCCTGGCGTCGTCATTCCGGGGCTGCCGCATGGGCGCTACGTCGACGCAGTCGACGGGCGGCAGCGGAGTCCTCGCCGTCGGCGGCCAATAGCGCGAGATATTCAAGGCTGGCCTGGTGCGCAGGCACCAGGTAGAGCGCCCGCGTGAAGCAGCGGCGGGCAGCGGCGACGTCGCCTTCGGCAGCCCGCACCAGACCGAGCAAATACAGGGCCTCGACCTGGTCGTAGTCGCTGGCCAAGAGCTGCTCCAGCAGCGCGGCGGCCGGCGCGTAGCGGCCGCGGTCGGCCAAGGCCGCGGCCTCGGCCAGCGGCGCGGGCGCAACGGGGCGCCGGGTCGGCCCCTGCGGCGGCGGGCGCGACGCGGGGTGGGCGCTTCGAGCCTGAGGGGTGCCGCTGCGGCGGGGCGCCGTAGCGCGCACGGCGGGCGCCGCGTCGACCGGCGCGTGCTCGAATGCGAACGCGCCCGGTGGACCTACCGGCCGCAGCCAGCGCGATGGCATCAGCGCCGCTTCGGCGTGGCCCACAATCAGCACGCCGTCGTCGGCCAGGCAGCTCATCCACTGTTCGAGCAGCCGCCGACGGACCGTCGGACGGAGGTAGATCATGGCGTTGCGACAGCACAGCACCTGATAGCGTTGCGCGGTCAGCGCCGCGGGCAGCGCCAGCAGATTGGCGTGCTGATACTGCACGCACTCACGCAGCGCTGCGTGCACCTGGTAATGCCCGGTCGCGGTTGGGATCAGCCAGCGTTGGCGCAGGGGCGCTGGCAGTTGGCCCAGGACACGGGCCTCGTAGCGTCCCGCCGCTGCCGCCTTGAGCCCGCGCTGGCTGAGGTCCAGTGCGCAGACCTGCAGCCGGGACAAGGAGTGGCCGGCTTCCGCCAGCGCGATGGCGATGGAATAGGCTTCTTCACCGTTCGCACAGGGCGCGCTCAGCGCGTGCAGCGGGCTGTCCTGATTGCGCCAGCGCGTGGACGCCAGCGCGGTGAGGAGTTCGTAGGGCGCCTGATCGCGAAAAAACCAGCTTTCGCGCACCAGCAGCTCTTCGAGGATTTCGCCGCGTTCCTCGGGCCTCGCCGCGCAGCGCGCGGCGTACTCTTCCAGCGTCGGCGCGCCGCAGATCAGCTGCCGCCGCTTCAGCGCGGCGCGGAGGTGCACATCAGGCACGACCGAGGGTTCAAGGCCGGCCTCGTCGCAGAGCGCGCGCGCAAGTTCGAGCAGCGCGTTCACGTCGGCATGGTCTGACTGAACAAGCTTGCCCGCACCGCATCGGAGAGCAGTTGCTCGGGCAAGACCTGTTGTACGGGCTGGTGCGCGTGCGACAGCACGCCGCCGAAACGCGGCGGCGCGGGAGGCGTCAGCCCGGTCTCGAGGAAATCTGCCGGGTTCACCGTCGCGGTGTCGTCGGCCCGCTGCACGCGCAGACCAATTCGGGCGCCGGGTGGTCCGGGACGATACCGCACCACCAGAATCCGCGTGCTGAGCCGCGCAGGGCAGGGCTGGCCAAGCGTGAGCAGGTCCAGATCGATGACCGGGACCAGCGCGGCGCGCCAGGACAGCAGGCCAACGACGCCCGCGGGCATGCCGTGCACCGTCTGCAAGGGCACGGCGGGCAGCACTTCAAGCAGGTCCTGCGCGTCGATCCCGAACCGGTCGTCACCGATATTGAACAGCATCAGCAGCATGCGCGAGCGCTCAGGCCGTAGTGAAACGACCAACGGCAAGTTTCAGGGCATCTACCGCGCTCAGCAGTTGCTGCGCATTGCCGTCCAGTCCAAGCGCCGCCTCTTCCGAGATCAGGGCGGCTTCGCGCAGACGCAGCATCGCTTCGTTGATTTGGCTGGCGCCCAGCACCTGCGCCTGCATGCCGTGGTGTGCGGACTCAAACCGTGGCTTCAGCTTCTCGACGCTGAGAATGATCTCGGCCAGTTCCTCGCCCAGCGTGGTGGCTTCGCTGACCCCGATGCGAACCTGCTCGCCGAACCGGTCCATTTCCATCACGCCGCTCGACACCGAGCTTTGCATCTCGCCGACGATCCGCTCGATGTCCAGCGTCGCGACCGCCGTCTGGTCGGCGAGGCGGCGGATTTCGCGCGCGATCACCGAGAAACCCAGCCCGTATTCGCCGGCCTTCTCAGCTTCGATCGCGGCGTTCAGCGACAGCAGATTGGTTTGCTCGGCGACTTTGGTGATGGTGGTCACCACCGCCCCGATATTGCCCGCGCGCTCGGCGATGACGCCGAGCTTGGCAGAAATCGAACCGGTCGCGCTCGACAGGTGCTGCATGGTGTCTTCCATGCGGTCGAGATCATGGCGGCCTCTGGCGGCCACGGTCGCCGATTGCGTGGTGGCTTCGTTGACCTCTTTCATCGTTTCCAGCAGCTCGCGCGAGGTAGCCGAAATCTCGTTGATCGACGCGGCAATCTGGCTGGTGGACGCGCCAAAGTGGCTGTTGAACTCCTTCTGCGCACGGGCCGCGGCAGACACTTCGTTGGCGGTTGAAATCAGCTCCACGCTCGACCCTTTGAGGTTGAGCACCAGCGACTCCAGCGAGGACACCATTTTCCGGATTGCCCGCAGCAGCACGCCGGATTCATCGCGGACGCTCGAGTCGATGTTGACAGTGAGGTCGCCGCCCGCGACGCCTGTCGCCGCGGCCGCCGCCCGCTCGACGCGACCCACGAGGCCGCGAAAGAAGAGATAGCCGAGCAGCAAGACGACCATCAGGCCAATGCCGACGATGAGCGCGACCTGGGCAAGCGCCTCCTGGACCTGCACCGGCGCCAGCACTTCCTGCTCGGACACCGTCATCCACAAGGTCCAGTCGCCGGTCGGCACGCGCGCGCCGACCAGAAAGCGACGTTCGCCGGTGATCGGATCGTCGATCAGCGACAGCATCTGCTGGTCCTTGCTCAGGTAAAAATCTTTGAGCAGCGGGCCGTAGGGGGTTTGTTCCAACACCTTCCAGCGGAGGTCAGGCGCCATGGTGGCCGAGATCATTCGTCCCCGCTTGCTGACCAGCAGAAATTGCCCGGTCTTGTAGCTGCGCATGCCGAGCATGAAGTTGTCGATGTCATCCAGCGTCAGGTTGACGCCCGCCACGCCCGCGAAACGACCCTCGATCAGAATGGGCGAGACCTGCGGCACGTTGGCCGAACCTTCGTAGTTGAAGGGCTCGACCACGATCTCGCGCGCTTCCCGCGCCTGGTCGGCGGACGGTGGCTGATAGAGCGCGCTGATCCCGCCTTCCAGCGTCACGCCTTCGGCTTCTGGTTTGCCCGCCAGCGCATTCTTCACGCCCCGGTAGTAGTAGCTGCTGTCCATGTGCAGCGCCGGCACCAAGACCGCCTCCGATGAATCCTTGGGCCGAAAGTAATAGGGCACAAAGCGACCCGTGGCATCCGTGCCGGCACCGGTAATCGCGGACTTGCCGGCCGTGCCGGGCGCGCTGGGTTCGTAGCAGAAATAGACGCCGTTCAGCACCGGATGGGCGGCGATCAGGCCCTGCAGAAATTTGAGCGAGCGTGCGCTGTCGCCAAACATCCCGGCTTCTTGCGTGAGGGCCATGACCCGCGCGATGCGGTTGGCGTATTCGTTTTTCGCGCTTACCCGCGTCGCCACTTTGGCCACCTGATCGAGCAGGCGCTGCTGGCCCAGTTCCATGCGGGTGGCATACAGCTGGCGTAGCAGCAGGCCGGCCACCAGTGCGATAAGCAGCAGCAGCGGCAGGCCGGTGAAAAGCAGGGTTTTGGAGCGTAGTTTCATGGTGATCGCTTTATCAATTGGCGACTGGGCGCGGGCCGTGGAAAAAGCCGGCGGCAGCGCGCAGACGGGCAGGCTTAGTCGATATGTTTGGACAGCGTCAGCTCATTGCGGCCATCGACGCGGCGGTAACTGACCTCATCCATCAACTCACGAACCAGATGGATGCCCAGTCCGCCCATACCCCGCTCGTCGAGGCCCGCCGCCAGATCCGGCGCGGCGAGCGAGAGCGGGTCGAAGGGCGGCGCGTCGTCGCGCAGCACGAGCGTCGCGCGCGGACGGGCGTAGCTGAAGCGCAACTCGAAGTGGCGCGTCTCGCCGGCGGTCGCGCCGTGGGTGATGGCGTTGACGAAGATCTCTTCCAGCGCGAGCTCAAACGGAAACCGCGCGTCGACCGGCAGGCCCGCCGCGTCCCACGCGCTGGTGAGTTCACCCATCAGGGTCGACAGATCCGTTTCAGCCGCGCGCGGATCGTCCATGTGGCAGTGCGTCGCCTTACTTGATTGCTGCCAGCGCGGCCGCGCGGTCGGGATGTTCGGCAATCAGCTTGTCGAAGCCGCTCACCACAAACACCCGGCGCACGGCGTCTACCAGCCCGCACACGCTGAACGGCACATTGCCTAGCTTGGCGGCGCGAGCGCCGACCAGAAACACGCGCAGACCGGCGCTGGAGACATAGTCGAGCTGCGCGCAGTCGACGATCACGGGCGCGCCGCCGGCATCCTTGATAGCGTTCTCGATGGCCTGCTGAAAACTGGACGAGGCTTCGAAGTCCAGTCGGCCCACAGGCACGACCACTCGGGCAGTGGGGGTGACCTCGGTGGTGGTCTTGAGCGCGGATTGGGTCACGGGGATTCTCCGGTGAGGGGTTAAAACATGGGAAGCATCATGGCCCGAGCGCGCTCGGCCTGAACTTCCCGAATGGCGGATTCCACGCCACGCACAAAAAGGTCGATGCCACCGACCTGCGCAATGCGCCCTTCGAGGCGCGCAATTTCGGCGACTGACAGAAACGCCTCCAGCAGGCCGCCCACGCGGGCGAGTCCCAGCAGCACGGTGTCTTGGGGCGAGGGCAAGTCATCGCCCAGCAGGGTGGCGAGAATGCGGAGCTTCGCCTCCTTCTGTTCGCGACCGTCAATCACCGGATAGCGTCGCGAGCGGAGCACCCACAGGAAACGGGTTTCGGTGCGCTCCAGCACGCCTCGCGTCACCAGGCTGCGCAGCGTCAGGCGCAGCAGTTCGGGCACCTCGATCGTCAGGCGCGTGACCCATTGTTCGACCGTGCCCTGGTCGCCTTCGCCGAGCAGTGCCAGCACCCGGTCGAGCACCGGATGCCCGGTGGGCGCGGTCGAGATTAGCCGCAGACTGTCCAGATCGGCATCGATGCGGCCCTGATTGCTCAGCTCCACCAGACACGCGCCGATCAGGGCCATGCCAAAATCGGCGCTGCCTGCGGTGTGCGCAATCGCGCCGTCGTCTTCAATGCTGAGCAAGACGAGTTCTTCTACCAAACCAATCATGTGGGTTCCTTCTTAAGCTGGCCTGCCGCGCGCGCCGCCCTGGCCAGCAGCTGTAGCGCGCCGATCTGGCGGAAATCTCACGGGCACAGCGGCGCTGGTTGGACGCCGATTCAGGGCAAGTTCGTCACACCCGCAGCGGTCGTGCGCATCGTATCTTGGGCACGGCAGCACGGATAACACAATTGCCAGAGCTTGTCCCGGATACATCCTGGGTTGGATTGAAAACTCTGCGCCGGCGCGCGGGAGACGGCGCCGTCTGCCGGCGAGGGCGGGCCGGGGCGGCGCAGAACGTGGTGCGGGAGCTGGCGGCCGCCGGCAACCGCCGGCGCGGTGAGGCTAGATCTGGCGTGCCGCCTGCGCAGCTTTCACCCGCTGCTCCATCGCCGCGCCCAGTTCGCTCGCGAGGCCGGGCGCCTGATTCAGCAGGTCGGCAATGGCGGTATGTTCGAACACCATCAGCCGCACATCGTCGATGGCGACCACGCCGGGTTCATCCAGCGCCGAACCGGCGCGGAGCTGACCGCCGAAGCAGTCACCCGGGCCGAGCTCACCGACCACGGCGGGCGCGCCCTGCGGGCCGGAGGTCAGCAGCTGGGCGCGGCCGTGAACCAGCAGCGCGAAGCCTTCAAAGCGCTGTCCTGCGTGCTGGATGGTTTCGCCGGCGGCGTAGTCCATTACCCGCACCTGCTCGGCGCGGTCTTCGCGCAAGGCCGGGCGGAAGCGGGGATGCGCGTTTAGCAGGGCCGATGGCTGGGGCGCAGGACGCGAAGGGCTTTCGTCCGGCGCGTATTCCATGGCGATGGGGTATGGAATGGTCAGCCCTTCGCGACGGACGACATACCACAGGCGAGTCATGATCGCGTCGCGCGTGGCGTGCAGTTCTTCCTGTCGCGCGACCGAAAAAATCAGCCGATAGATGATGGAGAAACCGGTGCTGCGCAGGGTTTTCAAAAAGCCCTGCGGGTCTTCGTACATGAAGCGCGAGCGGCTGCGCATGGTGCCATCGGCAGCGACGACAAACGATTCCCCGGTATCGCCCATGCCTTCTTCGCGCCAGTTGTAGTTGCCGGTCAGCGCTTTGTTGAACTGTTCGACGTTGACCTGTAACACGAGGAAACCGAGCAGTTCGGTGCCGTCAAAAATCGGGCTGAGCGCAAAGCCCATCGGCCGGCCCGGCGTGGGTCGATAGGTCTCGAAGTCGACCAATCGGAAGTCGTCCTTGTCGCGCGAGGCGCGCAGCGCGCGCAGTTTTTCGCTCAAGCCCGAATTGGCATAGGGGCCGTCGGCCAGGTTGCTGCCAAATTCGGTGGTTTTCTCGTAGGAATAGACCACATCCAGCGTGTCGGCATCGACCAGCATCAAGTCTTCAAAGCCGAAAATTTCCACCGCGCGGGCAAAGCCCTTATGCAGTTTGGCGTGCACGGCGCCGTAGGCCGTGGGGTCGCCCGCGGCGCTCGCCAGATCCTGTTTGGCCCCGGTCGGGTGCGGATTGCCGGCGAGGTAGTGGTACTGCAGATAGCGCTCGGCCGGGCGGGTGGGCAGGTACTGTTCCAGCACCGGGGTGGCTTCCAGTTGCGCGGCAAGGCGCGGCAGGAAGTCCTCGGCATAGAAGCGCGTTAGCGCCGCGGTTTGGGCCTCGTCCAGCGTTGTCTTGTCGAGCGCGTGAAAGGCCTGCCGGAACTGCCGCATGCCTTCGATCACGAAGCGGCTGTCGGACATCGAAATGACCTGCTCGCGGAGGTCTTCCAGCATCGCTTTCAGGGTGGTGGTTTTCGCTACCCGCACGCCCTGCAGATGGCTTTCAACCGAGCGCATCAGCGCGGAGCGGCCGGACTCGTAACCAATGACCGCGATGACGGCGATGGACGATAGACTAACCGCCAGCAGCAACAGGAACATCTTCGATTGAATGCTGAGGCGCGTGAGACCAAACATGCGGAAAATCCTTTTCAAAGCCGACGAACTAACTGAACAGATAAAAGAGCCCCACGCCAACCCCTAGCGCGATCACCACCAGTCGCAGGCGCGCGGCGGGAATGCGACTGGCCAGGCGCCCGCCGAGGCTGCCGCCGGCGAGCGCGGCAATCGCCATCACGCCGACCACCGGCCACAGGACCTGATCCGAGCCGAGGAAGAACAGTGCGGCGGCGATGTTGATGACGAAAGACAGCGCCTGCTTGACTGCGTTAAGGCGGTTGAGGGTGTCGTCCAGCGTCAGGCCGAGCGTGGCCAGCATCACCACGCCTAGGCCCGCGCCGAAATAGCCGCCATAGATCGCGGCCGTGGCAATCGGCAGGGCGGCGCCAAGGCGCGCGTCACCCGCCGGCCGGCCGCGTTTGCTTAGCCAGCGGCGTAAGGGATCTTGCGCGGCAAGCAGGGCAGAGGCGCCGAGGATGAGCCAGGGCACCAGCGCGCGGAACAGTTTTTCTCCGCTCTGTAACAGGAGCCAGGCACCCAGCACGCCGCCCAGGGCGCCGAGCGGCAGCAGGATGCGCAGTCGCGCGCCCTGTCCGACCAGATCCTTGCGCTGCGCCCAGGTGCCGCCGAAGTAGCCGGGGCACAGCGCCACCGCGTTGGTGACGTTGGCCATCACCGGCGGAATGCCGACCGCCGTCATCACCGGGAAGGTGACCAGCGTGCCGCCACCGGCCAGCGCATTGACCATGCCAGCGGCAAAGGCCGCGGCGCCGACCAGCGCGAAATCCACCGCCTCCAGCAAGCGAATCTAGCTCACGGCCTGGCTGGCGCGCAGCGCGGCGATTTCATCCGCGCTGAAGCCAAACTCGGCGAGTACCGCATCGGTATGTTCGCCGGGCTCCGGTGGCGCGTGTTTCAGTTCTGGCGCGGTACGGCTGAAGCGCGGCGTGGGCGCGACCTGCTCGGCGCCGGCAAACTGCACGAAAGCCCCGCGCGCCTGGTTGTGCGGATGCTTGGCGGCTTCGTCGATGCTGAGCACGGGGAAGGAGCAGGCTTCTTCGTGCGCCAGCAGCGTGGTCCACTCGTCGCGGGTTTTGGTCTTGAAGACTTCCGCGAAGCGGACTTTCCAGCCCTGCCAGCGGGTTTTGTCCATCTGCGGCTCGAACTCGGCCTGGTCGAGGCCCATCACTTCCAGCAGCCGCTTGTAGAACTGCGGCTCGATCGCGCCGATGGCCATGTAGCCGCCGTCGCGGGTTTCGTAGGTGTCGTAGAAATGGGCGCCGCCGTCCAGCGCGTTGTCGCCGCGCTTGGGCGAGAGTTCGTTGATGGCGCGGAAGCTGTTGAAGATGTTGCCGAGCATGGCGGCGCCTTCGACCATCGCGGCGTCTACTACCTGGCCTTTGCCGGAGCCGCGCGCTTCCAGAATGCCGCAGACCACGCCGAAGGCGAGGAACATGCCGCCGCCGCCAAAGTCGCCGACCAGATTAAGCGGTGGCACCGGCTTGCGGTCGCGCTCGCCGATCATCGAGAGCATGCCGGACAGCGCGATGTAGTTGATGTCGTGACCCGCCACCGGCGCCATCGGGCCGGTCTGGCCGTAGCCCGTCATGCGGCCGTAGACGAGCTTGGGATTGCGCGCGAGACAGACCTCGGGGCCGAGGCCCAGCCGCTCCATCACGCCGGGCCGATAGCCTTCGACCAGCGCGTCCGCTTTATCGATGAGCTTCAGCACGGCCTCGATGCCGGCTTTGGACTTCAGGTTGACCGCCACCGAGCGCCGGCCGCGATTCATGATGTTGAGCCGATAGGGCAGGCGGAGCCCGGGCTCGTCACCCCGCGCGCGGTCAATGCGGATGATGTTGGCGCCCATGTCGGATAGCAGCATGGAGGCGAACGGCGCCGGGCCGATGCCCGCCAGTTCGATGATGGTAATGCCTGAAAGCGGACCCATGGTCTCTCCCCTTGAACGTTGGTTTTTTGTAATGCGTGCGGTGCTTAGCCGGGCAGGGCGATCAGCGCCTCGCCCTGGGTTTTGACTTCGCCTTTCTGGTCGGTGGCGCGTAAGGCGAGACGCAGACAGGGTCGGCCGTTGGCGTCGGTTTCATGCGCAATGACTTCGCCGGTGCAGGTGATTTGATCGCCCACCCGGGTCATGGCCTGAAAGCGCGTATTGAAGGCGAGCAGCGCGGTTTGCGGCACGAAGCGCGTGACCGTGCGGCCCATATAGCCCATCACCAGCATGCCGTGGGCGATGACGTCGCCGAGGCCCGCCTCGCGCGCGAAATCCTGATCCACATGCAGCGGGTTGTGATCACCCGAGGCGCCGCAGTAGAGCGCCAGCGTGAGTCGCGTGACCGGCGGCAGGCTGAGTGCCGGCCATGCGCTGCCGACGGCGGCGGTCGTGTAGTCGAATGCGGCGGGCTCAGCCATGACGAATCGCCAGGGTGCGAATGAACTCGACGACCAGCTCGCCGCGCTGGTTGCTGATGCGGTTGTCCTGCACGACAAACTCAAGCAGGCCGCCTTTCTTGTCGTAGATGTCGGTGACGCGCGAGTCGAAGGTCAATTCGTCGCCCGCATAGGCCAGCCGGTGGTAGCGAAAATCCTGCGCGCCGTGCAGCACCTTGGGCAGTTCGATGCCGAGATCGTCGAACCAGCCGTAGGGTTCGGGGCGGTCCATTTCCAGACAGAAGAAGAACGTGGGCGGCACCGGCAGGTCGGGATGGCCGGCGGCACGGGCCGCGCCGGGGTCGGTGTAGACCGGATCGGTTTCGCCGATCGCCTTGGCGAAGAACTTCAGCCGTCCGCGTTCGACCTGGGTGGTGAAGGCGGGCGAGACATAGCCGATGTGGCGGTGGTCGATCATCGCGGGCGGGCTTTCAGTGACGACAGGTTCGGGCATTATTGCACCGGCTTGCGGCCAGCGTCAGGTCGCGCGGCTTCCCCCCAATTGAGGAATCACGATGCCGAAACTCAGCCTTGCGGAGCGCGATGCGTTCCTGACCGAGACCCCGGGCTTCATCATGGACATTGCCACGCTGGACGCCGACGGCGCGCCGCACCTGTGTCCGATCTGGTTTCTGCTGGAAGAAGGGCGAATCTGGTTCACGCCGCGCCAGCACTCTGAATGGCTGAAACACCTGCGGCGCGACCCGCGGGTGGCGCTGTGCATCGACGAGCCCGCCGTGCCCTATCGCAAGGTGCTGGTGCGGGGGCGGGCGGAAATCGTCCATGAAGTGGGGCAGGACGATCTCTGGCGTGACCGCTATCGCCGGATCGCGCAGCGTTATCTCGCCCATGGTGACGCCAACGCCTATGTGGACGGCACCGACGACCAGCCGCGCGCGCTCTGCGCCATCACGCTGGAGACGGCCGAGGTCAAGACCTGGCGGATGCCGGTGACCGGCGAGTCCTACGATGGGATTTGGGCCAAGCGCTATTGGACCGACGACGCCAAGGTGCGCTCGGCTGCCCCGCAGGTCTTCGACAAGGGTGTGGACTGAGCGCATTGCATGATTACTGCTGAACTGAAGGCGAACCTCGAGAGCTTCATCCACGACCAGATGGGGCCCGAGTTTGAACTCGCCGGCCTGCACGATTCCGACGGTCATGCGGGGCTGACGTTTCTGTTTGAAACCCGCCGGCGGGGCGAGACCGCAATCGCCGGCGAATACGTGCTGAAGATCCCGCCGCCGGGCGTGGCCCGCCGCGGCAATACCGACGTCTACCGTCAGGCGCCGCTGCTGCGCGCGCTGCACGCGGCCGGGCTGCCGGTGCCGCGCGTGCCCTATGCCGGCGAAAACGAACACTGGTTCGGCGTGCCGTTCATCGTGATGGAACGCCTGCCGGGGCGGGTCTTTTTTATCTGGGATCCGCACCACAGCTTCGCCCGCCAGCCGGCGACGGCCGAGCCGCTCTGGCGGCAGTGCGTGGAAGCGCTGGTGAAGTTTCATCAGTTCGACTGGCGGCAGGGGCTCGCCGACTGGGAAGCGCCGGAGTCGCTGGCGGCGCAGGTGGGTCGCTGGCGCAAAATCTATCTGCACGCGCAGGAGCCGCAGTGGATTGAAGAAGCCGAAGAAGTGGAGCGGCTGCTGCTGGCCGCCGTCCCGAGCGGGCTGCCGGTCGGCGTCTTTCATGGCGACTACCAGCCGGGAAATATGCTGTATGACGAGGGCCGGCTGACCGGCGTTATCGACTGGGAACTGGCCGGCATTGGCGCGCAGCTGCTGGACGTCGGCTGGCTGATGATGGCGGCCGATCCGCACAACTGGGTGCCGCAATGGCAGCCGGTGCACCCGCTACCGCCGGCGGAAATCCAGCGGATTTACGAAACCGGCATGGGCCAGACCTATCCCGACATCGCCTGGTATCAGGCCTATGCCGGCTACCGGCTGGCTTCCATCGGCTGCCTCAACGTGAAGCTGCACCGCAAGGGTCAGCGCCACGACCCCATCTGGGAAAGCATGTCCTGGTGCCTGTCGCGGATGTTCGGTCGTGCGCGGGATTTGCTGAAGGGCTAGGCGGCGTCTGTCCTGTCGTCATCGTGGTAGCGGCAGCGCCGCGACGCCAGCCGTATTTGTTCAGCCACCGAAGGCGCGGCTTGCGAACGCTGGATAAATCTCCGCTACCGCCGCCTTGACCGGACCCCGCAGCGCGGCCAGTTCCTCGGCACCCGGCGGCGGGGTGCTGGGCACCTCGGCGGCTCGTTCAAACGCGAAGCCGGTGCTGGCCTCGATGTCGGCCGCGCTGGCGCCGCCGTGGGTGCTGACGAGGCTGAAGCCCCGCTCGCCAAACGCAAACTCCGCCCGCCCGGTGACCAGATGGCGCGGCCCGCCGGGCCGGTAGACGTTGGAGGGCGAACGGCCGGCGGCGCTGACGAAGTCGACCTTCGGCACCAGGATGCGCGGTGTGTGTTCCTGCCGGAACAGAATGACCTTCGGCACCAGGTGGTAGAGGTAGGCCGAGCCGAAGCTGCCCGGAAAACGCTTGTCGGGCTTGGCGTAGTCGCCCACACCGACCAGATTGATATTGGCCTCGCCGTCGATCTGCACGCCGCTGAGGAAAAACGCATCGATCCGCCCCTGCGCCGCGCAGTCGAAGAGCTCCCGCCCGCCGTCGGTGAACTTGAGATAGCGCTTGCTACCGAGAATCGTCACCTGCAACTGCCCATCGAGCGCCTGCGCGAGCAGCGCGGCGCTCGCCGGCAGCGGCGAGAGCGCGCCGACCGCTACGTGCCGCAAGCCGCGCAGCAGCCGGGCCATGACGACCGCCATCTGTTCTTCGTCGGTGAAAGCGGCGGCGCTCATGCCAGCCAGCCTTTGAGCCACTGCTGAAAACCGTCTTCAGTGCGCGCGGCTTTCGCATAGGCGGCGAGCGCCGCCTCGTCGCTCGCTTCCTCGCCAAAGCCGAGCGGCCGCATGCCGCCGGGCAGGTGCGCGATGCGGCTGATGTAAAGCGCCGGGATGGTGCCGGCGGCGAGCGCAGGATCGTCCAGCAAATTGCCCTCGACGATTTCCTCCACCGTCACGCAGGCCTGCGCGGCGGCGTGCGCCATCAGCATCAGTTCGCGCCGCACGCCCACCCACACGTTGCCTTCACGGTCGGCCATGCGGGCGTGAAACAGCGCCACCTGCGGGCGAATGGCCGGGATCAGGACGATGGGGTCGTTGCTGCCGTAGGGGTTGTCGATGACCTGCCAGTCGGGCCGGACCTTCAGCAGATCCGAGCCCAGAATCCCACGCAGCGGCAGGAAGGGGATGCCTTTTTCGGCCGCCTGCAGCCCGGCGTGGATGGCCGGGCAGGTGGCGTCGCGCATGGTAATGGCGCCGGCTTCGACCGCCGCCGTGAAGCGCGGCGCGAGCCCCAACTCGCCCAGATTGATGCCCGCCGCTTCCAGCGTGCCGACCGCGCCGGCGCCGATCAGCACATCGGCCTGTAGACCGGCCTGCGGCACGGCGATGAGATGCAGATGACGCACGCCGCGCTTCAGCAGGGCGCGCGTGGCGGCAAGCGCGACGCCGCTGTAGTCCGGCGGGACGGCCACCGAGCAGCCATCGGTGACGGGTTCGAGCAGCGCCTCGAGATCGGGTACCAGTCGGGTCATGGGCAAGCTTCCTGGGAGCGACGATGAGCGCCTACTCTGGCACAACGGCCGCGCGCGAACAGCCGGCGCGCGGCATAGGTGCGGTGGCGGCAGTCGCGTTACCATCCGGCCTTGTCGTTTTGTCCGAGGGTTTCCCATGAGCACCGATAACTCCGCGCCCAAGGCGCCGTCCCTGTCCCGCCGGGCGTTCCTGTATCTCTCCGGGCTGGCGGCCACCGCGCCGAATTTGTTTCGCAGCGCCGAGGCGGCGGAAAAGGCCGCCACCGGCGCGCACAGCGCGGCGCAACTGGCCGAATGGAACGCGCTGCTGAAGGAAGCCACCGAATTTCCGCTTTTTTCTGCGCTGTACGGGCGCCGCTCGCGGCGCTTTGGCTGGGGCATGGAAATCCCCAAGGGCCCGCTGCAGTTCAAGTCCGACAAGCCGCCGACCCCGCTGGACGATTTCGAGCGCTCGCTGCTGATCGCCGCCGGCCTCGGCGTGTCGGGCCAACATTTCGGCATCCCGTATTCGGAGGCCGAAACCGGGCTCGCGACCTATTCCGCGCGTTACACCGGCCGCACCCTGCCGGCCGCCGCCGGCATCGGCAATGCGGACCTGTTCTATACCGAGGACAGCGGCACCTACTTTGTGAGCACGCGGGATGCGAAAAACGACGGCAACTGGGCGCATGAGCGCCTGTCTGATCCCGAGCGCGTGATTGGCGCGGTGGCGGATCACACCCGCAAGCTCAGCGACAAACGGGTGGACCTGCCGCGCGGCGAGCCGCACTACAGCGCGCACAACGTGTGGAACGCGAACGTGCCGGGCTCGACGGTGTTCATTCCGGTTGCCCACGTGGCGGAACAGCTGCTGGGCTTCATGTTCATCGTGCTGGGCTCGGGCTACACGATCTGGGACGACCAGCACGGCCGGCCGGCGGGAGATCTGGCGCCGTTTTTCAAATCCGGTCTGCTGAATCCGGAAAAGAAATACCCGCTGTCCTACATGGAGCAGTACATCCTGACCTGCTCGGGCGTGGAGATGGGCGATATGGGCCACAACATGGTGCTGGCGCTGCAGACCATTGGCCTCGGCGGCTGGTTCTTCTCCGGCATCAGCCCGTTCTCGCTGATGGGCGCGGGCGCGGCGAAGGGCGTGCCGGGCCTCGGTTTCCGTTTCCAGACCAATCCCAAGTGGGGCGTGCCCAATCCCATCGGGCTCGATGGCGTGTACGAAGCCTATTGCCCGCCTTACCACAAGGACATGCGCGCGGCGGTCGAGGCCTATGTGAAGCTCAAGTTCGGCCCCGGCGGGACCTACGATCCGAAGTCGCCGGGCCCGTTTCTGGACAACGAAAAAATCAAAGGTGCCGCGCAGCCGCCGGAGCCTGAACTGCTGGAGGCGGTGGTCAAGGTGGCGGAATACATCTACGCCACCTACGGCAAGTTTCCGGGGACGGTGCCGTCGATTTATGTGCGCTTCTACACGCAGGCGCATCGGCTGGAAACCGCGTTTTACGACAAATTTGTGCGCGATCCCTACCTCGCCACCCACGCCCGCAGCGTGGGGCGCTGGCTGAAAAAGATCGGTCGCGCCTGAGGGTCTCGGGATGGATGCCGCGCTGCCTCTGCTGGAAGCCTTTCGCAAGGACCTCTACCACTGCTCGGACTGCAACTATTGCGTCGACGCGGTGTGGCAGGAGCGCGGCATGGACCACATCTGCGCCACCATCACGCACCACGCGCCGGTGCTGAGCTACTCCGGACGCGGCTATATGGCGGCCGCTCGCGCGCTGCTGGAAGGGCAGGCACTGAACCCCGAGACGCTGGCCGAGCGGGCCTTTTCCTGCACCGGTTGTGGCAACTGCGAAGCCAGCTGCCCGATTGGGCTCAGGCCGACGCAGGTCGGGCAGGCGCTGCGCGAGACGCTGGCCGAACAGGGGGTGCTGCCGCCCGGGGTTGAGGCGCTGAGGCTGCGGATGCGCGAGGCCGGGAACGCCTACGGCGCCGAGTCGGCCAGCCGCACGCGCTGGGCCGAGGGTCTTGCGTTCGCCAGCGCGGCCACGGCCACCGTGAACTACGCGCCGGGCTGCGCCGCCGCCCACGCGCGCCCGGCGGAAGCCCGCGCTGCGGTTGCCCTGATGACCCTGGGCGGTGAACGCGTGCACTTTGCGGCCGCGACTGACGCCTGCTGCGGGGCGCCGCTGGCCGAAGCCGGCCTGCGGGCCGATGCCGCTTACGCCGAGCAGGCACTCGCGGCGCGCAATACCACGACCCGCCTCGTGACCTCCGGCCTCGAATGCCTGCCGGCCTGGCAGCGCGGCGGGGTGGTAGCCGGCAGTTTTGCGCAATGGCTGATCGATGCACTGGCCGATGGCCGCCTGCGGCTTACGCCCAAGGCCAGCCGACCACCCACCGTGCAGGTGTTCGACAGTTGCGCCAGCCGGCGGCCCGGCGGGGCGCCGGATCCGCTCCGCGACGCGCTGGCGGCGCTGGGGCAGGCGGTGGCCAATCCGCCACTCGAGGCCCGCTACGCCGTGTGCTGCGGGGCGGCCGGCAGCCTGTCTGAACTTCATCCGCTCAGCGCGGCGCGTATGGCGGCGGCGCGGGTGCCAGCGGACGACCACCTGCCGGTGGTCGGCAGCGACCCGCGCTGCCTCGGGCATCTTGCGGCCGGCGGGCAGGCCGAGCGCTATTACGGGCTGGCGGAATTTGTCCTTGCCGCTTTCGACGTGCAGGGGGCGGCATGAGCGCGCCGGGCGTGCTTGGTCCCTTGATTCGCGCGCCGGACGGCGCGCTGGTGCTGGAGGATCCGGTCGACCTGCTCGGCTATCAGCGCGACTGCTCGGCGCTGCCCGCCGGGCGGGCCGGCATGGTGGTGCGCCCGCGCGACGCGGCGGACGTCGCCGAGGTGCTGCGTAAAGCCAGCGCCGAGCGGGTGCCGGTCTACGTGCGCGGCGGCGGCACCATGTATGCCGGTGGCGTGAACCCGGCGGCCGGCGGCGTGGTGCTGGACATGACCGGCCTCGACCGGATTCTGGAACTCGATCTCGACGCCGGCGTGGTGGTGGTGGAGCCGGGCGTGCGCTTCGGGGCCTTGAGCGCCGCGCTCGCGCCGCACGGTATGACCATCGGCATCATTCCCTCAACCTCGCCGGCTGCAACCATCGGCGGCGCGGCGTCGGCCCACGCGCTGGGCACCGGGTCCACGCGTTACCAAAGCTTTGCCGACGAAGTGGTCGGGCTGGAAGTGGTGCTGCCGGACGGACAGATCCTGCGCACCGGCAGCGCCGCGGCCCGCGGCGGGCGCTTTTTCCATCGCTACGGCATGGGGCCGGACCTAAGCGGCCTGTTTCTGGGCGGCGATGCCAGCCTCGGCGTCATCACCGCCATCGCGCTGTGGCTGCGACCGCTGCCGGCGGCGCGGGCGACCGCGGTCTACGGTTTCCCCTCGGTGGCGGCAGCGACGGGCTTTGTGCTGGACGCCCAGCGCGGCGAGGCGCTGCGCAATGTCTGGTACGCCAGCGGCTATGAAAGCGCGACGATTCGCGGTCGGGTGGGCGCGGCGCGGCCGGATCTGGCACCGGAAGATCTGCCGGTCTTTTGCGTTGGCTGCGACTTTGGCGGCGAGGCGGACGAACTGGCGCGCGATCAGGCGCGTCTCCTCGCGCTCGCGCAGCGCCACGGCGGCGATGCCTTCCCGCTGTTCGATGAACTCTATTTCAACCGCCTGCGCGGCGAGCAGGTGTACTGGTATTCCTTCGCCGGCTATTTCGCCCGCTCGCGCTGCGGGATTCTGATGGCCTCGCTGCCCAGCACCGGGCTGCCGGATTTCGTCGCCACGCTGGGCGCGATCCGCAGCCGCTACACGGAGTTCCAGTGGGGCGGGGCGGTGGTGCTGTGCCGGCGCGGCCTGCACGGCGGGGTGATGGGCTTCTACGACGAAGCGACGCAATGGCAGGCCGTGCAACCGGCGTTGCGCGAAGCCGCTGCCGCGCTGACCGCCGTCGGCTGTATCCCGTACAAAACCGGCAAGATTTGGGCGGCAGAAGTCGAGCAGATGAGTGCCTGGCACGGCACGCTCGACCGCCTGAAACAGACTTTCGACCCGGCCGGCGTGCTGTCGCCGGGCAATCTGGGGCTGCCGCGCGGCGGCCGTAATCCCACCTGAGGAGACTGCTGATGATCATCGCCCACGTGCGCTTCCCCACCGGCTCGGCCGACCGCAAGGCCTTCACCGAACGCCTGATGGCCACCACTCACAAATACGAAAAACTCGACGGCCTGATCCGTAAGTACTACTTGATGAGTGAAGACGGCCAGACCGCCGGCGGCATTTATCTGTGGGAATCCAAAGCCAAGGCCGAGGCCTGGTACAACGCCGAATGGGTGAAGAACATGACCGCCGCCTGGGGCGAGGCGCCGATGCTGGAATATCTGGACTGTCCGGTGGTGGTCGATGCCGCCCGCGTCATTACCGGCTAGCGCGGCATGAGCGAGTTTGTCCTGCACCCGACGCTCGCCGCCGACAGCTATTTGCTGGGCCGGGTCGGCGCGCTGCAGGTGCTGCTTCACCGCAGCGCCCTGTTCCCCTGGTTCATGCTGGTGCCCGAAGACGCCGCCACCGAACTGCACGAGCTGCCGCCGGCGCTGCGTGCGGCCTTGCAGGCGCTGGCCGATCGCCTCGGGCGCTTTGTGCTGAGGCATTGGGCCTGCGACAAGCTGAACGTCGCCGCGATTGGCAACGTGGTGCCGCAGCTGCATTTGCATGTGATTGGTCGCCGACAGGACGACGCCCTGTGGCCGCGGGTGGTGTGGGGGAACGTGCCGGCCGGGGCACTGCGCAGCGCGGAGGAGGCGGCGGCGATTGCCGCGCGCCTGCGCGAGGCCCAGATTCTGGGCTAGTGCGCTGCACTGTGTGGTAGCGGGAGCGGGACTCGAACCCGCACACTGTCACCAGCGGTGGATTTTGAGTCCACTGCGTCTACCAATTCCGCCATCCCGCCAAGGGGGCGCATCCTAACACTGGCCCTTGGGCAGTGTCTGCCCGTTGGCCCTGCATTATTTGTCTGATTGAGCCGCCGATGAATCTGGACGACTTTTTCTACGAGCTGCCGCCCGCGCAGATTGCCCAACACCCCAGCGCCGAGCGCACGGCCTCGCGTCTCCTGACGCTGGACGGCGCGAGCGGCCAGTGGCGGGACCGGCAGTTTCTCGACCTGCCCGAGCTGCTGGCGCCCGGCGACTGTCTGGTCTTCAACGACACGCGCGTGATCCCGGCGCGGCTCTTTGGCCGCAAGGACAGCGGTGGGCAGGTGGAGGTGATGGTCGAGCGCCTGCTCGATGCGCGGCGGGCGAAAGTGCAGATTCGGGCCAGCAAGCCGCCGCGCGCGGGCAGCCAGATTTTGTTTGACGAACAGCCGGGCCTTGAGGTGCTGGGGCGGGACGCGGACGGCTTCTATGACGTCGGCAGCGCTGGCCCGGGTTCGCTTAGCGACCTGCTGCAGCGGGTCGGCCACATGCCGCTGCCGCCCTACATCACCCGTGCCGACGAGCGGGCGGATGCCGAGCGCTACCAGACGGTTTACGCCCGCAGCCCGGGCGCGGTCGCGGCGCCGACCGCCGGCCTGCATTTCGACACGGCGATGCTTGAGCGCCTGCGGGCAATGGGCATCGCCCAGACGTTTGTCACCCTGCACGTCGGCGCCGGCACCTTCCAGCCGGTGCGCAGCGCGCGGATCGAAGACCACCGGATGCACGCGGAATATCTGGAGGTGTCGGCCAACACCTGCACGACCATCGCGCGCACCCAGGCTGCAGGCGGCCGCGTGGTGGCGGTGGGTACGACCAGCGTGCGGGCGCTGGAATCAGCCGCTGCCGGCGGCGCGTTGGCGCCCTATGGCGGCGATACGCGACTTTTTATCACCCCCGGGGCGCCGTTCCGGGTGGTGGACGCGCTGATCACCAATTTCCACATGCCCTGTTCGACCCTGCTGATGCTGGTCTCGGCCTTCGCGGGGCACACGGCGGTGATGAACGCCTATCGCCACGCGGTGGCCGCCGGCTACCGGTTTTTCAGCTACGGCGACGCCATGTGGTTAACGCCGACGCCCGGGGTGCGGCGCGCCTGAGCGCTGCTACACTGCCGCGCCCTCACGTTCGGACCCGCCCCATGCAGTTCACGCTAGACACCACCGACGGCAGCGCCCGCGCCGGCCGCCTGCAGTTCGCCCGCGGCGAGGTCGAGACGCCGGCGTTCATGCCGGTCGGCACCTATGGCACCGTGAAAGCGATGACGCCCGACGAACTGCGCGGACTGGGCGCGCAAATTGTGCTGGGCAATACCTACCACCTGATGCTCCGACCGGGCGAAGAGATCATCGCGGCTCACGGCGGCCTGCACGGGTTTATGCACTGGGATGGCCCGATCCTGACCGACTCCGGCGGTTTTCAGGTGTTTAGTCTGGGCGAGATGCGCAAGATTGCGGAGGAGGGCGTGACCTTCAAGTCGCCCATCAACGGCGACCGGATTTTTCTCTCCCCGGAGCGCTCGATGGCGGTCCAGCAGGCGCTGGGCAGCGACATCATCATGGCCTTTGACGAATGCACGCCCTACCCGGCCACGCTGGGCGAGGCCAAGGTGTCGATGGAGCTCTCCATGCGCTGGGCGGCGCGCAGCAAGACCGCCCACGGCGGGCGGGGAGGGGCCCTGTTTGGCATCGTGCAGGGCGGGGTGTATCCGGCGCTGCGGGCCGAGTCGGCCAAACGATTGTTGGACATTGGCTTTGACGGCTACGCCATCGGCGGCCTGTCGGTCGGTGAGCCGAAGCCCGACATGTACGAGATGACCGCCCACACCGCCGCGCTCCTGCCGCCCGACCAGCCGCGCTATCTGATGGGCGTCGGGACTCCGGAAGACCTGCTGGAGGGCATCCGGCGCGGGATTGATATGTTCGACTGCGTGATGCCGACCCGTAACGCCCGCAACGGCCACTTGTTTACCTCGACCGGCACGGTGCGCATCCGCAATGCCATCCACCGCCAGTCGCTGGAACCGCTGGATCCGGCCTGTGGCTGTTATACCTGCCGACATTACACCCGGGCCTATTTGCATCATCTGGACCGGTTGAACGAAATCCTCGGTGCCAGACTCAATACCATCCACAATCTGGCCTTCTACCTGGGCCTGATGCGGGACGCCCGACAGGCCATCAAGGCGGGGCGCTTCGAGGCTTTTGTGGCCGATTTTTACCGGGCGCGGGCCGGGGCCGAGGCCAGCGCATCCTGAATGCCTGCGGCCGCAGACCCTGTGTCATAATGCCGGCCGATTTTCGCGAGGGGTAACCATGTCTTTCCTAATCAGCGACGCCTGGGCGCAAACCGCGCCTGCCACCACCCAACAGGGCCTACTCAGCTTTCTGCCGCTGATCGCGCTGTTTGTGGTGTTTTACTTTTTCCTCATCCGGCCCCAGATGCGCCGCCAGCGCGAGCATCAGGATCTGGTAAAGGGCCTCAGCAAGGGCGATGAGGTGGTGACCACCGGCGGGCTACTCGGGCGCGTCACGGAAGTCGGCGACACTTTCCTCAAGGTGGAAATCGCCAAAAATCTTGAGGTGCGGGTCCAGCGTCATGCGATCAGCGCCATCATGCCCAAGGGAACCCTTAAGGAACTTTGATCCCGGCGCCTCCGGCGCCGCGCAATCACTGAAAAAGCGATGACCCAGAATCAATACCCGCTGTGGCGCTATTTGCTCGTGCTCGCGATTTCGGTGCTTGGCGCCCTGTACGCGTTGCCCAATCTCTATGGCTTTGACCCGGCGGTGCAGGTTAGCGCCAGACGCGCGGCGCCGGTCGATGCGGCCTTCGAGAAAAACCTCGCCGACGCGCTGAACAAGGCCGGCATCAGCCCGAAATCCAGCGAACTAAGCGACAACCGGCTCCTCATCCGGTTCAAGGACGACGCAGCGCGCGCCGCCGGCATGACGGCGCTACAGGCGGCGATCGATGCCAAACAATATTTGGTGGCACTAAACCTGGCGCCGGCGACCCCGGCGTGGCTGCGTGCGATGGGCGGCAAGCCCATGTACATGGGCCTTGACCTTCGCGGCGGCGTGCATTTTTTGATGCAGGTGGACGTTGATGAAGTGCGCAAACAGACCGAAGAGCGCTTCATCACCGAACTGCGCGGCGCGTTCCGTGAAAAGAAAATCCGCTTCCGGGCGGTCTCCCACGCGCCGTCTGGCGGGGTCGATGTGACTTTTCTTAACGCCGAGGCCAAGGCCGCCGGCGTTGACCTGATTGGCAAGGATTTCCCGGATCTGCTGCTGACCGATGGCGGCGATGTTGCCGATTTCCCGATACGCCTCGCGCCCAAGCCTGCGTTTGTGAGCGAAGCCCGCAAGACCGCCATCAAGCAGAACCTGACCACGCTGCGTAATCGTATCAACGAGTTCGGCGTCGCCGAGCCGGTCATCCAGCAGCAGGGCGACAGCCGCATCGTGGTGCAGCTGCCGGGTGTGGAAGACACCGCCGAGGCGAAAAAGCTGATCGGCGCGACGGCGACGCTTGAGTTCCGCATGGTGGACGAGGCCGGCGACCTGAAAGCTGCCGCCGAAGGCAAGGTGCCGGCTGGCTCCAAGCTGTTCCAGCGCCGCACCGGCGAGCCGATTCTGCTCAAACGGCGGGTCATGCTGACCGGCGACTCCATCGTCGATGCGTCCTCCGGCGTCGAACAGCAAAACGGCGAACCCGCCGTGTTTATCACGCTGGACGGCAAGGGCGCGCGCAGCTTCGCCCGTTCTACCCGCGAGGAAATCGGTCACCCGATGGCGGTGGTCTTCATCGAACAGGTGGAAGGCCGGCGGGTGGAAGAAGTCATTAACGTCGCGACCATCCGGGATGAGCTGGGCAAGCGCTTCCAGATCACCGGTCTCGACAGCGGCGACGAAGCCCGCGATCTGGCGCTGTTGCTGCGCGCCGGCGCGCTGGCGGCGCCGATGGAAATCATCGAAGAACGGACCGTGGGCCCGAGCCTTGGTCAGGCCAACATCGACCGCGGGTTTATGTCCTGCGTGGTCGGCTTCATCGCGGTCTGCATCTACATGCTGGTGTACTACCGGATGTTTGGCCTGATCGCCAACATCGGCCTCGCCTTGAACGTGGTGCTGCTAATAGCGCTGTTGTCGCTGCTGCAGGCCACGCTGACCCTGCCCGGCATCGCCGGCATTCTGCTGACGGTGGGTATGGCGGTGGACGCCAACGTGCTGATTAACGAACGCATCCGCGAGGAAATGCGCCGCGGGATGACGCCGCAGGCCAGCATTCACGCCGGTTACGAGCGGGCCTTTGCGACCATTCTGGACTCCAACGTCACCTCGCTGATTGCCGCCGTGGTGCTGTTCAGCTTTGGTTCTGGCCCGGTCAAAGGCTTCGCGGTCTCGCTGTCGCTGGGCATCCTGACCTCCATGTTTACCGCCGTGACCTGCACGCGCGCCATGGTCAACCTTATGTTCGGCCGGCGCCGGCTGAAAAGCCTGTCGGTCTGAGTCCGGGAGTTCGGCAAATGCTTCAGTGGAAAACCCCCAATTACGACTTCATGCAGTGGCGGCGTCTGGGCCTGTGGCTGTCAAGCGCGATCAACATTGCAGCCATCGTGTCGCTGTTCACCATCGGGCTCAATTTCAGCATCGAGTTCACCGGCGGCACGGTAGTCGAACTTGCTTATAAAGAACCGGCGAAGCTCGAAGAAATCCGCCAGACGCTGTCAAAGTCTGACTTCCACGGCGGTGTGGTGCAGAACTTCGGTTCGCCCGAGAACGTGCTGTTGCGGCTACCGCCCTCGGAAGCGGCGACCGGCGCAGAGGCCGCGAGCAAGGACATTGGGCTGCGCCTGAACAAGCTCTTGCCGGAGGCTGAAGTCCGGCGCGTGGAGTTCGTGGGGCCGCAGGTTGGCGAGGAACTGGCTGAGGACGGCCTCATCGCCTCGCTGATCGCGATGGTCGGCATTCTGATCTACGTGATGCTGCGCTTTACCTTCAAGTTCGCGGTGGGCGCGATCGTGGCGACCGTGCACGACGTGTTGGTCATCATGGGCTTCTTTTCGCTCAGCCAGCTCGAGTTTGACCTGACCGCGCTGGCCGCGGTGCTGGCGATCATGGGGTATTCGCTGAACGACACCATCGTTATCTTTGACCGTATTCGCGAGAACTTTCGCAGCATGCGCGTGGCGGATCCGGTGAAGGTCATGAACACCTCGCTCAACCAGACCCTCTCGCGCACGATCAACACCCACGTGGTGACGATGCTGACCGTGCTGTCGCTGTATTTTCTGGGCGGCGCGCTGATCCACAGTTTCTCGACCGCGTTCATCATCGGCATTGTCGTGGGCACCTACTCGTCGATTTACGTCGCCAGCGCCTCGGTGCTCGCGCTGGGCGCGACCCGTCAGGACCTGTTGCCCATCCAGAAGGAAGGCGCGGACGTCGACGGCCGGCCTTGAGCCAGCCGCTCGCCCGGGCGCGGCTAGCCCGCTCATGAAACTGGTCGCCGACCGCGTGATGGTCGATGCGGCCGAAGCCTTCGGCGACTTTGGCGATCTGTCGCTGGTAGACGGACGCAGTCTGGCGCCGTCTGATCTCGCCGATTGCGACGTGTTGCTGGTGCGTTCCGTCACCCGCGTCAATCATGCCCTGCTGGCCGATAGTCCGGTGCGCTTTGTCGGCACCGCGACCGCCGGCACTGACCATATCGACCTTGACTACCTCGCTGCGCGGGGCATCGCGTTTGCGGCCGCGCCGGGCTGCAACGCGCGCGCGGTGGGCGAATATGTGCTCGCTTGCGTGCTGGCCCTGCACCCGGCGCGAGCGCTGGACGGCCTGCGCTGCGGCATCATTGGGCTTGGTCACGCCGGCAGCGCCGCCGCGCGCCTGCTGGCGGCCGCCGGGGTAAGTTGCATTGCCTGCGACCCGCCGCGCGCCGCGGTCGAAGGCGAGCAGGGCTTTGTGACGCTGGCGGCGGCGCTCGACGCCGACATCGTGAGCCTGCACGTGCCTTTGCGAGATGACGGCCCGTGGCCAACGCGTCACCTGCTGGGAGCACCTGAATTGGACCGGATGCGCCCGGGCGCTTTGCTGATCAACGCGGCCCGCGGCGGGGTGGTCGATGAGACCGCCTTGCATACCGCGCTCACCGCCGGTCGCCTGCGTGCAGTGCTCGATTGCTGGATGAACGAGCCGGCCGTGGCGCCCGCCCTGCTGACGCGGGCCGAGGTCGCGACCCCGCATATTGCCGGGCACGCCCGCGAGGCCCGGGCCCGCGGCACCTGGCAGTTACGGGACGCGCTGGCGGCGTATCTGGCGCGGGTGCAGCCCGCCGCCTTGGCGGGCTATCCGCCGGCACCGACGCTCGAGCTGGGCGGCCAGCGCGGCTGGGCAGCCGTCCGCGCGGCCGTCCGCCATTGCGTTGATCCTCTCGCGCAAAGCGCGATTTTTCGTGCTGAAACCGCACGCCATGGCAGCGCCGTGTTTGACCGGCTACGCGCGCAGTTTGGTGAGCGTCGCGAGTTCGCCGCCCAGCCGGTTGCACTGCCGCAGGGCGATCCGGATACTGCGCGGCTCCTGCAACGCTTCGACTTTCCGGTACTGACGATATGAGCGCGGACACCAGTTCCCCGGCGCCCCTGCTGGGCACGCCCCTGACCGATACCGCCGTGCGCCTGATGCTGCTGGGGGCGGGTGAACTGGGCAAGGAAGTGGCCATCGAAGCCCAGCGACTGGGCGTTGAAGTCATCGCGGTCGACCGTTACGCCAACGCGCCGGCGATGCAGGTGGCGCACCGGGCTCACGTCATCAACATGCTGGACGGCGATGCGCTGGAGGCGGTGATTCGGGCCGAGCGCCCGCACGTGATTCTTCCTGAAGTAGAAGCCATAGCCACCGACCGTCTGCTGAGGCTTGAGGCCGAGGGCTGGCGCGTCGCGCCGACTGCGCGCGCCGTGCGCCTGACGATGGATCGGGAAGGCATTCGCCGGCTGGCGGCGGAGGAACTGGGCGTCCCCACCTCACCCTATGAATTTGCCGGCTCTGCGGCCGAGTGCGAGGCCGCTATTGCCCGCATCGGCATTCCTTGTGTGGTCAAGCCGGTGATGAGTTCATCGGGCAAGGGGCAGGTGGTGGTGCGCGATGCGGCAACCGCAGCCCGGGCCTGGGCCAGCGCCGTGGCGGGCGCGCGCGCCGCCGTGCCGCGTGTGATCGTCGAGGGTTTCATCGAATTCAATTACGAAATTACCCTGTTGACGGTGCGCCACGTGGGCGGCACCAGTTTCTGTGCGCCAATTGGTCATCTTCAGATCGACGGCGACTATCGCGAGTCCTGGCAGCCGCAGCCGATGACCGAGGTGGCCCGCACGCGCGCCGAAGATATCGCGGCCCGGGTGACCGCCGCGCTTGGCGGTCATGGCCTGTTTGGCGTAGAGCTTTTCATCCGCGGCGATGAGGTCATTTTCAGCGAAGTCTCGCCGCGACCGCACGACACCGGCATGGTGACCTTGGTGGGGCAGGCGCTGTCCGAGTTTGCCCTGCACGTGCGGGCCGTGCTCGGTTTGCCAATCCCGGGCATTGAACACTGGGGCGCAGCCGCATCGGTCGCCATCCTCGGCGAAGGCGACGGCAGCCGGATTACCTACGCCGGTGCGGCCACCGCGCTGGCTGAACCTTCAACCGAGTTACGCGTTTTCGGCAAGCCCGAAGTGCACGGCAAGCGCCGTCTGGCAGTAGCGCTGGCCCGGGGCGCTACCCTGGATGAGGCCCTGCGCCGCGCGCGTCAGGCCGCCGCCGCCATCGAAATCAACATACAATCCTGACTTCTACCCCCGACAGGACCAGCGAGGAGCCCCCATGCGACTGATGCACACCATGCTGCGAGTGACCAACCTTGATCACGCGCTGGCGTTCTATTGCGACGTGCTGGACATGAAACTCATCCGCCGCAAGGACTACCCGGAAGGGCGTTTTACGCTGGCCTTTGTGGGCTATGGCGACGAGATGGATTCCACCGTGCTGGAACTCACCCATAACTGGGACACCAACGCATACGAGATGGGCAGCGCTTACGGACACATCGCGATCGGCGTGAGCGATGTCTACGCCACCTGCGATCGGGTGAAAGCGCGCGGCGGTAAAGTGGTGCGCGAAGCCGGCCCGATGAAGGGCGGTAAGACCGTCATTGCCTTCCTTGAGGACCCGGACGGCTACAAGGTTGAGATCCTGCAGGACGAGCCCAACGTCGGCTAATTACCGTCCGGCGCGCCTTGCGGGCGGCGCCGGGCTTTGTGCTACAGTGCCGGCGGTTTTTCCCGCCGCACTGCACTGCAATCTCTCTGTGTGCCCGCCAACCCGGGCGCGATGCTGATGGAGAATGTCCCGATGAAACAGCAAGTCATGAGCAAGATTTTCCTTATTCTGTGCGTCCTGTTTGGCGCGAGCGCGGCGCAGGCCGAGGGTGATGCGCAGCAAATCGTGCAGACCACCACCGCCGAGGTGATGGCGCGGGTGAGAGCCGAGAAAGACACGCTACGCGCGCAGCCCGCGAAAATGTATTCGCTGGTCTCGGAGATGATTTTTCCGCACTTCGATTTCGCGATCATGTCGCAGTTCGTGCTGGGCGCGACCTGGAAAACCACGCCGCCCGAGAAGCAGGCTGCCTTCGTCGAACAGTTCCGCCGCCTGCTGGTGCGCACCTACGCTACTGCGCTGCTCGAATACTCCGACCAGCGGGTGGAATATCCGCCGTCGCCGGCGGCCAATAATCCGAAAACCGCCACCGTCCGTCAGGACATCGTGCAGACCGTGGGCAAAGTCCTGCCCATCGTTTACCGCCTGCACAACAAGACCGGCGAGTGGAAAGTTTTTGACGTTGAAGTTGACGGCATCAGTCTGGTCAAGACCTTCAAGTCTTCGTTCGCGCAGATTCTCACCGACGGCGGCATCGACAAGCTGCTGGAAAATCTGACCTCCAAAAACAAGGATCTCGGCGCCTGAGGCGCCGGGCTCATCGATAAGGCGCCGAACACGCTCATGCGTAAAGAAGAGATAAAGACGCTGCTGGAAGCCGGCCTCGCCGGCGCGGAAGTGGCGGTGGATGGCGACGACGGCGTGCATTTCGCTGCCCGCGTGGTCTATCCGGGCTTTGGTGGACTGAATCCGGTCAAGCGGCACCAGCTGGTTTACCGCGCGCTGGGCGATCGCATGCAACAGGCTATCCACGCGCTGTCATTGCAGACTTTCACCCCTGAAGAGTGGGAACGCCAGAAGCCCTTCGCGAATCTCCAGTAGGGCTGCCCCATGGATAAATTGATAATTCAGGGCGGCGCCAGACTTCAGGGCGAAATCCGCATTTCCGGCGCGAAGAACGCCGCGCTGCCCATCTTGGCCGCCACCTTGCTGGCGAATGGACCGGTTACGGTCCGCAACATGCCGCACCTGCATGACATCACCACCACGATGGAACTGCTGGGGCGCATGGGCTTGGAACTGACGGTCGACGAACGCATGAACGTGCACGTCGACAGCTCCACCATCCGCGAGTTTTTCGCCCCCTACGAACTGGTGCGCACCATGCGCGCCTCAATTCTGGTGCTGGGACCCTTGCTGGCCCGATTCGGTCGGGCCGATGTCTCGCTGCCCGGCGGCTGCGCGATTGGTTCGCGTCCGGTGAATCTGCACCTGCAGGGCTTGGCGGCGATGGGCGCAGATTTAAGCGTCGATGGCGGCTATATCCGGGCGACCGCGAAGCGTCTTAAAGGCGTCGACCTGTGGATGGATCTGGTCACCGTGACCGGCACCGAAAATCTCATGATGGCGGCAACTCTGGCCGACGGCGTCACGGTGATCCGCAATGCCGCGCGTGAGCCGGAAGTGGTGGATCTCGCCAACTGCCTGATCAGCATGGGCGCAAAAATTGAAGGCGCCGGCACCGATACGCTCCGCATTGAAGGCGTCGACGAGCTACACGGCACGAGCTACGAAATCCTGCCCGACCGCATCGAGACCGGCACCTATCTGGTCGCGGCCGCGATGACCGGCGGCAACGTGAAGCTCAAAAATACCCGGCCCGACCTGCTTGAAGCGGTGCTGGCCAAGCTCACCGAATCTGGCGCGCAAATTACCTCCGGCGAAAACTGGATCGAACTGAAAATGGACGGCCGTCGTCCGCGCGCGGTTAGCCTGCACACCTCGCCGTACCCCGGCTTTCCGACCGATATGCAGGCGCAGTTCACCGCCCTGAACGCCATGGCCGAAGGCACGGGCGTGATTACCGAGTCGGTGTTTGAGAACCGTTTCATGCACGTGCTGGAACTGCAGCGCATGGGCGCGCAGATCAAGGTCGAAGGCAATACGGCGATCATTACCGGCGTATCGCAACTCAAAAGCGCGCCGCTGATGGCGACCGACCTGCGCGCTTCGGCCAGTTTGGTGCTGGCCGGTTTGGTGGCGGACGGAGCGACCGAGGTAGAGCGCATCTATCACATCGACCGCGGCTACGAGACCATCGAAGAAAAGCTCTCCAACCTCGGCGCCCAGATCCGGCGGGTTCCCGCCTGAGCGGGCCGGCCGCATTTGAGCGCTAATCGCCATGAATCATCTCTCGAATAGCGACCAGCTGATTGTCGCGGTCTCCAAGGGACGCATCCTCAAGGATGCGCTGCCCTTGCTGGCCAAAGTCGGCGTGACGCCGCTCGAAGATCCGGCCGTCTCGCGCAAGCTCATTTTGGAGACCACCGACCCCGCCATTCGACTGGTGGTAGTGCGCGCCAGCGACGTGCCGACCTACGTTGAATACGGCGCTGCCGATGTCGGTGTCGCCGGCAAAGACACGCTGCTGGAATATGAGGGTGACGGCTACTACGAGCCGCTGGACCTCAAGATTGCCCGCTGCCGCTTGATGGTCGCAGGGCCGGTAGCGCCCGGCGCGCCGCCTGCCCGCCTGCGCGTGGCCACCAAATACGAACACATTACCCGTCGCTGGTACGCCGAGCAGGGGGTGCAGGTCGAAGTCATCAAACTGTACGGCTCGATGGAACTCGCGCCGCTGGTGGGATTGGCGGACCGCATCGTCGATTTGGTGGATACCGGGAATACCCTGAAGGCCAACGGCCTTGCGCCGCTTGAGCACCTCTGCGACATCAGTTCGCGCCTGATCGTGAACAAGGCCTCGATGAAGACCAAACATGCCCGGGTCACGGCCTTGATCGGTGCGCTGGCGGAGGCCGTAGGCGAAAGCTCACCGTGGTCGAACCCATGAGCCGGCCACTGGCGCGACTGTCGACCAGCGCCGCCGACTTCGACCGGCGCCTGCGCGAACTGCTGGCCTTTGATCAGGACACCGATGTGGCCGTACAGGGCACGGTGCGCGAGATTCTGGCGGCCGTCCGCACCCGCGGCGACGCTGCCTTGCTGGAATACACCAATCGCTTCGACCGGCGCGCGCTGGCGAGTGCTGCCGAACTTGAAGTGCACGATCTGGACCGTTTTCGCGCTCAGGTTCCGACCGACGTATTGACCGCGCTGTCCGCTGCGGCCGAACGCATTCGCGATTACCACCAGCGCCAGCGGCAAGTCTCCTGGGAATACACGGACGGCGATGGCACCGTGCTGGGCCAGCAGATCACGCCGCTCGATCGGGCGGGCGTTTACGTGCCGGGCGGCAAGGCGGCCTATCCGTCGTCTGTGCTGATGAATGTGATGCCGGCCAAGGTGGCAGGCGTACGCGAAGTGATCATGGTGGTGCCTGCCCCGCAGGGTCTGATTGAGCCGGTGGTGCTGGCGGCGGCCGCGATCGCCGGCGTAGACCGGGTGTTCTCTATCGGCGGCGCCCAGGCCGTCGCCGCGCTGGCCTATGGCACAGCGACGGTGCCGGCGGTCGACAAGATCGTCGGACCGGGCAATATCTATGTGGCCACTGCCAAAGCGCAGGTGTTTGGCCGCGTCGGCATCGACATGATTGCGGGACCGTCGGAAATCCTGATCGTCTGCGACGGCGGTACCGACCCGGACTGGGTGGCGATGGATCTTTTCTCGCAAGCCGAGCACGACGAACAGGCGCAGTCCATTCTGATTTGTCCGGATGCCGCGTTTCTGGATCAGGTGGAGGCCAGCATCCGGCGTCTGCTGCCGGGTATGGAACGCGCCGCTATCATCGCCGAATCGCTGGCGCGCCGCGGCGCTTTGATTGACGTGCGCGACCTTGATGAAGCGGTTGAACTCATCAATCGCATTGCGCCCGAACATCTTGAACTCTCGGTCGCCGAGCCTCGGCAACTGCTGCCGGGTATCCGGCACGCCGGGGCCATTTTCATGGGGCGCTATGCCAACGAACCGCTGGGCGATTACTGCGCAGGGCCTAATCACG
>Ga0255093_1000136_pt1 | contig 35201 bp, 29 predicted proteins | sample Colum_Law_RepA_8_2_FD_188437 | JGI IMG/M metagenome (GOLD analysis project Ga0255093, IMG submission 188437) | Freshwater microbial communities from Columbia River, Oregon, United States - Colum_Law_RepA_8d | ecosystem: Environmental > Aquatic > Freshwater > River | place: USA: Oregon...
GCCCATCGCACGACTCAATTCGGCAGGATTCACCGAACGCTTTCTGGTAATTCCCCCGAACACCAACGATCTGCCGTCCCGTTGACTTTGACGACCACGTAGAGTCTGCGGATCTTCGGAATGGACTCATCGCCTGCTCCCGTAATTCCGATTATTCAGTTCGGGGGATTTGTGCGGCGTTTGACTTCCGGGGGGACTCAAACAGCATCGCACGCCAGCAGCTCTTGCAGAGTTGTACGCTGAATCATGATGCGGTTACCAGAGTGTCGCCGTGTCATGAGATTGCAGCGGATGATCTGCGCGAGCCCGAGTTTTCAGGGGGCGTCATGCGAAGAAAAACAGTGCTGAGAGAGGTTGGCAGTACGCTGCTGAATCACACTGTGCCATGTCGCATCTCAGTAAGTCGACAGCGAAAGTTTCGCGGAATTCCGCGTCTCCGTTGTCTTCAACTCATGCTGGTGATGCTGGCGACTCTGCTGAGTCAGCCTTCGTACGGAGATCAGCTCGAAGAACTGGCGACTAAAGCCGGGATTCGCATCGTCTCGAAGGGCGAATCGTCGTCTGATCTGCAGAAGAAAACAGTCGCCTCAATTCCGCTCCACGCCATGGCACCCGCCAGTCGGCAGCGGGCTAAGACGATCATGGACGACTGTTCTCAGTATCGTCGCCTGCCTTCGCTGCAATACTCCATTGATGAGCCAATGTATCGTTATCTGTTGCTGCATCCTGATGTCGCAGTCAGTACATGGCGGGTGATGGGAATCTCACGCTTCGAAATGTGGCAGACGGGGCCCATGGAATACGAAGCGAAAGCCGTCGATGGTTCAGAAGGCATCGCTGATATCCTGTACCAGGACGCGAACCAGATGGTGTTTGTTTGTCAGGGGACGTATCACAACGTTCTGCTGCCAAAGCCGCTGGAAGCATCAGCCCTGATTTGGTTTCGAGCGACCTACACACCGGCAGCGGATGGAACTCACACGGTGAGTCAGAAAGCGGATGTGTTTGTAAAGTTCCCGTCGTCCGCTTTCTCGGCCGTTGCCAAAATGCTGACACCCGTGACGAATGGAATGATGGATCGCAATCTATTCGAAGTCTCGCTGTACAGCAGCATGATGTCTCGAGCTGTTCGTGACGAGCCGGAATGGGTTGTTCAGGTTGCCGATCAGATGGAAGGTGTTCTGCCGCAAAGGCGTGGCGAGCTGATCGAAGTGGCGCAACGACCTCGCAAGGTCAATAAGGGGCAGAACGCTTCATCCGAGAAGGTGACGTCTGTTGATCGCAGCGTCATCATGTCGCCGCAGCTTTTGTTCTTTGACCCGCCGAAAGATGGCCCTGTCATGGACAGCTCCAGCCCTGTGAGGGAAGCGAGTCTGCCCGCCGGGAAACCGATGCCTTTCAGAACTACTGAGCTTTCCAAAGACGTAACGTCGCCAAAAGAACAACCAAAGTCGTCAGAGAAGTAGTCCGTTAACGCAGTCCGATGATGAGTCAGCACTGCAACCCGCGAGCCCCCGGCTGGATCGACCGCAACCGATCCAGCCGGGTGCGGCTCATTCCGGTGTCAGCGATTTTGCCGGTGTTTCGTGCCTTCTGACAGGCATACTGACGATTCGGCGAACAGCGTGATTTCTCGGATTTGTTCCGATTGGTGGACTGATCGGAGAATGGTGAATCCGGGACATGTGCCGTAGTCGAGGATTCTCTTTGCGACAGCCTGGGTGTTCCGAGTATGCTGGGACAACTTTTCCAGCACTCCGCTCGGCCGTGTCGTCGTATCGAGGCCCCCGACTATGTCTTTGTTTTCTCGCCAGCTCTTTCTTCGCGTCGTCGCATCCCTGACGGTTGCCTGCGGGACAGGATTTACAGCCGAGCCAGCAGTCGCCGATAAGATCGACAAGCTGGACGGTGCCGGGGTCATCGAGTTCTTCGGGACGATACACCTCCAGGAAGGAAATCACCCGATCATCGATCTCGGCGATGCCCACGGCTTGAATGAAGCAAATGAAGTGGCCATCTTTCGTGCCGAAGACATGCACTTTCGGCCGCTCTGTTCGTGCCGGATTGAAGCGAGCTTTGCCACCCATTCCGTTCCCGAAGTGCCTACGGGAATTGAACTGAAGGACGGTGACAGAGTTGTTTACGTGAAAACTCTGAGCCAAATGGGAACTGGTGGTGCGTTTCGGGAATCGTTTCTGCGGCAGCAATTAATCAAGACCGCCGAGCGAAACTCCTATTCCACGTTTCGTCAGCAGGATGAAGCTGACAGTCTGCAGAATTATGTGTCTCGTCAGCCCCGCTGGGTGCGAGATCGCAAACATTTCGCTGGACGCATGCGTTCTCCGTCAGTCACGGTTCAGGCGGCAGACGATATGAAACCGGTACTGAGTCAGGTGCAACTCTTACAGCATTATCAGTCCCTGGGAGTTTCGATCGACAGGAACATCGGACCCAACTGGCTGACCGTAATGAATGCTCTGAAGCCAGCTCCCGAAGTTGTGTTTGGCGAGCCACGAATGACGAATGCAACGACAAAAGAAGCATCAGCAAAGACATCGGCTGCAACACAGCCTCCGGAGCCAATCGATGTGATTGAACGTCGAGCAGAGCGGATGCGCCGAGAGGCTGTAAACATCCTGTTTACTCGCTCCGCTGAAGAACGAAATCTTGCTGTAATTGTCCTGGCGGCTCTTTATGTCGAAAAACCCGGCAACGAACGGCAGTGGATTGTTGACCAGGTGCGAGTAAGCCAGTTTCCTTCTCTGGCTGTGAATGACCAGTTCATTGAGGATATCTTGAAGATCCTGAAACGCGTTCGCACCAACGAGCAGGGCTGATCATCATTTCTTAAGCCTGGCGGATACAAACAGGACCTTTGTACTGTGATTGCACAAAGGTCCTGATTTTTAGCAGCGACATTGTTTTGACGCAGAACTACTTCTTCTCCGCAGAATTCTTCTCTCCTGAATTCTTCTGTGTCGGAACCAGTCGAACATAATCGACAGCCAGCATGTAAGCTTTTACGGCCTCCGGGTTTGCCCCGACAATCTCGAACGTGATGCGATGATTGCCGGCTGCCAATTCATTCATCCCGAACGACAACACTCCCGTCGTTATCACGTCCGGATTGTTGAACATATCGAGCCCCGGATCGAGCACCTTGTCGTCAATGGAGATCTTTGCAACGCCATAATCGCGTGCTCGAGTCAGTACGATTTCGATATCAAACATGCCGGCCTTCTCCACAGGCACTTCAAGGCTCAGTTTGTCGCCGGGCTTGGCCCCCGTCCACCACAAATGATCGTTACCACTCCAGCGGTCCGCCTGAAAACCACCCATATTCTGACTGGTGGCAGTGCCGCCGGTCTTTTCCACGATCTTCATGGCTTCGCCCTCAATTGCTCCCGGAACTTTTCCGGTCTTTGCATCGAGGGGTGAAGCTGGCCCGCTGAGCACCACCTGGCCGGGAGATGCAAGATAAGCAACAAGGTCACGCACTTCATCCGTCGTCAGTGTTTCCAATTGACGCTCGGGCATCATGGAAACGTTCGAAAGCGTCCGTTCTTCAATCTCTGACTTCGGCACCACGACTTTATCGTTGATGGTCTGAATCGTCAGAGCACTATCGGTTTCCTGTTTCAGCAGTCCCTGAATCACCTGACCGTTCTGCAGGGCAACGACGGTCACCTGATAATCGCGCCCCACCACCGCGCTGGGGTCCAGAATATTTTCCAGGATGTAGTCCAGGTTCGCTCGGTTGGAACCGGTGATATCCGGACCGATCTGACCACCATTACCGAACAGCCGATGACAGTTCTGGCAGGTCTTCGAGTAAACTCGTCGGCCATTTCCGAGATTGGCTCTGGCAAGAACTCTGGGACCAAGATCCTTCTTCAACGCGGCCGCCTGAGCTTTACGATCAGCCGACGATTCTCGTATCTCCCCCCAGTGCTTTTTCAACATCTCATTCAGTGTGGAATCGTTAAACGTCACGATCTGACGCACATGAAACGCATGCAGATCGCTGCTGGGAACCGCGCCCTCAGCAATCTTTGTCAGCAGTAGTTTCGTCCAGGCTGGACGGGAGACCAACGTACTGACAACGTCCGTCTTCAGTTCGTTCGGAAACTTGCCATATTGTTCCAGCAGCAATGCCGGCGTCGAATCATTTCCCAGTGTCGCGAGGGCCCGTACGGCCGCAGCCTGCAAATCGGCATTTCCCAGAACTGCGTCCGTCTGTAGAACTTCAACTGCAGCTTTATCCTGGCCCTTGACCAGAACGCTCAAAGCCTGTTGTCGCCGCGCGAGTTCCTGATTGGCGTCTCCCAGCAATGAACGCATTGGCGGGAAAACTCGCTGATCGCCGAACAAGACCGCCAGCTGATTCGCTCGGTCGATAACATCCTGTTGATCACTTTTGAGCAGAGCATCATACGTGGCTTTCCATGACTCCGGCATCGGGATGTCAACTCGCCCTTCAAACGAAGCCATCATTTGAGTCAGAATCTCGCGTTGAAGCTCAACGTCGGTGGTACTTCCCAAAGCAGCCACAACGGCTGGCAGAGTTTCATTCGTCGCGGAGGCTCGCCGCAAAATGTACGAACGCAATAGCGGAATCTTGGTCTGCAGAGCCAGCTCCATCGCTCGCTTCGAATCTTCAGCAACCAACGGTTCGGTGCCGTACCAAATCATCAGTGGCAGGTTATGATCATTAACGTCTTCGGCTCGAGCCGCCAATGCCGTCACGATGCCCCAACGGGATTCGTTCGGCAGACGTTGCAAGGCTGAAGTAAGATAGAGACGTACAACAGCGGACGAATCATCGGCCGCCATTTCTGTCAGACGCTTTAATACGGAATCGGACAGAACCTTGTCTTCCAGTTCCAACTGAGTCGCCCAGGCCCGCATATACTCTTCTTTGTCTGACAACAGCATCAGAGTCAACTGTTCAGTCAGAGCATCGCAGGCATGCAGCGTCCACAGACAACGCAATCGCGATTCGACAGGAAGAGAAGAGTCGACAGACAACTTCGTGAGTGCCACCTTCACGTATTCCGACAGACCTTTTTCCATCAACATCTTTCGAGCCATTCGCACATGCCAATCGTTGCGATGGCCATGAGCAGCCACTAACTCTGCATCAGACCATTCCGATGCATTCACACTGACAGACTTTGGAGTTCCGTGAGAAATCCGATAAATACGCCCACTGGTACGATCCCAGATCTCCGGGTTTGTGCGGTGGCAGGCGTTCTTGTCATACCAGTCGATCAGATAAACCGTTCCATCCGGACCGTAGCGCAGATTAATACCGCGAAAGTAATGATCGTTGGCCAGCATCAGGTCTTTGCCATGATGACCGACAAAACCTGAGGTGCCAGCTTCGGGTTCGAGGATGTCGCAGTTGATACGATTCCCGTGCACGTTGTGGAAGAAGATCTGATTGCGATACTCGTCGGGCCAGTTATCACCGAGATAAATCATCGCCCCGCAATGAGCATGTCCGCCTCCTGCATCGGCCGTGGCCCCGGACGCTTTCGGTTCATGGCCCCACCACGCAGAGTCCGCAAGATTGCCGACATAGTGCTGATGGTCGGCAATCGTTTTAATGTCATCGTATGTGTACGGATTAAAGTGCTGGCCGCCCTGTCGATGGTAGCGAGCACCCTGAATCACATGCCACAAATGCGGAATCACACAGGCGGTGATAAAGGCCTGGCCCCTGTCATTGAAGTCCACGCCCCATGGATTGCTTGTTCCGTTCATGAAGGCTTCAAAGATGTCCTTCTGCGGATGGTAGCGCCAGACTGCAGCGTTGAGCGGAAGTCGTTGCTCATCGGATTCGCCCGGCTTGCCGACTTTGGAATGTGTAAACACGCCGTGACATCCGTAAAGCCAACCGTCTGGCCCCCAGATAAATGCATTCAACGTTTCGTGAGTATCCTGCCAGCCAAATCCATCGCGGAGTACGATTGCTCCAGGCGGCACGTCTTTAGGGAACTGCAAAGCTGTTTTCATTGTAGACGTCTCGCTTTGTGAGACGGACCGCACGGTAGCACTTCGCTTCCCGTTGTCGTCCTTATTGCTCACGGGGCCCCCGGAAGGCTCCTCTCGCAGAGCGAGAGGGCTACTGTCCGGAACATCATCGCCATCACGATCGGGAATGAACATCAGATAGGGAGCCGCCCCGATGTAAACACCGCCGAAGCCAACCTCCAGACCGCTGACCAGATTCAGTCCTTCGATAAAGACCTTCGACGAATCAAAAACGCCGTCGCCCGTGGTGTCTTCGAAGATCACAATCTTATCTTTGCCTTCGCCCTCCGGTGCTCGCAAAGGATACGTATGGGCTTCTGCGACCCACAGTCGGCCTTTGTGATCGAAACACATCGCGATCGGCTGATGGACCATTGGTTCGCCCGCCGCCAACTTCACACTGAAACCAGTCGGGACGGTCATTTGCTTTGCTGCCGCCTCGGGAGAAAGTCCTTCAGCCATCTCCTTACGTTTCTGCGGCTGAGCCCGCAGAAATTCCTCTTCCGTGACAGACGGGGCTGAGTGCATCAGGATGTTTGCACCCTTCATGCCGCCGCACACGATGTCGATCAGCCCATCTTTATTCAGGTCGTCCACCACCAGACCACGGCCAATGCCCGCTTCGCCATCAGCAAGATGTGGCACAAAGTCAACGGCTCCATCTGCACCACGCTGGAGTTCAAACCAGTAAACGACAGCGCCTGCATCCCACATGGGGCTCTGAGCATGATGAGACCAATACGTCTTTCCCGTCACAAGATCCAGCAGACCATCACCATTCATATCCGCCAGTTTAACTGCATGGAGTTCAGTGAAGAGCAAACCATAGGGGCTTTCTTCTTTCGTCTCGCCCATCAACAAATGCTTTTCGAATGTGGTGTCACCGTTAGCGTCGACGCCCGTGTTTTCGTACCACGCCAGTCCGAAGTCATGAGCACTCAAAGCAGTAACGATGTCCGAGTCGTTGTCTCCATCAATGTCATACGCAAACATATCCGCGCCGGCTCGCGCGAAGGGATACTTGCGAAACTTCCAAACCCCTTCGACTGCACCTTCAGACGGTTGTTCCATCCAGCCATCGGTCGCAATCATGTCCATGCGACCATCACTGTTAACGTCGCCCACACCAAGACCATGTCCAAACGGTGTCGGTGCGATCTTTTCGGAGACGGAAACAAACTGCCAGGCTCCAAGGGGTTTATCTTTCTCCGGAAGATAAAAGCCGTAGTGGCCCTGGCGAGTGCAAACTAATTCAGGAGTTCCATCACCATTGACGTCAGCGAACTGAGGTGCCTCATTGCTGACCGAATCTGCCACCTGCAACTTTTCCCAAAGTCCATTCAGGCCATCTTTGCCTGGGTTGCGATAGACGAATCCCGGAGTTCCCGGAAAGCCCACGACGAGAATGTCGTTCCAGCCGTCTTTGTCGAAGTCGTAAATCCAGTTGAAGAAGTTATCCGCATAGCCCTCGCGTTTTTGCGGAACGGCCGGATAGATCTCATTCTTCTTACTGAAATCCGGGCCGGCATACCAATGCGGGCCATAAACAACGTCTTTGACTGCGTCGCCGTTAACATCACCGGCCGAGATTCCCTCCGAATAATAAACGTCCGATAACTCCTGACGCGCAAAGGAGTGCAGTTGAAAGTCAGTAGCCAATAACGCCTTCTGCCACAGAAGTGTCAGCATTAGCGCGAACACGACCGAGCACGTTTTCGAAAAGTAAGACATAAGACCAATCCGGAATGCAGCGTGGTGGGGAAAGACCTAGGGATGAGTTCCCAATGTGGGAAACCATCCGGCAGGCTGGGCGTATGCTGCCACATTGCAACATTTTTGGCCAGGCAGGAGTAATTGTGCCGGTTACAACGAAATTCACTGTTTCCAGAACGCCACATTCTCAGGATTCCGTGGCTTTTGCAGCCAGCCACGCGGCCCCCGTCACTGGACATTCATGATTTCCGTGGAACCGATGTGTGGGTCTTGACCTATGGTGAACAGTGTTACGAAATTCAGGCCGCGTCTCCACGAAAGTCGGAACTCGGAAAATGTCCGTAGTGTTGAGTCAGAAAACTTCTCTCAGACCAGTGTCCATCGACGAATCTTTCGCCGGTGAGTCATTCGATGGGCCTCTGCGCGACGACAGAGCGTCAGCACCCAGACCAATGCAGAATAATTCTCTGAAGTTGAGCTCGCGGCTGATTGTCCGTGCCGCTGCGATCATTGGCGTCGGCTTGTTTGCGACGGGAATTTTTTCAGCAGCGGTTAAGTTCAGTCTGCTCGATTCTCAAACGACGCTGATGTTTCTGCAACATCATTCGACAACGATTTTTGTTGCGTTCGGATTTGCAATCTTCGGTTGTGCAATCAATCGCCAGCTGGGCAAAGACGTTCCCAAGGGCGATCATCTTGGCCCCTACAAGCTCATCAAACTGATTGGCCAGGGCGGGATGGGCGAGGTCTATCTGGCAGAACATGAGCTGCTGAAACGCCGCTGTGCTGTTAAGGTGATTCGAAGCGACAAAGCGTCCAACCGCAAAATGCTGGCACGCTTTGAGCGAGAAGTGAAGGCCACCGCTCAGTTGACTCACTGGAACACAGTGCAGGTCTATGATTATGGCCGGACCTCCAATGGAACATTCTACTATTCGATGGAATATCTGCAGGGACTTAATCTCAGACAGTTGGTCGAAGATCATGGTCCTCTGCCGCCTGGTCGTGTCATCTTTATTCTGCGACAGCTCTGCGGCGCGCTGCATGAAGCGGCCACATTCGGGCTTGTGCATCGTGACATCAAACCCAGCAACATCTTTCTGACGGAACGCGGTCAGATGTTTGACGTTGCCAAGTTGCTCGATTTTGGACTTGTTCGGCCTGCCTCCTTTGGGACCTGTCCGATCCGAAACGTCAGCAAGCAACTGCAGGGTTCTCCGAGATTTATGTGTCCCGAGCAGGCTCAGGGACAGAAACCTGACTGTCGAGGTGACCTGTATTCTCTGGCTTGCGTTGCGTACTACCTGCTGGCCGGCAGAACTCCGTTTGAAAATGAGAATCCTGTCTTCCTGGTTGTTGCTCACACAATAACCCCCGCGCCGACGTTTGAGGAGATCGGTGTCGAAGTACCGGCTGACCTGGCCGAAATTATTATGACATGTCTCAGGAAAAAGCCGGAAGAGCGAATTCAGTCACCCCGTGAACTTCTCGAAGCCATCGATCGCTGCCAATGCGCCTGGGATTGGTCGTGGAGCAAGGCCGAAGATTGGTGGTTTGATCACCCCGAAGAAACTCATCATCAGCCCGGAGAGGATGAAGGAGCCAGTACTAAGTCTGCCCCAACAGATTCGGCCGTCGGTAGCGATCCGGATGTGACTTTTGTCTGTGGGGGCGAACAACAACGGGACGACAGTCAAACGTAGGAAGCTCTTGAAAACTCGCTGCTACAGTTGCCAGACTGTTCATGCCGCCTTGATCACTCGCCAACCTTTTCCAGCTCAACAAGGATCCCGCCCAGTTTCAACAACTCGTGGAATCGAGTGAACCAGTGAACCTTGCCCCAGCGGAGCCCAATGGACTCAGCTGCAACTTTCAGCTCCTCACGATTAAACGTACGGCACTTCCAGGTGTGGCTGGTCATCAGACCAGAAAAAGAATCTTCGGTCGCCAGCAGAAGAATGGTGCCACCCGGACGCAGTACGCGAGCAAACTCGCGAAGCCCGTCTTTTGGGTCCGGAAGATATTCCAGAACGTACCCGCAAGTGACGCAGTCAAACGAGGCGTCTCGAAACGGGAGTGCTCGCATGTCGGCCGCGACAAAAACCGGTCGATCAGAATTCAGGCGTTCGCGAGCCCGTCGCAGCATTTCCCAGGACAGGTCAAAGCCGACAATTTCGGTGTCAGGGCGACTGGTGGCCAGCAGATGACGAATGATCTGTCCTGCACCCGAGCCGACATCAAGGATTCGCGAAAAGCGGCGAGCATCAAAGCGGCCAGAGCGAAACAGCTTCCCCATCAAAGGTTCGTGGAGGGAAATAATGCTGCTGAACTTCAGGGCGGCCCCCCGTGGACCATCGTACAGGCGTCGTACAGACTTCTGGTAGGTCCCAAACGGCTGCCGGCGAATTCCTCGGAATTCCCCAAGACGCCTCAATCGCTCACGGGCCTTCTTTTGAAGGCTAAGAACACGTTTTCTCACGACGTACGACATCCCTGAACGGACGGATTGGCTTTCGACTCTGACGACGGCCCCAAAAGTGACGGCTTGATATGGGACCAAAAGCGATCCAGAATTGCAATCCGTGATCACAGACTTGCCAAATTCTTTTGGTAGCCTCAGAACCGAGGCGCGGAAATAACGGGGGGCAATTCTCCAATCCTTAACATCTCAGCGGGTATCTGACACGGAAACTTGAGATTTGCGAGGAATCCCGCCATCATTCGCGGACCAAACGTGTCCCCTGTTGCTTTTCGTCGGCCAGACGAGTTTCTTTGGTACTCATTCTCTTCAGTTTGTCGGGTTTTTATGACTATTCCCCAAACCAAAGGATCGCGTCCGTGAGTAGCCGCGATCGTGCCAACGACGCAGTCCTTCGGGTGCTGTTCGTCTGTACGGGAAACACTTGTCGTAGTCCAATGGCTGAGACCATCTTTCGGCAACTCGTCGCTGAAAAACTGTCGTGTCGGGACTGGGAATTGCGGGAACGTCGAATAGATGTTTTCTCGGCTGGCATTGCGGCTGGAGAAAGTGACCCTGCAGCCAGGGAAGCGATAGTGGTGATGCAGGAATGCGGTCTTGATCTGTCGCAGCACCTGAGTCAGCAGGTCAACGAACACATGCTGGAGAATTCCACAGTGGTGTTGGCGCTAACCGAACGACATCGTCGCGTTTTATGTGAAGCAAGGCCGGACTTGGCGGACCGAGTCAAACTGCTTTCCCATGGCGGCGAGGATATCTCGGATCCGATTGGCGGATCATTGGAAGAATACCGTAGATGTGCTGCTCAGATCAGTGATAATCTTCGAATCTGGGTTGATGAACTGTTCAGGAAAGAGTCGTAATCGCTATGAAAATTGGCATCGCCAGTGACCATCGAGGCATTCAGATGAAGACTCGACTGACTCAACTGCTCCAAAGTCTCGACTGTGAAGTCCGAGACTTCGGCCCGTATGAGTCTCAAAGCGTCGACTACCCTGACTATGCCGCACAGGTCTCTCGAGAAGTCTCGAATGGTCACATTGATCGCGGAATCCTGATTTGCGGAACCGGGATTGGGATGTGTATCGCAGCAAACAAGTTTACAGGCGTCCGTGCGGCTCCTTGTCACGATAGTGTGACAGCCGAGTACAGCCGGTTGCACAATGACTCCAACGTGATTTGTCTTTCAGCCGATCAGCTGAGCGACCAGCTGGCTGACCAGGTGATTCGCATCTGGCTGAAAACTCCTTTTGAAGAAGGTCGTCACGCGCGGAGACTACATAAGATCGCCGAACTGGAACGCGAAATCGCCAGCCAGCTTTGCCACAAAGAACATCTCAATCCGCCGGAACAGGGCTGAATCGGCCTGTTGATTTAGACACCGTTACTCTTGTAGTGCAGGCTTCAGCCAGCATTCCCTTCAAAATTTGAAGTAATTCCGACGTGAGTCGGCACTACAAAATACATCAGCGACTCGCATGTCCGGATATGCGGCTTACGCGTCCTCCTGTCTCGATCGAAAGTACCCCCGATGACTCCCGAACAACTGCGTTTCGCGAAAACTCACGAATGGGTTTCCGTCGACGGTGATGTGGCCACAGTGGGTATTTCTGACTTCGCTGTAAAACTGCTGACCGACATCGTATTTCTGGCTCTGCCTGCAATTGGCAAGAAGTTTTCGCCAGGTCAGTCAATGGGTGAAATCGAAAGCGTCAAAGCCGTCAGCGACGTTTATGCACCGGTTTCGGGCGAGATTCTCGAAGTCAACGAGAAGCTGCCGGATAATCTTGGTCTGCTGAATGACAGTCCCTTCGAAAGAGCCTGGGTCGCCAAAATTCGAATGTCGAATCCTGAGCAACTGAATCAGCTCATGAGCTATTCAGACTATCAGAAACATTGCGAGAACGACGGACACTAGCACATCGTCAAACTGCAAAATGCAGGTTGAACATTCGTTCCGACCGGGTTTCGAAGGGCCGGAATGCCCATCCTACGCGCAAATCAAGCTGGGCAATCCGGACGCGATGCGTTCCTGCTGATTGAATCTACAGACCGCTAATAGCTCAATCCTATGGCCTATCTCTTCGACACCCCGGACCAACGTCAGAAAATGTTCGCGGCCATCGGCATCCAGTCGATCGACGAACTCTTCGCTCAGATTCCCGTTGAGCTTCAGCTCAAACGTGAGCTGAACCTGCCACAGCCGGTTTCTGAAATGGCGCTGCAGCAGGAGATGGAAGATCGCCTCAGCTTCAACGCCTCATCCTCCAGGACCTGCTTTCTGGGCGGCGGTGTTTACGATCACTTTATCCCGGCAGTGGTCGATGAGATCACGTCGCGCGGCGAATTTTATACGGCTTACACGCCCTACCAGGCAGAAGCCAGCCAGGGAACTCTTCAAGCGTTTTACGAATACCAAACGCTGATCTCACAACTGACCGGCATGGATGTTTCCAACGCCAGTCTGTACGAAGGCGGTACGGCTGTCAGTGAAGCGGTGTTCATGGCCATGCGAGTCAACGGGCGACATCAGAAAGTCGCTTTCGCCGGAACTTTGCATCCTGAATATCGACTGGTCCTTGAAACTTACTTCGCTCGACTGGGGACTCAACTTGTTGAGATTCCTCATGCCAACGGCGTGCTGTGCCTTGATTCCTGCCGTGCGGCGATAGATTCAGAGACGACAGCTCTCGTGATTCAGCAGCCAAACTTCTTCGGCTGTCTGGAAGATGTGGCGGCACTAACTGAGATTGCTCACAACGCTGGTGCGCTGTCGATTCTGGCTTTTGATGCCATCAGCCCGGGTCTATTGAAGAAACCTGCGGACTACGGTGTTGATATTGCCGTCGCTGAAGGGCAACCGCTGGGAACTCCTTTGCAGTTTGGTGGACCCCTGCTTGGGATCTTTACTTGTCGCAACGAATACGTGCGGAAGATGCCGGGGCGACTGATTGGTAAGACCGTCGATCGCAAAGGCAAAGATTGCTTCGCTCTAAACCTGCAGGCTCGCGAACAGCATATTCGCCGTGACAAAGCCACCAGCAACATCTGCACGAATCAAGGTCTGCTGGCTCTCCGAACAACTGTCTTCCTCGCCACCGTCGGTCCGCACGGTCTTCGTCAGATGGCAACACTCAGCCATCAGAAAGCCCGCTATGCAGCCGATGTGCTGACAAAGATTCCTGGCGTGCGGTTGAAGTTTCCACAGCCGTTCTTCCGTGAGTTTCTGTTGGAGACATCTCGGCCCGCAGCGGCAGTCCTGAGCGCGCTCGCTGACAAAGGGATCAACGTAGGCCCGGACCTTCTGCGATTTGGAATTCAAAACGTCCCAGGCGCGGAAAACTGCTTTCTTGTGGCTCTGACCGAAAAACGAACTCGCACAGAAATCGATGCGTTAGCAAAAGCTCTGGCAGAAGTCCTGCAACTGTCGTAGCCGAAGTCGTGAGACTTCGGACCGAACTGTCACCAGTTCGGCTACATCAGGCAGTTATTTCCGTGCCAACTCTTAGTTTCAGAAGCAGCCAACACTCAGGCAGATCATCATGCGAAATCAAACAGCAACTCAGCTTCTCTTCGAAATGTCACTTGCCGGTCGCGGCACTGTGGTTTTTCCAGCGAGCGATGTTCCGGAAGTCTCTTCGATTCCAGCTCTTGATGCGAAGTTTCTGGCGGAGGAAAACCTGCCACTGCCGGAGATTGCCGAGCCGGACGTTGTGCGACACTTCGTCAACCTGTCGACCCTGAACATGAGCGTTGACTCGCACTTTTATCCGCTGGGAAGTTGTACGATGAAGTACAACCCCAAACGGCACGAACGACTGGCCCGACTTCCTCAGGCGGCCAACAGTCATCCGTACCAACCCGAGTCGCAAATTCAGGGACTGCTAAGTGTTCTCTACGAAATGCAAACGATGCTGGCCGAGATCTCCGGCCTGCCAGGCATCTCTTTGCATCCCGCGGCTGGTGCACAGGGTGAGTTCACCGCGTTACTGACCGCGGCCGCGTACTTTAAGGACAAAGGCGAGAAACGAACTCGTGTTTTGTTCCCATCGAGTGCTCATGGGACCAATCCAGCCAGTGCTGCTCTGGCTGGGTTTGAGTGTGTTCAACTTTCCGGTGGTCGTGATGGATTCGTGGATCTGGATGAACTGAAATCACAGCTCGATGAACGCACCGCTGTGTTCATGGTTACGAACCCGAACACACTGGGTTTGTTCGAACGCGACATCGCAAAGGTGGCTGAACTGCTGCATGGCGTAGGCGGTCTCGTTTATATCGACGGGGCCAACATGAACGCGATCCTTGGGAAGACTCGCCCCGGCGACTTCGGCGGCGACATGATGCACTACAACGTTCACAAGACCTTCACGGGACCTCACGGCGCTGGCGGTCCGGGAGCAGGTCCGATCGCCGTCCGTGATTTTCTTGCTCCGTTTCTACCGGCTCCGATTGTGACGTGGGATCAATCCACCAACCGCTACTCACTGTCAAAACCTCCGAAGTCGATCGGTCAGGTGAGAACGTTCTTTGGCAATGTCGGCATCCTGCTTCGTGGCTACTTCTACATCCGAACGCTGGGCGGAAAAGGACTGCGTGAAGCCTCTGAAAACGCGGTACTCAATGCCAACTATCTCCTGAGTCAGGTGCAGGACTTCCTTGATGTACCACACGGAAATCGCTGCATGCATGAGTTCGTCGCAAGTGCTCGCCGGATCAAAGCCGACACCGGCGTCACCACGATGGACATCGCCAAGCGTCTGCTTGACTATGGCTTCCATGCTCCGACAGTCTATTTCCCGCTGGTCGTGGAAGAAGCCATGATGATGGAGCCAACAGAAACGGAATCCCTTCAAACTCTGGATGCTTTCGCCACAGCCTTGCGAACGATCTGCAGTGAACCACCGGAACTGGTCAAGGGGGCTCCGCACAGTACTGCCGTCTGTCGCCCGGATGAAGTCAACGCGGCTCGCAAACCAGTTCTCTGCTGGTCAGCGCCGAGTTGCTGAGAATTTACGGAAGCTGAAGGACGATAACTGCAGATCACTGCATCTGAGTATCCCTCGGCTGCTCGGCGATTCGAAACAGCGGTGCATCAGGTAAGTCAGAGGTGATCTGGAATGTTTCCGGCGCGGGCGTCTTGCCGGGGTCGCGGAGCAACTCTGCTTCGACCAGCGTGGCGTAACTCAGACACAACAGCAGCCCCATCGTAATTCCGTTGGGCAACGCATCCGAGCCAAAAAACTTCATCGCGCTGCCAGCGGACTTGGCCAGCTTCACTTTGGCGCCATCCCATTGCACGCTGTACATTTCATCCAGTACCAGATGCGAAAGAAATCCTAGTCCCGTACCAATCGCCATCAGCATCCGCACTTTAATATCGTTGGAGTGATACGCCAGAAACGTGACTTCTGCTGCAATGATTAGCGCCGGGATACTATGAAACATTCCGCGATGAACCGTCAGCTTCGCCAGCATGAACGCTCCCCCATAGCGAACGATTCCATAGGACAGCATTGCAAACAGCATGGCTCGGTCACCGTGCATGCCGATCGCGTGAACATGCTGAATGAGCAGAATCGGAGCGATCGCAGCAGTGACTCCAAAGAGTTCACGAATAGGCTTGCCGCTTTCAGAATCCAGATCCGGCAACATTCCCGCAACCCACGTCAGAATCGCCGCGATGGCCGCCTGAGAAATCGTATAACCAAACATGAATACCGCAGCGCAGCCGTAAGCTACGCCCAATATGCCGCTCACGCTGACATGTTCGCGATACCCAGCCATCCGGAGTTCCTTCTCCTGCCTTCGTTGTGTTTGTGATCTGACTTAGTCCGTTCTTGTCCGGCATCAGTATTGTCAGTTTCAGGCGTTGGGATGGTAAGAGCAGCTGCGGGGAATTCTGAGGACTCAACTACTGCTAAAAACGTGAACCTGCAGATTCTGCCGAAGTGCCAATGTGCTCGCGGTATTACGTTATAGAAATAACTACGAGATAACTCTCGGCTGAAATCGACTGGAGAATCAACTGGTGAGCCTGCGTTCGCTATAGCTCACTTGTCACACCCTACAGAGGAAAACGTTGAGATTTGCAGGGTGTGACAAGTGAGCCCTGGGGAACGCAGGCACACCATTCACGGAGATCATCTCACACCCAATCGCTAAACCAGACCGCGTTTTTTTCGCAGAGCCCATTCGGCGGACATCAGCCCGATCAATAACAGCAGTACGAGCCAGTTATCCCAGAGACTCAATTGTTCCTGGCGAGCCAGAGTCAGGCCTGGAAGCCCGTTCTCCGCCCAGTTCGCGACGCGTTCCTGCAGTTGCTCCGGAGTCAGCATCTCTCCACCACTGGCCACTGCAATTTCACGCAGCAATGAAAAATCCGCGACAGGATTATCCAGCTCCGGATCGCGAGCATTCACGTGAAAACGAGTCACCGCGATGCCAGCCAGAGCTTCACCATTGCGACTGGCTTTGACGCGAGCCCAGTAGTCGCCGGGCTCAAGTGTCTTATCAAAATCCGCCAGACTCATTCCCACACCAGCTCGAGCCGACAGATTGTGAGTCTGCCCTGCGGGATCAGTCACCACGACATCAAAGTCCGCGTCGATGATCGGGTTCTTCTGTTGATCACGAATTCCAAATGAGAGTTCCGTCGGCTGCCCGGGTGTCAGGTCCCTCGGATTCGCAACGATCCAGACGGGCTGTTCATCATCGATCTCCTTCCGAGTCAGCCAGAGCACAATCTGTCGCCAGAACCGAGTATGCTCTTCGATATAACCATTCGTGTACCATCGCCATGTTTCATCACCGGCAAATGCCAGAATTCGCGATGTTCCGGCTTCATGCCCGATCAGTAATGGAAAGCCCTGATCGGAAACAGCCAGTACCTGCGCCAAAGAATTATTGCGTGGCGTCAGCACGTTCGCTCCCGGTAGCGGCGGTAACTGAGCCCACCGCGCACGATTTTGATCGGCCGATGCAATCTGCAGAACATAATGCGACTGGCTGTCGCGAGCCGGCAACATCTGCTGTGGCTGAGTAAGCTGCTGATTCTGCGGAGGAAGCTCGACCGGAAACAGCGGAGCCAGCACCGTTTGTCCATAACCGCCAGCACCAAAATTCTGCTGACCGCCAGTCATCATCAAGCCAGCTCCCTGATTGCAGGCTTTCAGGATGCCATTCAACTGCTCTGGCGTAAACGCATTCGCAGGCACATCGCCAATTATGTAAGCGTCATAATTCCCAGGCTGAAAGAACTCGTCAGGGATGCGATTTCGACTAACCAAAGCGCCGGACAGAATGCGTCGATAGTCCAGTTGGATTCGAGTACTGTCGTTGATTTCTCGAATCCATTTTTGCTCGGGCCTCGCCGAATCAAAATACGCGACTCGAATCCCTCCACGACGAACACGAATGATCGTTTCAACTCGATTATTCGTCCTGCGAACTTCGCCCGGCAACGGTTCCGCCTCGACCGCAATCTTGATGTCACCAAACTGTTGCGGAGTAATTTGAAGCTGGACCGTCTGCTCTTCGAGCGATTCTTTAGGTGTCACCGTGACCAGAGATTTCTCCGTCGCTGTCATCGGCACAGCCTCCATCGGTCCGCTCTGGCCGTCCAGAAGTCCTTTACGATTCTCCTGAAACACTCGCAACGTCACCTGCTGCCCCTGAGCACCGGCGGCCTTGAGTCGTACTCGAATCATCAACACGTTGCCCTGGAAGACTTCGCGGGAAAGATCGAGTTCATCAAGGGCGAGATCGAGACTGGAATCGGATGCTTCCGTGCTGCCAAACCCAACGGGAAAGATAGCTCGTTGCTGCCGACCGTATAGTCTGGCGACCTGAACCGGTTCGACGTTCAAGGCTCCTGAGGCTGCCTGCCGTCCGTCACCCAGAAACAAAACTGCTGGAACTCGACTGCGTCCCATCTCTGCAGCGGCATCTTCGAGGATTTTTCCGATGGCCGTAAACTTGCCATCCGTTGTCTCTGCCGGAGCTTCGACTGTTCTTAACACGTCTGCATAGTCTCGATAAACGATCTCTGCTTTCTTTCCGATCTCATCAAGACTCGGCTGAATCGCTTCAAGAGTCTTCAGCAGAGCCTGCCGACGAGTTCCTTCACCCGGTGCATCGTCGGTTTGCATGCTGCCGCTGGCATCTGTCATGACATAGAGGATGGCTTCTGATTTGTCATCGCGTTCGAACACCGCGACGGGGCGCAGGAGCAGCAGACTGATGACGATTACGATTGCGATTCGAAGGCCAATCAGAATTCGCTGCCAGCCCGTGGACAGATGCTTGATCCGTCGCGGATACCCCAGCCACGTAACGAACAGCATTGCTGCAATCGCCAGCAATGTGAGCATCCAGGACCAGACGGGTTCAAAATGAACGGACATACGATTTCAGTAGTGATGTGACTGCTTTGACAAACGTCAGCATAGCAGATTCCCGGGAAATGCGATTCCAGCAATTTCGGAGGCTTCTCGAAGCTTGGTTCGCACATCCTCCGGCAGTGGAATCCCCTCACGATGAGCGGCGGCCGAGTTCTTCCATTCTCGCTCTCCCGGCAATAGCACCGACTCAACCCCATCTGCTGCAGGAGCCGCATGGATCTCAGCAATCAACGTTTTCATCCGAGCATTGAAGTCCGCTCGATTGGTCATCGCATCGACATGAAACACGGTGATGGAGGCATTGTGCCAGGATGGGCGAGAAGCCGGATCAAACATCCAACTGCCAACCTGCCACGTCATCGCTCCGCCAGGGATTAGTGCTGACATCACTTCGCACCACAGTCCCAGACCGTAGCCTTTATGTCCCGCCATCGGAGCCAGCGCGGTGGAATGAGGGTACAGCGCTCCGTCGGTTGTGGGATGACCATCGGGACCAATCAGCCACGTGTTCGGAATCTGTTCGCCGCGCTGAATGGCGGCGTAGACTTTTCCACCGGCAACAGCAGCCGTGGCCATGTCGAGCAGAATGGGATCGCCTCCCGTCGGTATCGCGTAAGCCAGTGGGTTGCTTCCCAACACCGCCTTCTTCGATCCCGGGGCCGCCACACTGGGGATATCGTTTCCGGTGACCATCGCTGCGAATCCTGACCGAGCTGCTTGTCCTGCAAAATGCCCGGCGGCTCCGATATGTCCAGTGTTGCGCAGACTGATGAACGCAACACCGGTGGTCGATGCTTTCTGGATCGCTGTCTGCATCGCAAAATGACAGCCGACTTGTCCCAGCCCGGTATCACCATCGACGACAGCCCACGCCGGTCCTTCGCGTTCGATCCGCGGCTGAGCATTGGGCGAATATCCTCCGCCCTGAAGTTTCTTCAGATAACCGGCCAGCAGTTTCGTCCCATGAGTAAACACACCTAACGCATCCGTCGAGACGAGCGCCTCAGCGGTGACCTGCGCATCGGCGCTACTCAGACCGGTGCTGAGCAGCGCGGCTTGGGTAAATTCGAACAGAACCGACACCGGCACGTTCTGGGATTCTTCTGGCATGAAACACACTCAATCAAAGGAACAAAGAACGACAATCCCGCAGCAAAACTGACACAGGAGAGCCATCACGCAGTACTTGCAGCCATGGAAAAACACTAACAAAACACAACAAAGACAGCCGTATTGACTCGTTTTTATGGGTTCGAGGATACTGCAGTCTGGCTTGGGTTAACATTGAAGGCAGATGGTCCTGACCCAAAGTCAATTTGTCCAACCAGATGACCATAATCATTTGTGTCTGCTGAAAGCGTCATCATGTCGGCTGTTCTCAAAATCTCCAAGCCGAACTCGACACCCGAAACAGCCTGCTGTCCGGCCTGTGGCCATGTTACGCCACTTGCATCCAAAGCATGGAAGTTTGTGAACGCGCGAGGCGAAACGGAATGGCTGAAGTGCAACCATTGCGAATCGTATTTCATGGACCGCGAGTACAACCTCGAAAGCGAGATCGAGCATACTCAAAAGATGACCTGGGGCGATGCCGAGCAAGGCGCAGCGCTGAATCATTTCAAGCAGCGGATGTATCAGTCGATCCTGCGGCAGTTGATTCAACATGTTCAGCCGGCAGGACACAGACTGCTGGACGTTGGCTGTTCTTACGGTGGATTTCTCGAAGCAGCGAGCTCCGCCGGGTTTGAAGTTTGTGGGTTCGATATTGTTCCGGAGGCCGTGGCCTATGTGCAGCAGAATGGACTGAAAGCCCAGTGCTGCGGAACAGTCTCCGAGTTTCTGCTGGAGTCAGAACCGTTTGACGTGATCTCTGTTCTCGACGCCAACATCTATTGGCCCGATCAACCCGGTGAACTTCGCGAAATTTATCAGCGTCTTAAACCCGGCGGCATTCTGGTCATGCGCAATGTCGACAAATCCTGGATGGCTCGTATTGGTGCCTTTCTTCAGCACGTATCTCCGGCTCGCGGCGAACGGATTCTGCGACGTGCTGTCAACGATCATCGTTTCTCGATGCCCACTCGCAGCTTTCTGACGCTGCTGCAGCAAACGGGTTTTCACATCATCAGCGCATCACCACGCGGAGCTGTTCACAGTAATGAAACAAGCTCAGCCGTGAAGCTGAGCTTTGCTTTGGGAACCGCCCTGTGGCATTCTCTGGGGATTTTTCTGGCCCCGGGTGCCGTGATCATCGCCGAAAAGCCCGAATATACCGGGCTGCTCAGCGATTTAAGACGAGACTGACCTCAACCACAGGGTCACGATCACATAATCGTCACCCTGTTTTCCGTGACGCAGTCTGTCCATGCCAGACCACAGCCAGCCAAAGTTCGCACGTCAGGAAACGCGTTCAAGTTTCGTCACGCGTCCCGTGGCTACCCACTCGGCCACGAAGATGTCGCCGTTCGGAGTGAAGCAGGCATCGTGAGGATGGACGAACTGGCCATCAAGCCATTGATCCGGCTTGCCTCGCAGGTTTTCGACTTCGCTGAGTCGTTCAACAGCTCTTCCAAGCCGAGCAACCACTTCGTTCTTTTCATTCAACAGCGTGACGCTGGATTTGAGTTCCGGAACCAGCATCAGATTCTTCCAGGTATCGATATTCGCAGGCAGACCGAATCCTGTCAGCGTTTCTTTGTACTGACCGTCCATCGTAAAGATCTGCAGTGTGTCATGAGCACGATCGGTCACGACGATTGAGGGTTCACGTCCGGGACGATTGTCGACCCACAGACCATGAGCCGTATTGAATTTCCCTTGGCCGTCGCCTGCTCCTCCGAAGCTGCTGATCCATTTCGCATCTTTGTCATAGCGATGAATACAGAAAGTGCCGTAGCCATCGACCAGCAGGAATCCGCCATCATCCAGAAAGGCAAAGTTGGTCGGAAGAAATCCGTTCCGAGTCCATGTCGGTTCAGTCGATGTATCTTCACCGGGAGAGTAGAGACCTGATTCCATCGGAGCTTTGCGGAACCAGACGATATCACCATTCAGAGTCAGCTTCGCGAAGGCTTTGACCTGCTGATACGCCGCCACATACAGGTACTCGGTACCACCTTCATCACGAACTTCAATCCCGTGGCCGCCACCCTGAAATTGTGCGCCGAAGGCTTTGATGAACTTGCCTGTTGGATCGAAAACAAAGATCGACGGATGATCCTTCTGATCTCTTCGTCCTTCGTGAATCACGTACAAGTTGCCAGCTTTGTCGACGGCCACATTATGAGTCGTCTGCCAGGTGTATTTGTCAGGCAACTGAGCAAACGCATGGTTCACGCGAAACTGATATTCGCCTTCGCCGATAATGGTTTCTTTATTAGTTCGACTGGCGGTCGCCACGGCCGGAGCTGACAGAATCGCAGCGGCTCCGAGTGCGGCGGTGGACATGAACTGACGGCGGGATGCAGAAGGAGTCGTCATCGGTGGGATCCTGATGAAGAAGTGGGATGCAAACATCACCGCAGTCGGTACTTCTCAACGAGAAGGATCGCGGTGAGCCATCTGTTTACCATCGCCGCGTCATTAATTCCAGCCACGCCAGTTTAACCGTGGAGCGTGCCCTTGGAACTTGGCACGCCTTGCTGACGTGGATCGACAGCAACGGCCATCCGCAAGGCTCGTGCGGTTGACTTGAACACGGCTTCGGAAATGTGATGGCTGTTCGTGCCATGATGCAGCAGCAGATGAAGATTCATCAGAGCATTGCTGCTGACGGCCGTCCAGAACTCCCGAACCAACTCAGTGTCGAACTGGCCGATTTTTTCCGTCGGGAATTCGACTCGGTACACGAACGCCATGCGACCGCTCAAATCAACCGCCGATGTGACCAGCGTTTCTTCCATCGGCAAGGTCATGTGACCGTACCGAGAAATCCCCTTCTTATCGCCCAATGCCTGGTTCAGGCAGCGACCAAGACATATCCCGACGTCCTCAACCGTGTGATGGTAATCCACATGCAGATCACCGACAGCTTTAACTTTCAGATCGAAGAGTCCATGACGAGCGAACAAAGTCAGCATGTGATCGAAGAAACCCACGCCCGTAGAGATTTCATTCTGGCCACTGCCATCGAGATCAATGGAAAGCTCAATCTGAGTTTCAGCGGTATTGCGGGTGATCGATGCGGTTCTGGCCATGGTTTCAGCGATTTCAGAATTAAAATCAGGTTCGTCAACCGGCAATCTTGCGCTGCGAACGGCGATAATCGATCGGCAAGTGGTTCAGCTTTCAACTCTGACACCACTTGCCCGTCGCAAGCTCGCTACAGTCCGCACAATCGGTCACTCTTTCGGCGGGGTGATGCCGAAGTCTTCGATCGTGAGCAACGCAGAAAACGGAATACCGCGAGCTTCAAAAGCCGCTCGCCCGCCCTGCAGACGATCCACAATGCCGACCGCGTGAACCACTTTGCAGCCAAACTCTTCGACTCGATCCACCGCCTGTAACGCACTGCCGCCCGTAGTCACAACGTCGTCGACGATGACAACTTTGTCGCCGGGTTGAATTGGCCCTTCGATAAATCGCTGAGTGCCGTGGCCCTTGGCTTCCTTACGAACCATGAACCCCTGCAGCGAACGATTCTGAGAAGCAGCCGCGACCAGAACTCCACCGATGATCGGATCGGCCCCAATCGACATGCCACCGAAGCCGCTGAACTCCACGTCTTTCATGAGTTCCAGCAGACCGTAAGAAATCTGCATTAATCCTTCGGCGCTGAGTGTGACTTGTTTGCCGTCGAGGTAATACGTTGACTTCTTACCAGAGGCCAACGTGAAATCACCAAACTTGAGGGCTCGTTCCCGAACCAGTTCCATCAGACGCGTACGATTAAACATGAGTGTTCCAGGACAGAATTTCAGATGAAGAAGAGTTTGTTGGCAGGCCTAAGGCGTCGGCGTATGCTGACACGGTCGGCTGCGGCTTGCCGTTAAACGAGCCAATCAGCGGTTCTTTCAACCGCAATTTCGTGCCGGAATGGTACCGGTCAGGGATTCAACTTCAACCAGAAGCCCTCTGACATAGAAAAACGAGACAGACTTCTGCACACTACGGGGGTCTGGTAGCCGTTTTGACCTTCTGAAAACTCAGATCTCATGCACGCGACTGAATTCCTGTCTGCAAAATCGCCAACGCTGCCCACATCCGTGCTCGTGATGTTTGGCTCCGAGCGATACTTTCGTCAGGAGATCCTGCATCGAATTCCCGGGGCGAGCGGTGATGATGCGGAGCTGAACCTGACTCGTCTTGTGGGTGACAAGGCCGAGATTCGCGATGTGATGGCGGAACTGAAAACCGTCTCCATGTTTGGCGATCAGCGGATTGTCATGATTGAGGATGCCGATGAGTTCGTTTCAAAGCATCGTGCGGTGCTTGAGAAGTATGTGACCCAACCAGCGAAAGGATCAATGCTGATTCTGGATGTGAAGAGCTGGCCAAAGAACACAAAGCTGTTCAAGCTCGTTGAGCAGCATGCGATGGCTTTGGAATGTGCGGAACTCACCGGAGCCGCTCTGCAGAAATGGTTGCAGAAGTTGGCCAAGGATCAGTACGGCAAACAGCTCGATCGTGAATCCGCAGCTTTGATCATCGCATTGGCCGGGGATGGTCTTAATCTTCTGGAACAGGAAGTCGCCAAGTTGGCCGCACTGGTCGGAGATGTTGACACGATTACTCGGGAAGATGTCCCGAAGGTTGTCGGCGGCTGGCGAACAGAAACGACATGGGTGATGCTCGATGCCGTTCGCGATGGCCATCCCGGGCACGCAATCGAAGCTCTTGATAAATTGCTGAAGTCCGGTGAGGCTCCTCAGAAAATCCTCGGAGGTGTCACGTTTGTCTTTAGAAAATTCGCAGAAGCGACGGAGCGAGCGAGAACCGGAACTCCGCTACGCGAAGCCATCGCCGCGGCAGGAGTTTTTTCCAACGCGATCGGTCAGGCTGAAGCGTATCTGCGTCGAATTGGATTTGAACGCGCCAGCAGGATCCTGCAGTTGCTGGTGGAAGCGGATTCGGAAATGAAAGGTGGCAGTCGAGTCGACCCGGCTCTTTTGCTTGAGCGATTATTCGTGCGACTGGCCGGCGATTTGACCGTGACGGCCGCGAAGTAATGACTCCGCAATTTTTACGTCACTGCTCTACAGCCAAACGCAACATGCCGTTGACCCCAATCTTCGCGATGGTTGGACTGCTGTCTGCGTGTTGTCTCGTCGCAGAAGCGCAGGTCACAGAGGCAATGCAATATGAGGCAACGGCAGAAATCTGCCAGAGGCTTCAAATCGCCACGGTCCGAATTGTGTCGAACAACGATCGGTCGTCCGGAGTCATTGCTTCCTCGGCGGGTCACATCCTGACGGTCGCTCATGGGCTTCATGGAGAAAGTCGCACGGCTGCCATTGTTTTTCACGACGGAGCAACAGCTGAAGCGGAAATCATCCTTCGCGACAACGCTCTGGATGTTGCTGTGCTGAAGCTTGCGGAGAATTCAGCGCGGCCCGCATTGTCCCCGATTTCGATCGCTCCAGCCGGGGTACTTCGAAAAACAGCTTTGGTCCTGGCCGCCGGATGTCCGGGGCGAGAACCTGATGGATTGCGACCTGTTATTCGCCTTGGTGAGTTGCTCGCGGTTGAACCCACAATTCTGCGTTCATCCTGCACGTTGACAGCGGGCGATTCAGGAGGTCCTCTGGTGAATCATCAAGGACAACTGATCGGACTGCATCGACAGATCGGATTAAGCCGTGAGTCGAATCACCATCTTCCTTTGGAGCATCTTAAAAACTCCGTGAAGTCTATTCTGGATCTGCAAAAAATGGCTTCCGTTGAATCATCAACGGAGAGCGGTTTCGCAGCCACACTGCCAAAAGCAAATCGTGCCGTGACGACGACGATGCAATTGCGAAGAGTGGAGATCTTCCAGGGGAAATCCACGCCAGATGGCGAGGCCGCTCCACTGATCCTCGGCACGTTATTGAACTCGAAGTACGTTGCCACAAAGCTGAGTGAACTAACACCCCACGAAATGATCGACTGCCGATTTCACGAAGGTGATCCAGGTGTCGCAGAGATTGCGATGACGAATGTTGCGTTGGATCTTGCCATCTTAAAGCTGCAAATTCCTCGTCGGGCAGCCACTTCGCTTGTTTCGCAACCCGTGGTTTCAGCCGCTGAATTTTCACTCGAGTTTGCAGCGTCTGTGCAGAGCGAGCCAGTGCGGGTTGGCTTGATAACTCGCCGTCGTCACAACGAACCTCGCCTCAATGGAAAACTGGGTGCCGTTTTAGATGTCGATGAGACATCCCGCGCAGTGCGAGTCAAGGAGGTGGCTCCGAACAGTACGGCATCTGTTGCAGGGTTGTCAAAGACTTGTCTTATCGACTCGATCAACGGTCAGCCAGTCAAATCTCTGGACAATGTCGGCGAACTCTTAAGTGAACATCAGCCTGGCGACTGGCTGCAGTTTCAATTTCGAATCGCCGAAAAGTCATCGACCAATTTCGCACGCCTCCAGCATGATCCCGCCGAGCGATTTGAGCGAACTGAGTTCCTGGACGGCCGTTCGGGAATCGTCAGTGAGCGCCGTAGTGGATTTGCTGACATTCTGCAGCACGACATTGAACTGGCACCGAGTCACTGCGGTGGTCCGCTCATCGACAGCGAGGGACGAGTTATCGGCGTCAACATTGCGAGGCGAGCACGCGAATCATCGCTGGCGATTCCGATAGAGGTCGTCCTGCAATTGCTGAAAGGTGAATAGGGCGGAGCGTGTTGTGAGGCGCAATGATCGCCAGAAAAGCCTCTGGATCGACGATTTTCATGGTTGCGACAACACTGAATTCTCGTGACACTGTGCCCACACCGAACCACGCCACTCGCTTCACCCTCAGACAAGAGAACTCTCTCGATGACTCGATTCATTGTCCTGCTGTCCCTGGCAGTTGTCGCTTTGATTCATAGCTCTGCTGACGCTCAACAGTTTACGAACCTGTTGCAGAACAAGTCTCTGTCGCAGTGGATGCTTCCCAACGGCAAAGATGTTGAAAACGGATGGACATTCGATGCTGATGGGACGCTGCACCTGCAGGGAAAAGGCGACAACATTATTACTCGAAACGAGTACCAGGATTTTGAACTTTGGTTTGAGTACCGGATTTCAGACAAAGGAAACAGCGGCATCAAGTATCGAGTTCAGAAGTATGGGAACTCCTTGCTGGGGATCGAGTATCAGATTCAGGATGACGCAGGATTTCCAAATCTTCCGCCAAAGCATTACAGCGCATCTCTGTATGACATCATGGATCGCTCCAATTCAATTCTTGAACGCAAATACTCACCGGCCGGAGAATTCAACGTAGGCCGAATTGTGGTTCAGAATCATCGCATCCGTCACTGGATGAACGGAAATCTGATCATTGACGAACTGGACTGCTCTCCGAAGTTTGCCAACGCAATCGCTCAAAGCAAGTTCAAGGATCAGGAAGGTTTCGGGAAGAATCATTCCGGTCGCCTGATGCTGACCGACCATGGCAGCGAGGTCTGGTATAAAAATCTCTACATTCGTCCGCTGTCGGGAATGGTTTGCCTCCCAAGGTAATCAGATTCCGGACGGAATTTGCAGGAGTTCTGAATTCTCTGCAGGCCCGTGCGGAAAAAGCCGATTTCCAATTGCAGCATTTCGCGAACCACAGAGTTGCCGATGCTGTCACTGGGCTGTATACTTCCGAGCCCAAACCCACGCGCAAGTGGCGAAATCGGCAGACGCGCTAGCTTCAGGATGAAGCGTGTCACCGAGGCCTGCTACAGGGTCGCGGCGGTCGCAAAACGACGAAAAACACAGTCTTTTCCAACTGTTTTGGAAACCTATTCCCTCGGAATAGTGAAGACACCGAACGCTTTACCCCCACTTCTCTGAATTTGAAGTGGGGAAAACAGCTTTCGAAGGACTTCACTTTCGGGAGTGGGTTTGATGGCACGCAAGCCGGTTTACGGATGCCACAAGGGGTTGGCAAGAACCACTGTCAGTGGCAAGCGGATCTACCTAGGCGAATATGGTTCGCCGGAGTCTAAAGCCGCATTTGAAAAGATCTCTGCCGACTGGGAATCTGCTCATGCTGAACGCAGACCGACAGTCAACATCGAACTGACCTTGTCTCGTTTGGCCGTGATGTTTCTGAAGTTCGCAGAGGCTGAATACGTTCGAGATGGAAAACCAACCGGCGAGATTCACAACTTCCGAATGGCGTTGCGAAACTTGAACCATGGTTTTCACGGCGTCCGAGTGATCGACTTCGGGCCAAAGAAACTGAAACAACTGCAGAGCCAGCTGGTGGCCGCGGGTTACAGTCAGAACACGATCAACGGGCAGATTCGGCGAATTAAACAGGTCATCGAATGGGGAGTCAGCGAAGAACTGGTTTCCTGCGTCGTCTCACAATCCCTGAGCAGTGTGAAGGGGCTGAGATCTGGCAAGACCGCCGCAAGAGGCCCTGAGCCGAAGGGGCCGGTCTCCGAAGCCCACGTCAACGCCATCAAACAATTTGTGACTGGGCCGATGTGGGGGCTCATTCAGTTCATGCTGCTGACCGGATGCCGACCGTCTGAAGCCCTGTCGCTGCGTTGGTCCGGTATCGACACGTGCAAAGCCGTCTGGACCTACATTCCTCAGCGGCACAAGACATCATGGCGAGGCAAACCACGCGTGATTGTGATCGGTCCCCTCGGGCAGCAGTTGCTGAATTTGTTCCGGGAGATGAGCCGATCCGACTTCGTTTTCGATCCACAGGTGGGCTATGACGAATACGTCAGGCTGACTCATGGAGAGAATGCCCGGACTCGCAAGGTTGGCGACTGCTACACGCGACACTCCTTGAATTCGGCAATCGCCAACGCCTGCGACCGAGCGGGCATTGCTCGCTGGTCCGCCGGGCAGCTTCGCAAGACCAGAGCAACTCAGGCCCGCCGGGACGGGGATCTGGAGACCGCACAGCAGATTCTCGGGCACTCCAGCAAAACCACAACAGAGAAGCACTACGCGAACGTGGATCTGTCCCGAGCCGAAGCGAACGCCCTGCAGTTTGGCTGATGCGGGGTAGATTGATTGACGGCAACTCTAAAGGGCCAGGCTGCTGCCGGGAGATCATTCCCGAAAGCAACTGGCCCTTTTTTCGTTTTGGCCTCCCAGTGGTCCTCGATGTGTTGTTGGATAAGACGGCGGTTTTGCAGCGTGATTCCGTCTCCCGCCTTGGTTTGTTGCGGAGCATATTCACTCTGTGGCTGCATCGCGTCGTTTGGCAATGGAGGCCGGAGAACCGGCCAGGACATTTGAGGGCTGACAGCTTGAGTGGGCCGGGCCGATGCCAGCAGAAGAACAGGCGCAGCAGGGCGAGGTATTCTGCAGCAGTGCCAGCGGAAGAAGATGGCTGGCAATTGTGACGATGCGTAAAGGACCGATATACTTGACCCAGCAGGGATAGGCTGATCCCCGAAAAGCGGTTCCCGAAAGCCGCCTTCCCTGCATGTTCTTCACTTTCGGATGGACGACGTTCGGGAGTCTGATTTCATGAAGATCATGCGGGCTTGGCAGGTGCATACAGACGGAACGCTGCGATTGGGAGACGTTGGCTGGAGCCTTGAGGCAGGTGACACATGGGGGATCTGTCGCGACGCTAAACCAAGTCCCACCAGCGAAAAAAGCTGGCTCTATGAATTCGGCAAATTGATCGGAGCAGCTGCAAAGGTTGATGAGTGTATTTCTGATCCACGATGCCGCAGGCATCTCGGAGAAGAAGGACGCTGTCCAATCAAGTCTATGTTGGGCTGGACCGTTCGCTCTCGCCGAATAATAGGCGAGATCGCTCAACCACTAAAGATGGCAAGAATTCAACTCCCAACCCCGCCAGAATTCAAGGGGACAATTGGTCAACCTTTTTGTGAACTCGCAATTCAGCTTGTGGAGAAAAGATGCCTCTGGCTGAAGCGTAGCTTTGTTGCGCACTCAAAAGAATCGGTTCGACTTCCGATCGACGATAGGGTTGCAGATGAAGCTGCAAAAATTGTTGCACACTGGGATGAAGTGCTGAAGCTTTGGAAGTTTCCCGCAATCAACGTTGAAGAGTGGATGCGATTGATTGAACTGGAGCTTTCCACATGTCATTGGCCAGATGGCCCGATTGGCAACTCGAAACCTCGAACGGAGTCGGTGACGGTTAATGAAATCCAGCAGAAACTTGCGAAAAAAGGTGTGGAAATATCCGTAAAGAGGCTGAACAACAAACACAAGAAAGCATGGGGTGACCGCGACGGCAAAAAGGGCAGTGCCTTTACCTTTGACTGGCGAAGGATTCGAAACAGGGTTCAAGAACAGTTCGATGTTGTGTTCGAGGACTGATCTCTTCCCGTTTCGTCCCGTCCGTCCCTTCTTGTCCCGCAGCCATCCAGACTTCTCGACCACCGCAGAATCTTTCCTACTCTCAGTGCAACAAACGCAGCCCATTCCGGGCCACGTAACTGATTGCAAGTGAGAGTTTTTATGCGCAACGCTGAATTGACTGACGCCTTGATTCCTTTGAATCAGGCCATCCGGGAAGAAGTCCCCGGCGAAAAAAATCCATCCACCGCACATCGCTGGATCACGCGAGGTTTGGCTGGACTGAATGGCGAACGAATCCGTCTCCAAGTCTGGTACGCTGGTCGGCAACCATGCACGACCAGAGCCGCTGTCCGGCAGTTTTTGGACGAAGTGACCAAAGCTCGTCTCGGACGCATGGAACTTACGCAGCAACGTTGCGGCGATGTCTCCGACGCGGAACTTGAAGCCGTCGGCCTGCTCAGCAAGTGACGCTGATCGCCTGATCGCGTCGGTCTCGCATTCCAGTGCGATCCAATGAAAAACGCCCGCCGCTACGAACGGTCAGGCGTCTGAATTCTTTCCCCAAACACGACTTGAGGATTCCCATGATCTTACCAAAAAGTCAGTCAAACATCAGCCCGTTTCTGTTCCCTAATTCTTCCAAGACGAGAGTGTTGCCATGCCAGGCATGTCCTGTTTGCGGATGCGATAATGTCCATATTTGTGACGTGGAAATTGGTCGGGAACACAGTCGTATCTGTGCTGGCGAGAAAGTCTGTTCGATCACAGAAAACACCTCAAACAGCAGATACTACGGGCTGTCTGTCACGCTCTGTTTTGGGGCCGAGTGTGGGCATAAATTTGCATACACGTGGGCATTCCACAAGGGAAACACGACGGTAGTTTTGCACGAACTTGGCGACGGAGGTGAGTTATGAGTCGCATCAACCCCGATCAGATCCCACCCGAACTGCGATCACTCAGGCAGTGGCATTGCTGGAATTCGGTGGATGGCAAAAGATCCCGGTACAAGTCAACGGGCAGGCCGCAAAATCGAATGATCCTGAAACATGGACGGATTTCGAAACGGCCATTGATGCAAGCCAATTTCACAGCGGTTTGGCGTTTGAGATCTGTGATCCGTACACGGGCATTGATCTGGACAACTGCCTCGATGAGTCCGGCAACCTGCGTGACTGGGCATTGCCAATCGTTGCCAAGCTCAAAGGAATTGCGTATGCGGAAATTTCACCAAGTCTTTTAGGTATCAAGTTCCTGACGCGCGGCCGAAAGCCTGGCGGGGCTCGATGCACGCACAGGATCAGCGAGGGCAAGCAACAGATTGAAGTCTACGACCATGCCAGATTCTGGACATTCACGGGCGACGTCTACGCAGGGCACACAGTGATTGCAGACGGTCAGACGGCAGTCAACTGGATCTGCGAAAACTATCTCACCGCAAAGCAACCTCCGCAGCAAGGAACTGTAAAACATACAGCGACACAATCTGGAACTAACAATTCGAAATTGTGGCACCGGGTACTCGCCTATCTGGACAACGTTCCCGGCGAGTCAAAAGGCAACCTACGAAACGCCGCGTTCAATCTGTCAGGAAACCTGCACGCATTCGTGGGTGATGGTTCTGAGCGGCTGACAGATGCGGAAGTGTTGGAACTGCTGACGCTCTGGAATCAGAAGAACAATCCACCATTGAAGCGTGACGAACTTCGCGAGGCTTCCGTCAACGGGCGAACAAACGGAACACCTCGGGAGGATAAGTTACCGGGGAGATCCAACTCGGTACTCGATAATTCCGGCACGGGATCACTCCTCAACTTCAAGACGGAAGCAAAGTCACCGTTCCCCCTGAACATGACAGAACTGGTCGCGCAGGTCCGCAACTTGAATTCCGATTGGCCACGAGTATGTGACGGCCAGCTGTTCGTCCCGGATTCTCACGGCGGTGTCCGGTGGATCGAAAAGCCTGCGCAATTGATCGCGTATCTGACCGAAAGTCTGCACAATCCTCCGAAATTCAACAGAGGTGTGGGATTTATTCAAGAATCCGTTCTGTTTGAGCATCTGAAAGTTTGTCAGCAGCGTTATGAGGCCATCGAGTTTGCTCCACATGAGCCCAGATTCGAAAACCGATACTACGCCTGCGATGACATTGAGCCCGGAGATGGCCAGTGCCTTCGGTGGGTTCTCGATCGATTCGAGCCCGAGACCGCAATTGACGGCGATTTGATCAAGACTTTTCTGGCAACCACGATTTGGGGCGGAGATGGTGGTGCCCGCCCATGCTTTGCAATTACTGCTCCGGATCGTGGAGCGGGAAAATCTACGCTTGTCCGGATCGCTGGTGAATTGACCGGCGGTCTGATCGACATTGCGGCAAATGAGAACATCGACACGCTGAAAGCCCGACTGTTGAGCGCTGAGGGCAGGCGGAAACGAGTCGCTGTCATGGACAATGCCAAGTCCCGCAAACTGAGTTCACCAGAATTCGAAAGTCTGATCACTGCGGCTGTCATCAGCGGGCGTCAGAATTACGTGGGGGAAGGCTCACGTCCGAATTCGATCACATGGTGCATCACAATGAACGGATTGGCACTCAGCAGAGATATGGCGCAACGATCCGTCATCATCCAGTTGGCTATTCCTCGATATGACGGGCTTTGGCAGGAAACGACGATGAATTATGTCCGCGAACATCGCAACGCAATTCTCGGCGATCTGATCGCATTCCTACGAGGGCCGCAAAACAAACTGCGAAAATACACTCGCTGGGGTTCGTGGGAACGCTACGTCCTGAGTCTGCTGCCCGATCCATCGCAGGCGCAGTCCGTCATCGTCGAACGGCAAGGCGGGGCGGACGTGGACGACGAAGAGACGGCATTGATCTCAGAGCATTTCGCAAAGAATCTGCAATCGCTCGGATATGCCACAGAGAGTGAGTCAATCCTAATTCCATCCAGAGTCGCAACGCAATGGTACACTGAAGCCATCGGCAGTCGGGATCTCTCACAGACCAAAGCCGCGCGGGATCTGAATCAGAAAATCGATGCCGGGATGCTCCCCAGTTTGCATCACATGCGACGGAACGATCTTGGACGCGGCTGGATCTGGTCGCGCCGGTCTGGGCTTCCACCCGCCGACACGTGGCAGCAGGACATCGACGCGAGGGTTGAGCGGCGGGATATCGACTCGAGAAGTTTTCGATGATGAGTTCGGACACGTTTTGAGGCGTTTCGGACACTTTCACCGACACTTCCCACCAGCGTTTTACTGGGTCCGGACACTTCGGACACTTTGTTTCCCAAAGTTTTTGCACGTAAGAAAAAGAGTGAGAGTATAGAGGGGCAACGGGGAAAACTTTTGGTTTGAAACTGTCCGAAGTGTCCGCCAATCCAGTCGTTGACATTGACTGGCTCAACCAATCTCACCGGTGATTTACAAAATGCTGAGTGGCCGCGCCTTCAACAGGTACTAACGGCGTTCTCAGCCGCCTCGCTCACTTTCCGGTCCATCGAGGCATTTATGGTCATCCGTCATGGCACGCAACCCTCAAAAAACGTCATAATCCGTCAGAACGTAAACCATTACGGTTCTGGAATGATCAATCCGATTTTCACAAGCTCAGGATGGCGACCCGCAGGCGAGACAAGTTCATGACACCAATGTGCCAAGCGAAACTTATCTGCACCACCTGTGCGGCCCAACTGCCGGTCAGCGAGTTCCGGCGACGATCAAAGGGATCCGAGGCCCGCATGACAAAGTGCCGCCGCTGTCACGCTGGCTACGAACGCGTCCGGCGCCAGAAGATTCAGCGAAAGCAGAACGGACAGGCCTTGCAGAAAGCAGCGACACAAATCACCAGATACCGGAGCATCGACCGGACGGAAAACCTCATCGATCTGATGGTCAGCCGATTCGGCGGAGTGGCGGAATTCTTCGATTTCTGGACAGCAGAAATTCAGCGGGTGCAGACTCAGAAACGCACCACATTCAGAATTCTGCGGTTCTGCGAAATGATCCTCAGCGCTCATCTGGCTGATTCGGAGGAGAGCACTTTCAAAGTGGACGACTCGCGAGCCGCCGCACTGCAGGCGATTCGACGACTTTTTCACGACCGGCCCGACATCATGGAGGCCGCGGCGAAGCAGGTTGGGGCCACGATTGTCTGGCCCTCGGAAACTGCCAGCGCAGCAACCTGAGTGACGTTGGGAACAGTTGCGGCAGACACCTGCCGAGTGCTTGGAAGATAAACTCCTTCAATCGACGCCCGAAACTCCCGCCAATTCGTCTCATCACCGACTGCACACGGCTTCTGGCTCGCTTCAATAGAAACTTTTTCCTCGCGGTGGCAACCGAACCTTTTGAACATTCCTCAATCATTCATATTCAATGATTTTCTTTATCAAGGCTTCTCCTCGGGTAATTAATTCATCGCCGCCAGTCAGCTCCACAGCAGTCATCGTATAGCTGAGGGCGCTCGCCTTGTTGCCTTGTGCTAAGTAGAGTTCTGCAATACTGAGATAGCAATCATTTCGGACAGTTTTGTAGGAGCGGTACGTAGAGTCGTACTTCCGTTGTTCTTTGGTATATAGCTTTTCCGCCGATTGTTGGAGGGCCGGAAACGTTGCGGCACCCTGTTGAAGTTTTTGGTAATAAGACAAATAGTGCTCGCTAAGCACATCGACCACATTCGAGTATGAATTCGCTAGCCGAGCCGCCTTCATCCACGTTTCGATTGTGTTTTCCGCTTTCGCTTTGGCGAGAGCCGCCTTCACCGCTCCCAGAGTTGGTACACCATCTGTCTCAAAACTCGCCAAATACTCTTGCGTTTGCGTTTCTGCCGCACTCTCAAGTCGTCGGATAGAAACCTGCTTTTCTTGCTGCTGTCCGAGCAATGTGTAGCTGACTCCGATCATAAACAGCGTTGCCACGATCTTGCTCATCTCAGTCCCATTCTTTCTGCTTACGATATTCAGAAATTGAAAACGAACTTGCGTCGAGGCTTACCCTACCGCAGTTCATTGAAGTGGACCCCGGTTTTCGGACCAGCGGGCGCGATCGCTAAGGTGGATCGGGCGGGGTCAGGAGCGGCTGTTATGGACTTCCCACGGAGTGCGGTAGTCCAGGGACTGATGAGGGCGTTCGTGGC
>Ga0255093_1000139_pt1 | contig 35025 bp, 63 predicted proteins | sample Colum_Law_RepA_8_2_FD_188437 | JGI IMG/M metagenome (GOLD analysis project Ga0255093, IMG submission 188437) | Freshwater microbial communities from Columbia River, Oregon, United States - Colum_Law_RepA_8d | ecosystem: Environmental > Aquatic > Freshwater > River | place: USA: Oregon...
CACCCTCCCCCCCCATACAAACCCTAGTTGTACAAACCCCACAGGGATAAACCCTGACAGGGTAAACGAGCATAGGGAAAACCTTAATAGGGTTGACGATAGTAGGGAAATCCCTGATGGGGTAAACGTGACTAGTGGAAACCCTGATGCGTTTGGTGTTTCATAGGTGAAACTAGAGGGTTTGTCTGTGAAATGCTATCTGGTGGGGTGAATCGATAGGTGTGGTCTATCAATCACTTTTGTTTCATAGGTGAAACGGTAGGGGATGGGGCGGATGGTGCTTTTCCGGGGTACTTTCCCGGGTACTTGGCATCGATTGTTTCACGTGAAACAGTCACAGCGATCGGATGGATTGCGCGCCACAATTCCAGCACTTCGTTGAAGCCTACAGTAATGTCACCTTGGCCTGCGTGCAGCAGAATTTCCCTTTGGGCTGGCGTGATTTTCCGATGGAAAACTCTAGTATCCGTGCGCGGTCGGGCCATGTGAGCGTCCCTTAACTTAGGGTTATCCCTATTAGGGTTTGATTAGGGTTTATCCCTATTCTACAGCGTATAGATGGCTATACAATACTCTCCATGCCCTAGCACTTCGCCGGGGTCTAATTGGAGAGCAATCATGATAGAGCAAGCACTGACAGAAGAGCAAATCGAGCGTATGGTAGAGCGCCAGATTGACCGCCTAGACCGCCACTTGCTGAGCAATCAAATCACGCAAGAGCAATACGACCGGGACATTGTTGCCCTGGACAAGTGGTCTAGCCAGCAATATCAGTACAGCAAATCACTCGGCATGATTTGAGAGGCCTACCATGCAAAACACAATTCCTTGCCCTCAAGCCGTAGACAAGCTACGCGAGAAATTCGAAGCCTACTTTGCTTGCCTAAAGGCTGATGCAAAACGCGATGGCTACAGAGTTTGCAAATCTGAAGAATGGGTGCGGTTTGTAGACAAAGCACGGGAAGACGGGAAACTCTGACATTCCAGCCTGTAGACCCTGCCGGGGTCTATGGAGTGCAATGTCGCACATTTCGCCCGTAAGGGACTAATTCGGAGCACATCATGCAAAACACAATTCCTGCTAATCAAGTAGCAACCTTCCCTAATCCCGAATTGGGCATTGCATCCATCGTTACAGCAACAAAACGTGGCTATGCGGTCACTCTGTTAGACACTGATGCCGAACAGATCGTGGGAACGTATATCTACCCTGTCGCAATGCTTGCACAGGCCATCAACAAGGCTAAGCAACTAGCAAACGTCTAAACCCTACCCTCTAGGCCATTATGTGGCCTATGGGGTGCGGTTTTCGCATCGTTCGCCCTTCGGGGTCTAATTCGGAGTATTCAGAATGTCAAATGCGGTCAACTGGTCTTCCCTTCTAGCTGATGCGGTCAACAAACCCGGCATCATCTCTCAGGCCTACAGCGCTTTCCATCGCTACAGCGTAGGCAATCAAATGCTGGCTTACAGCCAATGCGTAGGGCGCAATATCCCTGTCGGGCCTATCGCTACGTTTAAGCGTTGGCAAGCCTTGGGGCGCAATGTGCAAAAAGGCTCTAAGGCTATTCAATTGTGCATGCCCGTCACCATCACCAAAAAGGATGAGAGCGGCGAAAAAACGGGCGATTGCTTCCAGGCATTTGTGCTGAAAAACAATTGGTTCGTTTTGTCTCAGACCGAGGGCGCAGACTACACGGAAGAACCAGCAAGCCCTGAATGGGACAAATCTCTCGCTCTGCAAGCCCTGAACGTCACGGAAGTCGCTTTCGATCACACTGACGGCAATTGTCAGGGCTACGCTGTCGGGCGCAATATCGCCGTTTCCCCTGTCGCCGCATTGCCCCATAAAACACGGTTTCACGAAATCGCCCACGTTGTCCTAGGTCATACAACCGAGGGTCAATTGTCTGACTTTGAGCGTACACCTAGAGACATTCGAGAAGTGGAAGCAGAGAGCGTAGCCTATATTTGTTGCAGCATCCTAGGGCTTCAAGGCCTGACAGAGTGCAGGGGCTATATTCAGGGCTGGCTGCAAGGCGGAGAGATCACCGATAAGACCGCCCAACGCATCTTCGGGGCCGCTGAAAAGATTCTCAAGGCAGGTCGCAAGCCTGAGATGGTGACCGAATGAGTCAATTCCCTGTCCATCAAACGGCATGGATTGCAGCCCGTTGGGGTTGCTTTTCCTGCTGCGCCAACCTAGACCCTGACACCCTGCGCGATGCTGGCTATCCTCCGGGTCGCGGTCAGTACTCCATGCAATGCGCCCATTGCAAAACTTACACATGGTTCGATTTAATTAAACAATCGGAGAAAAAATCGTGAGACAACACTACAAAACTGAACATCGGTCAGAGGCTGCCCTCGATTTCATCCTAGCCATTGTGATCGGGCTTGCCTTTGCAGCCCTAGCTCTTCACTTTTTCGGAGTATTGTTGCCATGAAAACCTATCAAGTCGAGTTAAAACGTGTTGCCTACGTCACTATGACAATCGAGGCCGACAATGAAGATCAGGCCGAAATGCTGGCATGGGATGAGCTTGTAACTGACGGATCATGGGGTACTGATGCAGAATGGTTTGTTGAATCTATTGAGGCTGAAAAATGACCATAATCGAATACCAGCACCCCATTGGCCCTGGTTTGACCATGGTCTGCGAGCTTGAGTATTACCCTGCCGATCCGGGTCAACCAAACCCTGAGCGTGGCGATTGCTGCCCTCCACACGCTGCCAGCGCGTTTTTATGCGCTGCACAGGTTAACGGAGTTGATGTTAAAGACTGGCTTTCAGCCGATTCGATCAAGTATCTAGAAGAGAGGGCATGTGTATGTTTTATGCAACATTAGCCCTCATCCTGAGGATAATTCTCGGAAAACGCTGAATCTGGCCCTTCGGGGCCATTTTTATTGATTGCATCTAATCCTGAGTTTCGGTTGACCGTCTGCCGGGAATAGTTCTTCCGCGTAAACCATGCGGTCGCCAACCTCATAGGAAATGCGCCCGTACTTGTTTTTCCGCACACAGGTTACCCTGCCGATAAACGGCTCACCCTTGAACGGGTAGACCGCAGTTAGCTGCCCTGGGTTCAGGTATCGGTGTTTCCAGTCTGCCTTGTGGTTCACGTTAGTTCTTCCCTGATTAACAGGTCTATCCCTGGGTTTCGAGCATAGACCTTCGTTAAATGTAGGCTAACAATCTGGCTATCATCATGCCAGACCACGCCATTTAGCCCGTCCAGCACACTTTTTGCCAGATTGTCGATATCCGGTTTCTTTATAGGCCTCTCAGAACCCGTTAAACAGGCTTCCTGGCGTTTTTTTGAGTGTGACCTAGGGATAGGTAGCCTGAAGTAAAGATAAACGGCTAGAGGCGTTTCTAAGGGCTCGCGGGTCATCACGGCCTGGGCTTGAGTTCTGACCTCAGTTTCGTAGTCGCTGGTTTTTTTGGGGGTGTAAGACCGCATAAACCCGCCGACCTTTGAGAATCGGGGTCTGCCCTTTGGCACGGGGTTTATATCGACATGAAACGTGAGCGAAAAGGTCATTTCTCTTGATTCATCCAGTAGCGCAGTTCAGTTGCAGCCTCTTTGCCCCGTTTTTTCTCAATCTGGTCGATGGTTTCCACCCACCATGCCCGGGCCTGCATAGCCCCAACGTCTGCCGTCTTCTGCCGATACCGCTGCCGCCATTCCCTGGCCTCTAGTTTCCTCATAAGCGTCATAGTCTCCGGTGAGGAATAGGGCGAAGTCCACGATGCGGCTGGGGTAAGTAGCTCCTGCTCGGATGTGATCAAGGACTCGGTTTGCTTGCTCATGGTTCACGATCCCCTCCTGAGTTGCGACAGGCGCTCTCGGATGTGGTCAGGCATCGGTACAGCAGACCTTATGCGCTCCTGGTACTGCTCTGCCATCGTGACCTTCTTGACCGGCTCGGGTATCTCCGCACCGTCCCATCGTTGCTGGTTAAGGTAGACCAATGGTGCGGGAATGAAAGCACCATTGTCTTTGCGCCATTGATCGGTGGTTTTTTGCCACTCAATGTGCTTGATGATCTGGTCTGCACAATGCTCATACAGACCCTTTTTCCACTTCGCTAGACATGCTGACTTCGCGCCCTTGCGAGGCGACTTCGGCCATGCCGCCCAAAATCGGTCAAAACCTGACTCAAACATCATCGCCTCCATCAACTGATGCAGCATATTTTTCGTACAAGTATTGATCGTAGTTTTTTTCCTTTAACTTATCTTCAAAATACTCATACAAAACAATAAAGTGCGCCGCCTCAATGACAGGATCTTTCCCTCCCCAATGCCATGCTTTGACGATTTCGTCAGATGTCAGGCCATTCCATTTGCGATCAGGTCTAGTAACTCTATCGAGCAACTTACCTTGTACCTCATTCATCTCATTAATGAGATCTTCTGATAGAAGAACTCCTTCACGGATTTTATGAAAGAACCTCAATACCTGATTGATAGAGTCCGTGTCGTCCATCATTTTTTTCTCCTGCTCCTCCAGTAAGAGAACAGCGGCAGGCGGGAGGTTCGCTTTTCAGGATGGAGATCAGGCCATCCCTAGCCGTGTCCACAAAATCAATAGCAGTTCGTCGTGCAGTTCGATCCGTAGCAGCAAGTCGTGCAAGTAACTGTCCTGCCGTTAGCGTAGTAGGTATGCGTTGAACACGCAGCCCATGCGCCTGTTGTAATCAATGCAATCATCAGTGATGCTAGAACTCTTTTCATGATTAATCTCCAGTTAAGATAATTTCACCCAAAGACCCCCCTACCCCACTGAAGGGATAGAGAGGGAAGGTGCTTCACCCCTGCTATGCAGGATCATCATGCTACGGATTCCCACCGTATGCCCCTCGGCTTGATGATTCGACCAGCCGCACGGATTATTCGGGAACTGCCCCCTAGCTTTCGCATACCGTGTCGCGGTTTTCTTCCGAGCAGCCCCACTTGCGGCCCCTACTACGTGCGGAGTACGGATGTCGGACGGGCAACAAAAAAGCCGCTTAAGTTCTATCCCCGGTAGCGGAACCCCGGAGATTCCGGGGCCAGGGATAGACTTAAACGGCCTTGACTTGCTGTCCGCTACGACAACGAGTTCAATCATAGTCAAGTTTTTTCGTTTGTCAATGCCACTACAAACCAGTCGGGTTTTAAGACCATAAGCTGATACAACCGTCCCTTCGGGAGATGTGTCCACTGGTTCACTGCTCCCCTGGAGATGCCCAGCAGACGAGCCAGGTTGCTCTGGCTACCTGCTCTCTTGATCGCTTCTTCTTTGGTCATCCAAGCATTGTACTTGACATTGATTAGTTGTCTATACCGTCAAGCTGGGGTAATCACCTATGGTTGGTGTTTAGAATTCTATACAATGTACTCATGGCAAACACAGGCAAAGCATCACCCCTATACGGCAAGCTCATGACCGCAGAGATGCCAAGCGAAGTCAAACGGCTTTGGTATTCGCGCGATGACGAGCTACCAGAACTACCCAGGTACAACTGGTCTTTCGATTTGGTCACCGACATGGAGCCGGTGGAGAACCGCGATCTGCTGTTCAAGATTTTGGAGGGCTGTCCACTGACAGACCGAGAGATGCTAGCCATCAAGTTGATTGAACATGATGGCTGCACCCTCGAAGAAGCAGCGCAGGAACTTGACTGCGGTAAAGAACGCGCCCGTCAGATCCACATGAAAGCGATGCAGAAGATCCGCACCCACCAAATCAAGATCACCGGCCAGAAGCTCTACTGGTTGGATTGCGAGATCACAACTTGGGAGCGGTGGAGATGGACTAAGTGTAAGTCCCTATAAAAAGATCTTGTGCGGTGTTAAGAGAACTGTACAATCCAGTCCCATGCCCTGACATCCCGTCGGGGTCTTTTTAGGAGAAGATGATGAGTGTAGAGAAGCTGCTCAAGATGAATGTCAATGAGCGAACAGAGAAGAAGTCAAATCTGACTTACCTGTCCTGGGCTTGGGCCTGGGCAGAAGCCCTCAAAGCTGATCCAGCGGCTACCTTCAAGGTAGAAACCTTCAAACGCGATCAGTACACAGAAGAACCCTTCATGACGCTCCCAGGCGGGACGGCTATGGTATGGGTTACGGTGACCATGTTTGGCAAGCCAATGACCTGCCAACTACCCGTCATGGATCATCGGAACAAAGCTATGCCTAACCCGGACGCCTTCGCGGTCAATACAGCCATTATGCGCTGCATGACCAAGGCTCTGGGATTGCATGGTCTTGGTCTGTACATCTATGCCGGAGAAGACCTGCCAGAAGGTGAGAAATCTCCTACAGACGATGAAGATGAGGCTTTTGAGGCTCAGTACATGGAGTCGCTCAGGGATGCCTCTCTGAACGGCATAGAAGCGCTCCAGGAGGCTTTTAAGGCCATTCCAACATCACCGGCCAAGTCCCGGTGCTGGGTCAAACACCAAGCCTCCCTTAAGGCCGCAGCAGGAGCAGCAAAATGAAGCTCAAAACACTGATTGAGGCCCAAGAAGTGATTGACCGTCTGCTTGCCATGCACCTAGAGGCAGTCCTGAAGCACCCTAATTTTGTACAGATGATGAACGACGCAAAGGAAGACCGAGGTAGGGCATACATGGCGTCGTTTGACCTGCGAATGTCTATTTCGCCCATGCTAAACCAAAAGGTAGAAATCCATGACTAAAGACACAAGCGGCCCAGCGTTCCCCGTTCAAAGTTACGTTAACGCTGATGGCGAAACATTTGAGAGCGAGCCGCAAGGCATGACGCTGCGAGATTACTTCGCGGCCAAGGCGATGCAGGCTTATACCTCTGACTTAGATTGGCGCATGGACATGAGCAATGAGCAGACAGCCATCGCTGCCTACTCAATGGCAGATGCCATGCTGAAAGTGAGGGATCAATGACTGAGCAACGAACTACTGCATGGCACCAGCAAAGAATGGGCAAAGTCACGGCCAGCAGTCTGCACAAGGTCATGGCTAAGACTAAGACCGGCTATTCAGAGCATCGAGCCAACTACATGACGCAGTTGCTACTTGAGCGCATGACAGGTCAGAAGGCAGAAGGCTACACCAATCCAGCGCTTCAGTGGGGCATTGACCAGGAACCCAACGCTAGAGCCGCATACGAGGCCCATAGAGGCGTTTTAGTCGAGGAGGTGGGGTTTATCCATCACCCAACGATTGCGATGTCTGGAGCCTCTCCTGACGGCCTTGTTGAGGGCGGCATGGTCGAGATCAAGTGCCCAGAGTCTAAGACTGCTCTGGAGTGCTGGCTGTCCAAAAATCCTGTAGAGGGCAAGTACTTTGCCCAAATGCAGTGGCAGATGCGGTGCGCTGACAGGCAATGGTGCGACTATGTGGTCTATGACCCCAGGATGCCCACAAAAGCTCAACTGTTTATCCACAGGGTCAAGAGAGATGACGAGTGGATTGGAGTTGCAGAGCAGGAAGTGATCAAGTTCCTGGCTGAGTTAGATGAGAAAGTTCGATCCCTGAAACAAATCATTGGAGAGTAAGAATGTCGAAAGTCCTTAAAGAAATCAACACCATCGTCGGTGAGTACAAGAACGCCGCTGGAGAGGTCAAGAAACGCTATCTGCGGATCGGCTCGATCATCGAGACCCGAAACGGGGCAATGCTCAAGCTGGACACCATCCCTCTCAAAGAGGGCGGCTGGGACGGCTGGGCGTACATCAATGACCCCAAGAAGACTGACGAGGCTCCACGCGCTAAGAAGTCTGGGTTCGATGACATGGATTCAGAAATCCCCTTCTAGTCATGAACTACGCCAACATTGAAAAGTCAGACCGACTTGCCCGTGTTGCCGAACTGTTGTCACAGGGTGGTGAGTTCACCACTCTGGACATCATCAAGCAAGCCAATGTCTGCGCCGTCAACTCCATCATCTCGGAGTTGCGTCAAAACGGTTACGGCATTTCCTGCCAGCGCAGGGGTTCAAAATGGTACTACAAACTGGAGAAATCATGACCAATCAGATCAAAATTAAAGACGGAATATCAAACGTGTTCGTGTCATTGTTGCAAAATAAAATTTTGCTATCTATCTATGCTCACAATGGATCCATGAGCGTCCATGTTACGAAAGATGAGGCCAAACAGATCATTGATGCGCTTGAAATAACTCAAAATCAGATCCATGAACAACCCGTTTGACTTGGAAAACTACAAGCCACAGATTGATATGCGCGATCAGGAAAGGGCCAGACGCAGTGCGTATCAGGCCAGCCGCATCGTCAATGAGAAGCGCAAGGCTGGCATAGAACCAAGTGCATCTTACGGCGCAAGTTATGGTGGCGTACCGCAAGACTACGCCACAGAGATGCCTGTGATGCCGATGCACAAGAGGAGTGTGCAGAGGAAGGAGAAAAGGAAATGACTGACCGTGAGGCAATGCAGCAGGCGCTGGAGGCGCTAGAGGAAATCAACAAACTAAGCATTGGTGAAAACGCAATCTGCCTGCCTGCGGAGATTGATGAGGCGATGGACGCCTTGCGCGAGAGGCTGGCGCAGCCAGAGCAGGAGCCGGTGGCTTACACGCTGAATTGCGTATGTGGCGCTGTATGGGACATCAAAGCTGATGGGAGCGAGGAAATGGCACATACACCTGACACCACCCCACCACAGCGCCAGTGGCAGGGACTTGCTCGTTTGGAATTACAGAAAGCTGTTGAGGGGTTGGAAGACCTTGAAGATTGTTGGATTGCCATTGAGTCGGCACTGCGGGAGAAGAATACATGACCGATAAAGAACTGATGGAGCAGGCGCTGGAGGCGCTACAAGCCGTCAAAAGCACACCAGCAACCAAGGATGAGATTCAGCGAGCATGGATTGTTTCTAACCTACTGCAAAGATGGTTGGATCCAAAGGGGAGAGCATGAGCAAAGAAAAGATCATCGAAGCACTCCAACTAGCGCAAGACGCACTGCACATGGCAACACTGCCATTCCCCATTGACGAGATCAAGACGCAACGAGCGCTTGAGGCGGTGGATAAAGCGCTTAAACACATTGGGAACAGTGAAAATGACATTTGATCTATGGTGGGTTCGGCTGACCGACAAAGAGAGAAAATCAATCGGTTTAAATAATGCGCGATTTGTGTGGAAATCAGCATGTGAGTCTTGCTCTAACATCTGTAAGACAGAAGCTGATGCCATTGACAGACATCTAGATATGTGCATAGAAGCACTGTTAGATTGCGCTGAATTTATCAAGAAAAATGGTGACGTATGACAAACGATCAAATCATTGCTCTGTGGCGCAAACACCAAGAAGTGATTGGATTTTCCAGAGAGTTGCTCAACATCCAGCGCATGAGGTGTGCAAACATCGCAGACGACGAGGAGCGCAAGCACAAGTTAGTCAGGAAAGATGGCTCCTGGCAATGGATCAGTCCAGCAGCAGAGGCTATACGATCTATGCCAGATGAGATGCCTCTTTTTAACGACTGGGGGAGCATACCCTATGACCCATCAAAGTGCCCACCATGCAACCATAAATGTGAACAAGGAAGACTATGCCCAACATTGACCAAAGAATCTTGAAAGGCAAGTTACTGCTAATCGGCATGGCAGGAGTCTTGATAGCCATCATCCTCAAGGAGGTTTTATGAAGTCGCGTATCTTAGACCCAAATTTTAAATACACTAATGCTGCATCAACCAACATTCAAGACACATGGCGCAAATTCGGATGGAGGCCGCTAAATGAAGTGCCCAATTTGCGGAGTTTGGACGGTAGTAAAGTCCACCAGGAAGCGAAACACAACAGTCCTAAGATTCAGAGAGTGCGGTAATGAGCATCGTTTTACCACTGAAGAGAGACAAGTCCCAACCAAGTCTCACGGAGGGGCCAGATTTCGCAACCTGGACCCAGGAAAATCTAGTTAACTTTGCCAAAGACGCACACGAGAAGATGCGCTCTCAGGAAGAAGAGATACAGACACTCCGACTGGACATTAAAGCCGCTTTAGAGGGCTTTAGAGCGGTTTTAAGAGAGGAATAGCGCTCTCTCTGCCTTTCGTCGCCTGACGAGTCCAGGCAACTCCTTGCCGCCGCCCTTGGTCCACTGCATGAACGCCTCTGCGGCAGCCTCCCACTCGCCTCGATTGGCCTTCATACGGATGGTTGATCGCTGGAGGTTGCCTAGCCCGAAATTGTAGGAAATGCTGACCAGAGCATCAAAAGCGTTTTGACGGCCAACCACGCCGGGAATAAGTCGTAGAACACCACGTTCAAAAGATGCGACATCTTGCGCGAATAGTTCCTCGATCTCTTGCTTACTCCAGACACGATTGTCCTCCGGTTTGAGCGGCATCTCTTTGCGGATCATGGGTATGTCTTTATCCGGCACACGCGCCATTGGCAGCCTGATCTGGTCTTGGTACAGCACATGGCCATAGCCAATCGTCCAGATGTGCGCGGGGCATAGATAGGGGCGCGTTCTGTACCCCTCAAACTGGTGCATCAGGTCAGCGCCAGCTTTGCTCAGTTTCACTTCTTACCCCATTGACGCGATCCGAACCAGAACCCGATGATGCCGCCAAGCATCGCCATCTCGTCGCTGGAGAAGATCAGGTCGGAGTACTTGATGATGTCGTCTACGCTCTTAATCAACTCAGGGTGATGCCAGACATACAGCGCCATGAAAAAGTTGATTATGACCAACTCCAGCACGAAGATGTACGTCACGGTCGGGCGCACAGTGCCGACGTAACTGGCAACCCACTGAGACGCTTTTTCCAGCACCTTCTCGTCGTGCTTGAGCGCCGCTTCGGTCATCTGCGCCTCGGTCTGCATCATCACCTGATCGGTGCGGATTTCCTCAATCTTTTGCTGTGCAGCAAAGCCCTGTGCGGCCAGTTGCAGTTCTTTCTCTGTCTGTATCTTGGCCAGAGCAAGTTCGTGCTTCTGATCGGCTTTGTTCTGGAAGTACTCCAGCAGCTTGGGCAAGCCGCTGATCAGCAGCCCGCCGAGAGTAGAAATTAGAGATAGCATGGGTTACTCCTCGTAAATGTAGACCGGCTCTGCGTTTGTTTCAATGATTTGACTGGGACTCTGTGCAACCGTGCCGCCAATGTACCCAGTACGCAGAACATTCAAACCAATCATCTTTGATGCGTTGAGAAGATCTCGGCCTTGGATCTCTTTCTTCCAATCAATCTCTTTACCATCTTTGGTAACCAGTTTCATGGAAGCATTCCTAATGGCATCGACTCCACTAGGGTCCATGAAAAGCCTCTTTTGAGCTTCTTTGGTTGCCTCATCAATGTTTGCTTGACCAATCAGACCCAAAATGCGATAGCCTTTTTGCAAGACACTGTAGATGCCATTAACAAGCACATTGCTTACTTCTTGCGGTTTTGCGCCACCAAAGAAACGCTGTAATGTAGTCTGCTCTGCCATCGCAGCCTTGTTCACAGGCAACTTGTCTACATTGATCTTACGAGACAGCTTCGCAACATCTGCCATAGCAGTAATAGACTCGATCTCTTGTGGCGTATAAATGCTGTTGAAGGCAGATCGGTTTTTCCGTAGATAAGCAAACGGATCCCCAGAGTCAAGCATCTGCGAGACTAACTGGCTACGTAACGCCATCTTGACATTTGTTTGCTCTTGAGCAGGCAATCTATTGATGTCTGACATCAGTTTGTTTGTATAGCCTCTGCCCTCAGCTCCAGTCATTCTGGCTGCTATGCGATCAACTCCTCCAGAATCATAGTCTCTAAGAAAGCTGGTTCCAATACGGATGCGTTCGTTTGATACGGCATCATCAAGTGCAATTTTTTCAGCAGCAAGGGTCTGAGCGCGAATAGAGCTATCTTGCAGTCGATCCCTAAGACCTGGAGTCATAGACAATATGTCGCTATAACCGCCGTTGTTGCTGTCACGCGTTAGCAGTTTTTCTAGCTTGTTGTGGTCAATTAGTCCATTGGTCAACGACTGATGATACAGCCTAGACATAATTGATTTTTCAGCCAACGGCATACCTTCATCTCCCGCAACACGCAAGAATTGGGACAGGGCCGTTGGAGATGATGCGATCTGAGGCGCAATTTTTTCAGCGTACTCTTGAGAATTGATGCGCTGAATGGCATCTGCGTCTTTGAATGGGATACCGACTTTGGTGTAGTACTCAGTGTCAAGCTGTTTAATGGCATCACCAAAGGTTATGTTTTCACCTCTTAGATTGACATTAACGCCACCACTTGCAGTCTCAACCTTGTTTAAAGCCTCATCGACACGTTGCTGAAGCAAATACAACTTTTCTTTGATGGCTGGATCACGAACATTACGAATGTCTGCTGCAACGCGGCGTTTCAAAGAATCAAGGCTAGTGATGTCAAGGCCAATAGTCAGATCAGGTGCTGTTGTAGCTGGGAGCGTCTCACCAGTAGGAGCAGGAGAGCGTGATGTCCTAAGCTCTTTAAACTTCTGCGATTGCTGATTAACAAGTTTGAGAAGATCAGACTGACGGCCCCACGGATCTCGTTTAAACAGGTCAAAAGCCGTGTTCAACAGATCTTGGGTATCCTGAGCAGGCAAGATCGCTCCTTGATCTGATGCCTGTTGCTTAACAGAGTTGTAATCAGGAGACAGCGCCTCTCTAGCAGCTTTTTCTCGTGCAACAACTAGGTTTTGAATTGATCCACCAAGTTGAGCAGGAGCCGTAGTCCCCATCAGGTTCAAGTTGGCAGTCATGTTGCTCAACTGATTGTTGATAGCATTGACCCTCTTATTAAAGTCAACCTGCACTTCTTCAAGAGCCTTTATCTGCGATGGGAATTGCATAGGCCCACTTGGAAACATAGACTGCGCCTTGGAAGTAACAGCCTTCTGTAGATCGGCGTAAAGAGCAGTTAGATCTCCCCTGAACTTCAAATCTTTACTTGCTAGATCAGTCAATGTGGTACGAATTGCGGTGTTATCCAATCCTGTTACGCCAGCACCAACATCTTTCCCTGTAATAAACTTAACTCTTTCTTGGATCTCATTGACCCGTCTAAGCAAATCAGGATCTGATTGGATTGCCATTGACACAAGATTTTGCGCTTTAGATAAACCTTCCATTTTTGCAAGATCAGCAACATCTACTTTGCCAACCCCGCGAATCTTATCGACTAAAGCCTCAGCACCTTTAAGCGTTCCTGCCCCACTGAGCAAAGAAAAAGTAATACCACCAAGCACTGACCCAACATCACCACCAAGCTGGCCTCCAACTTCTCCCCCAAATTCACCGCCAACACCAGCCATGCCGCCTGCTAAGGATTGAACGCCTTTTTTAAACAATCCAACGCCGCCTAACAAGTTCAGGGGATCTGCGGCGCCTTCTACAAAGCTCATAAAATACTTTTGACCTTCAGTGGCTGGTCGAATATTGCCGCCGCCCAAAAGACCAGTTATTGCTTTTTGTGTCCCTCGTTGAGACTGTATAAACGCTTCTCCAGGAGTCGGTCGAGACTCCATTGGTAGAAACCCTGGTGATAGCAGGCCGCCTTCTGGGGTGGGCCTTCCTACCATAAGATCCATTAATCCTGGTTGCCCAAGCGGGCCTTGACCCACAATACCCCCAAGACCTGCTACAAGACTCGGGGTGGCAGCAACAACTCGACGCAATCCTTCAAGACCAACCTCTCCATAGGAGGTAGCAGGACGAACATCAGCAAGATCTCTAGGGCGCATCTGAATAGCCAGGGCGGCCAGTTTTTTTGCGTCCTCAGTATTTCCTGCCGCATCAGCAAGACGCAATGCTTCTAGAACTTGCTCATAGGTAGCCATTGGATACTCCAGTTATCGCGTGTTTTGGCCTGGATTTTGGCCATACCTACGCAAAAGCGCCTCTTCTTCTTGCCTTGACATAGTCCTGCCACCCGCTCCAGAAGCCGTTCCTGCCCCAGTAGCTGGCGCCGGTTGCACTTCACGGAATTTTGCCAACTCTTTATCAAGCTGTTGGATGGTTATCAAATAATTTGGAGAGTCTGCATATCCAAGTCTTCGTGCTCGATCAATGTATATGTCCTTTTGATCCAAAAGCGCTCCACGATAAATAGCAGTCATGAATTGCTCTGCCTGTTGTTTTGTTACAGACGTAACTGTCCCGGTAAAGAAATTACTCGCAAGAGAAGCAAGCCGATCACCAAGACCACCAGTGATCGCGTAATTTTTTACATCCTGATTTGACAAAGTTCCCTCATCAAATAGTCTGGCAATGCTTGCTGGCAATGCTCGTGCAGCAAAATCATTTGATGTTGCTTGTTTAATTGTTCTTAAAACACTGGGGGCGGCAGAAATAATGCTTGCAGTCCGTTTAAAAGTTGGTTGTTTTTCAATATATTCTTCAAACTTCAACCAGTCTTTTGCTTCAACTGGCTGCCCGGGCAATAGAATCTTAGGCGCTCCTTTTTCGGCTTTTCTCCCTTGTCTTTCTTCAAATTCTGCGTTAACAACGGCCACCTGTGCTTGCGTAAGTTCTGCGAACGGCTTAAAGAACTTTTCCTTCGAAATAGCTTCTCGGTCGGTGCCAAAACGCTCCGAAGTTGGGGTAGAGAGTTTAGCAATCTTGTCCAGACGAGTCTTGATGCGAGGATCTGTATCAGGAACGCCCTCAGCGCGGAATTGGTCAATCTCGCGATCAAGTTTAGCAATCTCAGTTGGTTTAAGTTGCTCGCGCAAGTCTTTGATTTGATCACCGAGTATTTCAGCTTCAGCTTTGGCGTCGGGAATTTCCGTAAGCGCCAAAAACTGTTTGCGCCTGTTTTCTAGCGCGGCGATCTGTTGGCTGATCGAAGCCCGCGTTGAAGCAGCAGCGGCAGGCGCAGCGGCAGCAGCGGGGATAACAGCAGCGGGAGCGGGGGCGGTGGCAGCAGCGGTAGGGGCAAATTGAAAGCCCAAACTTTGCTTGGCTTGTGCAAGCTGTGCTTTTTCACTCGCAGCGTCAAATTCTTTATCAACTGCCGCCCTCTGACTATCCGAAAGAGTGTAATAAATCGGGTTATTAAATTTTCGTTGCGAGATAGCATCTTTGCTTTCTTCACTAGTAAGTCTTCGTAGGTCGGGTCTATTTGCAAGAAACGTCCTCGCGGCCTGCTCCTCAAGCATTTCCGCTTGTCTAAGACGGAGAGCTGCTCTTGCGCTTTGTGGGTCCGTTGTGTCAGCACGCAAACGCGCCGCGTCCTCAAGTTTTATTTGAATTAAGTTTTGAACATCGCCGGGCAAATTAGCCAAACTTTGCTCATTGATTGAATATAAAGGCTGTGCTTCTGGCGCAGCAGCAGCAGCCGGTACAGCAGCCGGCGCAGCAGCCTCCGCCGGCTTTGCGCCCGTCAATTGAGCAAAAGCCCTTTGTTGACGATCGATCTTATCGATTTCCGCTTGACTTTTTGCAGCTTGCGCCCGAGACGCGCCTGCCGCCGCCAGACTTTGAGTCGTCTGCGCCTGCTTGTACTCCAGATCGCGGGCGACGTTAGCCAACTGTAGCGCGCCGACCGTGTCCCCCACACGCGCTAACAGGCGTTGGCCTTCCATGATCGACGCGGGGTTGTTGTAATCAATCTGCCGTGCGATAGCGTTCCTCTGGCTGATCAACTGCAACTGCGGGTCTTGAGCACCCAAGGCACCGCCCAGAGCGCCAGCAAGGCCATAAGCACCACGACTGATGGCGTAGTTGGCTTGTTGAAAAGGCGTCAACTGCGCGTATTGCAGCGCCCGCTCATCAGCCTGCGCCATTTGACGCTGCTGGTACATTTCCGGCGTGACGCCGAATAGAGATGCAACGATGTCTGTAGCCATGATTAGCCCTCAATACTATTTTTCACAATATCAAAGCTCAAAGATGCGGTTACTTATTGTTGGCACGCGCCCACCACCGCCATATCCGTACACATTTTCAGAGCCGTATTGACGGATGGCTTCTGTTGCATTTATATAAGGCTGTCGGTACGCCTCAATTCCTCTACGCACGTCGGGGTTCTGCGATGCGCCCACTAGAAAAGAGGCAAAGGGGTTGTACGCATTGGCCGCAGCCATAGCACGCGCCGACTCAAGTCCACCAGTAAGTAGCGCCTGTGCAGATCCGCGGTTTCTGCCTTGAGCACCAATCTCCTGGCCAAGAGCCAACGGCTGCTGTCCAAGAGACTCAAGCCCCTTCGCGCCGCCAAGATAAGCCTCGTAAGGCGCCAAAGCGCCTACCTGGCCTGAATAGCCACGGCCAATTAGACCCGCCCCAACGTCAAACAGACCAGCGCCAAATTTAGTCTGCTCCATGCCCGCTTGTTGAGCACGGGCAGCCAACTCAGCGTCTTGTTGAGCAATAGCGTTGTAGTACGCCTCCATCTCAGGCGACGCCGCCCCAAGGCCCGCCGCGCCACTAGGACGCTCACCAGTGGCACCAACAGCAAGACCACCACGACCTGTTTGAAAAAGACGATTTTGCAGTCCGGCAAACTGGCGCTCACGGCTGGGGGCCAGCAAGTCCTGCTGCCGAGCCATGTACTGCTGCGCGGCCTGCTCGGGCGATTGAGCAAGATACTGCTGGCCCAAGCCAAACAAATTTTGCCCCGCGCCGAACAAGGGCTGGAACATCTCTTGACCAGCTTCGGCTTGCGTCAGCCCCATGCCTGTTAAGGCCATCAGACGATCCTGATAAGCCTTTAACTCCGGGGACAATTCATATCCTGCGCCTGTAACGCGGCCTTCAGGACTGGTAGTGAACTGCGACGACCCAAAGCGCGTTGTAACGCCTACTGGCCGAAACCGCTCCTCTTCAGCAGCAATACGCGCCGCCTCAATCGTAGCGCGGGATTGTGCTTCAGCAGCGCGGCGAGCAGAACTGCCACCCATCAGGCCACCAAGCAACGACGCGCCGCCCCCAATAAGTGCTGCGGTTATAGGCATATCAAACCCCCATCAAAACATTATCCACTTTCGACGGGTCTTTCTCGTCGGTAGCGTGGATACAAAACCAAACACAATCGTCTATGGCCTTGACGCCGTGCGTCAGGCCAGCCTTAATCTCTATGCACGCCGGGGCGCTGATGATCTCGATCTCTTCGCCCATCAGCACCGCCACCTTGCCTTTGGCCAAAATCGACAGGTGGCTAAAGTCGTGCGTGTGCTTCAGGATGGCTACGCCAGCAGGGACTTTCATCTCCTTGGCGTATAGGCCGTCGCTGAAGTGGTGGGTGATCATCACTCGTATAGGATGTTGACGGAACCTGCGTCAAAGGTGTCAGTGCCATTGACTGTAGTAATACGCACGCGATCTAGGGCGCTGGATAGCGTTACGTTTCCTGAATGAATAGCGCCATACGGGCCTCCAGAAGAATAGGCGTTGCCACTAAACACCCAAGTGTTTCCCGTCAATAGCAAAAGTGTAATCGCACCATTTGTAATTGATGCAGAACTATTAGAGATAATACGCAAACCGCTTGAACTAGTGACTACGTCAGTATTATTGGCGTTGCCCATAAAAAAGGTCTGTGTTGAGTACCCTGTAGTTGTTACAGAACCAGACCCCATCTGAATCAATAGATTGGAAGAGCCATTTGTGCTTACGCCGTTGAACATTACTGTAATTCGTTTAACCCAAGATGGGACGCCGGTGAAATCTACGCTAGTGCCTGAAGTTGTCGCTTGTGCGGTGCCAGACGTAATGACGCTGACGCCCATCACCAAACCAGACCCCAGCGTCTTGTTGGTCAAGGACTGAGTGTCCGTTGTTCCTACAACGTCGCCAGTGGGCGCGGTCTTGGCAGCAAATCCGGTTAAATTGGAACTATAAGCCTGCACATCCGTGCCGATAGCCAACCCCAGACTGGTACGCGCATTGGCCGCCGAAGAAGCGTTCGTGCCGCCGTTTGCAATCGGCAAAACCCCAGTAACGCCAGTCGTCATCGGCAGACCAGTGCAATTGGTCAGCACACCAGATGTAGGTGTCCCAAGCGCTGGTGTGACCAATGTGGGCGAAGTGATCGTGGGAGACGTGGTGTCGGCCTTGGTTGCCACCGCAATTGCGATGTTGGCGAACTCGGTGTTGATCTCCGTGCCCTTGACGATCTTAAGCGGATCGCCAGATGGCAGCGCGTCTTTGGTGGCGAAATTAGTGCTCTGAACGTAGTTGCTCATGTCATCTTCCCATCTTTCGATTGGATTTCAATACGCTGGATCGACAGCGCCGCGCCGTTGATGTTGGACTCATAGCCAGTCTGGACGATTTTACCGCTGCCGCTGGCCGAAACAGAAAGCGTTTGCAATGCAACGCCGTCAGAATATTCGGCAATGTTGTACTCAGCTATGCCATACTCATATACGCCCTGAGAAGGTATCAGCGCATTGTCCGACTGATAGTTGGTACTGAAGTCAAAGCCCCACTTCATCGTGACGTACTGGTTCGTGCCGCCAATGACGACCACCTTCAAGCGCTTGAGGATGGACGTGACGTTGGCGTTGCCCAGATCGGCATGGTTCGTGTAGTACATGAACCGATACGCCGTCGTGTGGTCTTGATAGGTGCCGTACTTGCCGATGTAGCCATTCTTGCCAATGAGTACGTCGCCGTTACGCCGGGACAACAACGCTGTCGGTTCGATGGAGTCCCACTTGGTGACGCGAAACGCGCCGTCTTGCAACTGGCCGCGTGTGTCAAAACAGTAGACTTCTTTGGTGGTTGGAAGCGTCAGAAGGTAAAAGGCTTCCTTCTCGGAATAGACCGACTTAATGTTGGCCAGCGTTTCGCTGCCCACGATGTCCATCAGATCGTTCCGCACGTTTTTAGACAAGTCACCAAGCGGTGCTGACTTTTCAACAATCGTCCGAGCAAACGACCTGACGCCAGAGTTCGACAGGAACAGCACATCCTTGCCCGTGGTCTGAATTGAATCACGCGCCAGACAGCCAATGCCACCCACCGTGTCACTCAACTGCATTGTCGATGGCGTAGTGGCGTCCTGATAAACAAGAATCTGGCGTTTGCCAAAGATGATCAAGAAACCATTGTGAGCTGCCAGACCTTGAATTTCGTCTGGGCCGTTGGGCCAAACGCGGTCTACATTGAGCGATCCGGCAGTGCCTGTAGACCAGACATGACCGGCCAGTAGATCAGAGAAGTAAACCGTATTCTTGACTGTTGAAGTGCTGGCCGTCCATAGCCGACCAAAGGCCGACAGCGCAATGTTGGCGCTTGGCACCGTAGCTACATAGCCGGTCTTCTCACTGACGCGGCGGTAGGTCGTGGTGCTGACAGCCGGGTCATAAATCAGTGGGTCATGACTGGTTTGAAAAAAGTAGGTAATGCCGTTGAGCGAGGCGCACGACCAGTTGTTGGCCGAGATTGTCGGGGCGCTACCCCCTCCCCCGTAGGTCAACTCCACTACGGCATTCGAGCCGTCCAGCTTGAACAGCTTGTTGTTGCCTGCAAACAGAATTGTCAGCGTGCCGTCAGACTGCACCAACTCATGGATGACGCCGACATCGTTGCTGCCGAGGTTGCCAGATGAGGTGTTGACACGCGACCAGCCCTTACGCGCCCCGATGCGGCCATATTGATCAATTACGCTGTTCGTCGCCACCAGAGCAAAGCCAGCCGCTAGATCAAGCGGCGAGTCTTGCGTATTCAACCCAGTAAAGCCAGGAGCTGATATTGCGTAAGTTTGTAGTATTTGGCTCATTGCGATTCCAAGTACTTTATAGCCTTAGATAAAATTTCAGAAGAATCTTTGAATTTCCCTAAAGCTGTATTGCAATGATGACACAGTAAACCGCGAACTTTTTTTGTTGAATGACAATGATCTACAAAAAGTAATCCCTTAAATGCAGCCGCCTCGTCACAGGAGCAAATGGCGCACTTATGATTTTGATTTATCAGTAGGGCGTTGTATGCATCTAATGATAAATTATATTGTGATTTAAGCCAGTATTTCCTGTTTTGAAGCAGCCAGTCAGCATTGGACATACTGGTTTTTTTTGCCAAAAGTTTTTGTTTTTTGCACTTCTTGCAGATCCATGCATATCCGCGAAATTTGCCAGTTGCCTTTGGAAAATCTGTGCATGGCTTAGACAACTTGCATTGCGAACAAGACAGCAAAGCCGTATGCAATAGCTTGACCGCTCCTTCATCTGGCGCTGAAATGCTGGCAGTCTGAAGAACTTGGCTCATATCGCAACGAATTCCTGGTTCTCTGGATACCGAGTGCCTTCAAGCGCAATATAGTCGGACAGCATCGACCGATACAACTGATATGCCTCAGATGAGGCCAACCCGCCGTCCTCGCCGCGCTCAACCAACGCCCGCGCATAGGCATTTTGCGCCACCAACACATCAGGCACAAGCACCGACGTGCTATCAGAAGTTAGCGTGGCTTGGGGCACGGTCAGAGAAAAAGCGAGCGAGTACACGTTATCGGGCCGTGCGTAGAGCACGACTTTGGTATCGCCGTTGCCGTCCACACCATCAAAGCTGTAATACTCGGGGATACCGCTAATGGCGGGTACAAAATTCTGAAAGCGGTTCATCTCCACAAAACTGATGTTCCGCAGACCGACATTAGAGGTGATGTTGATCGCGTCCATGACCTGGAACTTTTGTCCGGCGCCCGTCATAGAGTAGACGTAGGTGCCTGCCACCGTAGGGATTGTCACAGTCTGGCCCAGCACGTTCCAGCCATAGGCGTCCTCAACCTGCCGTTTGGCGTCGTTAACGAACTTGCCGATTAGCGTCGAGTAGGTTGTCTGGTTGCTGGTCGCTACGGTCGTTTCTCGCAGTCGGATCAGCACGTCATTGATGAGTTCTAGGTAGGTCATTGCCGTGTCAATCCTATCTCTTCAAAGGTTGCAATGAAACTAAACGTACTGCCAGACTCGGTGGTTATCTTGATCGCGTCGCCTTCTTCCAGCACAATGTACGCATTACCATCGAACTGCAAATACGTTTTAGCAGTCAAGTTGTACTGCGTCAGAATGTCGTAGGTAGCGCTCGCGCTAGCGTCTGTCCACTGCACTGTGATGTGTTTGGTTGAGCCGCCCGTGTTATGGATGTACATCACGGTGAACTTCGCGTAGTACCCGGTCGGCACCGTATAGACCGTGGTAAGCACCGCAGCCGTTGGATTTACGCCGACCGAAAGAGGTCTCATTTCTTGTTCCTTGCCGAGATCGCTTTGGCTTTCGCTTTTGCATCCGATTTGGACGATGCGCCCCAGGCTCGGAGGGATAACAGAAGGCGAGTCGGTTCGCCATTCTTGTACTCAGGCCCAGGCATATTGCCCATACGCGCTAGGAAGGAGGCCCTTCGAGGGTTGTCGCCTGATTTGACGGGAGGTTTTAGGTTCCCGCCAGTTGACTCATTATAGGACTTTCGCCCCTTTGCGTTAAGCCCACCAGCAGGATTTTTGCCCTCTTTACGAGTCCAAGCGGGGCTTTTCATTTCTTCCTCGCTGCTCTCATGTTGTCTATGAGATTTGGATAAGGCCGACCAGCAGCCTTAGCCATCTTCTTGGCAGCAGCCTTCTTAGCTGGCGTCAAAGGCTTAGAAGCTCCCAGCGACTTAGGACGCTTCTTTTCCCAAACCTCTTTCACTTCTTTTTCCGGGCTTTGCCGGCCTCAGATAGTGCAATCGCAACTGCCTGTTTAGGACTCTTTACGACAGGGCCACCTTTACCGGAGTGCAAAGTACCAGACTTGTATTCACGCATGACCTTGCTGATCTTCTTTTCGGCTTTAGTCTTTTTCATTTGCCTCTCCCCATCTTCTTCATCATCTTAGGAGCTTTGGGCATAGGCTTAGGCTTACCAACGGCAACCATGATTGCCACAGGCACACCCATCTTCTTGGAAGGCTTTTTAGCACTAGCCATCTTTGGCGCTTTTCCGTACATGATCAATCCTTAGTGATGGGCCCACCAGATTTCCAAGCATCACAAGTACGGGCCGCTGCACAAGTGAATTGGAACAAGTCACAGTATCCAAGGTTTGCTGCCGCTACGAATTCCTCGTCGTATGACAGTTCACCTTTATTCTCATCTTTCTCAAGGCCGCCTATGATGCACTGCATCATTTTCGGTGTTTGAATGAACGCGGCGCAGTTGCCACATCGCATCCCCTTGATCGCCTCAGTGGGGGCGTTGTACATCTTGGCCTTCTTGAGCCAAAAGACGTCGTTTGGCTCGTCAGGATTTGGAGGGCCGTAACCGTACTCCTTGAAGGCGTGGTTACGGTTCTTCAAGTTGATACGCACATCCTGCGTGGCAATCGGGCAGACGTTGAACAGTTTCATGCCAAAGCCGTTCTACGCGGGCGCCCAACGCGCTTGACTGGCGCGGTCATGGGCAAAGCGCGTTGTTCTTCTTCAGTCGGCACCTTCTCGCCTGATTCATCGACCAGAACGTAGCCAGTGTGGCCCTTCATGGACTCAATGTCATGAGGCTGAGTGAACGTCACCGTATTACCACTTGCCAAACAACGATAGGTAGCCATTTGAAATCTCCAAAGAAAACAGGGGGGCTTGTGGCCCCCCGTTTTTACACCATGCGAGCGACAACCAATTTAACCGTGGTAGACGCCAAGTTGACCGCGCCCCCAGTAGTGTTGGTCGTAGCAATGGTCACCGTGTTGGCCGCCGAGACATAGGCCCGACGAACCAAACCAGCCTCATCGACGCCAGCAGACATGCCGATTACCATGTCACCCAAGGCAACGCCAGGGACAGTCACAGTATCAGTAGCAGCGGCCTGGTCAGCCACCGACGCTGAGTCCAGCGTACAAGTGACAGCCCAAGTGTCAGAGTAAATACCCCGAAATTGATCGTTACCCCGACGGGAAACGACAGCGGATGCAGCAGCCATTTTGATCTCCTATAAAAAAGACCCTCCCCCCGGAGGGGGAGGGGCAACTGCAATTAGGCCGGAACAGCCAGGGCGAAAGCAGCGGAGGCGTCAGCAGCAGTACCAGTAGCATTGGTACGCAGAGCCTTCACACCGTAGATCGTGTCTGCGGTGAACAAGGTGCCCAGGTACTCTTGCTTGTACTGAGTCTGCGAGCGAATGCCAAGCTGCTCAACCAGGACCATCGAGTCACGATGACCCATCAGGCAGATACGGTCTGCGCCGCTGTTACCAGCGCCGGTGTCGGCATTGGACGAAGCGAACACAGCGATACCGTACAACTGACCGATTTCACCGTTGCGGATAGCATCGCCGTTGCCAACGAATGCTTGCTCGGTATAGCGGGCCAGACCCATCAGGGTGTTGCGGCTCGAAGGCGGGATCAGGAAGAAACGGCCATCCATAGGGATGTCGTTGTCATCCAGACGCTGGATGGTGCGACGGATAGCCGCATCAGTCAGTGCCGCAGCGTTCGAGGTGCTGCTGTTGTAGGCGGTGGTGCCATCAGAGCCAATATATGCCTTAGTGCTTGCAGCACTGGTGGCATAGTCGTTGGTACCAATGGTGGCGCCGTTGAAAGCGCGTCCAAGCTGAACCAGGTCAGTATCGATGCGCTTTGCCAAAGCGTAGCCAGCATCTTCCGTGTAGAAAGAACGCAGGCTCGTCAGGGCTTGCACCTCAACAATGTCCTCGATCAAACGGCTGTACTCATAGTGCTTGTTGATCAGCACCTGAATATTGGTGTCGCTTTCTGCAATCAGAGTAACGGCATCAGTAGCAGCTTTAGCCGAAGCATTGCCACGGGCAGGCGACGGGATGTTAACGGTATCACCCTTTTTGCCACGGAAGGACATCTTCTTAACCACATTGGCCAAGACGAGGTTCTTTTTGTAGGCAGCGACAATCTCATCACTCCAGATTTCTGGAATGAAATTGGCCGCAGAGGTGGTGGTTACCGAATTGGTAGGGGAAAAGGCGGTGTTTGCCATGTTAAATCTCCAGAAAAAAGTTATTACCGGACTCGTCCTTCAGAGTACGCTTGCATAATCTCATCACTGAGACTCTCGTACCTTGCGGGATCTGTCATTTTCAGCCGAATGAGGTCTGCCCGCCGGTAGACTCTTTTGGAACTCTCGCCAGAGCCACCTACATCAACTTGCGCCGCTTTCATGTTCTTGACCCGTGTGGCGTCGCTTGTTCGCTCTGCCTGCTGGGCTTTAACACCGCGCAATTGCTTAAAAGTGGACAACAGTTCATTGGCCGAGTCATAGTCAAATTCAGCATCTGCTTTCGCGTAAAGCGCCAGACGCACGGATGAAGATTTCACCCAGTTCTGGAACTCTGAATCGCCCACGACTTGTGTGAAGTCGGGGTGCTCCTGCGACAGCTTTTGCTGAACCTGCATCCGCTTGAAGTCCATGCTGGCCTGTCGGGCCGCAAGAACGTCTGGATGCTTTTCAATGGTCGCCTGAACTGCTTTTTGAGGGTCTTGGAAAAAGTCAACCTCCGGTTCATCCTCGTGAACACGCTGTTGCTTAGAGCCGAGGTTTTGCTTGATTAACTCGTCACTTAGCTTGCGGATTTCGCCCACTTCTTGAGCTTGCTTGCCAATCAACTTTTCAGCTTCTTGGTGCATCCGCACGACTTCTTCCAAACTTTTGCCCCTGTATTTTTCAGGGAGTTCAGATTTCGCCTCTTCTGTTTCGAGTTCGCCTAGCGGCTCGGGTTCTTGGTCAATCAGCATAATTGGTTTCCTGCCAAAACGGTTGTAGGAGATTCAACTCGGCCCTGTGGCTTATGAGTTGGCTTTGCGTTCCGCATTCAACTTCTCAACGTGTCTGTGCTCAAACCGCCCGTGGGCAGATGGAAAAGAGCCAGACCAGCCTTCCAAGTTAAAATTGGGTGCGCTTATGACGCGGCTGGCTGTACCGCCGCATCCACACTGCACCTCAGTCGTCTCATAACCGACTAAAGCCTCAGTGCGATGCCCGCATACGCAGGCAAATTCATAAATTCTTTTCACTTGTTAGATCCTCATACGCATCTTCGCTGACCTTTTTCAAGGTTTTTAGCCAGATCAGGATGGAAATCTCGCCTTTACGAAATTGTAGACTTTTTTCGTCCGCAATGGTAGAGACATTGTTCATTGCGGCGAGCATGTTGTCAACATCCTCCATCATGGCAATCCAGCCAGGATGAATGAAGAGATCAAAACGGTCTTCGTAGTATTTTTGCAGTTCTGGGGTCATCAGTTCCCTCTTTTTGTCAGCATGGCGCTGGCGATCTCCAGCATGAACTTGGTCTGCTCAAGGTTTTTGGGCTGTTCCATCCAACCCGCCGTAACTTGCCCAACAAATCGATGCGAATCGGGCGGCACACTGACGCGGCAAGTGTAAGTCACGCCTTTTTCCAGATACCAAAGCCCAACTTCAGACTGCGCGTAACGGTATTCACCGCACGGGATTTCGTTGGTCATCAGCTTGACCACATCGGCATTGTTCGAAGCGTTGTGGGTAAATAGACCGACGTCTATGTTCTCAATGGTCTTGTCACGCCCGTCTTTGGTATAGGCTTTGTACAGCGTGCGAGAGTTAAACAGCGGGTTGACCTTAAAGATCGCCACCACCGTGGCGCCGGTCTGTTTAAAAAGCATCGTCGCAGCATCGTCGGCTCTGTCTGTTCGTATCTCTGGCAGCTTTTGTGATTCTTTGTAGGCGTCACGAATGAAGTCCTGGCTTTCATACAGAGCAAAACCAGCAAAAGCAAAGACTGCCATCAGGATCACAGCAAACAGCTTGAACGGCGAGTCAACGTACCCGAGAACTTTGTCAACGATTGTCTCGGGCTTTTCACTCATTTCATCTGCCCCGAGATCAATTGCATGACCACCCACACAATCACGCCAATTGAGACAAGCGCAACAGCGCCGCCGCCAACCAGTATCATCAACTCTTCAATTTCGGCTTGCCGCCTCTTGGCCGCTTCCTTTTTGCGCCTTGCGTCATGCGCGGCGTCAATTTCCATTTGTTTGGCACGGGCTGTAATCCGCGCCCAGACGTCCATCTTGTTGCTCTGGAAGAAAAGCATCTTGATCTGCTCTTCAAACTCCCTTGCCGAATCCAGCGCCATCTCTAGCTCAAGCGCTTTGCCCAGTGATGATCCCTTGAAGCCGCCAGCCTTGGCCTGCTTGACCACCTCAATGGCCTGCTCCTTAGCGTCAAAGTACTTGCCCAGCACCGGCCCAAGGGACGCAACATCGTCCACTGTCTTCGACACCTTTTTTACAAGGGCAACAGCAGACGATATGGCAGATAGGGCGGTGATGGGATCTATCACGTCAGCCTCCCCTGAAATGATTTCCAATCCATGCTACAGCAGCGCCAACAGAGGAAGCAATAGTCATCCCCATCCAGAAGCCACCTTTGCCTTTATTAGCCAAAGCTAAAAGCTCCTCAATCTGGCGCTCCATCTTATCTACTTTTTTATCCATAGCTTGTACGCGCTCCCATAGAACGCCATATCTAACTGGATCAATTTCACCGGGTTCCATGTCAACAATCCTCTGCGTTTTCAAAACCAACCTGTTGCTTGAGGTCGGCATACAGGCCATCTATTAAATTGCCCTGTGGCAAAGCACAATAAAACGCATGGCTTGCAACCTCTTGTGCATTGGCATGACGAGCATCAGCATTGGCAGACACGGACACTTGGTATTGCACTTGGTCTTTGTTACCAAAGATGTTGGTAATACGGGCGTAGGCTTCCGTGAAGGGAACACCAACGCTGCTGGTGGGGATAGAGATTTTTAGAGCCATCAGAAAGTTACCTCAGTTGTTTCAATTTTTACCACCCATCGGATTGTTGTAGCTGCCTGTCCAGTTACTGTAACAGCAAGGCCGCCGTTTGTTGTGTCTGCTGTGATTGCTACAACCCATGTAGCCGCCCCTGCGTCAGCCGCTTGCACGTTCAGAGTCACCGCGCCAACAATCGCTGTTGAAGCTGCTGTAGCGCCTCGTTTGATGGTAGCAATGAAATCCCAAGACTTTGTGTTGCCGCCGCCAGTTACGGTAGCAATGATGCTTCCTCTGACGTAGTACGCGCTGTTGTTTGGCAGGATAACTTGGTTTGTGGTGCCTGCTGCTGAATTATTAGAACACAACGTAGTTACAGTTGCATCTGTTGTTTGTCTAGCTAAAATTAAAGTTTCGGTCTGTGAAACTCCTAATGCACTTGTTATTGGATTTAAACTTGCAGCAAAAGTTACACTTCCAGTAATTGATCGCGCTGTTCCAAATGACCCAGATGCGACAAATGAACTATTGCCATTTGCGGTATTATTTGAGCCACCAAAAACACCTGATTCTGAGCCGCTTGCTGTGTTATTTGAGCCACCAATTACAGCAGACCGTGTTGCACTTGCAGTATTGCTACTGCCACTGACACAGGCTGACCATAAACCTGAAGCTGTAATACCAAATCCACCAATAACAACAGAGCTTTGACCAGAGGCAGCGCCAAGATAAGAATTGTTGACTGAATAAGCGTTAATGGCGCTATATGGCGCTCTATTTAATGGAAACCATCCAGTCGCCAATGCTCCTTGACTTGGGCCGTAACTAATAATGTTTTTTGAATAGCACAGTTGAAGAACACCACCAACACCTATCGCATCAATCTGGCTTGTGGTTCCCGCCCCAGAAACATCTGAACAAAAAATATATACTGTAGTTGCTGAAGTGCTATTAAAAGAGGCGTTATAAATAGTAATTATTTTGCCCTCTATTGGACAAGAAGGTAGATACAAATAAATTTGACTATTGCCTCCTGTTTTAAAAAACTGAATCGGAGCACAGTCATCGGTTAATCCAATTCTAGGGGTATTGACAAATGATCTTGAAAAATCCCACACCTGAATTGCAGGTGTGTTTTCGGATGCAAAACCCGTAAACATCAGTAGTCCCCGCCAACAGCAGTCAAGTGAAAGCCAGCCGCCACAGCAGTACCAAATGTTGCATAGATGCGATATCCAGCAGGTATACTAATGTTCAACGGCAAGATGATGTCGGGCTGTTCTGTTGTTTGAGAGACAGTGGTTGAAGACAATGTTCTTTCTAAATACAACGCATTATTTGCTGCCGTGGTTGTTGCTGATCCATTATTGATCCAGATACGAATCACAGTTCCCGTATTAGTGCCAAGCGCACGAACTTTAATAAAATCAAGCCGTGATCCATCGACCGCTTTGCCAGTAAATATCGGGCCGTAAATCGTGCCTGCGGTAAGGTCAGTGGTTGTGTTTGCCGTTAAACCAGGAGTTCCAGCCGTTGCTCCAGTGCCACTGACCCATGTATTAACAGGTGTTAGCGGAAAAATAGGGTTTGTATTCTGTGCCATTTACATTGCTCCAATCATCCAAGTGTCTAGTTTAGCTTTAGGGCCAGTGCTTCCACCACCGCCGCCGCCAGTTGATGCGATAGTGATGCCGCCTGCTGAATTTGTAATCGTGATGTTACTTCCAGCAGTGAGGGTTGCATAGGAAAAACCAGTTCCATTACCAATCAACAACTGCCCGTTTGACGGTGTTGACGCAAGAGAGATTGCCAGTGTTCCACTTGTGGTGATTGGCGAACCAGATACTGATAGGAACGATGGAACTGTTGCACCAACACTTGTTACAGTTCCACCACTTGGCGCAGCCCATGAAGCAGTTGTCCCATTAGATGTCAACACATAGGTGTTTGCGCCAATAGGAAGACGAGTTGCACTGTTCGTGCCATTGCCAATTATTAGATCTCCAGTTGTTGTTACAGGAGACAGGGCATTAAAAGCGGCACTAGCAGTGGTCTGTCCAGTGCCACCATTAGCAATTGCTACGGTTCCGGTCACATTGGAGGCAGTGCCGGTCGTATTTTGGTTGAGCGTAGGGATGTCGGCCGCCACAATAGCGCGGAACGTAGGCACTCCAGCCGTGCCGTTAGGCGCCGCCAGGACAAAATTGGCTGTCTTACTGGCGTACGGGTTTTGCGTGTCTCCGTAGCCAGAAGAAAGACTAATTGTTGGTGTTGCGCCGCCAGAGGATGCAACTGGAGATGTGGCGCCAACAGAGGTAACAGTGCCATCGCCAGTACCAGCACCAATGGCCGTTCTGAACGAAGGTGCGCTTAATGCGCTAACAGTGTTGTCAGCGTTAAAGCGTGGAAATGTGATTGCCCCTGGATCTGTGATCGTAAAAAGATTAGATCCAAGAGTGGTAGCGCCAAGAGATGTGCGGCCAGTAGGAGCAACTAAATTGGTTGATCCACCATCCCATTGACGACGCTCAGAGTAAGCAGAGTCCCAATTTGTCTGAGATGCGGTAGTTGGAATCGAATAGCCTGCCGTCATTGACAGAGCCAGCGTTCCCGTTGTAGTGATCGGAGATCCACTAACTGACAGCCCCGTTGGGGTTGTCATAGCTACGGATGTAACAGATCCAGTGCCAGCAGATACATTGACTGTAACTTCATCTCCAGAATTTGATGCTGTTACTGTTGCTCCAACAAAATTGATGTTGCGTACAGCAGTTGAAAGTACAGACCCCTCATCTTCAATTGTTAAAGATGAGTTTGTTGACATCGTAACCTTGATCTTCTCTGCAAGATCAGGAGGCACAACTTCACCAACATTGATTTCTCTACCAGTCGATAGAGTGATAACAAGACTGCCATCAAAGTCAATTTTGGCATCGGTAACGGATACGCCATCCTTACCGTCTTTGCCATCTTTGCCGTCTTTCCCGTCTTTGCCAGGAAGGCCGTCACGCCCCGAAACGCCATCTTTCCCGCGCTCACCGGGATCGCCCTTTGGCCCACGTTCTGGGACTATCGACTTAGCATAATCAAGTTGGGCTTGAACTTCATATTTAATCTTCTTAATCTCATCAATGATGAGTTGAACATTAAACTTGACGCGCTGCTCTTTCTTTTCTTTTAGTTCTTTTAGAGTGGCCTCAACTTGCGATAGAGCAAGCAACTTCTCCTCATAGGAGAGGTCGCCAGACTCTATCTTTTTCAACAGGTCTTTAACATTAGGCATTTTGCTTTAGACCTTCAGTCAACTCGGTTAAGAAGTCTTCTTCTGTCTTAGCTGCTGCCGACAGCTTGTCGGTCATCTGAAGCTCTACAATCTTTGTTTTGTTCTTGATGTCAGCCTCTTTGAGCATCAACTCAGCGATCTTGACCCGCTTGTCAAACTCGCTAGCCTCCTGGCCCTGCGGCAAGTTTTTAGTCGTCGAAGCAATGACCTTAGCCTGAACTTCTTGTGGCATCAACTGAGCCTCGGTCAGCAGCTTCTGAGCCTCTGCTCTGTTCTGCTCGGCCTGCGTGGTCTGCACAGCAATCTGAGCCTGAGCCGCTTGCAGCGCCAGTTGCTGCTGCGCCTGCGCGATCTGTTGGGCTTGCGGGTCTGGCTGACTCATCTGATCGAGCGCCGAGATCAACTCGTACCTGTTACTCAAGCTGGAGTTATTCAAGATGCCTTTGAGGATCAACGGCAGCACTGGTGTGTTTGGCCCGAGTGTCTGCAAGAGACCAATGAACTGCTGCTGCTCGTACTCACGGGCGATGATGCCCAGCGTGGCCGTCGGAATGAACTTCATGTCCACCGACGGATAGCGCTCGGGGTCGAACTGCATATACCTGAACGCCGCCTTCTGGATGAATGGGATCAGGAAGTCCTCTTGGAAGTTGACCAGCGTACGCTTGTACTTCTTAATGATCGTGGCCACCGCCATCGACATCCCCGCCCCGTCTCTGGCCGCTTGGCTGACCATGCCTTGGCTGTCGAGCGTGCCGGTCGATTGCAGCAGCATCCGCTCGAACTCTTTGGCCGTATTGAGGTTGTTCGGGCTTGTCTCACCAAACTTGAACGGGAACAAAATCTCGGCTGGGTTGCCGTTAACCATGAACGCCTTGCCCGGCTTGACCTCAAAGCGAGCGCCTCTGGGCAGTCGCGTGGCGTCCATGCCCATCATGGGGGATGTCGTCAGCGCCAGAGAGTCCAAATGGCTTCTGACCTGAGCGTCAATCGCTTTTTGCATGTTGTAGGACTTCTCCACCGTACCCCGTCCTAGCAGTCGGTTGGGCACCGTGTCGTCCTGATAAGACAGGATGGGCCTGTCCTTCATCATGTACGGATTTTCTTCAGCCTTGAGCAGCATTGAGCCGTTGGCGATCACCACAATGGCCTCAACCATGTTGGTGTAGTCTTCAGCCGCTGAGTCGTCAGGGAACAACTCAACCACTTCGCTGTCTTCTTCGGTCAAATACTCCTTGGGCACCAGACCGTAGTAGTTCAGTAGACGCACCTTCTCGTCTTGGTACTGGCTTACTTCCTGCGTAGGCTCAAGGTCTGTGTCTTCATACGTCGGAGTAATGTTGACCTTGCGATAAATACCCTTTTCAATGCCCTCTACCACCTTGTGGATGGAGACATACTTCTCAACCGCCACGCCCATGCAGTCGTCAATGCTGGTGCCATTGGGGTCAAACAAAAAGTTCTTAGGATTGACTGGGTTTATCTTGACGGCGACGCGGTTTTTCTCGACAACGCCGATGGCCGCTTGCTGCGGCTGACCTGGAATGCGCTGGGTGGCTGGCTCAAAGACCTTTTCGGTCTTGACAAAAATCTCTCCGATGCCCGTCCCATAGATTTCAGCCATCAATTCGATCTGATCGATAGACTTGCGGATTTTGTCCTGCTTGAAGTCCTCCATCAGTTGCGCTTTGAGCATCTGAACGTCGAGCGGATTGCCATCAACATCCCTCAAATCGTCTTGGATGTCGAAAAACTCGCCCTGGCCGAAGATGGCCTCCATGATCTCAGCGTGCCGCGTCTCGACTGCCTGCTGCGTGGCGGGCGTCACAATGCGGCTGCGTTCGCTTTCGCGGGTTTTGTCTTCCGAAGCCCACTCGCCACGGAAAATACGCTCATATTCTAGCCAAGAATCAAGAAAGTTCGTGTCCCTGTATGTGCGCCAGCGGTCGCAGTGATCGACAACGAAAGCGGTTAGCTCTTTGTCGTTCTCTGATGGTTCATCGAACTCGTTTTGATCCATAGCACACCTCAATCAGTCAAAGTTTTTTCCATTCTTGGAAAGAAAGATTTAGGGCGTTAGGATCACCGGCTTCCTTTTCCATCAAATATTGCCGGTATGTGTTAACTTCAGGCATTGGAACAGCTTGGCCTACATCTGACTGCATAGATCTGGCATCCATCGACTTACCTTTTCCAAGATCATTGGATTGCAATGATCTTGCATAGAAAGGATCTTTTTTCATTACAGATCTACGAACAGCGCGATCAATTTCAGCAGGATCATACTTATCCATAATTAACTCCTAAAATGTTACACACCACTTACGATGTCGAGGGGCTCCCACTCGTCACTGTCTTCTTGCTCGAAGTAGCTAGTCACCGCCAGTTGGTCGATGTAGCTTAAGGCGTCGGGCAGATCGTCATGCACACCTTGCGACGGGAACATCAGTAGCTGGTCTACAAACACGTCCCAGTCTTCCTCGCTATTGAGCACAATTCTGCCGTGTTCAAACCGGCCCTGCAAGGACCACACGATTCTATCTGTTTTTTTGCGGTTGCCATGCGTTAGATCAACAATGTGCGAAAAGACATTGTTTTTTCTCATCAAATCGCTCAAATACGGCAAAACAGCGTTTTTCAACGACCCCCTCTCGATTCCGACGCTCAACGGTCTGTAGTCGCGCATCTTCATCAAAATCTTAGCCGCTGTTTCGCGGATGTCCCAGCGCCCGTGCTCGATCTCTTTGACGAACCACTTACCATCGTCCGTCACCTTCACAACCGCAATGGCCGACTCATCGAGCCGTTTCTTGGCGTTGGCCGCTTGCTTGGCAACTTCTTCAAACCCCGCCAGATCAACGGCCACGAAGTACGAGCCATACTGCGGTTCTTCCCCGTACTTGATCCATTCCTCTTTGAAGACATCGGAGCCAGCATTGGAGAAGCTGGCCATGTATTCCTGTTTGAAGGCAAAGCTAGACAGGGTTTTCTTGGCTGACTCGATCTCATCAGGGTCGATCAGAGGGTTGTCTTTGGTGGTGAAGTGCCACGCTTTCCAGTCTTTATCATCTCCCTCGGTGCCCAGTTTGTACAGATCGTAGAACCAGTTTCTGCCTTTGGGCGTACCGATGAAGATAGCCTTGCCCTTCTTGTCCGACAGGGAGGCTCGGATAACCTGTTCCCAGGCTTGAGGCTTGATGTCGGCAACCTCGTCCAGCACGGCAAAGGTGAGCGACACACCGCGCAGGGTATCTGGCCGATCAGCACCTCGGACGTAGATCCTGGCGCCGTTGATCAGGGTGATGTCTAGGTTGTTGACGTTGCTGGTCTGGATGACCTCCCGCCCCAGTTCCAGCAAGAGATCCCAGACAATCTGACGGGACTGACCCATAGTGGGGCTGACGTACAGCACGGCAGAACCCTGTGGACATCTAAGCCCCTCGATGATCAGCATGGTTGCTGCGAGTCGAGACTTCCCACACCTACGGCCAGCAGCGATTACCTTAAACCTGGTTGGGTCTGTATAGACATCTTGCTGCCAGGGCAGGAGAGAGAAGTTCAGATCACTCATCGTCTGGCTTGAAATTGATGATCTCAGACGGACAGATCGTAATCTTGTCGGCACTAGAGTATTCGGGGTACTCTGCCATTAGCGCCTTCACAGCGTAGTGAACATTCTTAGCGCTGACTAAGACCTGCTTAGTTTCCAGGTGGCTTTGCTTATGCAGTGTGATCAGCCAGTTCATTTGGGTTCAACGTCCTCAATATCTTGGTCATCAACGATCTGATCTTGTTTCACCTCGACACCGATGCCAGAGATGGTGATGTTGACAGCATTGCGCTGGGCAGAGGTCTTCTCAAACAGGCTGACAGGCAAGGCACGTTCCATACACAGTTTGAGCGCAGCCATCTGCATAGGATGGTCATCATTGAGGGCAATGTCAATGACTTTCTTGACCACAGCCTCACCCTTGCTCTCAACCAGCATCTTCTTGAGTTCTTTGACTCTCTGGAACTCAGTCTTCGGCAAAACAGCAGGTACTTTATATCCCATGCAGCCCATTGTATAGTAATCTAACATCTAGCTGTCAATGGCAAATACTGATAAAATTACCCTACTTGTTCGCACCAAGTAAAGCCTTTTAGAAGTGGTATAGCCGGCGAGACTACTCGCTGGGTGCGACTATGCCACCCCTAAAGGGCTTTTTTCATGGCGATTTACAGCAAAGCAGGCATGAGGGCTGTTAAGTCCATGCGTAAAAAACGAGCAGAAAAGGCTAAGAAAAAGCTGGAGCAGATGGCACTAAGCAGCCAAGTGATCAAGGATCTTATCCAGAAGAAGGCATCCCAAATTGGATATGCCATAGCCAAGAAAAGCCAACCTAAGCCTCGTCCGGTATTTCAGCCAATCCCAGCCTACAGAACTGGCATGGGGGCGCTTTTTTACAAGACCAGGGAATGGCGCGAACTCAGGTACAGCGTTCTTGTAAAGCTGGGCAAGAAATGTCAATGCTGTGGAGAAGTTGGTGGTTATATTCACGTTGACCACATCAAGCCACGATCACTGTTTCCAGAGCTAGAGCTGGACAAGAGTAACTTGCAAGTGCTATGTGAAGCGTGTAACATGGGCAAGTCGAACAAGGATTCGACCGACTGGCGTTAAGAGTCAAAGGGATGTCGGGTGTGGCAGTCGCACCCTTAAAGGCATAAGATATACGGAAGCCCCAACTGCGAAGAGCAGTAAACAACCTCACCAGGAAGACAGGGGCGGTGACTACAAGATGGTACGCATTGAGGAACACCCTCAGTAATACGGCCTGATGTCACCTCTGGACTAACTCCCCAGAACCGCTAAACGACACCCACCACCTAGTCAGTGGATTCTCAAGACCATGAGAATTGCTACGACTGCCTTCGTACGTCTGTACGTTCCTGGCTATACAAATCAATCAATTCCCACCACGCGCACAGCATCGCGTATAGGTCAAATTTGACTTTTTCGGCGGGAGTGGGGCACCCGCAAATTTTTTACAGCGACACCCACCCTCC
>Ga0255093_1000144_pt1 | contig 34430 bp, 21 predicted proteins | sample Colum_Law_RepA_8_2_FD_188437 | JGI IMG/M metagenome (GOLD analysis project Ga0255093, IMG submission 188437) | Freshwater microbial communities from Columbia River, Oregon, United States - Colum_Law_RepA_8d | ecosystem: Environmental > Aquatic > Freshwater > River | place: USA: Oregon...
GTCCAGTAACAAATCAGTGGCCGCGTTTCGGTCGACAGTTACAGAAACCAGCCCGCCGATCAATCGGCTGCCGCGGCCAGGCACAGAAATCGTCTGACTGTCCGGCCCGGTTCCTGCCAGCAATGCCTCTTTGGCGTTTCGACAGGAGTGCCATAGTGAAATGGATTGCCACGGATCGAGATGCAACCCTTTCTGCTCAAACAACTGCGCAACGAAATGAGCGAGGGCGAGATCCATATTGTCGCCACCGACCAACAGATGATTCCCCACCGCCGCTCGCTGCAGTGTCAGCTCACCGCTCTCTTCAGCGACTTCAACCAGCGTCAGGTCTGTGGTTCCACCGCCAATGTCGCAGATCAGAAGACGGTCCCCAACCTTCAGCAATCTTCGCCAACGATCACCGACGCCGTTCAACCAGGCGTAAGTGGCAGCTTGAGGTTCTTCAAGCAGAACAAAGGAATCCGGCAGCCCCGCATTTAAAGCCGCCTCACGCGTGAGTTCACGAGCACTCGCATCGAACGACGCCGGGACGGTCAGCACAACCTGTTGATCCGTGATCGGCGATTCTGGAAATGCCTGATGCCATGCCGCGATCAGATGTTCCAGATAACGTTGTGATGCTGTGACGGGAGAAACTTTGGCAACCGAGTCTGGTGCCTGCCATGGAAGAATGGCCTGATGTCGATCCACTTTGCTGTGACACAGCCAGGACTTCGCCGCTCCGACGGTGCGTTCAGGAAATTCTGCCGACAGACTGCGAGCCGCGTAACCGACGGCCTCTGAAGCGTTCGTCGACCACGGAACGTTGTAAGCCTTCGCAGCGGTTTCTTCTTTTGTCGCCAAATACAAAAACGACGGCAATACAGGCCGAGATTCAAGAGTATTGGCAGACACAAGCTGAGGAACAGGCAACACCTGAACCTGAGGTTTGTCTTCGCTCAATGTCGCATAAGCGAGAACACTATTGGTGGTGCCGAGATCGATACCGATGACGTACTGAGCAGACATGTTTCAAACAGATCTCAAAGAACCCGGGAAACGTCGAACCAAAATGTGATGGCCACAGCTGGCCATTTCAGGAGATTGCAAAGGTGAACGCCATCTCTTAACCAGCGGATCTTATCTATTTCTCTGAACGAGAAGGCCGGGCTCCTGCATGGTGCCTCGAGATTTGAGCAAATAGTAGAACTCGCAGACCGCCAACGAAAACAGGCTCTGAGTCCTGAAACCGAAATCTCGATTCCATGACCCAGAGCCTGCGAGTGTCAGCATTTGCTGTTCACGAGCGTTCCGGTGCGTTCGATCAGAACACGTCCAGAAGGTAGTGGTGACCGCTGTGGTATGGCTTCTCGGTCGGGTAGAAGTTGTACCAGTTCTTGTTGTAAACCGGAATTCTCATGGAAGGCTCATAGCGATAGTACATGTGGTCGTACTGCTGAGGCTTCTGGAATGAGTGTGGATAGTAGACGTAGGGATAATGGTAGAACCGCTGCCAGTCGGACGGCTGTCCCGGAGGAGCAGCCTCCACGGTTCGGACGGAAGTCAGCACGGCCACGGTGATGACGGCCAGTACGATCAAACGTTTCAGCATTTAACCTCTCCTCTGGACAACACGGTTATACTGGACGAGGGCTCGGCAGGCGGATCGATCGTATAGACAACTCAGGTTGTCATAATCGCCCCCGGAAACAGATCAAAGATCCGCGTTGCCGAGGCTCGTCAGATGTTTTCTGGTGATCACGGTCGACTGAAGGTAATCCCTCAGCCATCCTTTCGAGCCGTCCCGAAATTGACCACGCGTTTATTCTTCGGCGTTCGACCGGCGACAGAATCAGTGCTTTCGTCAGAATCGTTAAATTCGACACAGCGACGAATCATGTGCGACTCTGACACTCTCCAGATTACATATCGCCAGACTGCGCCATGATCGCATCAGCCACCGTACGATTGCGGCGCGTTGATTGAACGGCACCAACGTGTTCCGGCGGGTTCTTCGATGCCTGTACTTATACGCCCAGCGGCAGATTCTGCGGCAGCATGGCCGATCCAGGCCTCGTCCCCTCAGATGGTCCCGGATAATCGCCCTGGTGGGCATGATCGCAACAATGCAATCAAGTCGTCAAATCGTGACATCCGATACATCGAACAGGAGCATCGTGTACTGAACCGCTGCGCGCAGGTTCGGTCGGGGGGATTTGAACGCGATGCTGTATTGAACACGACGTTCGTCGGCCGGTCGGCAAATTGCTGATGTGTCCTGCGGGCGTCTCCAGCGAGGGACCGCAGAGATGACTCTCCGTCAATTCATAGCCTCTGTACGCTGTCATCGGAAATCGCTGTCCGTGACAGCATTCCTCGGAGCAGCCACTTCACTGAGCGGACCGGGCATCAATCTTGCCAGCGGTGATGAGCCACTTGTGACCAACGTCGGCCAGTTTCAGATTCCATTCGACGTGGAAACAGAGCCAGGCCAGAAGGCTGAGGGCTTTGCTGTCCTGTTCGGATCTCAGAGTGGTGGAGCGAACTGGGAACAATTGCAAAGCGTGCCGGCTTCTCAGGACGCCTTCATGTTCGCTGCTCCTCGCGATGGCCGCTATTCGTTTGCAATTCGAATGACTGATCCACAGGGGAACGTGACTCCGCCTGCAAAGAACACGGCGGCTGAGCTGGACGTTGTTGTGGACACGGTTTCACCAGACCTCAAAGTGGAACTCTTTGAATCCGCCCCCGGTCAGATTCTGATCAACTGGACGTGTACCGATGCCAGTGTGAATCCTGAGACTCTTTCAATTGAATACGCCGATGGCACAAACGGACGCTGGAAACCCGTGTCCGTCGATGCCGTCGCAAATGGTCAGGCCGTAGTCCCTTCAGGGCAGGGATCTGTCATTGCCGTTCGCGCACAGATTTCTGATGCCGCTGGTAATCGCGGAGAAGCATCGACTCAGCTGGTGTCAAAGGGAGTATCACAGGCTCCCCCGGCTGGTCCGATGACTGCTCCTCCAATGCCCGTCGCAATCCATTCGACTCCGATGGGCCCATCACCATTCGGAGCATCTCCGCAGAATCACAACGCAACCAATGTTCCGGCAGGCTATCCGGCTCAAGCAATGAAAGCAGCTGTCGCCCCTGTGCCGCAGAGCCCTCTACCGCAGATCCCTGCACCGGCGGTCGGTTATCCCCAGGCAACGGCCACGACAAATTTCGGTGGAAACTATGGAGCTCCGATGAGTTCTCAGGTTTCAGCGACGGCCTCAGCCTCGGCGATGCCCGGTCTTCCGGGGTTTCATAACTCGATGAATTCATCCTCCATCGGCGATGAACAACTGGTGAATACTCACGTGTTCGACGTTGACTATCAGGTGGAAGACGTTGGTCCATCCGGAGTCAGTGCGGTGGAACTGTTCGTGACTGAGAATGGCGGTCAGCAGTGGTTCCGATACGGGAATGACACCGACCTGCGTAGTCCTTTTCAGGTTGACGCTCAGGGCGAAGGCACATTCGGATTTGCTGTCAGAGTTCGTAACGGTCTGGGCTTTGCCGACGCTCCACCTCAGCCAGGACAGGCACCAGAAATTATTGTGACCGTTGACGAGGCCGCTCCTGGCGTTGAGCTGGCTCAGCCATCAGTGCGAGTCGATGGTTTCGGAACAGTGCAGCTGGCTTGGCGAGTCACCGATCTGCATCTGGCTCCGTCACCGATTCGACTGGAGTACTCAACGACGCCGAACGGCCCGTGGACACCGGTCTTCGATTGGCAAGCCGATCAGGGCGGATTTGACTGGTCGATTCGTCCTGGCACTCCATCGTCGCTTTACTTCCGCCTGCTTGCTCGCGACGCCGCCGGCAACATCGGTGCCGCACAGACGCCGCAGCCAGTCATTGTGGACCTGAAGAAACCCGTCGGCCGCCTCCTGCGAGTTCAAGCGGCGTCACACTCCATCGCGCCGCGCAATTAGAACAACGGTACGTGAGCATGCGTCAATGAGAGCTCTCATTGACGCAGTGGACTCACAGCCATCGCAGCAGAAACACTCGCTCTAAAGACGCCTATGATCAGGCGAAAAGAGCGGGAATCAGCTTGCCATCGCGGACGATCATCACGGGCCGACCGGTTGGCGTATGGTATTCATAGGTGTGGTCGATTCCGAGGGCATGATAGAAGCTGGCTGCCACGTCATCCGGTGAGAAGCCTTCGTGCTTCGGCAAGCTGGCTGTTTCGTCGCTTTCCCCCAGTACCTGACCGCCCTTGATTCCGCCGCCACCGAGGATCATGAACATGTTGCGTGGATAGTGGTCGCGACCAATGCGTTCTGTATTGATCTTCGGTGTACGGCCGAATTCTCCGGTCACGTAGACGACGGTCGATTCCAGCAAACCGCGAGCCGCCAGGCCCGTGAACAGGCCGTACAAGGCTTCATCCAAAGCTGGCAATTGCTTTGTCTTCAGTGTATTCCAGTTATCGCGGTGAGTATCCCAGCCGCCGTTCGTGACGGTGACAAAGCGAACTCCCGATTCCACAAGTCGCAAAGCCAGCAGGCAGCTTGCCCCAAGTCCGGACGAACCAAAGTCCTTCGTGAAGTCCGGAGACTCTTTGCTGATATCGAACGCCTCACGAGCCTTGTTCGACGTGATCACGGTGTGAGCCTGACGACCAAACTCATCCATACCATCCAGCAATTGGCTGTCTTTTTCGACATCGCTGAAAGTGCGATCAAGATTCGAAAGCAGGTTGCGTCGCTTCTCAACGTCTTCAACGGTCAAGCCACCTGACATCGAGATCCCGCGAACTCGAAACGCCGCCCCAATCTGCGGCGTCGTCGTTGTGTTCATCGGAGCATACTTGACTCCCAGATACCCCGGTCGCTGCGCGCTGTTCGGGATTGCGACGAAAGGTGGCATCTCGGGAATCCCCGGACGTTCTTTGCTCACAACGGAACCGTAGCCAGGAAACTCCAGCGACGGTAACGGGCGATTCCCTGTGTTCACATACTTGGTGCCAAGATCATGAGCGGCCACTGAGTGCGTCACGCCTCGCAGCAACGTGAACTTGTCCATGCAGGTCGCAATCTTCGGCAAATGCTCAGAAATCTGAACACCCGGAAGGCAGGTCTGAATCGGATTGAACTCACCGCGATACTCAGACGGGGCATTCGGCTTCAGGTCGAACGTGTCCATATGAGAAGGACCGCCGTTCAGATTAACGAAAATCGCGGCCTTACCTTTGGCATCCGGATTGATATGACTAGCGGCCGCAAGTTGAGCGTAACTGGCCAGAGACAAGCCGGTTCCACCAACCAGGCCAGCCTTCAGAAAATCGCGTCGACCAACACCATCGCAGGTTCGGAAAAATGCCATGTGAAAACTCCTGGAGACTTATCAATAACTAGAGGTTGGTTTCAAAATATGATTCGAAATGTCTATTCCGCCACAGGGATAAACCCGGTGGCGAAGCTTGTTTGACCACTAATGATTCACCATAAACTCACGAGTATTCAACAGAGCCCACAGCACACCGCGAACTCCGTCGACGGCATCTTTTGACTCGGAAATGTACGCCTGAGAAGTTCGAACTTCTTCTCCCGTCGGATATCGACTCAACGTTCGCAAGTAAGCTTCGTTGATGATTTCCGTGAAGTTGACGCTTGAGGCCGCGCTTGCTTCGGGCTTCGCTGACTCAGCATCAGTCGCAGCCGGGGTTGCTTCAACCTCAGCATCCGTCACTCCGACCTTTTCGGCTTGAGCTTTCAACTTTGCAATCTGTTCCTTAAACGATTTGACCTGACCGGCCTTGCCGTTCTTCTCCGCCTCGGCAAGCCGATCTCTCAGCTTCTTGATCTGCCCTTTGTACTTGTCACGAGCCTGATTACGCTGATCCTTCTTCGAATCGGCCGCATCCGCAACAGACTTACGAGTGAACGTCAGCGAATTCTTTGTCGCAACGTCCAGCAACCAGCCGTCACCATCATCAATCATTGACAACAATTGGTTGTCATTTCGCACGAAGATGGTCTGCAGCAGACTTGGTTCTTCAGTGCGATCACAATCGCAATTGCTTTCGCGAGTTGATCGGCCAAACACAGTCATCGCATAGTCAGCCGGATTTCGATTTCTGTTACGAAGACCTGAACCAGGAATCGAGACTGCTCGTTTCTCCAATTCCGTTACGAATTCAAGGTTCTTTGCATCATTGCGAGTCGCCTGAACCATCATGTCGTATGCGATCTCCGCTGGAATCCGTCGTGGCACCGCGCGGCTGAAGTTACGTTCATCCAGGCGATTGGTCGAATTCGGAACCCAGCTCAGTTGATAAGTACGGCTGTTCAAAATCTCGCGATGCAGCCACTTCATGTCGAAGTTGTGTTCAATGAACCCGGCCGCCAGATAATCCAGCAGAGCCTTGTTTACCGGTGGGTTCGCAAGGTTCATGTCATCTGAAGGCTGCACGATTCCGACATTGAAATAGTTGGCCCAGACTCGATTGACGAATGCTCGAGCAAACAACGGATTCTCCGGAGCACGCAACCAGTCCATCAGTGGCTGACGAACATCCTCGTACTTCGTCAGATCCACAACCGGACCGGCCAACAACTTGGCACTGGCCACAGGTGGGACGTTTCGATCAGGCTTCCCGTTGTTCTTCTTTTTATCCTTGGCTTTGACCGGTGTCGCCTTTGGCTTCACAGCATAAACTTCCGCAAACGGGATGATCTCGCCGCCCTGAACCTTCCTGGCCAGAATGTTGCGAACTTCATTGCCCTTCAGGCCTTTCGTTTCTTCAAACTTCGCGACCATCGCATCATATTCGGCCTTGGCGTCCGGGCGAGTATTCTGGCGGCCTGTCGTGGCCTTAAAGAATCCCTCAAACTGCTTGAAGTCGTCCTGAGTCCACTGGTCAAACGGATGCTTATGACACTGAGCACACTGGATGCGAGTTCCAAGGAAGGTGTATGCAAACCCGATGACTCGATCTTCCGACGTCTGGAAGTTCTGACGAGCCCAGAAGTGTGCGAGGCCGGAACGTTCCGCGTATCCATCCGCACCCGGTCCGCCCTTGTGGTACAGCTTCGAGATATTCTCACAGTACTGCTGGTACGATTCACCCGGCTCACGACTGACAGCCATGACAATTCCCTCGACAATCTTGTCGTATGCAACATTGTCACGAACTCGTTTTTCAATCCAGGCATACCAGTGCTTTGACGCTTCGGTCTGCACCGGAGTCACATTGTTCAGCTTGTCATCGCTGTTACCAGTAAAGTCGCACAGCTTCGTCGTCCACCAGGCAACATAACCAGGACGTTCGAGCAGTTCGTCGATCTTCAGCTTCCTCTTATCTGATCGATTGTCTGCAATGAACGCTTTGACTTCTGCTGGAGTCGGCAACGTTCCCGTAACATCCAGACTGACTCGACGCAGGAATTCCGCATCGGTACAGGTTTCAGACTGCACGATGCCAACTTTCCGCAACTTCTCAATGACCAGCTCATCAACCTTCGTCGGAGCCGCAACCTGCGGATACTTGTCCCCGAAGTTTTCTGAAACGGGGCGAATTACAGGCACTGGCACGACCGCACTGTCGTACGACGCCACAACGTGCGTATCGCCGGACGACCCAGCCATCACAAGGCCATCATCAGTGATGTCGGCGATCTGATCATCGTTCGTCTGGAACCGAGTCAGTGTAGTTACGTCTTCGCGAGTTCCATCCGTCCAGATCGCCACAGCCTTCAACTGCTGTTGCTGACCATCGGCCGAAAAGAGAATCTCAGCCGGAGTGACTTCCAGCTTCGTCAATGTGGGCGGCTCTTCAACGCGTGCCGGCGCGCCGGACTGGATCCAACGGAGCAGAACATGATGCTCCCAACTGCCTTCTTTCAGGCGCTGGCCACCTTCATGCTGGATCTGCATTAATGGCTTTGCCAGAATCAAACTCTCTGTCGGAGTTTCAGGATCCAGACGACCGTATAATTCGTCATGATCGAGAGCAAAATCGTATCCAAACAGGCTCATGCGAAATCCGCCTCGCCCCTGGAAAGATCCATGGCAACTACGGCCGTTACATCCCAGCTTTCCGAGCAACGGAACAACGTGCTTCTGAAAATCCGGCGATTCCCCGCCAGCTTCCGCACTGATATAGCGTTGAGAAACAGAGGCCGTCACCTCTGCTGAAGCTTTGAGAACTTCCGCCGTCACTGCAGGAGCAGCCTGCTCCTGAGCAACCCCGATCAACGATCCGACGGCCACAGCCAGTCCGAATACGGCGACGGAGATCCATTGTTTGATGCTGATCTGCATGACAAACGCCTTTTCAAAATCAACAAACGTAATCTACTTTTTGTCCGCAGCAACCGGGGCCCCGGAAGCCTTCTTGCCGCTGTTTTTCGGGTTCCCCGCCTTCTTTGCGAGCTGTTCCCATTCTTTATCCACCTGCGAATCCATCGGATCCGACAGCGCCGTTAACTGCTCATCAATCTTTCGTTGTTGCTCAAGCAGACGTTCCTTGTCCGCTTTTAACTGAGCCATCTTCGCTTCGCGACGCTGCTTCAGTAAACCCCGAATCTGTGCTTCCAGCTCCGCATCACGACTCAACGACCATCGAGCCGTAAGCACTCGAATTTGCGATTCAAGCTTCCAGCTTTCCAGCTGAGCGTCGTATCGAGTCGGGTTCTTTTCGCGAGTAATCTCCAGTTGCTGCAACTGCTTGTTTAAGTCTCTTATTGCTCGGGCGAATTCATTTGGGCGAGATTTCTCAAGCTGCTCCAGCAGACGAGCCAACTCCGGATGATGCTGAGTTGCAAACTCCATGGCCGCTTTACGATCTGCCTCAGACTTTTCTATTCGAGGTCTCTTTTCGCCTTGTTCCGGCTTGTTAGGTTCCGCGACCCTGGACTCTCCCTCAGGCTTTTTTTCCTCAGGCTTCTTCTCATCCGCCGAAGTCTGCGATACGAAAGCCTGCAACGGCATCTGTACTCCAGACCCGAGCCCCACGATCGCAACAGCAAACAAAGCCAACAGTCTCATCAATTCAACTCTCCACTGATCAACACACTCAGCAATTTCAAATTGAAGCGGAACGGCGCGAGCCCTCTAGTGTTTTCCAGTCTCCGCCACCGGGTTTACCCCGGTGCCTCAACGGCTTCTGCACCACGACTTCTTCTCCGGGTCACTAATACACATCCAATTCCTCATTCAACTGCGGCTGACCACTACCGTCTTCCAACTCGATCGCCATCAACAACCATTCCGGCGTCGCCACTTCCGACAAGGCCGGATCCACATCCGTCTCAACATCCTGCAATGCCAGTAGCTCTGTGGTTTCCGATTCCGAAATCAAATCCGCAAGGGCATCCACCGTCTCTGCATTCACAACAGCCAACTCCCTCGATGATCGCTCACCGGAGTCAGTGGCAAAAGTCAGCAGAATTCCCGCGAGCCCCAGTCCGGCCAGACTGACCGCGATGCGAGACACTTGAGAACGAACCGCGATAAATCCGGGCGTGGCATCCACCACTGACAGCTTAACCACAGCCGAAGCAGTCTCGGCAGATGACTCGCGGCAAGCCACTGCGATCCCGGTCTGCAGGCGAGTCGCATTCAGGACCAGCTCACACAGTTCCGCATCATCCAGCATCGCCAGCTCAAACGCATCGGCGTCAGATTCGGAAAGATCACCGAGCACATACTGGGCAGCTCGCCAAGCACGTTCGTCGGCCGCGGTTCCGGTTGTCTCTGAAGTTTGCAGTTCGCTTGTCATATCAATCCCAGCCCGTCTTTCAGAAGCATCAGCTAATTGCCCCACAATTCTCTGAGCCCGGAGTCTTCTCTCAGCCGCATCAGAGCTCGACGCATCCACGTCAGAACTGTCCCCAGCGGCAATTTCATTTCGGCAGCTATTTCGGCAAATCCCTGCCCTTCGTAAATCCTTCGCCGAACCACTTCCTGTTGATCCGCCGGCAACTTCGCCAATGAGCGACGAATAGCCACCGCCAAATCGTCATTCACAAGAACCGTATCCACCATCCACATCAAATCATTCGACCGTCCGGAAGCGTCCAAGGCCTGCACACCAGCACCCTGATCAATCAACTTCTGCCGCTGCACAGTTTCGCGACGTATCTCCCGACGAATCTGGCGAGCCTCGTTCAAGGCCACCTGAAACAACCAGCCTCGCAAAGTGTCCTGCCGTCCCGACTGACTGGTTTCAATCGCCCGCACGACTGTTTTCTGAAATGCATCTTCTGCCAGATGGCGATCCTTCAGGACCCCCGCGAGAAATGTCTTGAGATCTGCTTCCCACTTAACGCAGGCCGCCTCAATTATTTCGCGAGTTGCCGCGCAATCCCCGGAGACCGCTTGCTGCCAATCAAGAGATTGTTGCGAACTGGCAGGACTCTCTGGTTCCATCTGCGACAACGACCATCCTCCGAAGATCACACCTGACGGGAAAAGGATGCCCGGCCTTCAGGGATTATTTCAGCATTTTTTGAGCTGTGAGAGAATTCCTGGCCACGTTTGTTCGGCAAAACATGCCTAACTGTCGTCATCGTCCAACTCAACTGTCTCGTTTTTGCGCCATGAGGGCCAGATGTCTTGTAAAGCCGCCAATGAGCCCCTAACATCCCGCCCCGGAAAACAGCTCCTTGGCACGACTCAGTTTACTGACCGTTCCACAAGCTGTTTGGGCAGATAGCTCAGTTGGTAGAGCACAGGACTGAAAATCCTGGTGTCGGGGGTTCGATTCCCCCTCTGCCCATATTAAAATGGAAAAAGGGTTCCCGAGAAATTCGGGAACCCTTTTTTCGTTTCCGCCCGTCAATCTTCCGCGAGCGGAAGGGCGTGAGCCCTCAGAGCAGTCACGCTCAATCTACTCGTACCACCCGCAACTTGGCCATGGTGCGACCAGCCCAGAATGCTGAACTCGACCGGGACACAGATTCGCAGGAATCGCACTCGGAGGGCTGACGCCCTGCCGCTCGCCGGGCGCTTATGCAGACCGAGTCTTTTCGCGGGATTACAAAGATTCTTGAAATAGTTGGCCGACGGATTCGCTGTCGTTCGATCTGCAGCTTAACCATCACCCTGTCGAGTTCTAAAGATTTCGCTGGCGGGTGAACGTCACCTCCACTGTCGTGGGACGCCGGGGTCTGTGGGGATCTCGAACAAGTTGTTCAACACCAACAAAGAAGTGAGTTCAAATCATGAAGTCGACTGCCTGGAAGACCTGCCTGTTATTTTCCACCGTATACCTGGCCGCGGCCACGGCTTCAACTTTCGGCGAAGAGAAGGTCAAGCTTCAGATTGCCGGATTCTCCGTGGGGCAAAAAGATCCTTCGTCTGAGTTTGGCCAGGGGTTGTCCATGATGCGCCAGCCGGGACTCGAAGTGGAACTGCATTTTCATGCACCCAAAGAGACCGTTCTTTCGCTCGACGCAAAGCAAACGTCACTAGTATTGAAGCAGGATGACGGAACCGAACTGCCTCTGGAGGAGATGTTTGATGGCAACTTCCGATTGAGCCTGAACGAAAAGCCAGAGAAAGGCCTGGTGTCCATGCGGACGTCAGAGATTCCAGCCAAAGGAACAAAGCAGATTCAAATAGAAGGCGACCTCGTTCTTGTTGTTGGGCGAGATCTGAAGACAGTGGATGTGGAAATTGTGCTGGAAGAGGGCAAGGAACTGAAGTTCGGTCCTCTGGACGCAACAGTTGGAGAAATTGGAGATGCCTTTGGGGAGCCTTTCAAAAAGCAGTTTCAAATGAGCAGTAAGAAGCCGTTCGATTCAATCGCCGCGATTGAGTTCGTTGATGCAAAAGGAAAGACTGTCGAAAGTTCCAGCGGCGGCTCCGGAAGTTTCGGCTTCGGCGACGACGTGACCTATTCGCGATCGTGGCAGATTGCATCGGATGCGAAGTCGATCAAGGCCAAGGTCTCGTACTACACTGAGACGGAGACAATGAAGGTGCCTTGTGAGCTGGAATTCGGCCTGGGGCTTTGATCGCTCTTTAAACAGCTCAATACCACGCAAATTTCCGCAGCCGCCTTCACTCGAAGACGGCTGTTTTCGTTGATGCGACGTTGTCTGGCACAAAATTAAGATTCTTTTGGCCGACATTCATCGCGGTCCACGATGGGATGATCAGAAAGCAAAAGATTCCGCCGAATCACGCCAACAATTTTGTCCACCAGGAGCCGTCACGTGCCACTTTCTGCCATCGAATCGATGATGTCCCAATTCCGTTCAGTCGTCAGCCGCTTTCGAAGCGTCCAAGGCAGCCGGCGTCGATCGAGGAGTCTGGCATGGGCGTCGCAGGGGACGGAGACGCTTGAGGGACGTCGGATGCCGGCAACTCTGGTTGGCGCCACTATAGTCAAGTATCAGGATGCCGATGGTGACGATGTGACAGTCACACTGTCAAAGCCTGTTTTGACCACAGCGAATGCGAACACGATCTTCAAGTTCAACACGAGCAATGTGAATGGGACGACGAGCACGAAGCAGCAGTTACTCACGATTGACCTGACCAGCGTGGCTGCGGGAGCGACCGTGACGAACATCACGACATCCGCGGTTCGCAATGCGACCAATGGCGGCGACGGTTTTATGGCGATCGGCCAAATTAACGCAACAGGGATCGACCTCGGGACTGTCATCATTGACGGCGACCTTGGAAGAATCATGGCGGGCGATGCGACGACATCAACAACCGGACTTGCGGGTTTGACAGTTCAGTCTTTGGGGCGTTACGGAACATTCGCCGGGGCGATCAATCTCAACACGGTCGTTCAGGGGAAGCTGGGATCTCTGTCGGTAAAATCGGATGTGAATAACGCATTCATCAACGTTAGTGGCGGCGTGAATGGGCAGATTGGTCTTATCACGATCGACGGTTCACTGCTGGGGCTAAGCTCTCATAACTCGGGACGAATTGCGGCCACTGGCGACATCGGCATCGTCGCGATCAAAGGCGATATTGAGGGAGGACCAAATGCATTTACGGGATCGATTCAGTCTGGCGGAAAGATTGCCGGCCTGACGGTGAACGGCTCGCTGTTAGGTGCTGCGGGGGCTGAAAGTGGTCGAGTCTCTTCCGCACTGGACATGGGAGTAGTGATCGTCTCCGGCGACGTTGAAGGCGGGCCGGGAGCAAAGAGCGGTTCCATCAACTCGAATGGTAAGCTCACGAGCGTGAAGATCGATGGTTCGTTACTGGGCAATATCGGTGAAGAATCCGGAAGGGTTTCATCCAGTCTGGATCTGGGTGCTGTAACAATCGGAGGCGATGTGATCGCGGGCAACGGCGGCAGCAGCGATAACTCGGGAGCCATTTTTACGCTCGGCAAGCTGGCCAGTGTGACGATCAACGGTCGGATTGAAGGCGGAAACAAGAAGCTGGGCGGAGCTATCTTGTCTTCGCTGGCGATGGGGCCTGTGATTGTGAAAGGAAACGTCATCGGCGGAGCGGTTGAACGAAGTGGATCGATTCATTCCGAGTCTACAATGGGAACGCTGACGATTGGCGGCGACCTGATCGGTTCATCGGGTCTGCTCAGTGCGTATGTGTTTTCAAAAGGGGCGATGGGTGCGGTCAGTGTCGGAGGAGATCTGATCGGCGGTAACGGAGCGGGAAGTGGTACGATTGAGTCGAAGGGAGCCATGACCAGCCTGACGATTGGCGGTTCCGTAACAGGCGGCGCTGCGACAGCCGCCGGTTGTGTCGCAGCCGCAAGCATCGGGCCTGTGACTGTGAAGGGCAGCGTTCAGGGCGGAGCGGGTGCGAAAAGCGGAGCGGTTGTCTCCAACGCAACGATGGGCGCTGTGAGCATCTCAAAGGAGCTGCCGGGGAGCAAAGTGGGTTGATTGAATCCATCGGGGCCATGACGAGCCTCACGATCGGCGGATCAGTAATTGGAGGATCAGCCGTGCGGTCTGGACACGTCACAGGCAGCAGTATTGGACCAGTCAATGTTTCAGGCAGCGTGATTGGCGGATCCGGCGGCCAATATTCTGGCAGCATTCTTACCTACGGAACAATGGGACTTGTCAACATTAAAGGAAGTCTGAGGGGCGGCATCGGAGCCTTTGGCGGTCTGGTGGTCGCCGATAACAACCTTGCTGGTGCGACGATTGGAGGGTCGTTAATCGGAGGTTCCGGAAATGCAACCGGTGCGATCGGCGGAAAAGATGTGGGTGCAATAGTAATCGGCGGGCATGTCAAAGGCGGTTCCGGTATCAATAGCGGGTACGTAGCGGCACAGAACAACTTGACCAGTCTGACGATTGGTGGATCGCTGCAGGGAAGCAACGGCGCGAACAGCGGATCCGTGGAAGTTGGCGGTTCGACGACGGGAATCCTCAAGGTGACCGGGAATGTGAACGGCGGATCCGGACTTGAATCCGGAAGAATCATGGTGAATGAGAAAGCCGCCAATATTCAGATCGGCGGATCGATTCGAGGAGGAACGAATAACTTGACAGGGATAGTTGCATCCGATGGAACGATCACTTCTATCACTGTGAACGGCAACATCGTCGGTGGAAACGCATCGGGAAGCCAGGACCTGAACTGGTCTGGAGGAATCTTCGGTGAGCGTATCCTGACTCTGGTTTTGAACGGATCTCTAATTGCCGGGCGTGACAAAACGACGGGCACGTATTCACTCAGCGGTGTCATCGGCGCCCGGGATGACATTGTGAATGCCACGATCAAAGGACACCTGAAAGGCAACAGCACGAATTCTGCAATGATTTTAGCTCGCGGCCAGGTGACTCCCACTGTGACGACCGACGTGGCCATCGGAACTTTGACCGTCAATGGCCGTGCGGAGTTCGCACAGATACTGGCCGGCGTGTTTCCCGGTGGCGCCGCCAATCAGAATGCCGATGCGCAGATCACGAACGTCACGATCGGCGGAGACTGGATTTCCAGCTCGATCTCTGCCGGCGTCGTCGCCGGTGTTGACGCGAAGTACGGAACCGCTGATGACGTGAAGATTGCGGGGGCTGGAGTAAAAGACGTGGCGGGCTTAAGTTCAAAGATCACCAGCCTGACGATTGGCGGACAGGCCTACGGCAGCCCCAGCGTACTCGACCATTTCGGTATTGTCGCGGAGAATGTCGGCAGCCTGAAAGTAGGCGGTACAGTGATGACTCTGTTCGCAGGCAACGGCAACGATGACTTCGCAATCGGACTATTCCCGGACTTTCGCTTGAATGAAATCTGAGCCCCTTAGATAGAGAAAATGACTGGCTGCAAACTCGTTGCCCGGCAGGACACAAAAGGACGTCGCGGACTTCCGCAACCTCGTGTGCATGTCATCGTAAAAGAACCCTCAACCACGCCCCCTCAACACCCATCAGTGGCAGTTCAGGCAATTTGCAAAGACTTGTCGGGCTCCGAAGCGGCCTCTGCGTTTTCAAGTTGGCGCACATTGTTCCGAAGATGCTTTCTCCGCGGTTCTAACCAGCAGAATTCTCTATCATGATGGCCTATACGTTGGCGACCTTTGGAGGCCGCTGCCAGGATAACAGCGTTTAAACACCTCCACTTCGCCAGGCCAGCGATGGATGAGTTCAAACGCTGCGTGGGTCCATTTTCTCACAAGCCTCCAGTCCCGTAGTTTTGTGAGTCTCTGAAAGTCATCGGACGACTCACGCTGTTCTGCTGGATTTCATATCGCGCCGTTGTGGCACCGCCGAAAACTCCATGAGCGTAACGTCTGCCGATCAATTTGAGCCCTACCTGGAGCAGTTGGAGACTGCGGCCCGGCGAGGAGACTCGTTGAATCTTCTGTTGCAGATTGCTCAGAAGTCGCTGATCTCGCTGGTGGGTACGAACGACGTTGTGATTGTCGTCGCGGAGGGGAATCAGATTCGACTGCTCGCGGGAACGCCGTCCAACGAAATCTGTGAGCACATCGGCGATTCAACTCGACTATCGCAAACTCATTCGGATCTGCAGATTCAGGAGCAAAGCTCTGGAACCGCATGGCATGTGACGGTCGCCAGATTACTCTCAAAGGAACATCGTTGCGTCTGTCATTTCCTGCTGAGTCGTGATCCACGCAAGAATTCTCTGCTCACAGATGCCTGCCAAACTCTGGCCGATGTTCTGACTGAAGCGACCGGACGACTTCTGCTGTCAGATCTGAATCAACGCCTTCGACAGTATGGTCAGGTCAGCAATTTTGTACATAGTCTCGCCCGAACTCGGAGCCTGCAGGAGTGGTCACAGGAGATTGTTCAACGTGGCCCTGAGTATCTCGGCAAAGGTCGCATCACGGTTCTGTCTCGTCAACGCGGAGAATGGACAGCCATTGCAGCGACCGGCAACTCAGGGATCAATCCTGTGGCGGATGCGGTATCACGCAATCAGCAGACGGTGTCGATCCTTACAAAGGCCTCGATGGTTGGTGAGTGGCTGTCCACAACAGCACCATCAGGCATTTCCGACGCCAACCTTCTTACTTTATTCGCACAGTATGAAGCCCTGGGTATTCGCTCCCTCCGAGCGGAAACCGTTTGCGGCAATGACGGCAGTGTGAATCATGCGTTTCTGACAGAAGTCTTCGGAACGGAAACGCTTCCGCCGGAGCCGCTCGTTCAGCTACTGAGACAGGAGATTTCCGAAGCCGCTCGATTGCTGCCGCGGGAGGCTGCTCAATCCGGCTTCGCGTTGCCCAGAAACCCTGTTGTGCGTTGGCTGCTCATCGCGGCTGCGGTGTTTGGCATTTTGATAGTGATCCCGGCTGATTTTGAAATAGAAGTTCAGGGACAGGCTTTTCCTCAGGAACGCCGCCGAATTTTTGCGCCGGATGACGGGATTGTAGAAGAGCTTCTGGTGACCGCCGATCAGAAGGTGACTGCCGATGAACCTCTGTTGAGATTGCGAAACCCGGAGCGAGAACTCGATCTGAATCGAGTGCTCGGGGATATCGATTCCGCCGTTTCACGGCTGCAGGCAATCCGGGCTACTCGAACGACAACCGGGGCCACAATCGGAAACAATCCCGCCGCACGTTCGGCCGATTTAAGCAGCGAAGAGCAGCAACTGGAACGCAAGCTGGAGACGCTGAGACAGGAACAGACGCTGGTCGAACAGCAGATCGCGGCACTCACAATGTCGTCCCCCATTGATGGCGTGGTTTACCAAAGCCGACTGCAGGAACAATTGCGTTCGCGGCCAGTCCAGCGTGGGCAGCAGTTGCTGGAAATCGTAAACGATTCGGGAGAATGGCAACTGGATCTTCAGGTACCTGATTTGGTGGTCGGCTATATTCCCGCGGCAGAGTTCACAAAAGATGCCAACAAAGTCGAAGTCCAGTTTAACTTGAATGATGATTCTCGGTCCGTTCACGAGGCGACACTAAAATCGCTCGACACAGCCACCCATCTTCATGATGGACAACTCACTTGTCTGGCGACTGTCGGCGTCGAAAAAACTCTGACAAAGAAACTGCGCCCCGGACAAACCGTGTCGGCTCGTATTCGTTGCGGGAGAAAGTCTTTGGCCTTTGTGTGGTTTAGAGAAGTCGTTGAATTCTGGCAAAGAAAACGATTCACCTGGCTTTAGCTGGGCAGAGTCCTGAAAAGAATGGTGTTGTGGATGAGTAGTGGGAATAAGTTAGCGTCCACTTGTTTGAGCATTGTCGTTAAATTGCAAGCCGCAGGCGTAAGCGAGATCAGGGATAGACGCATGTGGTTTTCGGTTAAGCGATGCATCGATACCCCGCTAACGCACTTCTGCTGCTGATTCAGATATCGCGATGTCCTGTGGATCATTCGTGGATAGATTTGAAGAGGTCTCAAAATGGCTGCATGTCGCACGATCTTTCGAACCAGCCCGATCGCAATCGCCATGAATCTTCTTGTGTTGACTCATGTCTCGGCACAGACGGACGAGTTTGAAACCTCAATCACTGTGCAGTCAATGACAACGGCATTGATTCAACATGCTGAAATTGCAGCGCGTGAACCGGGGATTCTCAAGTCTCTCGCCGTCAAGCCAGGCGACTCGATTGCGGACGGACAATTGTTGGCGACACTGGATGATGAGTTGCAGGAAATCGCTGTTCAACAGGCCGAACTGAATGTTCGAATTGCAGAGCTGAAAGCCAACAATAGTCTCCCGGTAGAGACGGCAAAAGCCATGGTTCGTGAAGCCGAGCAGGAAAAAGCCAAACTCGAAATCGCTGCTCGCATCAGTCGAAAACAAGCCGAGAGTGATGTAGCAGTCCGCCTTGCTGAGAAGAGCAAAGAGATCGCAAAGTATGAGCTTGACCGGGCTCAAAAGGCCAAAGAATCTTTCAGCGGAAGCATTTCAAACTCGGAACTCAATCGACTGACCGTTTTGTTCGATCAACGCACCCTCGAAATTGAAAAAACGCAGGAAGACCGCGCGATAAGCCTGCTCAAACCGGAGGCCGACCTGGCAGCCGTGCAACAACAGGCAGAAGCGATTACACGCACTCAGTCGTTGGCCGCCGAAAAAGAACAGGAACAGCAGGTCGCACAGGCTAATCTGGAGCTTGCCAACTCGGAACTCGCCGAAGCCAAACTGCAATTAGAAAGGCGAAGGCTGAAAGCTCCGTTTGCTGCAACTGTGGTCGCTGTCAGTCGTCAGACTGGCGAGTGGGTTGAGCCTGGCTCGGTTGTTCTGCGCCTCATTCAACTTGATCGTTTACGAGTGGAAGGTTTTGTTTCTGCAGATCAGGCGACTGCGATGGAACACGGCCAACGTGTACAGATCGTGTTCCCGAGTAACGTCGGCAAACCAGTTTCAGGTGAGATTACGTTTGTGAGCCCGGAGGTTGAACCCGTCAATCAGCAGGTCCGCATCTGGGCAGAATTCGATAACCCGGAAAAGCGAATTCGCCCGGGCCTTGTCGCCACGATGGAAGTCAAATCCACGAATTCAAAACCTGACGATCGTGCGGCGAGCAAGGGGAACACTCCACCAGCCAAGCGTTGAAGTCAGAACTGCCCGTTTCGGCCATCGATTCAACGAGGTTAACAGTTCGCTCAGCCATCAGAGGGCGCGAAGATTATCGGTGGCAAAAACTTCTTATCTCATCTCTCAAGATGATCCGCATCAGTAAACGGAGACTCTGATTCTTGGTTGAATCCGGAGCAAACCTGCAAAGATCGTCGCAACAGCGACAAGAATCGCCGCCAATTGACTGGCGTCAGCGATGCGATCTGATCATACGTCCGCAGGATTCAGGGTATTGGATCGTCAAAGATCCGTTGTCACTCAGCTACACAATGCTCAATGAACAGGAAATGGCTGTCCTGAGACACGTAGATGGTTCTCGATCTGTCAGCGATCTTCTCGGCCTGTTGAACTCCGCATGGCCCCAGCGGGAGTTCACTCGCGACGATGTTGAAGATTTTCTTGCTCAGTTGATCCAGAATCAACTCGTTGTCCGAACATCAATGAACCGAGCCACCGCCGCCTCTCGTTCAACGAAATCAACAACCGCAAAGCCACGATTCCGAATTAGCAGTTTGCTGCGATTTCAAATGCGACTGATCGATCCCACCCCATTCCTGAATCGACTGGAACCGTTGATTCGTCAGATATTTTCAAAGGAGTGCGGACTCGCGCTGATGATACTGGTGGTCGTTGCAATGGCTATGGTGTTCCTGCGGTTTGATCAGCTTGCCCACAACTTGCCCGGCCCGTGGGACTTCTTTGGCCCAGACAACTTATTGTTACTTTTGGCAACATTTGTCGTCGTCAAGACTCTGCATGAAGTGGGACACGCCTTCGCAGCTCGACGATTTGGTGCCGAGTGCCACGAAGCAGGGGTCATGCTGATGATGTTTACCCCGCTGCTTTACACAAACGTTACAGATGCGTGGATTCTGGATCGTCGCAGTCGATTGATGATCACTGCGGCCGGTATGCTTGTGGAGCTTGCCCTGGCCTCCATCGCCACGATCCTGTGGTTTGCAGCCGCTCCTGGAATCGTAAAGGCGATGCTCGCCAATGTTATGGTTTTGTGTACCGTCGGAACGATCGTTTTCAACGGAAATCCTCTGCTGAGATTCGATGGATACTTTCTGCTGACGGATTTGGCCGGACTACCCAATCTCTCTCAACGTGCTTCACATCGCCTACAGCAGTTTCTGTCGTTTCTTTTGCTTGGACGGACAGAGATTCGCCGTGACCGAGAACCGCCGTTTGTACTGGCCTATGGCGTTTGTTCAGGGATTTATCGGATCTGTCTGAGCCTCGCGATTCTTCTGATGCTGTATCACCTTTGTGACAATTGGAACTTACGAATCATCGGCCTCGCGCTGACTATGATGGCTGCGGTTTCTATGGTTATTCTGCCGCTGCTCAGTTCTGTCAGCACTTTGCTGGCCGAGATCCTGCATCAGAAGCAGCGAGGATATCTGCTGATGCGTTCATGCTTTATATTGGCACTTCTTGTCGCCGCACTGTTTGTTCCTCTACCGCATTCTGTCATCGTGCCGTGCGTTGTCGAACCCGTCGGTCGGCCGATCTATGCAACAATGTCCGGTGAATTAAAGTCAGCGGCCGATTATGGCCAGATCGTTTCGCCGGGTGATGTCGTCGCAGTCACCAGCGACCTCAAGCTTCTTCAGCAGCTTACGCATCTACAGGGCGAAGTGAAGATCCTGCAGACGCGAGTTCGAGCTTATGAACTTGACCGCTCTGGCACGCAGTCCGCATTGCTTCCGGAAGCTCGAAAGATGCTCGACTCAGCTGCGAAGCGAGTTGACCAGTTTGAAACGGAATTACAAAGATTAGCCACGAGGTCGCCCTCAAGTGGCCTCCTGATGCCGCCTCGCGTGACGCCGTTGTCGGACGATGGAAGTTCGCTCAGCAAGTGGCATGGCTGTCCGCTCGATGCCAACAATGTTGGCGCGTTTCTGGAAGAAGGAACGTTACTGGGAACGATTGGCGATCCAGCGACTGTGGAACTCATCCTGCCTGTAAACTCTGCCGAGCGACAGCTTCTGCGAGACGGCCAGTCTGTTGAGTTTCAGCCAACCGGGAATCCTCAACTGAAGTTTTCTGGTTCGATCGTGCAAATGCCAACGCTGGAATCGACGGAGATTCCCCAGGAGCTGACCGCCGCTGGTCTCGTGCCTCCCTTGACTGCCGCGAAACCCGGCGAAGACGCTCGACGCTGGCAGGTTGTTTGCCAGGCGGTCGTTCCGGAAGGAAACACACCGCCGCGTCTCTATTCGACCGGCCATGTGAAAGTGACTGTGGAGCCTGCCTCGTTGGCTACTCGAATGCTCCGCTACGTGAACGCAGCTTTTGAATAGGCAGGGGATGCAAACCGCGAACTGCGGCAGGATGAAACGCGACCAGCTTCCAGCAAAGTGCTATACGCTGGCCGGTGACATCGCCAATCAGCAGAAGCAGAAGGAAAAAGCATAAGAACACCGCTGATGAAATCGTGGTGATGTTCAATATGCGGTGTCCATTCAGCTGAGCGGCTTACCGGCTGTATTGAATCTCTGATCCTCGAACAGACTCATTCAATTTGCCATCGGCGAAAACTGTCTGGCCCATGACCCATGTACGAACCGGCCAGCCCGTGAGAGTTGTTCCATGCCATGGAGACCATCGTGACTTGGTCAATTGGTTCTCGTTTAGAATGGCCTGTGTCTTGTTCAAATCGACGAGCACCAGATCTGCGTCATAGCCGACTCGAATGGCCCCTTTGTTATGAATATTCCAGACTCGGGCCGGCGCTTCACACATCCAGGAAACCACCTGACTCAGAAGGCATCGGCCGAGATTCACTTCGTTCAGCAACAAGGCCAAAGAATTCTCAACGGCTGGCAGGCCCGAGGGCGACTTTGGATACGGTTGACGTTTTTCTTCCAGCGTATGCGGAGCATGGTCCGTCGCAACGACTTCCAGAGTCCCATCCAGCAGACCCTGCCACACAGCAGCGCAGTCGGCTTTGGATTTGATCGACGGATTCATCTGAATCAGTGTGCCCAGTCGATCGTAATCGTCAGTGCTGAAAAACAGATGATGCGGGCAGGCTTCGGCAGTGATCAGATCACTGGTACCTCGCAGGAATTCCACTTCTTCAGCCGTCGACACATGCAATACGTGAAATCGATGGCGATGTCGTTCGGCCAGATCCACCGCTCGTTTCGTCGCAATGATGGCCGCTTTGTTATCTCGAATGCGACTATGATCCGCCACGGTTGAACCGCCGCCCAGTGCCGCCGCATTGGCTTTTACAGTTGCCTCGTCTTCACAGTGAGCACAGATTGGCAAAGTCGTCTCGGCGAAGATTCTTTCCAACGCCGCCTGGCTGTCGACGAGCAGATCGCCGGTGCTGGAGCCGATAAAGATCTTAATGCCTGGTGTTCTTTGAGCAGCCTTCAGGACATCAATATTGTCCGGAGTGGCTCCGATGTAAAAGCCGTAATTGACCAGACATTTCTCCGCAGCGATTGCAAGTTTGTCTTCCAGCGCCTGTAGAGTTGTCGTCGTCGGTTTGGTGTTCGGCATCTCCAGAAACGACGTGATTCCGCCCCGCGCGCAGGCGCGTGTGGCTGTAGTTAAGTCTTCCTTGTGAGTCAGCCCTGGCTCGCGGAAGTGAACCTGATCATCGATGACTCCGGGAATCAAATGCAGACCCGCTGCGTCGACGACTTCATCAGCGGTTGTTGAATCCGCGGCGTCCAGAGAAACAATCGTCTGGCCGTCAATCAGAACATTGATGCGCTCGATCGCGTCAGGCAGGACGACGGTTGCGTTACGAATCAGAGTTTTCATAAGTGGCTTTCAGAGCACTTTCAGATAAATCACTTTGGAATCACCATCACCGTAGAACTCTGGCAGTTCTGCAGCTTTAACGTATTCACATCGTTCGTAAAAACTTCGCGTGGGCAAATAGTCGGGCCGTCCGGATGTCTCGACATAGATTCGTCGACCTTCTCGACTGCGAATCAGTTGTTCGGTCAGAGTCATGAGCCACCGTCCGATGCCATTTTTCTGTTCATCGCGATGCACAGCAATCCAGTACACATCGTAACTACTGGCGGTGCAGGCAATCGGACCGTAGCACGAATACCCTATCGCCATGCCTTCGAGTTCCACAAAGGCAAAAAAGTACCCGGAGGCATCTCCGCGTCGCAGTCGTTCTTCAACCAGCTCAACGGCGACATCAACTTCAGGGGGGTGAAAAAAGCCTGTCGACTCCACGATTTCCCGCACGCGAGTAACATCCGCCTCGACCACGTCGTACCGCAGCGTCAGGTGCCGTTCACCAGAGACAATTTGTTGAGGAGGAAAACTCATGGATCCGCTTTACACGACAATCTGGATGATTCGCTGTGAAGCTAACGCGAAAAAAAGTTCACGAATGATAATGCGTGCAATGTCTTAATTGAAACCGGCTGAGGAAACTTTGCCATGAAGTTCCGCCATTTGCCCCATCCTGCCCCCGAAAAGCTGTCCGAGGGCGACCGGCGATGATTCGTCAGGAAAGTTTTGGTTTGGCAATAACGCTGCTAGAACCTTTCCTTTCGAACAGACCGTTTGATGTCGCTAACGTCGATCATCAGGAAATCCTCAAGGTAGTCTTCAGCTTCGTTCGCTTTCGCCTCTTCGCTGTCCTGAGAAGTCTTTTCGGAGAACGTTGTCGATCGGAGTTTTTCCGGCAGAGGCTTTTTCGCCGCAATCTTCTTCAGCACTGTTTTTTTCTTACGAATTGCGGCGAGCGGTTCTGGCTGGTCGAACTGTCGCAGGAAGTCTTCGCTGTCGATGCAGGTTGCCTTCCTGCGAGCGGCCGCTTTGTGGAGTCGGTGATCGCTGGAAACAATCAGGATCTGTCGGGGGCTGCTATGAGTCTCCAGGATCATTTCGATTTCAGCATCGGCGTCTCGCCCCTCGCGTGAGAATCGTACCGCGATCGGGGAACGGGCTAGCGGCGGACCGTTATCGGAATCGCGGGGCACCGCCATGTGGGCATCGAACACCACCAGAGCATCTGCGGCAATCTGTTCATCCAGAACGGCCGCAGTCTGATTCAGAAGGCGATTGCGATTTCGCTCCAGTTCTCCTGGTCCATACTCTGAGCGGCCCAGGCCTGCGGCATGCATCAGGTTATATCCATCGATCACCAAATACAGTCGGGCCATCGAGTTACCTCAGATTTGCAGCGACAACCATTTCGTGCCGATGATCATGACAATAACAATCACCCAGGCAATCAGGAAACCCACCGTACCACCCGCCGTGGGCCCGGGAAACTGAAATCCGAAAAAGGACACTGCAGGAACCAGTTCGGCATCTTCCGGCGGAGTGTACTGATCCGCGTATTCTGATTCGTCCGGGGCAACTCGTGTACGGATAACACGGTAAAAATGTTCGAGCTGATCATCCTGCTGCGGATCAGTCAGGATTGAAGCGATAAAACCACAAGCCAATCCGCCGGAAAGGATGCAAGCGATCTTCCATGCGTCGATCATGACGAGTCCGGTCGGCTCCTGCAGAAACATCAGCTCTGAAAAGCCCGGTAATGTCTTTTGAATTTCTTCAGGATAGTACCCGCAGAGAATCCCAAGGAACGCGGACGTAAGTGTCGTGGTCCAGACAGAGATCGTATTCCAGCGGACCCACACGAGTCCCATCCACATGCTGATACCGATCACCGCCGGTGTCTTGATCACCAACTTTAACACATCGGTAATGTCTGTGAATGTCGTTTGCAGCATCAGGGCGACAGCAACAAGCACTGGTCCGCAGAGTCTTCCCACGGCAAGGTAATGAGCCGGTTCGTAACCAGGTGCGATGTGGTGCCGATAAAGATGTTCTGAAAACAGCCCGCTGCCCACAATCATTTGTGTTCCACAATGGCTGACGACTGACGCCAGGACCATTGCGGCCATGGCTCCCACGAGCCCCGGCATAATGTCCGGCAGGATATCGCGAGCAGCGTAGCCAAGTACGCGGTCACCGAACGACGCGTCGGCAAGTCTTGCCTGGGTGACTTCTTCAGCAGACTTTGTCGTAAGGTCACCGGAGGCAATGACGCTCATCTGACTCAAAGCCTGAGATTGTTCGTGCGTCGCATTTTGCTGACGCAGAGGACTGTCCGGGCCGAGATACCAGATGATGCAGGCCAGCCCCATGAACGCCCAGGCCACAGACAGACAGCGTTTCAGCAGACTGCCAAAGGTAAAGCCAATCCGAGAATCCATTTCTGTTCGACCGGCACCACACATCGTGATGATATGCGGCTGAACAATAATTCCGGCCAACGCTGCGATGGACAACATGCAAAGATACAGCGGAGTAAAGGGTTCATCACCAACCTCGACGTTCGCGTTTGAACTGGCAACAAAATCCAGCATTCCCGGCTTCAGTGATTCCATCGTGTGCATCACGCCGAAGCCGCCGATCTTTTTGAAGAGAATCGGAAGCATCAGGCAAGTGAGCCCAATTCGAAGAATCCCCTGAAGGGCATCAATGACGATCGCCGAGCCCAACCCGCCGATGACTCCGGAGATAATCAGAACAATCCCGAGGCAGCAAGCCGCGATATCCTCACTGCCAACTTGACGCCAGACAACGACCGGAGGGCGGTCCGCAGAGGGCGGTTCAATGGCGGCCACGATGTCAAACACAGGAAGCTGCAAATGGACAGCCTGAGACACTTCGCTGAAAAATGGGTGGGTGAGAGTGACCAGCAATCGCGCGCCGCCAAAGAGTACTCCCGCCATCAGCACCACGGAGATGATCATTCCGTACACGGAATAAAGCGCGGCCGTGCTTGGCCCAAAACGCATAGCGAAAAAATCGGCCGTGGTAATGGCTCGCAGGCGGCGTAACAGGGGAGCCACGATCCAGTAGAACGGGGCGATGGGAAGCCACAGAAACTGCCACCAGAGCCCGGCTAGCCCGGAACGCCAAGTCGCAGCCATCACCGATGACTGGGTATCACTGCTGGTTCCTGACCCAAAGGCAAACAGAATCAAAAGCCAGCGACGAACGCGTCGACCTGCCGTAAAGTATTCATCCGGGGCGCGCATCCGCATGCTCATGACCACAGAGATGGTCAAAATCAGTAGCAGCGACGCCGCAAAGACAATCCAGTCAGCCGTTTTCATGAATTTACGATTCAGGAGTCAGCCTGGTGACACAGCGGACTCGTTTACGGGACCCGTCCCGTTAAAGCTCAGATCGGGGGAACTCGCGGCCCGCATTCTAGGCCGAGAGAATCGTACCGGACAGCACCTCTGTGACGCACGTGTCGCGATTATCGAACATGCGGAACGGCCAAAGAATGCAGGAAAAGTCAGTGTGTGGTCAGGAAGTCGAGTTGTGTGGATCACCCCCCTCCACTTAGTGACAATATTCGGACGAATTATTGCCACCGCCACTACGTAACACAAGCGTGCCTCCCCACGGCGACACATTTTTGGCTCGCAGAATATCGTTCAAGCGTTCATGCCGTTCAGGGGCAGGGCATGACAGCACTTTACTGTTCTGGGTATCATGGGCCTTGCGTTTCTGCGGTCAAGCAGTTCAGATCGTGCTAATGCTTCCGAATAGGTTAGTCAGTTCGGTCTCAACGAGTAGCCAAAAGCGGTAACCGATGCGGATTCAGGGTGATGGGTAATCCAGTAAAGGTTTGAGCGTTTCAAGGCCGATTCAGACAAGCATCCGCTCGATCATTTCGCCACGAAAGTCTTACGCTGGCATGAACACCACTGATAATGAAACTCTGGAATCCTCATGGCATCTGCAGATTCTCAGCGATTGTAACGACGTACTGAAGGGGCTAACCCAGGTCATTGGGAATCTCCGCAAGCAACGCCGGCGAGAATTCAGGAATGTCAGAGGTCTTAGCATCTTTCAGGAATCGTGGACGGCCTCGGCCGGAACTTTAGAGCGCTCTGATATGGCTTAAATGGCGATTGAGCGTTCGGCCAATGCGCTCCCCGGCGTCCTCGGTGAGCGGCTTTCACTGAATCCGGAAGGTCATCCGCTGCCGAAATGACTCCGTTAAACGCGAGTGATCTCGCAAAAACGCCGCAAAACCTACCGCTTCCAGGAACTTCTTGACTCAGCAGAGTAGTTCCTCTAGGTTCCGCCTCTTCATGAGATTCGGCAGAAGTTCTGGCCGAAGGAATCCCTGGTTCAAAGGAAGTTTTCGAAATGGCCGACCTGATCGCACCTCATGGTGGATTATCAGAACCTGTTTGTCGCACCGTAGGCGAGCAGGAACGTGTAGCATTCCTTGCGGAAGCCGCAACGCTTGTCAAAGTCCCTGTCTCTTCAGCAGACCTGTCCAGTGTTTACCGCTTTGGTGATGGCACATTGAGCCCTCTGACCGGGCCAATGAACTCTGCCGTCTACAACCAGGTGCTTGACGAATGCTACGTCATCAGCAACGGTCAAAAGTACGCATGGACGATTCCAATCGCGTTCCCGATTACGGCAGAAATGGCCAAGACGCTGAAGCCAGGACAGAAGGTCGCTCTGACCAATCCTGCGGGCGAAATCGTTGCAACACTCGAACTGAACGACGTCTATGCATGGCCAAAGCTGAAGTATCTGAAGTCAGTCTACCTGACTGATCGAATCGATCATCCAGGTGCTGATATGGTGATCAAGGGCGAAGCTGCTAACTCACACCTGATTGGTGGCGAGATTCGCGTGTTGCCTCAGCCAAAGAATCCTTCTTTCGGCAAGTACGTTTTGACTCCTCGCGAAGTACGCAAAGCTCTTGCGGCCAAAGGCTGGGATGCCGTTGTTGCCTTCCAGACTCGCAATCCGCTGCATCGTGCTCACGAGTACGCCCTGGTACACGGTCTTGAAACCTTGCTTCGAGAAGGCAAGAACGCCGGCGCTTGCCTGAATCCTCTGATTGGCGAAGTCAAAGGCGATGACGTTAACGCCGAAATCCGAATGCAGACCTACGAAAAGCTGATCACCGACCGCTCACTGGGTGATGGCGACAGCGATACGACCCTGTGGGGACCACGTGGCGAGTCTGTGCCTGATCGAGTGATTCTGTTGGGCCTGGACATCAAGATGTTCTACGGCGGACCAAAAGAAGCTGTTATGCACGGGATCTATCGCCAGAATATGGGCTACACTCATCTCGTGATTGGCCGCAAGCATGCAGATGCTCCTTACGCCAACGGCGAATCCATCTGGGGCGACTTCGATGCTCAGGAAATCTTCAGCAAGCTTGGCGGCGATCTGAAGATTAAGACGATCAATGTCGGATTCGCAGCGTACTACGAATCTGTTGGTCGAGTCGACCTGATGGAACGTCACAAAGACGAAAAGCCATGGTCTATCAGCGGCAAAGATATCCGCGCGACTCTGCAGAAGGGCGAACTGGTCGACGGCCGCATTATGCGACCGAGCACTTCCAGAATTCTTGGAGATGCGATGAAGTCTGCTTAATGCGGACTCATGGCTGAATCAGCAGGATAATTTGGGCCCGGTGAGTCGAAAATAGCCGACTCTGCGGGCCTTTTTCATTCATAGGCCCGCTGCAAGGCTAAGCTCAGGAATCCGATCGTGTGCGCCTTCAAGACAGTGTTTCCAAAGCAAGGAGTTTTGAGGCAGAAATACCCCGGCCAGCTTTCTGCCCGTAATGCTTTCGTACGATGATCAGTTTTCGCTCGGCAGTGGCGCATTGTTTTCATTGAAGAGGGCCACGCATCGAACCGGGGGACGGTGCATGAACAGAGTTGCCGAAGACCAGCCTGCCACAACTTCCCTGACAGTGTATCTGATCAGACGGTTGCCCTGTTTGCGAGGACCAGTTGTTCGTGCTACCTTGGAGTGATTCGGCAATTCATTGAATATTGAGTGGTATGCGATGCGCGGCCACGATTGAGGTAACGAGCTGAACGACATATCCCACAAAGACGTCGCCTCAATTTATGCCGCCTGAAGTATAAGTCATTTCCAGGATTTTCGCAGTGGATCAGCCTGCATCACAACAAAAGTCTGCCAGCCGATCTCGTCACCGACGAGGTCGTTCGCCGAGCCCTCTACGGTGGTTGATGTTACTGATCGCGGCTGCGGGGCTGATTGCTGGTGTCCTGTGGGGAGCAGTTTGGTGGGAAGAACGCCCATTGGCAGAAGTAGAAAAGCAACTTCGGGACAAAGACTATGATCAGGCCCTGGCACTGGTCGACAGATTCCTCAGAAAGTTCCCGGAAAACGGGCGTGGTATTGCTCTCAAAGCACGGGCATTGGTGCATCAGGGAAATGCTGCAGAGGCAGTTCGCTTATTTGATCAGGTTGGAGCCGCATCCCCGGATGAGATTCGGGACTGCGCAAAGGCTTTCCTGATCCTTCAAAGATGGCTTCAGGCGCTGCCATTGCTCGAGTATCTGCACACGATGAATCCGAAAGACCCTGACCTGCTCCATGAACTCAGTGCCTGTCGAGCCAAATTGGGACGGTACGACGACGCTATCACGGCTGCTCTGGAATTTTCAAAACTACCCGAATGTGAGGCGAGAGGCTATACCTTGATCGGCCTGCTTGAAACGGAACGAGGGAATCATCGGACAGCATGCGAAGCATGGCAGCGAGTGCTCACAATTTCCCCCGGTGGAGAGGGGCTTCAAGTGCCGCCTGAAGAGTTTCTCGCCGAATATGGTGCAGCGTTGCTCAAAGTCGGCAATCCAACCGCTGCACTTGTTCAACTGCAACGCAGCGTCAGCACTAAACCAACTGTCAGGTCGCTCATGCTTTTGGGAAAGGCCTTTTATCAGGAAGGCCGGATTGAAGAAGCAAAACAAACGTGGCAGGAAGTGATTTCTCTGGATAAGACGAACGAAGAATCAAGACAGGGGCTTGCTGAACTGGCCATGAAAAGGTCCGACTTTTCGTCAGCATTGAATTGGCTGATGCCGCTTGCAGAGGCGCCAACAATTTCCAGCACAACCGCGTTTCTGCTGCAACGTGCTTTTTCGCTTTCCGGTGATCAAACGACTTCGCAACAATGGCAAAGCCGTGCAAACGAGATTCGTCGCCGTGAAGAACGGAACAGAACCGTGGACCAGATCCTGATCGATAGCCCGACTTCGCTGTGGGGTCAGGTATTGCAGGCGTATCGGCTGGCAGAACAGGAAAACTGGGATCAGGCCGCTTTGATGATGACGGGGATCCCGGATGAACAATCACATCCTTTTATCACGAAACTGGCGAACGCAGTTCGCGATCACGGACCGTTGCCGGACCTCACGTCACTCCCGCTGGAAGTATTTCCATAGTCCGGAGCAGGGTATTATTCTCCGTTCGTCGTCAATTGAGCCCGGGTGCCCGCGAGATACCTTGTAGAAGATCGCCTCAATCCGGAAGATCGCCTCAATCGTGGCCGTGCACAGAAAATTGATCACCCGCCCTGGTGACCGAATTTCAAGTTTTTGGGAAACATGACGAAAACAGGTCGTTTGACCAGAACAGTGCCAGATATTTCCGAATACAGAATCTGAAAGGCGTTGTGTCTTTGAGGCAGCGCGCGATAATCATTCTGATGAAAACCTCTCGACTCATCCTGATTGCAGCCGTGCTACTCCTGATAGCCTGGCTACTTGTTCCGCAGAGGGATGAGTTTACTGTAAAGCCCCTGCGTGATCTTGACTCGGTTCGGGAAATCGCGCCCAGCGAGTGGGTTGATCTTGTCACAGCCGGACAAAACACTGCACCCGGGACGGTTTTCATCCCCCAAAAAAACACCGGGGTGGAGTTCCGGTCAGGGGTGCGGCCGGAGTCCCGAGGATTTCTCTCTCCAGAAGTCTGCAGTGAGTGCCATGCAGAGAATTACCGCGGATTTCTCACCACTGCTCATGCCTTTACATCACGGGAACCCGACGACCATTCGATCCTCGGCAGTTTCGCGGAGGAGCGAAGTATGCTGTCGACGAGGAATCCGGACCTCTGGTTTAAGATGTTGGCCGATACAACAGGCTTTTACCAGCAGTTGACAGTGCAAAAGGATCGAATCCACTACACGGAGAAGCGTTCAATCGATCTCGTTATTGGGTCTGGAAATCATGGTCAGGCTTATCTGTCATGGGAAGGTGATCACCTCTACCAGATGCACGTGAGCTATTTGACGGAGTCAGACCAATGGGTCAATAGCCCCGGGATGTATGTGGACGGCACCGCAGACTTTGCAAGGCCGGTTCCAGGGCGTTGCCTTGATTGCCACACGACGTGGTTTTCCGAAGATGCGACCGCAGTTAATCGATTTGATCGCAGCAATTATCTGCTGGGTGTAACCTGTGTCCGTTGCCATGGCCCGGGACACGAACATGTTGCCTACCATCGCGAGCATCCGGACGAAGGAGTCGGCAGGCAGATTGTCAATCCCTCCGGACTATCACGTGATCGGATCAATGAACTGTGTGCTCAGTGTCATTCCGCCGGAGAACCACTCGCCCCCTCGTTCACCTATCGCCCCGGAGAGCCGTTGTCGGAGTATCTGGAATTGGATCTTGCGGCAGATGCCCCGACAAATGAAGATCCCCATAGCGCAAATCAGCTTGCAAGGCTGATGAAGAGCAAGTGTTATATCGCCAGCGAAACAATGACTTGCATCACGTGTCACGATCCGCATCAGGATCAGCGAGGTGACACCTCTGGTTTTTCCAGAACCTGCCAGCAATGCCATCAGCCGGAATCTTGTCGCGAACAGAAAACTTCCGGTTCAGCGATTAATGACCGCTGTGTCGAATGCCATATGCCTTCACGAAGAGACGAGCAGGTCAGTATCGAAATGAAATCGGGAACTCTTATGGCACTGATTCGCGATCATCTGATCGGCAAGTGGCCTGCCACTTCAGACCGTGTCCGTGCGAAGATCGCTGCCGATGCACAAAGTCAGGCCCGCTCTGCTCGAGATACGCAACAGTCACAGAGGGACTCACGATGAATCCAGGCCTGCGACAAATATGCTTCGCAGTCGCGATGCTGAACATCGTGTTGATCGGCTGTGGAAACAAGACAACGCCGCAGGAATCAAATAATCAGCAGGCTGTTGTCAATCGTACTTTGGCCGAACAGGCGGCCCCCATCAACAAGGGCAGCGAAGGAGCCCTCAAAAAACGGGCTGAAATCTATTTCCATTCGATGCTGAGTGAATCGGGAATTGACTTTCGGCATGTCAGTGGGAATTCCGGGGAAAAAGCATTTCCGGCAGCCAATGGAAGCGGGCTGGCTACGTTTGACGCGGACATGGATGGACATGTCGACTTGTATTTTGGAAACGGAACCCGGTTTCCTGTCGACTCGGAACGCGACTCATCCTTCGATGAATTCTATCGCAACCTTGGCGAGTGGCGATTTACCAAGGCAACGGCGTTGGCCGGGTTTCGGAATCCGAATTACACCACCGGAGTTGAATACGGCGATTTCAATGGCGACGGTTTTCCGGATGTTTACACGACCAGTGTCGGTCGGAATCAATTGTACCTGAATCTTGGTGATGGAACCTTCGTCGACGTGTCTACATCCAGCCGCACAGATGACCCGCGTTGGGCGACGAGTGCTGCATTCACCGACATTGATAACGACGGTCTGCTGGACTTATACGTCTGCAATTACGGAAAATGGACCCTTGAAACCAATCAGTATTGCGGCGATAAGGCTCGTGGTATTCGTATGTTTTGCAGCCCTACGATGGTGCCGTCTGAAGATGACGTCCTCTACAGGAATCATGGAGATGGAACGTTTGAGGACTACTCAGAGGCCAGCGGTATTCGCGTTCGTAACGGGCGAGGGCAGGGCGTCATTGCCCTCGAACTGAATGACGACGCGAGGACAGAACTTTATGTGTCGAACGACATCAACCCGAACTTCTTGTTTCTGGGCGACGGAAAGGGACACTTCACCGAAGTCGGTGAACTCTCGGGGGCGGCTTTTGATCACTCGGGGCAGGCACAAGCCGGTATGGGACTTGCCGCGGGTGATGTCGATCGAAATGGCTACTTCGATTTGTTCGTCACGAACTACCAGAATGAACATAATGCGTTGTACGAAAACCTCGGCAATGGCAACTTTCTGGAAACAGGGATCACGCGAATACCCGAGGGAAGTCTGCCTTACGTCGGCTGGGGAACCGCACTGGAAGATTTTGATCTGGATGGATGGCTGGATCTGATCGTCACGAACGGCCACACCGATGAAAATCTTGCGGAACTCGGCAAAGAAGGAGTCTATTTGCAGCCGCCAGGATTATGGAAGAACTCGAATGGGCGGTTCAGACTCCTTGAGGAAGACCGTGGCTCCTACTTCGAGGAACTCCACAATGGCCGTGGTCTTGTCGTCGCTGACCTTGATAATGATGGTGATTCCGATGTTGTGATTGGACACCAGGATGCGTGCCCAGGTTTGCTTCGAAACGAGAGTGTGGAGACTCCATCCGAAAAAATGATATGGCTTCGACTCGTTGACGGGGTAGGTAACCGCAACGCAATTGGTGCCTTAATAGAGCAATTAAATGTGAATCCTCCCTTACGGCGAACCATTTCCGGGGGTGGCAGTTATGCATCAGCCTCTGACCGTCGCGTCGTGATTGCAATCGAAAACGCCGCGTTGGCATCGCTGAAGATCACCTGGCCGGATGGTAGGTCGTCTTTGATCAACGGATTGCAGGCCGGGGCAGGTTTTGTTATTGTCAGACCGCCGGATTCCGGCAGCCCTGTGCGTGTTGTCAGGATCAAGGATCCTTGACGGCGGTTATTCCCACGACGGTCTGCCGTCAACGAATTCGTGGTCCGTTCGATCTCTTCCCGAAGACCCTGTCCTGATGTCCCCTGCAGCCTCTCATGGCGGCGCCGGGCAATTGGACCTACGCCAGACCTGGTGCAACTCAGCATGCAAAATCCACCATCGGAAAAACTCTCCACAAATCCTGATGTTGACTCCGCCCCGGTTGTTCGTGCAGCAACGGGGTTCAGCATCTTTCGAGTCATTCGGACAGTAGTGATGCTTGGTGTTGTCGCTGGAGGCAGTTATGGGATCTGGACCTCGTCGCAAACGCCCCCCACGCTCGTTCAATTCACAGGAAGAGTGGTCTATGAGGGAAAGCCTGTGACCACTGGAGGCATCGCGACCCTGCGGCTGGATGATCAGTTGGACAGCGCGACCAGCGCGCTGGACTCCGAGGGTAAGTTTACTCTGGAAACCAACGGAGAGCCCGGTGCCTATGTGGGGCGTCACAAGGTTGTTATCTCAAGCATGACACAAACAATGCCGCCACAACCCCTGATTCCCGGTGTTTATGCGAGCATGGCAACAACTCCCCTCGTGATTGATGTTTCTACCGATCCGAAAAAAAACACACTCGAAATCGTTTTGGAGGGATCACTTCCGGGCGCGGGATCGACACCGCCGAGGGGTAATGCGATTCCCCCGGCCGCAGCAGATGCTGATTCCGATAA
>Ga0255093_1000149_pt1 | contig 34112 bp, 21 predicted proteins | sample Colum_Law_RepA_8_2_FD_188437 | JGI IMG/M metagenome (GOLD analysis project Ga0255093, IMG submission 188437) | Freshwater microbial communities from Columbia River, Oregon, United States - Colum_Law_RepA_8d | ecosystem: Environmental > Aquatic > Freshwater > River | place: USA: Oregon...
GCACCCGCCATGGAGACTCCCGCCCCGCCCCAGCCCGTCAGCAGCGCCACATATTGCTTGCCGTCGACCTCATAGGTAATCGGGGGCGCTGAAACCCCCAGGCCCACATCGGTGCTCCACAGCGGAATGCCGTCGGTGGCGCGATAGGCCAGCAGCTTGCCGTCGGTACGGCCTTCAAACACCAGATTGCCGGCGGTCGTCAGCGTGCCGGGGTTCCACACGCCGGGCAGTTTCTGTTCCCAGACTTTTTGCTGCTTCACCGGATCCCAGGCGATCAGCGCGGCGGCGTCAATTTTGAGCGGCAGGTCGTCGCGCAGCAGGTCCAGACCCGGATCGAACTGGAAGCTGGGCGAGTTCCACTGTTTGTAGTTGACGCCCTTGTCGGTGAAGGTCGCCGGCACATCGATGATCGGGATATAGGCCAGCCCGGTGCCCGGGTTGAACGACATCGCGTGCCAGTTGTGCACGCCGAAGGCGCTGGGATAAATCAGTTCCTCGCCGTCCTCGTAGCGCGCGCCTTTGGCCTCTACCGGTCGCCCGGTTTTCAGATCAATCCGCTCTGCCCAGGTCGCACGGGCAATTTTTTCGGCTGAAATCAGCTTGCCGCTGCTGCGATCGAGGACGTAGAAAAACCCGTTCTTGGGCGCGTGCATCAGCGCCTTCACCGGTTTCTCGTCGATCTTCAGATCGGCCAGCACCATGTCCATATTGGAGTTGTAATCCCAGGTCTCGCCGGGCGTGGTCTGGTAGTGCCAGACGTATTTTCCGGTGTCGGCATCCAGCGCCACCACCGAGCAGAGGAAGAGGTTATCGCCGCCGCCGGGGCTGCGCAGGCGCTGGTTCCAGGGCGAACCGTTGCCGGTGCCGATGTAGATGCGGTTGAAGTCGGGGTCATAGGTCAGCCCGTTCCACACCGTGCCGCCGCCGCCGTGCTTCCACCATTCGCCGTTCCAGGTCTTGGCGGCCATCGCCTGGGTCTCGTCCTCGAAGCCGTCGGCCGGATTGCCGGGCACGGTATAGAAGCGCCAGACCTGTTTGCCGGTCGCCGTGTCGTAGGCCGTCACATAGCCGCGCAGCGGGCCCCATTCCGTGCCGCCGTTGCCGATGATGACCTTGTCCTTGAACACGCGAGGCGCGCCGTTGATGAAGTACGGCAGCTTCGGGTCGACCGTCTGCACGCTCCAGACTTCCTTGCCGGTGTTGGCATCGATGGCGTTCAGGCGGCCATCGGCGGTGGCGACGAAAATCCGTCCCTTCCAGTAGGCCACGCCCCGGTTGGAATCCCACATCACGCGCAGCCGGTCGCCGGCCGCTTCGATCGTCTTGGGGTCGTACTTCCACAGTTCCTTGCCGGTACGGGTATCCACCGCAAACACCACGCTGTACCCGCCGGAGAAATACATCACGCCGTCCACCACCAGCGGCGTGGCGAGCAGGGACTTCTGCCCCGGCAGGTCCATGTACCAGGCGACGCCCAGATCGCCCACGTTGGTATCGGTGATCTGTTGCAGCGGGCTGAAGCGCTGTTCGCTGTACGTGCGGCCATAGGACAGCCAGTTAGCGCCGGCCTTTTCATCGGCGATGGCGGCGCCATCGACACTGGTCGCGGCAACCGCGCCCTGCGTCAGGAGCAGGGCGGCGAGCGCGGCGAGCTTCAGTTTGGTCATCGTTCTTCCCCTTTGCTTCGTTGATTTCATTTTTTCGAATTGTCGGTGCCGGTCTGCTCGGCTTGATTCGCCCAGTCCCAGGGGCTTAGCCCCACCACTTGTTCTGAACTCCAGCGCGTGGCCGCGACCAGCGCGCCGGAGAACGGCGCCAGTCGCGGCACGAAATGGCCGGCGACGAACAGCACTATCACCAGCAACTGCGCCAGCGCCACCAAGCGCAGGCCGCGTCGGCCCGCCTGCGGCGGAATGAATGCTGTCAGCACCATCACGGCCATCAGCAACAAGGCGCACAGCGGCAGGCTTAACAGAAACACCAAAGCCCCCTGCGCGTCCGTCTGCATGATGAACAGCGACGCGCCGAATAGCAGCGCCACGCCCAGCAAACAAAGCACGCTGAGGGCCTTCTTCAAGCGGTTTTTGACGTCTGATGACATGGCAAATCCCGATTGAGCCTCAGTGCCCCTGACTATCGCGGGTGACAAACGGTTCGCAGCCCGGGTCGGCATATTCCACCGGCCCAAACCAGCCGCGCGTCAGCGGATTATCCCAATGGCGCGCCCGGCCGCCGAAGCGACAGATGTCCAGCACTTCAAAGCGCCATTCCATTTTTCGCTGCAGCGGAAAACGGTGGGTCACCGGCTCGCCCTTGTGATTGTAGAGATGCATCACGCACAGCTGCTCGCCGTCCTTCGGGTCGCGCTCAACGGCGGCGCAGTATTCGGGCTTGAAGATCCCGGCCCGCCCCAGCCACACCTCATGATTGCCCCGGCCTAGCGTCCAGTTGGCAAACAGTCCAGCCCAGGACGGGTTCCAGTAGCGCTCTAGCTGTTGCGCCTGTGCCGGGCTTAAGCCGGTTTGCAAGCCACCCCACACCCGCCATCGCGCATCAGCGGCCATCGGCACCGGCGGATAGGGGAACTCGATAACCATGGTGGGATAGGTTTCCTGATACTCCGGCGCCATGTCGATGACGTCGACCCGCAAACGCACCCGCGATGGCCGGTCAAATCGGAGCGCATCGCCCACCTGCGAGAGCACCCAGATAACCGGCTCGACCTGATCCTTGCAGCGCGCCACCAGTTCCGCATTGGCCGGGTCGGCGCTCGGGTTCTGGTTAAGCCCGAGCATCGCCTGATACACCTCGCAGCCCTCGGGGGCAAACTCTGGCGAATGGACCCGCGCCCAACCCCAGTCACCCAACGCCAGTTGTCGATAGCCGAGGCCCGTCGCCAGCAGACCGAGCACGAGCAGCAAGAGCCGGAGCAGCATGGTCGAACCTCGCGGGCCTAAGGGGGAAAGGGCACTGAGCGCGAGCATAGCGAGGAGTCGCGCGCGACGCAGCCTTCAAGGCTGGCGGAGATGCCGAATCTTCAAGGCCAGTTCAATTTCCAGCCGCCGCTCGCCCCGCGCGGGGTCGACCCCCAGCAGGTCGATGATGCGACCCAGCCGATATTTGACGGTGTTTTCGTGCAGGCTCAGCGCCCGCGCCGCCGCCCGCTGGTTGAAATCACTGGCCAGCAGGGCTTCCAGCGTGGCCAACAAGCGCGCCTGCGCCGGCGCCAGCAGGCGCCCGAGAGTCTGCGTCATGAAATCCTGATAGTCCTCCTGCCGGTTGCCGCCCAGCAGCAGGCGATAGACGCCCAGATCCTCCACAAAGATTACCCGCTCCGCCGCCCCCAGCCGGGCCGCCGCCAGCAAGGCCTGCTCGGCCGTGCGCAGCGACCAGACGAGGGTCTCGGGGTTCGCCTCCTCGCGCCCCACGCCCAGCGCAAACAAGGACTCCCCGTCGCGCAGACCGCTCTGGGCAAGGCCGCGCTGCAGGCGAGTCAGCGTCCCGGGCGCCCGCAGCCTTTCTGCGTCCGCGCTGACCAGCAGGGCAATGAAGCCGTCGCGCCAGGGCCACAGCGGGGCATTGATCTGGCGGGCGCGTAAGCCCTCCAGCAGGGCGCGGTGAATACCGGCCTCGCTGCCGGGGGCGAAGCCACCGGCCGCCGCCGTACCCAGCCGGGCGACGCGCCACGGCCCGTCGGCGCTCACACCCATGCTCCGCAGCAAACGCCGCGCCACTGCCGGCGTCGTGCCCTCCGTCAGCAACTCGCGCAGCGCTTCACCGCTGACCCGCCGATCGGCTTCGAAGGCCGAGCGCTCTTTAAGGATCTCCAGCGCAAACACCAGCGCCGCCTGCTCGACCGCCGCCACCTCGACGGTATCCAGCGACTCGCCCGCTTCCCCCACCAGAATATGGCCGGCGGTTTCATCCTTCAGACGGATCGCGACCGCTGTCAGGCGCTGGCTACGACGCCGGGGCAGCGGCATCACCAACTGGGCAGTGCCGGTGACTTCGGCAAGTTCGCCGCCCAAGGCGCCGAGCGCGCGTGCGCCCGGCATGGCCGCGCCCGCCGCCGCCAAGGGTCGGTGCGCGGCATCCAGCACCCACACCGTCCGCCCGAGCAGGCGCTGCAGGGTGGCCGCCAGCACCGCAATGCCCTGCCCGTCTGCCGCCGCCCGCATCAGTTCGGCATGAACCGCCATCGCCCGCGCCAGCTGGCGCCGCTCGGTCTCCAGGGCCTTGAACATCTGCGCCGACTGCAGCGAACTGGCCAGCAAGGGCGCAATCAAGGTCAGCAAGGCAAGGTCGTCGGCGGTGAAGAGCCCGCCCGGCTTGTTGATCGCATGGAACACGCCGACCGCCCGGTCGCCCAGCACCAGCGGCACGGTGATGACGCAGCGCGCGTCGAACAGCTCGATGAATCGCTGCAGCATGCGCGGGTCGCGCCGCGCGTCGTTGGTCAGATAGGGTTCGCGCGAGAGAAAGACCCGCGCCGCATTGCCGCCGGCCGCCACCGCGACCCGATAGGCGCCGACGATTTCCCGTGCGTGCACGCCAAACGCTGGTTTTTGCAGCACCAGCTCATCGCTGACCGGGTCGTAGAGCATGAAACCGCCGGCCGTCGCGCCCACCGTGCGCCGCACGGCGTCGATGACGTTGGTCAGCAGCAACTCGTGGTCGCGGGTGGTGGCCAGCGCCTGCCCCACGTCGAAGACGGCCGCCAGCGCGTGAGCCTGCGGGCCAGTGGCGGGCAAACGGCTGCGGGGTCGGGTTGCTGTCATCGCGGAATCACACGGGGGGTGGCGGGCACTATTGTGAGCGGGCAACAAAAAAACAAGGCCTACTTCGTATATGTCAGACATAGACGGCCATTCGACCCGGGCTTAATGTCTGCGCCAATCGGGCCAGCGAGCCTGCTATACCAACGCGCAGCGCCGGCCTCCGGCGGCGACTGCCGGAGCCAGGGGAGAACGCTTTGTACAACGTCGATATCGATACCGGCGGCACCATGACCGACACCCTGGTGACCGGCGGCCCGCAGCCGCTGCTCATCAAGGTGGAATCCACCCCGCACGACGTCACCGTGTCCTTCGTCCAGAGTCTGGAAGCCGCCGCGAATGCCGCGGGCGCAGCCAGCCTCGGCGAGTTTCTGGAGCAGGTCGCGCTGATTCGCTGGTCGTCCACCATCACCTCCAACGTGCTGGCGCAGCGTGCGGGCCCCAAGCTTGGGCTGATCGTCAGCGCCGGCCATGAAGCCGACCTCTACGCCACCGACCCGGCCGACACCGCGCAGGTGCTGCCCTCGCTGATCAAGCCCGCGCACATCGTGGGGCTGGCGCCGGACGCCGACCGCACGGCGATCGTCACGGCCCTGAAGGGCCTGATCGACCAGGGTATTCGGCGGGTCAGCGTGTCGCTCAAGGGCGCCTTCCCGGACGGCCGCCGCGAGCAGGAAATCCTGAAAATCATCGGCGAGCAGTTCCCGGACCATTTTCTCGGCTCGGTGCCCGCGCTGGCCGGCAGCGACATGCTGATGCGACCGGACGATATGTCCCGCACCTTTTTCGCGCTGATCAACGCCTACGTCCACAACTCGCTCGCCAACTCGCTGTTCAAGGCCGAAGACCTCGTCAAGGTCGACCACAACTGGCGCGGCGACCTGCTGGTCGGCCACCTCAACGGCGGGGTGGCGCGCATCGGCAAAACCAAGGCGGTCGATACCATCGAATCCGGCCCGCTGTTTGGCACCCACGCCTCGGCTTGGCTGGCGGCGGCGGAAGGCTTGCAGAAAGTGCTGGCGGTGGACATTGGGGGCACCACCGCCAAAGCCTCGGCGGTGATCGATGGGCGGATGGAAATGCGCCCGGAAGGCCACTTCTTCGGCATCCCGGTGCGCATGACGATGCCCGTCCTGCGCTCTATTGCGCTGGGCGGCGGGTCGGTCGCCCGCGCGGCGAACGGCGCCGTTACGCTGGGGCCGGACAGCATGGGCGCCGCGCCGGGCCCTGCCTGCTACAAGCTGGGCGGCAGCAACGCCACGCTGACCGACGCGCTGGTGACGCTGGGCCTGCTCGACCCCACCGGCTTCCTCAACGGCCGCCGGGTACTCGATACCAGCCTCGCCGCCAACGCGCTGGAACGCCACGTGGGTAAACCGCTGGGCGACGATCTGGCGGCCGCCGCGCGCGCCGTGCGCAACCGGGCGGTCGAGATGATGGCCGGCCTCGCCCGCGACACGCTGCGCGAAACCGGCCACGAGGGCGACCGCGATTTCGTGATGTTCGCCTACGGCGGCAACGGGCCGCTATTCGCCACCGACGTCGCCGAACAGCTCGGTCTGCGTGAGGTCCGCCTGTTCGCGCTGGGCACCATTTTTAGCGCCTACGGGTCGGCGATTGCCGACGTGCTGCACGTCTACGAGCGTGCGCTGGTCGGCGCCGATGCGCAGGCCGAACTCACCGCTGCCGCCACCGCGCTTGCCGCACAGGCCGCGCGCGATCTGAAAGGCGAAGGCTTCGACCCGGCCGGTGCGCGCCTCGAATGGGAACTCGACGGCGCGGGCACCGAGCGTGCCAGCGCGACCGGCGAGCCGGCGACGGTGGTGGCTGGTATGTTGGCCGGCGTGACACGCCCTGCCCTGCTGCGTCTCACCGCCCGCTTCCCCATCGCCAAACAGCCGCTGCCAGAGCGCGCCGCAGGCACCGCTACCGCGGCCCGCAGCACCCGCGCCTCGCCGCTCGCGCCGAATGGCGAGTTACCGGTGTATGCCCACGCCGATCTGATTGGCCGCGAAGTCAGCGGCCCGCTGGTGGTCGACGGCGGCACCTTCACCTGGTACGTCGGCCCGCACTGGCGCCTTCTTGTCGACCGCCGCGGCGATGCCCGCGCGACCCGAGCCGGAGAATAAACGCATGACTAGCTTGTTGAAGGTAGGCGAAAACCTGTTGCTGGAACTCGACGCCGAGCGCTGGCAGTGCGAACCCTGCGGCCGCGATCTCGGCAACGCCCGCGAAAACGTCAAACGCGGGCTGCTGGTGGGCGAGCGCGACCCGCGCGAAATCCATCCGCCGATGATCAAGGGCGAGTTCACCTTCGCCCCCAACCCGGAATGGGTGCGGATTCTCGAGTTCTACTGCCCGGGCTGCGGCACGCAGCTGGAAACCGAGTATCTGCCGCCCGGCCACCCCATCACCCACACCACCGAAATCGATCTCGACAGCCTCAAGCGCCGCCTCGCGGCGGGGGAACTGCGGCTCGAAAACGGTCACCTGAAAGTGGTGGAAGCATGAGAAGCGTAGACATCGATGTGGGCGGCACCTTTACCGATCTGGTGCTGACCTTTGACGACCGACGGGTAATCGCGAAGTCACCGACCACGCCCTACGACCTGTCGGTGTGTTTCATGAACGTGCTGGAAGACGGCGCGGACCAACTGGGTGAAGCGGTGGAAGACCTGCTGCCGCAGATCGAGGTGGTGCGCTACTCCACCACCGTCGCCATGAACCGGCTGATCGAGCGGCGCGGCCCGCGGCTCGGCTTCATGACCACCGAAGGCCACGAAGAAGCGGTGCTGATCGGGCGCGGTGCGCAGTGGGTAGACGGCCTCCGAATCGGCGAACGGCGCAACCTCGCCGCGCAACACAAGCCAACGCCGCTGGTCTCGCGTCAGCTGATCGTGGGGCTTAAGGAGCGCGTCGATTCCCGCGGCACGATTCTCCGTCCGCTGGATGAAGACGATGTACGCGCCAAGCTGCGCTATCTGATGGACAACGGCGCGCGCTCCATCGCCGTCTCGCTGCTGTGGTCCTTTGCGAACCCCACCCACGAGCGGCGGGTGCGCGAAATCATCCGCGAAGAATACAAGGGCTATCACGTCGGTTATCTGCCGGTGGTGCTGTCGCACGAAGTGGTGGGCAAGGTCGGCGAGTACGAGCGAAGCATGACCGCCATCCTTGACGCCTACCTCCAGCGCTCGATCAAGCTCGAAATGGAAGCGACCTGGGACCAGCTGCGCGACCTTGGCTACAAGGGCAGTTTTCTCCTGACGCACAACACCGGCGGCAGCGCCGAGATGTTCAAGACCACCGCCTCCCGCACCTACAACGGCGGGCCGATTTCCGGCCTCATGGGCTCCTACCATCTGGGTCGGGAACTGGGCTACAAGAACGTGATTGCGAGCGACGTGGGCGGCACCAGCTTTGACGTCGGCATGGTGGTCGACGCCGGCGTACGCAGCTACGAGTTCCGTCCCATCATCGACCGCTGGATGGTTGGCATCAGCATGCTGCAGACCACCACCATGGGCGCCGGCGGCGGCTCCATTGCATCGATCAACACCCTGCTCAATCGCCTTGAAGTGGGCCCGCGCAGCGCCGGCGCCATGCCGGGTCCGGTGTGCTACGACCTGGGCGGCACCGAACCCACGGTGACCGATGCCGACGTGGCGCTGGGCTACATCTCGCCGGAGACCTATTTCTCCGGGCGCATGCCGCTCAACCGCGCCAAAGCGGTGGCGGCAATCGAGCAGAAGATCGCCCGCCCGCTCGGCGTGTCGGTAGATGAAGCGGCGGCGATGATCCGCAATATCGTCGAAGAAAACATGGCCTCGGCCATCAAGCGCGAAGTGCATTTGCGCGGCTACCGACCGGAAGATTTCGCGCTCTTCGCCTTCGGCGGCGGCGGGCCGACGCATGTCGCGGGCTACCGCGCAGACGTCCCGGTGGCGGTGATTTTTCCGCAGTCGCCGGTGTTCTGCGCGCTGGGCAGTTCGGTGATGGACATCATGCACGTGTATGAAGTCTCGCGTCGCATGGTGTTCATGACGCCCATTACCGAGACCTTCTCCACCGACTACGAAAGCTTCAACAGCGCGGTGCGCGGTCTGGTCGAACAGGCGCGCATCGACCTGACCGCCGAAGGCTTCAATGCCGACACGGCGGTGTATCAGCTCGAACTCGACATGCTCTACGGCGGTCAGGTGCACGTGAAGCGGGTGTCGGTGCCCGGGCTCTACATCGAAAGCGAAGTCCAGATGCAGGCCATCTACAACGCCTTTGAAACCGAGTTCAGCGAGGCCTTCAGCCCGCACGTGGTGAACCGCCCGGGCGGCGTCTACCTGGAAAACATCGTGCTGAAAGCCATCATCGAAACCGAGAAGCTCTCGCTGCCGGAACAGGCGCTTAACCCGCCGGATGCCAGCGCCGCACGCACCGGCAGCCGCGAGGCTTACTGGCCGGAACTGAAACAGCGCGTCGAAACCCCGGTGTATCGCTTCGAATCCATGCTGCCCGGTCATCAGCTAACCGGCCCTGCGCTGGTCGACGCCGAGTTCACCACGCTGGTCGTGCCGCCGGGTCAGTGCTTCACCATCAACAGCCGAGGCCTGGGACTGCTGGAATACACCGCCGATGGGCGCAAGGGAGAATCCGCGTGAGCTACCCCACCGTTGAAGAAAAACTGGCGGCGCTGAAAGTCACACCGCCGTCAGCCCATGAACTCGAATGCGTGAAACTGGTGTCACGCGGCAATTACGAAATTGCGCTCCAGCGCACCGCCGACATCCTGGACGAAGGCTATGAAGTCTTCATGCGCTCCTCGCGCAGTTCGATGGGCGTGGCGGGCGACTCGATCGTCGCGATGTTCACCGCCGCCGGCGATCTGGTGAACGCCTCGGCCGGCACCTACCTGCACGCCATCATTCCGCCGATCGTCATCAAGTACATCCTGAAAAAATACCAGGACAATCCGGGCATCGAAGACGGCGACATCTTCTACACCAACGACGCGCTTTACGGCGGCATCCACAATCCCGACCAGACCGCGATCATGCCGGTGTTCCATCAGGGCAAGCTGGTGGCCTGGACCGCAGCGCTGTCGCACACCACCGAAACCGGCGCCTGCGAACCCGGCGGCATGCCGGTGTCGGCGACCTCGCGCTTTGAAGAAGGCATGAACCTGCCGCCGATGAAAATCGGGCGGAATTTCCGCATCAATAACGACATCATCGAACTCTTCGTGGCCTTCGGCATTCGCGCCGAGGCGAACGTGACGGTGGACCTGAAAGCCCGCTGCACCACCGCCGACCGGGTGCGCCTGCGGATTCAGGAAATGTGCGAGCGGGACGGCGCAGACTTCGTCACCGGCCTGTTCCGCAAGATGCTGCAGGAAGCGGAAGCCGGCGCGCGCAAGCGGCTGTCGAGCTGGCCTGACGGTGTCTACCGCTGCGCCAACTTCAGCGATGCGGCGGGCCTGACGCGCGGGCTGATTCGCAACTGCTACATGACCATGACCAAACAGGCGGACCACCTGACGATCGATTTCACCGGCACCAGCCCGGAGAATCTGTCCAGCTACAACGCGCACCCGCAGGCGGTGGTCGGGCATCTGGCCAACTACATCTACGAGTACGTGTTCCACGATCTGCCGATCTCCAGCGCCACGTTTGCGCCGATCGATTTCGTGTTTCCGGAAGCCAGCTGCCTGTCGCCTACGCCGCGTGCGGCCACCAGCAACGCGGTGATGATCTGCACCGGCGCGATGAGCGCGATCGCCAACTGTATTTCCCGCGCCCGCTTCCCCAGCGAGGAATGGCAGCAGGCCACGGCCTCGATGGGTAACGGCGGCAACGCGCCGGTCATCGCCGGCGTCTCGCAGTGGGACATGCCCTTCGCCGACATGATCGCCTACACCATCAACACCGAAGGCCAGGGCGCACGCTGCACCCACGACGGCATGGACGCCTACGGTTTTCCGTGGTGCGCCTTCGGCCGCGCGCCGGACGTGGAAAGCATGGAAAACGAGTTCCCCATGCTGGTGCCGTTCAGCCAGCACTGGCCGGACTCCGGCGGCCACGGCAAACACCGCGGCGGCTGCGGCACGGCGCAGTTCTGGGCGGCACACCATGTGCCGATGGTTTACTTCATGTCGATTGCCGACAACTCGTCGATCCAGACGCCGCAGCCGCTGTTTGGTGGCTATGCGCCGCCGACCGTGCCGGGGCTGTCGATCAAAGGCACCAAGGTCACTGAGCTGATGGCCAATATTGAAGGCGGCAAGCTGGACTTTGCAGCGATGGTGGCCGGCGATTTCGGTGAAGTGACGACCGAACCCTTTGGGCGCACCACGCGTCCGATCATGGGCGACGAGACGATTGCCATCCTCATGTCCACCGGCGGCGCCGGCTACGGCGACCCGCTGGACCGCAACCCGGCGGCGGTGCAAATCGACATCCAGAAAGGCCTGTGCTCGGACTGGAGCGCGCGCGAAATCTACCGCGTGAGCTGGGATGCCGAGCGTCAGCGCGTGGACGTGGAAGACACCACCCGCCTGCGCGCCGAGGCCAAGGCCGAGCGCCTGCGCCGGGGCGTGCCCTTCGCCGAATTCGAAGCCGAATGGCTGAAGCGCCGGCCGCCGGAAGAAATTCTCGGCCTCTACGGCAGCTGGCCCGACGCCGTGCCGCTGCACCCGGCCTTCCGGCCATGAGCACCAAGCCGCCGCGCAAGCGGATTCAGGCCATGGTGCAGGGCCGTGGCGGCAGCGAACGCGTGGTCTTGCCCCTGGCGCTGGGCGCGGCGGCGCAAATTTCCGCCCGGCCGCTGGATGAATTCTTTACCGATCCCACGCAGCTCGCGAACGGCCTGCTGGAGCTCCAGCGCGCGCTGGGCAGCGAAGGCGTGGTGGTGGCGCTGGGCGAAGGCTTCGAGCGCGCCTCCGGCGAGACGCTGGACCTTGCGAGCCTCGACCAGCCCGGCACCCGGCTGGCCGCCGCGCTGGAAGCCACCCGCCGCCTGCGTGCCACGCTGGGCGATAGCGCCGCCCTGCTCGCCGGCCTGAGCGGCCCGGCCACGCTGGCGCAGCAGTTCAACACCGATCTGGCCAGCGCCGGCGCGGCTTTCGGCACCCTGGTCAAAGCCTTTTGCGAGGCCGGCATCGACATCCTGCTGTGCCTCGATAGCGCGCCGGCTGCCGACGCCGAGGTCTGGCAGGATGCGCTGAAAACCGCCGGCAATATCGCCCGTTTCCACCGCGCGCTGCCGCTTTGCGTCGCCCCCGACGGACCGTTTCCGGCGCCGCTCGCGCTTGATCTGGACGCCCCTGTCCCGCTCGCCGCCGGGGTAATCGTGACCGCCGGACGCGTGCCCGACGACGCCAGCATCGAAACCCTGCGCCAGTGGGTTGCCACCGTCACCGCCGCCTAGAGCCTCCTCATGACACACGCTGCCTGCTGGAATCCCGGCGCCGAAACCATCGACGCCCACACCCTCGCCCGCCACACCCTCGACCAACTCCGCCAGCAGGTGGACTACGTGCTGGCGCGCTCGCCTTTCTACCAGCAAAAGCTGGGCGCGGCCGGGCGGACCACGGCGGATCTGAAGCAGCTCAAGGCCTTCAGCGAGTTTCCGTTTACCGAGAAAGCCGAGCTGCGGGAAAGCCAGCTCGCCACGCCACCCTTCGGGTCGCATCTGGCCTGCGACCCGCAGGACGTGCGCCGGGTCTATTCGACCAGCGGCACCACCGGGCGCCCAACCTATATCGGCCTGACCACCCGCGACATCGCCAGCTGGCGCGAAGCCGCCGTGCGTTCGTTCTGGTGTGCGGGCCTGCGCCCCGAGCACCGGGTGCCGGTGGTGGTGTCGCCGTTTGTGGTGGCGGCGTCCTATGCCGATGCCTTCGAGACCATCGGCACCTGCATCCCGGTGGGCGTCAATATGACCGACCGCCTGATCGACGCCTTCCGCTTCGCCAAAGCCAACGCGATGCTCTGCACCTCGTCCTACCCGCTGCATTTCGCCCAGGCGCTGGCCAGCCGCGATATCGATCCGCGCTCGCTGGGTCTGAAAGTCATTTTTGGCGGCGGCGAACCCGGCGCGTCGATCCCCTGGGTGCGCCAGCAGATCGAAGACACCTTCGGCTGCCGGTTGATGGAAGTCTCCGGCAACGGCGACTACTGCGCGATGGCCTGGGCCGAGTGCGAGCACCGGATCGGCATGCACTTCATGGCGCAGGGCATTATTCATCCGGAACTGATCGACCCCGACACCGGCGCGCCGGTGAAGATTGAAGACGGCGCGCGCGGCGAACTGGTCTGCACCTCGCTGCAGCGCGAATCCCAACCGCTGCTCCGCTTCCGCACCCGCGACCACGTCGAAGTCACGCACACCCGCTGCGACTGCGGGCGCACGGGCTTCGGTATCCGCATCATCGGGCGTACCGACGACATGCTCATCGTGCGCGGCGTGAACGTGTACCCATCGGCGGTGCGCGACGTCATTGCGAGCTTCGCCCCGGCCACCAACGGGGTAATGGAAATCCAGCTGCACAAGGCGCCGCCTGAAGGCTGGGAGCCGCCGATCCACATCAAGGTGGAACACGACCCGCAGGCCGCCGATGCGGCCGGGCTTAAAGCGGCGATTGAAGCGCGGCTGCGCGAGAAGCTCATCTTCCGCGCCGACATCGAACTGGTGCCGCCGCTGGCCCTGCCCCGCTACGAGTACAAGGCGCAGCTGGTCAAGAAGTGCTGGCTAGCCTAGGCGCTTAAGGCGGCGCGACCAGCTGCTGGCAAGGCTGCGGCGTCTCGGCCAGCGCCCAGTGAATCGCAAGCTGCGGCCCGCGCGCCGGTCGTAGATCAACGGTGCCCTGCCGAACGGCGCCGGGCAGCGCCAGCGCTTTCTCGACGCTGGCTGGCGCCGACGCGCTCTGCCACAGCAGCAGGCACTGAGCGCTGCGGGCCGGCGGCGGCCGGTAATCAGTGTGCGCGAGCGAGAAAAACCGTGCCGCCGGCAAATGCGGCCGCAGGTTGCCGGACAGCGCGTGCGGCCAGTCCTGCGCCACCACCAGCCCATCGCGAAAGCCCTCGGCCCTGAGCGCGGCGGCGAGCTCGGCGTAGGGCACCAGCAGGCGCCCTTTGCCGGTGATGTTGGCGAGTCCCGTCAGTTCCAGCGTTAACAGGAGCGGCGAGAGCAGCGCGAGCGTCAGGCACAGACCGCTGATGGCCCGCAGGCGCGCGGCGCTGAGGCCCAGCAAATCCACCCGCACCGCCAGCCACAGCACCAGCGGCGCGGCAATCTGAAAGTAATGGGTGCGGGCTTCGGCCGCGCGACTCGCCACCGTCAGCGCCATCACCACCCCCAGCACGCCAAGGCCTACCGCGCGCAGCCAGCGCTCGTCGGTCTGCAAACAGCCGCCGTCCGGCGTGGTCCGCGGCGGCTGCGCGGGCAAGGGCAGCGCGACGCGCGGCGCCAGAACCAGCACAAACAGCAGCAGCGGCGAGAGCCAGCTCGCCAGGGCGAGCAGCGCGCTGCCCGCGCCGTGCAGCGCAAGCCGCCACGACCAGTCCGGTGCAATGCCGAACTTCGCGGTCGTCGCCGCCGGGCTCGCCACCAGCAGCTGCCACTGGGCGAAGGCCACCGGCGTCAGCACCAGCAGTCCGACCAGCACACTGGCCAGCAGCCGCCGGTCGCAGAGCACTTGCCGGTAGGCCGGCACCCACAGGCTGGCGCCGGCCATCGCCACCAGCAGCACGGCGAAATTGAATTTGGACACCAGCCCCAGCGCGATCAGCAGGCCCAGCAGCAGGTAGTCGCCCAGCGCGCGCTGGCGCCGCATGCGCAGGAGCTGCAACAGCAACAACAGACTCAGCGCCAGCACCTGCACGCTGTGGCTGTAGTTCAGCACGCACTCCCAGCTGACGTAGTACACGCCGGCCAGCCACAGCGTGGTGTGGACCGCCTGCGCGCGGGCCGCGAACAGCCGCCGGGCACAGGCGTAAAGCGCGAGAAAACTCACCAGCCACCAGCCGAACTTCGGCACCGTCACCGACAGCAGATCCGGGCCCGTCAGGCTTTGCAGGGCGCGCACGATCCAGGTCGGCCCGGGCGGATTGTGCGCGCTGTAGGCCCAGGCCCAGGACTGGCTGTAGAGCAGCTGTTCGGCGTCGTCGATGCTGCCGCCGGTGACGCCAAAGCTGCGCAGCGCCCACACCAGAATGACGTACAGCATCAAAAGGCCGAGAAAGGGAAACCGGGGCGGAAACATGAGCGGACTGACCAACGGGAAGGCGACGATTGCACACCGCAGCCGGTGAGCGCGCAAGCCCCGCGCCGCTGGTCAGCGCGGGGCCTGCCCTCTATCCTCCCCGGCCCGCATTGAAGAGGCTTGCCCGCCATGAATCGCCCGCCCCGCTCCGCTGCCTCATCGCGCCCTCGTCTGATCCTGAAAGCCGGGCGCGAACGCTCGCTGTTGCGCCGTCATCCCTGGGTGTTCTCGGGCGCTATCGAGCGGGTCGAGGCGGCGCCGGAGGCTGGCGGCACGCTGGCCATCGAAAGCCGCGAGGGCCAGTTCCTCGGCTGGGCCTGCTACAGCCCGTCCTCGCAGATCCGCGCGCGGGTGTGGTCCTGGGAGGAAGACGCGCCCATCGACCCCGCGCTGATCGACACTCGCATTGCCAGCGCGGTGCGCCGCCGTCAGCGCCTGTTGCCGACACTGAACGCCCTGCGCCTGGTCCACGGCGAAGCCGACGGCCTGCCGGGCTGCGTGGTCGACCGCTATGGCGAGCTGCTGGTGGTGCAGCTGTTGTCGTCGGGCGCCGCGCGCTGGCGCGAGGCCATCGTCGCCGCCCTGCGCCACCACACCGGCGCGCAGCAGATTTATGAGCGCTCGGATGCAGACGTCCTTGCGCTGGAAGGGCTGCCGGTAGAAATCGGCCTGCTGCACGGCGAGGCGCCGGTGCTGCCGGGCATCGTCGACGAGGACGGACTGCGCTTCACGGTAGACGCCGTCCACGGCCACAAGACCGGTTTTTATCTTGACCAGCGCGACAACCGCGCGCAGGTCCGCGCGCTGGCGGATGTCGATGAGGTGCTGGATTGCTTCTGCTACACCGGTGGCTTCACCGCCAGCGCACTGGCCGGCGGCGCGCGGCACGTCACGGCGATTGATGCCTCCGGCGACGCGCTTGCTCTGGCCCGCAATAACATCGAACTCAACGGACTCAGCGCCGAGCGCGTCGATCTGGTCGAAGCCGATGTCTTCAAGCACCTGCGCCTGCTGCGCGACCAGGGCAAGGCTTACGACCTCATCATCATGGACCCGCCCAAGTTTGCGCCGACCGCGGCCACCGCCGAGCGCGCGGCGCGCGGCTACAAGGACATCAACCTGTTGGCCTTCAAGCTGCTGAAGCCGGGCGGTCTGTTGTTCACGTTTTCCTGCTCGGGCGGGGTGAGCCCGGATCTGTTCCAGAAAATCATCGCCGGCGCGGCGCTGGACGCGCGCGTCGACGCCCGCATCGTGGCCCACCTCGGGGCTGGTGCCGACCATCCGGTGGCGCTCAATTTCCCGGAAAGCGAATACCTCAAGGGACTCTGCTGCAGCATCGACTAGCGCCGCAGCCTGCGGTTGACGGACGCCGGCATCCCGCCTACGGTGGCCCGGCCTTTCGTCGCGGCGTGAGCCCGCGTCCGGCATTCGCGGCGCTAGCACGCCCACAAAAAACATTATCTCTGGAGGCTCAGATGAAGCTGATTGATTCGTTCGGTCCGAACCCGCGCGTCGTGCGCATGTTTCTGGCAGAAAAAGGCCTGACCCTGCCGTCCGAGGAGGTCAACCTGCTGGGCGGTGAAAACCGTCAGGACGGCTACCTCTCGCGTAACCCGGGCGGCCAGCTGCCGGCACTGGAACTGGACAACGGCACCGTCATCGCGGAAACCGCCGTCATTTGCGAATACATCGAAGAACTGCACCCGACGCCGGTGCTGATCGGCAGCACCGCCGCCGAACGCGCCGAAGCCCGCATGTGGCAGCGCCGCGTCGAACTCAACATCACCGAGCACATGTACAACGGCTTCCGCTTCGCCGAGGGCTATGAGCTGTTCAAGAACCGCGTGCACTGCATTCCGGTCGCCGCCGCCGACCTGAAAGCCACCGCTCAGGAATGGCTGGCCAAGCTCGACGGCCTGATCGCCGGGCGCGACTTCATCGCCGGCAAGTCGCCGCGCTTTGTGGACATCACGCTGTACTGCTGCATGGACTTCGCCAAGGGCGTTGGCCAGGGGATTAACCCGGATCTGAAAAACATCAACGCCTGGTTCCAGCGCATGGACGCTCGGCCGAGCGCCGCCTCAAGCCTTCACCCGGCCTGGGAACAGATCAAGATGCGGGGTTAAACCTGCGCCGAAGACCGGCCGGGCCGAGCGCCCGTCCGGTCGTCTTTCGCCTCAGCCGAGGCTGTGCAGACTGCTTTCAATCGCGGCGTCGAGTTCGTCCATCGCCGCCGGCAAGACATCGAGCACCGCCGCCATCCCGGGCGCATCCTCTGCCCCGGCCGCCCGCTCCATGCGCGCGGCGAGTGTCGACAGGCGCATCGCGCCCACGTTCGCGCTGGTGCCCTTCATCGCGTGGCCCAGATTTTTGACCCGCTCCAGATCGCCCTCTTCGAGCGCCGTATTCAGCTGGCTTAGCTGCTTGCGCATGCTTTGCATGAACATGAGGAACAGCTGCGCCATGCCGGCCGGGTCGATGGCTTCCGCCAGTTCGTCGAACTTGGACCTCGCCAGCATTTCTTCGCCCGCGCGGGTGGTGAAGCGCGGCGGTTCCGTCAGCGAGGTGCCGGGCAGCCAGCGCTCGACCACGCTGCGCAGCGCCTGTCCTGCGATGGGTTTGGTCAGGTAGTCGCACATGCCCGCGGCCAGCGCCCGCTCGCGGTCTTCCGGCGCCACGTGGGCGGTCATCGCGACCACCGGCGGGCAGCGCTCGCCCAGCAAGGCACTCAGCTTCAGCGTGGTTTCGTAGCCGTCCATTCCGGGCATCTGGCAGTCCATCAGGATCAGGTCGAAGCTGTCGGTCGTGACCAGCACCAGCGCTTCGTCGCCACCGGCCGCCGCCGCGCCATTCAGCCCCAGCCGCTGCAACATCGCCAAGCCCACCAGCCGGTTGGTCTCGACGTCGTCGACCACCAGTACCCGACCCTGCAGGCTGACCGGCGAAAGCGGCGCATCGTGGGCGGCGCCACGCTCGCGCAGTTGCCCTTCCTCCAGCGGCAAATCGAACCAGATCCGGGAGCCCACCCCCAGTTCGGAGGCGATGCGCATTTCGCCGCCCATCGAGCGCACCAGCTGGCGGCTGATGGCAAGGCCCAGGCCCGCGCCGCCAAAACGGCGCGTGGTGCTGGCGTCGGCCTGACTGAATCGCTCAAACACCGCCACCTGTTGCTCGGGTGAGATGCCAATGCCGCTGTCTTCCACTTCATAGGACACGCGCGTACCGCCTTCGCGCAGGCCCAAACGCAAATCAATGCGCCCCTGCGGCGTGAACTTCAGCGAATTGCCCAGCAAGTTCACCAGCACCTGCCGCAGGCGCAGCGGATCGCCGCGCAGCGCCGGCGGCAGCGCCGGGTCCACGCTGCACTCAACCGTGAGGCCTTTCTGGCGCGCCTGCGCGGTGACCGCGGCGAGGGTATCGGCGACCAGTTCACCGAGGTCGAAATCGGTGACTTCCAGTTCCAGCGCCCCGGACTCGATGCGCGAGAAGTCCAGCACGTCGTTGATCAGTTCCAGCAGCGCCCGGCCCGAGCGCAGGGCGACATCCACATAGTCGCTGAAGGGCTTGGGAATCTCGGGCGCCTCCAGCATCTGCAACATGCCGATGACCCCGTTCAGCGGCGTGCGCAGTTCGTGGCTCATATTGGCGAGAAACTGGGTCTTGGCCACACTCGCGGCTTCGGCCTTCTCCATCGCCAGCGTCAGGTTGGTCTGGATTTCCTTGATCGCGGTGATTTCGGTGTGGAGGCTGACCGAGCCGCCATCGGCGGTGGGGCGTTCACTGATCATCACCCAGCGGTCACCCAGCTTGCGTTCAGACACCGCCGCGTCCCCACGCTCGGCCATGAAGCGTTCAATGAAAGCGCGCCGCGACAGGCCGCTCCGGCGCTCGGGGTTGGCGTCGTAAAACCTGCCGAGCAGCTGGATGCCGCTCACGCCAGACGCGGTGTCCTCTTCCGAAAAACCATAGATCGAGCGGAAGCGCTGGTTGCAGAAAACCAGGCAGTTATCGGCGTCGAAGCGCGTGATGCCGGCATCCAGCACTTCAATCGCTTCGCTGAGCAAGGTGCGCGTGCGCTGGATTTCGATGTCCTGCAGCTTGCGGTCGTGAATATCGGTGGTGAAGCCCGCCATGCGGCGCGGGCGTCCGTCGGCATCGCGCACCGCGATGCCGCGCACATGAAACCAGCGCCAGTCGCCAAGCTTGGTCAGCATGCGGTACTCGACGTCGAACGGGCGCTTGTCGTCGAGGTGGGCTTCCACTTCGCGCGCCACCATGTCGCGCTCATCGGGATGAATCCGCGCCTGCCAGACCGACAGGTTGTCGTCCACTTCGTCCTCACCGAAGCCCAGCAGGGCTTTCCAGCGCGGCGACAGGTAGTTCTGGTTGGTCTCGACGTTCCAGTCCCACAGGCCGTCGCTGGACGCGCGCAGGGCGATTTCCAGCAACTCCGTGCGCTCGCCTAGCTGGGCCTGTGCCTGCTTGAGCGCGGTGACCTCGACGCAGGTGCCGACCAGCCCGTGATAGGCCAGCGCGGCATCGCGCAGCGGCGAGGTGCGCACCAGCATGACGACATAGACCCCGTCGTGACGCCGCAGGTGACATTCGAGCTCGAAGGTCTCGCGGCCGGCCAGTGCGGCCGACATGCCGGCTTCTGCCGCCGCGCGCTCGTCGGGGTGCACATAGTCCAGCCAGTGTTGATGCGTCGCGTCCTCGCGGCTGGCGCCGACAAAGGCGAGCCACTGGTCGTTGAAGTAATCGCAGCTGCCGTCCGGGCGCAGACCCCACATCAGGATTGGCGCGGCTTCGGCGAGGCGCCGGAAACGCAGTTCACTGGCGCGCTGCTCCTGCTCGGCCTGGCGCAGGCGCAGCGCCTCTTCGTGCTGCCGGCGCAGGTCGCGTGCTGCCGGCGCGATCACGAAAAACGCGCCCACCACCAGCAGCGCGACCACCAGCAGCACGCCGGTCACGATGTGCCGGCGGGCTTCGCCTAATTCATATTCGCGCGTGCGGTGGAGGTCATCGGACAGGCGCTGCACCAGGGCGCGGTAATGCACGCCGGCGCGCTCGACCTTGCGGGCATTCGGCCAATGGACGATCACGCTGTCGCCCACCCGCTCGCCCAGCACCATGCCGGAGAGTTCGGCAATCTCCTGGCCGAGACTGCCCAGTTCGCGCATCGACGCCACATGCGGCCGCGGCATGAAGGACGCATCAAGCCGGTTGAACTCGTCGTTGCGGCGGTTGAGCTCGGCAAACGTCGACTGTGCTTCAGGCAGACCAGAGGCCAGCGGATCGCTGGCCGATTCCAGACGTTCGATGGCCAGCAGCACATCGTCAGCCGCATTCAGACGGTGATTGATTTCACGCAGCAGGCGGGAAGAGCCGTCCAGCGATTCCAGATGCTCGTTGGACATCAGGCCGGTGACCACCAGCAAGGCCACCGCTAAGGCAATGACCAAGGCATAGCTCAGGGTCAGCCTGCGGTCTCCAAGCGTTGAACCCGGTCCCGTGCCGGTTGCATACGCCATCCGCTCAATCCTTTCCCCGGTATCGGCCATGCACAGTTAACGTCGCCAATCGGCCTGACTTGAGCCCAGCGTGCCCGCCAGCCCGGCACGGATTGAATCGAGCATGCGTTCGATGGGTACCGGTTTGACGTGTATCGCCCCCACCCCCACCGCGCTGGCCAGTTGCGCATCGACCCCGCCTTCCAGACCGGTCGAGAGGATCACCGGCACGCCGGGTCGACGGGCCAGAAACGCGCGTGCCAGCTCCAGCCCGGTCATGCCCGGCATGGTCTGGTCGGTCATCAGCAGATCGCAGTGCCCCTGCGGACCCAATACCCAGGTCAGGGCGGCGGCTGGCTCGGTGAACACCTCGACCCGCAGGCCCTGACCGGTGAGCACCTCGCGCCACATTTCGCCGACCGTCGGTTCGTCGTCGACCACCAGCACCGTGCGGAGCGTCTGCGGCTGGCTTGATGGCATTGGCGGTAACGGCGTCGGCGGCAGCGGTGCTGCCGTCGCGGTGGCGGCCGGCAACAGCAGGCGCACGGCGGTGCCGGCGCCCGGTGTCGACTCCACCAGCAAATGCCCGCCGGCGGCATGCACCACGCCGTGGGTCACGGCGAGCCCCATGCCGGTGCCCTTGCCCACTTCCTTGGTCGAGAAAAACGGGTCAAAAATGCGCGGCAAGAGCTCTGCCGCCATGCCGATGCCGGAATCGCGCACCGCAATTTCCACGAACTCGCCGGCAATCGGTGCGCGGCAACTGGCGCAGGTCCCGCCGAACGCCCGCGGTGCCCGCGCGCTGATGGTGATCTTGCCGTGGCCCTCGATGGCGTCCCGCGCGTTGATCGCCAGGTTGATCACCGCCTGATGGAGGTCCACCCCGTCGATCTGCAGGGGCGGCAGGCCGGGGGCAAAGTCGGTGACCAGCTGATGGCTGGCCGGGATCAGGCTGCGTAGCAGCGCAACGACCTCATTAAGCAGCGGTAGCGTGGGCAGCGGCACCAGCGTTTGCGGCTCGGCCGGCCGGCTGCGACTGAAGGCCAGCATCTTGGCGACCAGATCGCGTGCCCGCTCCCCTGCCGTCACCACCGCTGACAGATATTCCTGCAGCTTCGGATCGGCCGCCACCGCCGGCCGCAGCGTAGCCAGCGTGGCGTAGCCCAGCACGCCGGCAAGGATATTGTTGAAATCGTGCGCCACGCCGCCGGTCAGCTGGCCGATGGCTTCCATCTTCTGGGCCTGTTGCAGTTGGCCCTGCAGCTGGCGCTGCGCGAGCTCCTGTCGCCGACGCTCGCTGATGTCTTCCAGCGTGCCGGCGAAACCCAGCAAACGCCCGGCTTCCAGCACCGGACGCACCTGCAGATAGACCTGACGCGGCTCGGCCTGCGGCATCGCCAGCCGGGCCTCAAAGCGCAGGCTGCCGACGGGCGCGACCAGAAACCGCTGCAGCCGCGCGCCGACGCTCGCCCGCTCGTCTGGATGAAACGCCTGCAACCACTGCTGACGCGGCTGCGGCAAGCCGGCGAGCGCCAGCAGTTCGGCCAGCGCGGTGTTGGCATAACTGAGATTGCCTTCGGTGTCGGCCAGAAAAATCCCCACCGGCGAGCCTTCAAACACTGTCCGCAGGCGGGCTTCGCTTTCGCGCAGGGCCTGCTCCGCACGACGAATGGCGGTCGTCTCGGTGCGCAGGCTGACGATGCCGCCGCCGTGGGTATGCAGGTCGTCGATCTGGAACCAGCGATCGCCGACTTGCAGTTCGCGGGTGCCAAGCTGGGTGCGCAAGCGCGCCTGCCAGCGGCTGAGGAATTCGTCTGCCGTGCCCTCGCCGGCCGTCGTCGGTAGTGCCGCGTAGTGTTGACGCAGCAGGGTCTCCACCCGCTGCCCCGGCAGCAGCGTGAGCCCGGCGGGGGCAAACAGGTCCTGGAAGCGCCGATTGCAGAACACCAGCCGCCCCGCGGCGTCGTACATCACCAGGCCGGCGTCGAGACTTTCCACCGCATCGCTCAGGTGCTGACGAGCCGCGGCGAGTTCGGCGTCATGCGCCTTGCGGGCGTCGATGTCCACCAGCGATCCCGCGACCCGCAACACCCTGCCGTCTGGCCCGCGGATTACCGCCGCGCGGGCGTTGAACCAGCGCCAGCTCAAGTCGCGGCACAGCAGCCGCAGTTCGCGGCCGAACACATCACCCCGCCGCGGGTCCACCGTGATCCGGCGCAACCAGCGCAACAGCGCCGGTCGTTCCTCCGGATGGCAGCGGCGGTCGATGAAGCCCGGCAGCGAATCGTCGAAGCGCTGCGCACTGTCGCCCAGCAGCTCGCAGCAGCGGGCCGAAAGGCGGAAGGTCGGACCATCGGCCTGCCAGTCCCACAGCCCGGCTTCCGAGCCCTGCATCGCCAGTTCCAGCAATTCGGTGCGGTCGGTCAGCGCCGCTTCCATCAACTTTTGCGCGGTGATCTCGGTGCGCAAGCTGACCACGCCGCCGTCCTTGGTCGGCCGGTCGCTGGCCAGCACCCAGCGCCCCGCCGACTGCAAATGGATTTCCCGCGTCGCCGCCTGCTGCCGATGCAGCGCCATGCGCTGTTCGACGGCTTCGTCCACCGTGCGGCCGCGCAATTCGCCGAGGTGTTGCTCGAAGCCCCAGCGCACCACGTCGCGGAACCGCATGCCCACCAGCACCTGCTCCGGCGGATGCTCGTACATCTCCCGGTAACGCGAGTTGCAGAACACCACCCGGTCTTCGGCATCCAGCCGCAGCAGGCCGCTGTCCAGACTTTCAATAGATTCCTGCAGCAGCTGCCGCGCCTGCGCCAACTCGGCTTCGCGCTGGCGCTGTGCTTCGATATCCGTCATCGACCCGACCATCCGCAGGAGTTGACCGGCGGCGTCGCGCACCAGCGCGGCCCGCACGTTGAACCAGCGCCAAGTGCCGTCGTACAGGCGCAGGCGAAAGTCGCGGTTGAGGTATTCCGCGTCGGGCGCGTTGAGGGCCAGCAGTTCGTCTTCGCTGGCCACCGCCTGCGGGTCGTGGAGGTGCGCGATTAAATCCTCGGGAGTCGTCGGCAGCTGCCCCGGCGGATAGCCCAGCAGTTCCGCCAGCCGGGGCGAGGTGTAGCAGCGGTGATTGGGAATGTCCCAGTCCCACAGCCCGTCCATCGAGCCCCGCGTCGCCAGTTCCAGAAACTCGGTGCGCGCCACCAGATCGGCTTCCAGCTGCGCGACCCGCGTGATGTCCTTGTGAATGCCGAGCGCGCGAGTTGGCCGGCCGGCGGCATCGCGCGAGATAACCCGCCCCTGCTCGATTATCCGCCGCCACTGCCCGCCGCCGTCGCGCAGCCGGTATTCGCACTGGTGGCTGTCGGTGTGGCCTGCGAGATGCGATTCGAAGCGCGCCACAACGCGCGCCAGATCGTCCGGATGCGCTCGCGCTTCATGACTGAAGGCCGGCCCGCCTGCCGCGGCGTCGCCAAACAGGACACACCAGTCCGCGCCCACCTGAAAGCCCGTCCCGGCCTGCCACGTCCAGATCGCGAGTTCGCCGGTCTGCATTGCCAGTTCCAGCTGCGCGCGCTGGGACGTCAGCGCTTGCTCGACGGTCTTCCGCTGCAGCTCCTGGCTTGCACGCCGCGCCGCCACCCGCAGCAGCGCCCGCGCGTCGGCGCCGTCCGGCACGGGCAGGCGCGACAGCGCCAGCAGCGCACCAAGCAGCTGTCCCTGCTCGTCGCGCAGGGCGATGCCACAAAAGCCCTGCGCGTTGACCGCCGCGAGCAGGGGGTCGTCCAGCCCGGCGCCGCTGGCCGCTTCCCGCGCGCAAAACGCCTCGCCCTCGAGTTCGGCAAGCCAGGCATAACAGGAACCGGCAGCGGGCAAATCCGCCGTGGCGATGGGCGCCGGCAGGCCCCAGTGCCCGAGGAGCGCCAGACCGTCGCCCTCGGGCCGGCGCTGGACTACCGCAGCGGCGACGCAATCCAGCCCGACCGCCACCGCCCGGGCGATGGCGTCAAACACCGGAATTGCGGGGTCCGGCTGCGCCAACTGCGTCAGCGCGGCCATCAGTCGGTCGTTGCTTGCGCGCGTCTCGTCGAGCAGCGCCGTGGCGGCGTTGAACTGACGGGTAAGCAGGCCCAGTTCGTCGGCCGGCCCGGGCTTGAGACTCACCCCAGCTTCGCCGCCCAGCGCGCGGCTGAATGCGTTGCCCAGCTGCGACAAACGCCTGACCAGCGCCACGTGCACGAATAGCCCGAGCAGCAGCGACAGCAGCGCGAAGTACAGCAGGTTCCAGAACACCGTCACCCGCACCTGCGTCAGCGCCGCCGTCAGACGGTGCTCGAGGTCCACCGCCAGCACCAGCCGATACGGCGCTGCGGCCTGCGCATGAGAGGGCTCAACGCGCGCGACCGCCCAAAGATGGGTCCCGGTCTGGCGCAGCGCGACGCCGGCTTGCGCCGGCTCAAAGCCACCAAGCGAGAAAGTCTGGCCCGGCACCGTGGGTTCGCTGGCTGCAAGCACCTGGCCGCCGGCGTCCAACAGCATGGCGCTGCGGATTGGTCGCTCGATCCGAACCGCCCGCAACAGCGCTGCCGCGTCGCCGGTTTCCCCGCGCGAAAGCAGGACGGCAAGATTTCGCGCTTCCAATGCGGCCAGATCCCGCAGGTGGGCCCGATAATCCTCGGTTAGCGCCAGTTGCGCCCGACCAGCGAGCGCCAGATAGCTCAAGCTGCCGGCGACCAGCAGGGCGAGGAACAAGGCGCAAGGCAGCGTCCAGCGCAACGGCCAACGCGGAGTCGGTGGGCGCCTGGTGGGTGGCATCCCTGCGGACAGCGGGCGAACTAGGCCTGTGCGGGCGGCGCGCCGGGCACTAGGCCCAGCAGCCCCAGGAGCTGGTCATTGGTAAAGGGTTTGGCCAGACAGACTTCGGCGCCCGCCTCGACGATGGCCGCCCGGCTCTCGAGCGGTGCGTAACCCGTCATGGCGATCACCCGGATGTGCGCGGTCGCCGGCGAGGTCTTGAGCTGGCGACACACCGCGAAGCCGTCCAGCCCCGGCATCCGCAGGTCCAGCAGGACGGTGTCCGGCTTGAAACTTTCCACCATGCGACCGGCCGCAAAGCCATCGAAGGCGAGCGCGGCGGACACCCCGTTCAAGTCCAGCAACTCGCGCAGAAACGCCGCAAAGCGGTGGTCATCGTCTACCACCAGCACGCGCAAGCCCGGGGCACCGACCGGCGTGGGACCGGGTTCGGGCGCGGGTTCCAGCAGATGCATGCCGCGCTTGGCGGCGAACTGCGCCAGATCCTGGCGCAGAAACCGGCGGTGGCCGCCGGCGGTGGTGTGGGCGGTGAGGAGGCCCTTGGTCGCCCAGGCTCGCAGGGTCACGGGCGCCACCATCAGCAGACGGGCAGCTTCGGTGGGCGTGAGATACGGCTTATCGCCGGATACGGACGACGCGGGCACGGGCGGACTCCCTTAAAACTGGGCGGCAGTCTAGTGCGCGGCCTAAAAGCGTATCAAGCGATTTATCCGTTTATAGCGAATCCTGCTTTGCTCATAGCGGCGCCTCGGTCAGCACCGCCTCGCCGCTCACGCCTTTGCTCAAGACAAGCTGTCGGCGGTGGAAGGCCGCCACCGTCGGCCGATGGGCAATGCTGACCAGCGTGGTGGCGGGCAGTCGTTCGCGCAGCAGTTGATAGAGATGCTGCTCGGTAGCGGTATCCAGCGCCGAGGTCGCTTCGTCCAGGAACAGCCAATCCGGCGCGTTCAACAAGGCGCGGGCAAAGGCCAGCCGCTGCTGCTCGCCCGGCGAGAGCCGCTGCGCCCAGTGTTCGTTCTCGTCCAGGCGCCCGGCCAGATGACCCAGCTCGCAGTCCTGCAGGGCCGCGCGCAGGCGTTCATCGGTAAATCCCGCGCTGCCCGCCGGATAGGCCACCGCCTCGCGCAGCGGGCCGATCGGCAGATAAGGCTTTTGTGGCAGGAACATGAGCCGGGCGCCGGCGGGGACTTCGACCGTGCCGCCGCCGAAGGGCCAGATGCCGGACAGCGCGCGAAACAGGGTACTTTTGCCGATGCCCGACGCGCCGGTGATGAGCGTGTGCTCGCCGGCTTTGAGCCGGCAGTGCACCTGCCCGAGCAAGGCACGGCCGTCGGGGAGCAGGACGTCAACGCCGTTCAGCTGGAGGTCGGGCCCGGTGCCCTCGCGCACCGTAATGCCCTGACCGGCCAGCGCCTCGGCCCGCGCGGCTTCAATCGCTTCGTGAAAACTGGTCAGACGGTCCAGCGTCGCCCGCCACTGCGCCAACTCGCCATACGCCGTGACAAACCAGCTGAGTGCGCCCTGCACCTGCCCGAAGGCCGACGCGGTCTGGAAAATCACGCCGAACTTGATGCTGTCCGCGAAGTAGCGCGGCGAGACCACCATGAACGGAAAAATAATCGCGATCTGGCGATAGCCGGTGATGAACCAGGTGAGGCGCTTCGAGTACTGCATCAGCGTGCTGAAGTTGAGCCACACATCGTGGAAGCGCCGCCGGAGGCCGCGACGTTCGTCCTCCTCGCCGCGCCAGGCCGCGATGCTTTCGGCATTCTCGCGCAGCCGCACCAGATCAAACCGAAAGTTCGCCTCGTAGCGCTGCTGCTGATAGTTGAGGCCAGACAGCGCGCGCCCCACGGTATGGGTCAGCGTGCTGCCGATGATGGCGTAGACCAGCGCCACCCACATCATGTAACCGGGAATGGTGATGCCGCCGAAAATGGGCAAGCTCAGCGGCCCGGACAGGGTCCACAAGATGTGGGCGAAAGTCACCAGCGTCACCACCGAACTCAGCAGGTCGAGGCCAAGGCTCAGCGTGAGACTGGCGAAGTCTTTCAAGTCTTCCTGAATGCGCTGGTCGACGTTGTCGGTGCCGTAGCCTTTGAGTTCGATCCGGTAGTGCACCCGGTCGGTCAGCCAGTCCTGCAGGTAGCGATCGGTCAGCCAGCGGCGCCAGCGAAGTTGCAGCAGCAGGTTGAGATAGCGGTTGTAGCCGGCGACCGCGATGTAGACCGCCGCCAGAAACGAAAACCACAGGATCAGCGCCCAGAAGTCGGTGCTCTGTTTTTCCTGCAGCGCGTTGTAGAAGTTGTTGTTCCAGCTGTTGAACTGGACGTCCAGAAACACCATGAACAAGGCCATGCCGATGATCGACACCAGCAGGGCGCGCGCCGTCCAGCGTTCTTCCGAGGACCAGTACGGCTTGCTGAGCGCCCAGGCCTTGCCCAGCAGGCTGCGACCGGAAAGCGAGATCGAAGTGGCGTCGTGCATGGCAACTTCCTGCTGAGGGGAACTGGAGAGGCGTCGATCATAGCCGACGGGCGCGGCCGGCATGACGGCGCCCGGCCCGCCTCTTAGACTGTGGGGCGAATCCCTGAAGGAGGCTGCTCGCCATGACCGCGCTGTTTGACTCGCGCTTCACCCTGCGTGACATCGAGACCCGTGACGCGAGGCTCGCGGTGCGCACCGGTGGCGACGGCCCGCCGCTGCTGCTGCTCCACGGCTTCCCGCAAACCCACGCCATGTGGCATACGCTCGCGCCCCGACTGGCGGACCATTACACGCTGGTCATGCCAGATTTACGCGGCTATGGCGACAGCGAGAAAGTGCCCTCGGCCGCCGACCATCTGCCACACGCCAAGCGCAGCATGGCCGATGACATGGCCGACTTGATGAGCTCGCTGGGGCATTCGCAGTTCATGGTCGTCGGCCACGACCGCGGCGGACGCGTCACGCATCGCCTGTGTCTGGACCATCCCGAGCGCGTCAGCCGCGCCTGTGTGATGGACATCGTGCCAACGCATCACCTCTTCACCACCACCGATCAGGTCTTTGCCACCGCCTACTACCACTGGTTTTTCCTGATCCAGCCAGACGGCCTGCCGGAGCACATGATTGGGCAGGATCCCGGCTGGTATCTGCAGGAATGCCTGCGGCGCTGGGCGGCGCCGGGATTTGGCTTCGAGCCGGCGGCGGTCGCCGAGTACATCCGCTGTTTCAGCCAGCCGGCCGCCATCCACGGCGCCTGCGAGGACTACCGCGCCGGCGCCAGCATTGACCTCACGCACGACGCCGCCAGCCGCGAGCAGCGCATCGACTGTCCGTTGCTGGTGCTGTGGGGCGCGCAGGGCTTCAGTCATGGGCACTACGACGTGCTTGCGGTCTGGCGCGACTACGCCCGCGACGCGCGCGGCCAGAGCGTCGACTGCGGGCACTTCCTGCCCGAGGAACGGCCGGACGAGGTGCTGGCGGCGCTGCTGCCTTTCTTGCGCGGCGCCTGAGGCCGCGCGGGCGGCTTAGCCCGCGGCGTCGAGTTCGGCAAACACCTCGCGCGCCGCGCGGAAGGCGTCCACCGCTGCCGGCATGCCGCAGTACACCGCCGCGTGCAACAGCGCTTCGCGGATTTCCTCCCGCGACAAGCCGTTGTTCAAGGCCCCGCGCAAATGCAGGCGCAGTTCATGCGGACGATTCAGCGCCACCAGCATCACCACCGTCATCAGGCTGCGGTCACGTCGCGGCAGGCCGGGGCGCTGCCACACCGTGCCCCAGGCAAACTCGGTCACCAGTTCCTGCAAAGGGCGCGAGAACTCGTCGGCGCTGGCGAGCGCGCGGTCGACGTACTCATTGCCCAGCACTTCGCGGCGGGTCGCGAGGCCGGCCTCAAATTGTTCCTTACTCATCGGGGTCTCCTGATTCAGGGGTAGAAGATTCGGCCGGCGGCGGCCAGAAGGCCTGCACCGCCGCATAGCCGGGTAAACGAAACGCGGCAACCGCGCGCCGGCCGGCCGGGCTGTTGAGCCAGGCGATGGCCTCGGCGGCCAGCGTCGCGCCCGGGGTGCCGGCAACCGGCGCGGCGACCAGCGTACGGAGCAAGGGCGGTTCGCCCCAGACCAGCGGCGTCATGGGCTGGGCGCTATTGGCAAACGGATGCAGCCCCCACCAGGTGTAGGCGCCGAGGCGCTGCGCGGCGAGCACCGCGCCAAGGCCGACGGCATCGGCCTGCTGCAGACGACAGCCGCCCTCGCCCCACAGCTTGCGCTGAACCGCCAGCAGTCCCTCAAGCGCGTTCTCGAGCAGGCAGGCCCGCGCCGCTTTTATCCGCGTCATGGCGCTGGCGGCGTCAGGCGCGGCGGCGGCACCCGCCGGATCGCCCGCCGGCGCGAGCAGCGCAATGGGATTGGCAAATACCGGCACCGGCGGGCCAATCACGTCGTCGCGCCGCAGCTTCGGCAAAGCCTTGAAGCGGGCGTGCATGATGACCAGATCGGCCTTGCCGGCCCGCGCCAGACGCACCACTTCCCGGCCGTGGACGGCGGTCAGTTCAAGCCGCTGGCCGCGCTCGGCGAGGAAGGGCGCGAGCACAGAGGATAGAAACTCGGCCTGCCCGACGATTGGCACCACCGCCGCCCGCAGCGGCGTGCCGGCCGCTTGCACCGCGCCGGCGCCCAGCAGCAGCAGCGCGCCCCACCAGCCTCGCCTGCTCATTTGGCCACGGGTTGCCGCGCGGCGCGGCGGGCCGGCAGGCGCAGGAGCGTGGGGATTTGTTTCAATTCAATCAGGCGCCCCGAGCCGCGGGCTTCAGAGCCGGCCGTGCCCCCCAAGGTCTGCTTATAGGCCTGCGACGACAGCAGGCGCTTCAACTGCGAATAGGGCTTGCGATGCATGGCTTCGCGCGGCAAGACCAGCAGGTACTGCTCGCTGACTTCCCGCGTGAAGGCCAGACCGAAGCGCTCCGCCGCGCCACGCACCCCGAAGCCGCAGTCGGCTTCGCCACCGGCCACCACCGCCGCCACCGCCAAATGCGTGTATTCCTCATGGTGATAGCCCGGAATGGCCGAAGGCTTCAGCCCGGCGTCGGCCAGCAGCAGATCGAACACCAGGCGACTGCCCGCGCCGGGCTGTCGATTGAGAAAGCGCAGCTTGCGCCGCGCGATGTCGCGAATGCCGCTGACGGGATTATCGCGGCGGCTGATAAAGCCCAGTTCGCGGGTTTCCACCAGCAAGAGGACATCGCGACGCGCATCCAGCAAGGGCATGAAGCGCTGCCAAAGTCGCGCGCCCAGATCCCCTTCGGGCAGATGGAAACCGGCCAGCTTGCAGTCGCCCTGCGCGTAACGCGTGAGGCTTTGTTCACTGCCCAGCAGTTGCAGATCAACGGCGACCTCTTCTGCGCGCAGCAGATCGCACAGCGTGCTGAGGCCAAAGCCGTGGCTGGCGACCACGGTCAGGCTGCCCTCCTCCTGCGCGCGGGTCAGCGGCTCAAGCGCGCGCGCGGCGAAGCTCGCGGCGTCGGTCAAAGCCGGCTGCACGCGCTCCAGGCTTTTATGCCAGGCCTCGCGCAGCGCTTCGCCGGCATCGGTCAGCGTGGCGCCGCGCCCGCGCTCCAGCGCGACCAGCGCGTGGTCAAAGAACTTCTCCCATTGCTTCACCAGGCCCCAGGCGTGGCGGTAGGACAGGCGGGCCGCCCGCGCCGCGTAGCGCAGATTGCCGCCGACCACGATGCCGTCGAGCAGCGCGATGAGTTCTGGCGGCAGTTCCTCGCGGTCCTTGCCCTGCAAATGCCAGCGCAATCCAAGTTCGATGTGCATGCGGCGCTCCTGTGGTCGTCTGGCCCGACGCTAGCATAGCGGCTTTATTTTGCCTATTTAAAACGCGCTTTTTGTGCGTTTCAGGGCTTCAAATCACAGCGCAAACTGGCACACTGCGGACTCAGGATTTGGTTCTTTTTTCACTCTTCCAGGCAAGGGAGTTTTTTAGTCATGACCATGACTCAGACCCGTTCGCTGTGGTCCACGCTCGCCGTGGCCGCAGCGCTGATGGTGCCGACCGCCCAGACGGTGGCAGCCACAGTAGACCTCACGTACGCCTTCGATAACGGCAGCAGCTTTGTTAACCCCGGACTGAGCGGCAGCAGCCAGGCCGCCACCCTCAGCGGTGCCGGCAACGCGTGGACGGTCTCCGTCGGCACGCTCAACCCGGCGGGTCTGAACGTGAACGGCACCGGCTCCTCGGGCAAGGCGATCAGCGCCAGCGCATCCGCGGGCAATTGGCAGACCGGCAACGGCTTCAATTTCTCACTGACCGTGGCGGCCGGGGAGGTGTTCAACATCAGCAGCATCAGCTTCTACGAACAGGGCTCGAGCGGCACCAACGGAACGGGGCCGAACAACTGGTCCCTGTCGATCAACAACCCGAGCACCGGGGTGATTGGTTCCGGCACGATGACCGGCGGCACGAACGCCGTGCATAACAGCGCCTCGCCGCTCGGCGCCGATAGCTGGCTGCTCGCCAGCAAGGCCCAGGGCTTGACCGGCACCCTCAACTTCACGCTGTTCGCGAACGGTGCAAGCAACAACACCACCGCCTCCTGGCGCGTCGACAATTTCCGCATCGTGGGTGATGTCGCGCCCGTGCCGGTGCCGGCCGCGGTGTGGCTGATGGGTAGCGCGCTGCTAGGCGTGGTCGGCCTGCGCCGCCGCCGCGCCTAAGGTCGCTGCACAGGCCGTTCGCCACCGTACCGCTTTCGTCGTAACCGACTGCGGCGCCGCCCCGGCAGGCCGTCGACGCCTCTCCTTGCGGGTTTTCTCAAGGCAGGTGGCAGGCGGCGGCTCGGGGCACCAGCGCCGGGTCGGTTTTTTTATGCCTCACGCGGCGGCCGTTGGGAACCGCCCGCACCGGACGGTCCCGATGCCGCCAGCGGCCTGCGGCGATACCGCTGAGCGCGCCTGGAATCGCACCCCATGCATCGACTGACACCCCTGCTCTGCGTGCTGCCTTTGCTGCCCGGTCTGGTCCAGGCCGAGGGCGACTATGCCTTGGGGGAAATCGTCGTCACCGGTCGCCGGCCCGTGGTGGAACAGGCCGGCACGGTGCGGGAGATCGACCGCGCGCAAATTGAGGCCCGCCACGCCCGCACGCTGGACGAAGCGCTGGAAGGGACGCCGGGCGTCAACATCCGCATCGGCGGGGCCGGCACCCCGCGCATTGATGTGCGCGGCCTGCGCACCCGTCAGGTCAAGCTGCTGATCAACGGCGTGCCCTTCAATTCTGCCGCCGACGGGCAGTTCGACCCCAGCCTGCTGTCGACCGACTGGATCTCGAAAATCAAGGTCAGCCCCGGCGCCAGCTCCCAGCTCTACGGTGACGGTGGCCTTGGCGCAGTCATCAACCTCGTCACCCGCACCGGCAACGGCGCGCTCAACAGCACCGCCACCGCCGAAGGGGGCGAAGACGGCTACCAGCGCCTCGGCGGCACGCTGTCCTATGGCGATGACGTGGTCGACTTCTTCGCCAGCATCGGGCGGCGCGCCCAGGACGGCTTTCAGCTGGCCGACGACTTCCGCCCGGCGCTGTTTGAAGACGGTGGCCGCCGGCTCAACAGCGGCCTGCGCCGCGACTCCAGTTTTTTAAGCGCCAGCTGGCGACCGCGCGAGGCCTGGGAGTTTGGCCTCGCATTTCAGTACGCCGACGGCAGCCACGGCCTGCCCACCGGCATCTACGACAACGCCACCGACATCTACGCCCAGCGCCCGCGCTTCGACAAAGTCAGCAGCGAGCAAAGCTATTACGCGCAGACCTCCGCGCGTTATGAGCCAAACGAGACCTGGAATCATCTCAGCTGGGCCTACGTCACCGCCGGACAAAGCGAGTTGAACCGCTTCGAGGACCAGCGCTTTCTGGCCCGCACCGATGCCTCGGTCCGCAACACCTTCGACGACCAGACGCACACCCGCACCACCGGACTGCATCACCAGACCGAATACACCCACCCCTGGGCGGGCACGCTGGCGGTGATGGTGGAAGCGCGCGAGGAACGGCTGGAAGGCGAATGCCGGATCCGTGACGTGCCGCTGCGGGTGCCGCCGGTCACGCGCGCGGCGCTGGCGCCGGTCGCCCGCGCGTCGGCCGCCGCCGCGGCCACGCCGGCCGAACCTGGCCGGCTGGTCCTCGACTACACCGTCACCCTCACCAACAGCGCCGGCACCACCGACGGCGTGGGCGGCAACTCGCCCATCGCGCGTCTGACCGCCAGCAACCGGCCGGGCGGCGGGGTCGATTTTTCGGTGGTCAATCTGGCCGGCGGCCGCTACGGCGCGAGCGACTTCCTGCAAAGCGTGTTCATTCGGCCGCGCGCCGGCTTCGACCCCAGCGGTCTCGGCTTCACGCAGGCCGTCAGCAGTCAGGCGGATATTGGCAACGTGCGGTTTTTTGCGGCTCTGGAAGACGCCGACGGCTACGCCTTCCCGATTCAGGTCAACTTCAAGCGTCCCACCCAGGGCGACGAGTTCCTGCAAGGCGAAACCGCCTCGTGGCTGTTTAACAAGGGCACGGTCAGCGATTTCTTTGGCGTGGCGGTGCCAGCGACCAGCGGCACGCGGCCGGGCATGTATTCGGCCATTCGCTTTCGTAATGCCGACGCCAACGGCTTCTGGGGCGCCTCACCGGTTGATATCACCGGTGCCGGGGTGCTGCCGCGGGTGTTTGTGGGCGCGCCGACGACGGTCAACCCGGATGCTCCACCACCGGTCGATCCCGGCGACCCCGGCG
>Ga0255093_1000154_pt1 | contig 33739 bp, 19 predicted proteins | sample Colum_Law_RepA_8_2_FD_188437 | JGI IMG/M metagenome (GOLD analysis project Ga0255093, IMG submission 188437) | Freshwater microbial communities from Columbia River, Oregon, United States - Colum_Law_RepA_8d | ecosystem: Environmental > Aquatic > Freshwater > River | place: USA: Oregon...
GTCACAGACAGACCTGTTTTCTGTGTCGATTGCTGACCACCACAAGTTCCCGTCGGCGGAGCGACGGGTGTACCGTACACCCGTCGCTCCGCCGACGGGATTCTTCCTCTTATCGCCCCTTCAGGAACTCCAGCACGTCGGCCATTTGTTCCACGGTCACGTCACGTTCGATTCCTTCGGGCATCAAAGACTTGTTGGTTGTCTTAAGCTCTTCGATATCACTGCGAGGAATCGTCTGCTCACGACCTTCGGGCTGGCGAAGTGTGACGGAGTCTGTCGATTCTGCAATCATCAGGCCGTTTAGCAGGCGTCCGTCAGTTGTGACCACGATGTACTCGGTAAACTGCGGGTCGACTCGCCGGTTTGGATCCAGCACGTCGTAAAGCAGCGCATCTCTGGCACGTGCGCGAGTATCACTGATGTCCGGCCCGACATTGTGGCCGACCAATCCGATACGATGACATTTGCTGCAGGTTTTTTCGAAGATGACAGCTCCGCGAGCCACATCGCCCTTCAACTCCAGAGCTTTCGCGTACTCTTCAGCGACCGCTTTTCGATTGGCCGAAACCGTTCCGCCAAACAACGCAATCGCGGTCGTGCGAATGGTTTCGTCCGGATGCTGCAGCAGAATTAATCGCTGATCGATGGAAACCGCTGACGAGGAAATCGTACCGGCCGCCATCGTATTCAAAAGTTCTGTCACAGACTCCTTGCGAATCAGCAATAGGTCGAGAGCGGCCGAACGAGACTGAGGGTTCAATTGCTCCCAGTGAGCCAGCACGATGGCAGAAAGTTCCGGTCGGCCACTACGACGAGCCGCGTCGATGGCAGCTCGCTGACATCCCGATGATTCGCCCGGCTTCAAGAGTGCTTCCAGAGCTGTCGTAAGGGCTTCCGGAGGGAGATGAGACATCAGGCCCATGGCGGCGATACGATCCACGTCGCTGAGAGATTTATTCACGGCCGTTTCTGAGGCCAGCTTCACAACCTTCTCGATCGGCGATACCGACTCCTTCAACGCGGCGGGAGGCGTCTGCAGAAACGCAGCCAGGCTCTTTGGGATTTCCGCGTTCTGGCAGCGAGGCAACCCGTCGGCCAAGCCAATGACAATCGCCGTCTGCCACCACAACCCCGATTCAGGACTTTCGCCCACAACACCAGCCAGCGTCTTCAATTGTTCGACATCGCCTCGGACCGCCACGTTCAACGCTAGTTGACGCAGAAAGTCGGTCCGAGTTGTAGCAGTAGTCGCATCTTTACGAGAGTGATATACAACCGCAGAAGCAAGGTCCGCTGCGTGGTTTGGTGCGGCCATCAGCAAGGCTCGCTGCAGCCAAATGTCGTCGATGTTTTGAGCAGCGACGTCACGCATTGAGGTGATCTCTGGATTCGTCCAGTCGTATGCAAGAATTGCCTGCATGCGTGTTTCACCATTTGGATTTCCCAACTGACGAGCAACGCTGGCTTGCAGATCCTTGTTGCCAGAGAACTCCATGCGGATCAACTTTACGGCATCTCGGTTTAACGTCCCGATCGGGCCACCATCGATTGTCATCGAAGTTGCAGTCTGCAGATCTTCAGCGTTCAGGAGGCCAAGTCCATTTAACGTCCACAGAGAATGGAGTGGAGCCTTGCGAAACAACGATCCGCCCGAGGGCTGTGCTGCATTTCTGACTTCAGCTCGCAACGACTTTTCCGCATCGGTTCGCTTGCCCTCCACCAGCAATCGCTGAGCCAGCATTCGACGCCAGCCGTTACCATCGCCGAGCATCGTCACCAGATCTTCGCTGGTTGTTGGAGGCACAAACGGCTTCACTTCGGGAGCCTTCTCCGCAACGATTCGCCAGATGCGACCTTTATCCTCACCTGCTCGCCAGTCCATCTTGGCAGCCACGTCATCCGGCACGAACTTTGGATGTTCGACCCACAGACGATACATGTCTGCCAGATACAACGCCCCATCCGGCCCGGTCGCCAAGCTGGCCGGCCGAAACCATGTATCGGTCGATGCAAGAAAGTCCGCATTTTCACGAGCTCGGCGAGATGTCACCGTGCCGCCCATCGGTTCGATGATGTTTCGAGTCACCAGGTGACCGACAGGCTCACAGACAAAGACGCTATAATCGGACTCGGGGCCAAACAATCCGCCGCGATACGCTGTCACTCCGCAGGCCGACGTATGAGTTCCCGCGTGCGACAGCCAATTGCTCTTCATCGGCACGATTGGATACACACGAGTCTTCTCACCGGCTGGACCAACATCCGTATGACCTACATTCACTCCCGCAAACGGATTCTGCTGCACCTGAGCCAGCGACAGCACATCGGTCATGATCGGATTGCGGTTTGAACTAAAATAGCGATGGCCGAAGTTATCAATCGTGTTACCGAACTGGCCTGCTCCGGAGATCGCTTCAAACTTCATCGTGTCCGGATGAAATCGGAAATCGACACGAGGAATCTCGACTGGTTCCGTGGTTTCGAATCCAGGCCGAGTACACCGAACTTTGCCGTGACCGTAGGTCAGATAAATCCAGTTGTCGAAACCATAACGAGGGCACCCAATCTGCATCTGTGGATGAGCCGGTGTAAATCCATCGAACCAGACTTCTCGCACATCCGCAACGTTATCACCATCGGTATCGGCCAGATACATGATCTGAGTTTCCGTGCAGGCCAGCACGCCGTCTCGAAAGGCCATCAGGCTGTGGCAGAACTTCAGATGCGGAGCGTAGACCGTTCGCTTGTCCATGCGACCATCGGCATCGGTGTCTTCCAGCAGCACGACTTGCGACAACGCCTTGGCTTCCGGATCCTTCGGGCCAACGGGATAGTCGCCGTACTCAACGACGAACATTCTTCCTTTGTGATCAAAATCAATGGCAACAGGATCCAGCACAAGCGGTTCGCACGCCACCAGTTCAATCTTGTATCCGGGTTCAATTTGAAAGCACTTAAAGGATTCTTCCGGCGACTTCGGAGGATCCGTCGGCTGATCAATCCAATGTCGTCCGCCGCGTTGTTGTTCGATCGAATTCACAAGATCCGGTCGAGGAGCGTCCTGAAACAACAGACCCACAAGACACACAATCGGCAGGGAGAATATCGACAGGGCAGGCATGGAGAGGCTCCAAAGGCAGGTTGTGGCATAACGCCGAGGACCCGCAGGATACCGTGAATTCAACATCACGAGAAACGAAACGCGAAGGAATTAAGACGGCTGATCATTCGATCAAATCTGCTCACCCCACAGGGTTGAAAAATATCCAGGGAGATTCTGTTCGGGGCCCTCGATTGGGGCTGTCATATCGCAAAAATCTGACTAAGCTTTAGGTCCCGCCTTACACATGATTCACCTTCTGAGTGCACAAGCTTGCCGGAGTTTCCGATGATGCCGAGCAACTCCTTTCCTTGCCATCATCCACGAATCGCGCGACGTCATGCTGTCCAGGCGGGGAGCATTGGGCTACTTGGCCTGGGCATGAATCATATGGCCGGTCTGCAGGCCATGACCACTGGTACGCAGACTTCGTCACCGCCGTTTCGCGCGTGCATCTATATTTTTCTGTCGGGCGGTCTTTCGCAGCATGACAGTTTCGACCCGAAGCCAAATGCACCGGCAGAGATCCGCGGTGAGTTCCAGCCGATCGCAACTCAGACTCCTGGACTTCAGATCTGCGAACATCTTCCGGGCCTGGCACTCCGAAGTCACCTGTGGTCTGTCTGTCGCACGTTGTCACACACCACCAATGATCACTCGGCCGGTCATCACATGATGCTCACCGGGCGCAGTGATCTGCCGCAGGGATTTAATCCCAGCCTGCCTCGCCCTTTGGACTGGCCAAGTATTGCTGCAGTCGCCGGTGGCGTCACAACGGCACGCAACAATCTGCCGACAGCGGCGGTGCTGCCTGAACAGTTGGTCCACTATTCCGGACGTATACTTCCGGGGCAGTTTTCCGGAATCATGGGGGCCAATCGCAATCCATGGTTCATTGAAGCATCCCCGTTTCACTCCACGTCGTACGGCGCGTTTCCGACGCATTGTTTTGATCATCAGGATCGTGGCAACAAAGACGCTCGCATCTTCGAAGCTCCCAGTCTCAACCTTCCTCACGGGATGACTCGGCCGCAACTGGACAAACGAGTCTCTCTGCTGGGGCAACTGGAGCGGCAATGCGGTGTGCTGGAAGCCGGAGCGAGCACGACAGAGTTCGATCGTTATCGACAAGGAGCGATCTCGCTGCTGGTCGATCCGAAGGTCCGTGAATCGCTGGATGTAACTCGTGCTGATGATGCTGTTCAGGATCGCTACGGGAGAAACTCTTTTGGCTGGTCATTGTTGATGGCACGTCGACTCGTCGAGGCGGGAGTAAATCTGGTCCAGGTCAATCTGGGCAACGATGAAACCTGGGATACTCACGGCAACGCATTTCCACATCTTCGCGATAATCTCTTCCCGCCAACCGATCGAGCGCTCAGCGCGCTGCTGGATGATTTGAATGAGTCGGGTCTGCTGGAGAATACTCTGATTGTGATGGCCGGTGAGTTCGGCCGAACGCCGAAAATCAGCTTGCTTCCGAGCCATTACAAATCTGCTGGTCGAGATCACTGGGGCAATGTGCAGTCGATTTTCCTGGCCGGCGGTGGCGTTCAGGGCGGGCGAATTGTGGGGGCGACTGATTCGATTGGGGCCTATGCCGAATACGATCCTCAGACTCCGGAGAATTTCGCCGCGACGATCTATCAATCACTCGGGCTGCCACAAACCGTGGCTTGGTACGACCAGGTCAATCGTCCGCATCAGGTTTACCATGGTGAACCGATTCCGGGGCTGACGTAGTCAGTGAGATGCCCTGCATTGTCTCGTTTAACGGCAAGCCGCAGGCGACTGTTGCTGTTTAGCAGTACAAATTCAGGCTTGATGTTCGCGGGCTAACTCTCCCAGCTCGTTACCTCAAACGTCGCCGCTGGCTGGATTATTTCGCCGAAGCCCGCGGCTTGCCGTTAAACGAAAACGCATCGAGTTGCACCAGTCAAAATCCCGCTGACGCAGCCATGATGGCTGCTAATACTCGCTTTTCGTCGCAATGCCCTGACATTCGCGTCCCCCGACCGGAATTCCGGGCACCGGTTCATTCCGCAAGCTGAAACCGTGAGTATGATAGCGACTGCAAAAGCTCCTCCACTCCACGCTTTTAGTTCGGTCAATCTACGATGCGCACAATACTTACGACGGTTCTCTGCGGCCTTTTATTCTTTACTCACCCTGTATCAGCTACCGCGCAAACGATCGACGAGATGCAGCAGAAGGGCCTGCAGTTTCTTGAGGTGACTCAGGCGGCGGACGGTTCCTGGACGAATTCCGATGCCGTTGGAATCACCGGGCTGGTAACAACATCACTGCTGGTGTCCGGCAAAGGTGTTGACGATGCTGTGGTAAAAAAGGGGCTTGACTTCATCGTTTCAAAGCAGCAGACCTCCGGTGGGATTCACACTGCCGAAAGTCGTCATCAGAACTATGAAACCTGCATTGCGATTTTGGCGCTGTCTGAAGCTAATGCGGATGGCCGTTTTACGGACGTGATCAAAAAGGCCGAGAACTTTCTGCGAGGACTCCAGTGGGACGAAGGCGAAGGCATTGAAACGACAGACGGAGCTTTCGGCGGTGGCGGCTACGACAGCAAGCAACGTCCGGACATGTCGAACACTCAATTCCTGATCGAAGCTCTGAAGAAGGCTGGCGTCGCTAACGATGATCCTGCCATGCAGCGAGCATTGATCTTTGTTTCTCGAGCACAGAACCTTGAGTCTCAGCACAACCAACTGCCTTATGCCGGCAAAGTGAACGACGGCGGATTCATTTACACGCCGGCCAAAGGTGGTGAATCCAAAGCTGGCACCACGGAAAATGGCGGCCATAAATCTTACGGCAGTATCACGTATGCCGGCCTGAAGAGCATGATCTATGCTGGGCTAACGAAAGATGATCAGCGAGTCAAAGCCGCTACAGACTGGCTGAAGAAACACTACACGCTGGATGAAAATCCTAACATGGGCCAGCAGGGGCTGTACTACTATTACCAGACGATGGCCAAGACCATGTCAGCTCTGGGCAACGAAGAGTTCGAAGATGACAAAGGCGCGAAGCATCTGTGGAAGCAGGAACTGTCCGGCAAGCTTGCGTCACTCCAGCAGAAGAATGGCAGCTGGGTGAACGAAGCTGATCGCTGGTACGAAGGCGATCCTAATCTGGTCACGGCTTACTGCCTGATTGCTCTGGCTCATTGTGAAGAACCTGCTGCTGCGGCCGCCGATGTTGAGCCACCAGCCGGCATGAAGCTGGTTTATGAACACAACTTTGAAGACAAAGCGACCGATCGCTACGAGCCAACGGACAAGTCTGCCTGGAGTCTTCTGGAGCAAAATGGCAATCAGGTGATTGCTCTTACGAAACGCAACAGCGACTTCAAGCCACCGTTTCGCTCGCCCTTGAATCGCAATCTGATTCGCAACCTTAAGGTTTCCAGCTTTGTGATGGACATTAAGTTTCAGTCGACGATTCCAACTTATGATCATCAGTCACTGTGTCTGTTCTTCGGCTATCAGGATGACTCCCATCTTTATTACGTGCACTTCGGCAAGAAGGCGGATGACCATGCGAATCAGATCTTTATCGTGAACAACGAAGCTCGTAAGAAGATCTCAACAAAGACCACTGCAGGAACTCCGTGGACCGACGGCTGGCATCAAGCTCGCATCATTCGGAATGCCGAGAGCGGAGAAATAACGGTCTATTTCGACGACCTGGAAACGCCCATCATGACGGCCACCGACAAGACCTTCAGCGAAGGTCGAGTTGGCTTTGGATCTTTCGACGACATCGGCAACTTCGACGACATCCGGATTTATGTGCCTGAGTAGTGCTTTCACGCGAGAGCACTGCGCTGCAAACAAGGTTGATTTGTTCCTGAATCAAAGTAGCCATCTCGCTCCGCTGAGATGAGCCTTTCGTCCTGCATATGGCGCTGTGAAAACTGGTCCGGTCCGCACCTCGCCTGGATAAATGTTTTTGATTTTTTGGTCCCGGGCAAGGTGTTCCGTGGGTCTGCTGCAAGGCCTCGTCTCTGCGAAGCGAGACGACTACTTTGCAGTGCTCGGGAACGCTCGCTGAATACTTCGGATTGAATAGAGAATCTACCACAGTCGTTCATCCGTTTAGAGCGACTTTGATCGCAGAACAATGTAGCCATCTCGCTCCGCCGAGATGAGCCTTTCGTCCTGCATATGGCGCTGTGAAAAACTGGTCCGGTCCGCACCTTGCCTGGATAAATGTTTTTGATTTTTTGGTGTCGGGCAAGGTGTTCCGTGGGCCTGCTGCAAGGCTTCGTCTCGGCGGAGCGAGACGACTACTTTGAATTGCTCGGGAACGCTCGCTGAATACTTCGGATTGAGTAGAGGATCTACCACAGTCGTTCATCCGTTTAGAGCGACTTTGATCGCAGAACAATGTCGCCATCTCGCTACTCATCTCTCCAGTCTAAACACTCGGCCGAGATGAGCCTTGCTTCCTGCACATGGCATCCACAAAGCAGGCTTACACCGCACTTCGCATTGACGAATGTATTACAATGATTGGTCCGGGGGGACGGCATACAGCGGGCCACCTGCAAGGCCTCGTCTCGGCGGAGCGAGACGGCTACTTTGAACAGCCTCTGGAATCACTTTTCGGACTTCTCGGGCGTGGCCGCCGGCTTTTTCTCATCAGCGCTAGTATCGGCGTCTTTCTTCTCCGCCGCTTTCAGCATCAGCAGAACCGGAGTTCCTTTCGGAGGAATATGTTCGGTCCATCCTTCGTAGGATTGTGATCCATCAGAGGCAGAGCTTTCTTCTTTCACATCCAGCAGAGCGTCGCCGAAGTTGGACGTGCAGATCACGTGACCACCTTCGGCCTGATAGTACTCTTCGCCCGTTTCTTCGTCCTTGTACATGCTGCTGCCAACGAAGACGAATTTTGCCGTCATCGGTATCGACTGGCTGTCCGTGTGAAACTTTCGAATGACCTGTTGATACTCTTCCTTGTCCCACTTCGACAGCAGGTCATCACGTTCCGCATCACTCATTGGGCCATACCAAAGAATCTCGCTGTTAAATCGATCCCAGCGAAGATTGCTGTAGGGCAACTTGAGTCCAGGCGGTGGACCAGATAGTGGTGCCGAGTAATACCGATGGATATTACGGCGAATCCAATGCTGCACTGGCTTACGCTGAACTTCGCCTTTGTCGTCGACCCAAACGGCTTCGATATCAATCTCCGGGCCTGAAGCGGCAACGAACTCGGGTGAGAACTGTGCGGGCTTGCCGGGCTCAAGGCCAAGTGCCAGCAATCCCGTGTGAATCACGTAAGCCTTGGATCGAATTCTGAGGATCGTTTCGTGTTCTCGATTGCCTTCAGGGACCAGCAACATTTCCAGAAGGCAATCACGACAAGCCACGTCCGTCCGCAGGATGACTCGACCACCAGCGACATCCAGCAGAACTGTGGATTCAGGGTTCAGAGGCGTCGTGTCCTTGATCTCCGCCGCCAGCTTCTCCGGCAATGCCGGAAGCGGCTTTTTCTTTTCGTTATTAGGACCATTGTCCGGAACCGGCTTTGGAGTTTCGTCAGCCTTCGGTTTCGAAACTGCTAACAATTGAGCCTGCACTTCGCCCACGAACCCTGCGCTGAGAACCAGCGAAGAGCCAAGCAGCCCGCATAAAAATCTTGATGAAATCATTCTCATCGCAGAGGTTCTCCTGAGTCATCTTGCATGACTACTTCCTGAATATGGCTCGTTATCATCATCGTGTGCCCGCGTTCGCCACGGCGAACTTGTCACACCCTACAGAAGACTCAAATTCAAAATGGATTGACGTAGTTATTGTGTCGACAGAACTTCTCGCACGGAAACACGGACTGCCGTCCAGATCGGGATCAGAACTGCCAGAGTACCAATCGCGAGCACCGCCACCAATGTAAACATCAATGGAATCCACGGCACATCGGCTCCGGTACTAAGCAAATGCGGCAGCATCGCGATGATCGCAGAGACTGCTCCAGAGGCGATACCAACCACAAGCAACAGGGAGTTCTCCGCAAGAATCAGCCAAACGATGCGACTGGTACGAAACCCAAGCGATCGCAGCAAAGCGATTTCACTTCGTCGCTCAATCACGTTTCGCAGCATCACGGCTGCCAGTCCAAACGTACCAATTAGTAATCCCAGTCCGCCCAGCATTTGAAACGTCGATAGATACGTATTCTGCACGGCCAGAAAATCGGCCAACCGCTGACTCACTCGTTCTGTGTCGATGCCGTAGGTCTGCAATGCTGTCTCAATAGCGGCTGCAGCTTTGGCTGACGATTCCACGCTGGCGGTTTCAATCAGGAAGTACGCAGAGCCCGACGTTTCCGGGGCAACTCGCTTTAGGTTCTCATCCGACATCACCAACACACCCTGAAACACACTGCTGTCCAGCATACCGGCGACGGTCAGTGCGTACTGAGGATTCTGTGAGTCCGGGAACAAAATCACATCGCCAATCTTTTTCTTCAAACTGAATTGCAGAGTATTCATGTCGCCGATCACAGGGATGGCTGGCAGCGTCAGTGACTTCTCTGTTTCAGCATAGTCCGGTAAAGGCTTCGAAAGCTTTAGCCATGCACTTTCGCCCGGCTGATTCACCGGAGTATCCGCGAATCGAAATCCGCCGCGCTGCACAAAATCGGGAGTTGCTCCCAGAAGTGTGGGAACCGTCGCCTGGAACAAATTCAGACAGCTTGCATCCTGTCCAGGCTTCGTACGAAAGCCAAACACGTTTGTGCCATCGGGAAGAGTCGTCGCGGGGGATGTGTTAAGGCCAAGCTTGAGCTGTCCATCTTTTGAATTCAGATCAAACAGAACAGGCTGCGAAGACTCGGCGACCAGCGAGAAGCCACCGTTGCCTGAATTCAGATCCGGAGTTTCCGACACCGGATTTCTGCGTCCAGCACCGACCGCGACAATCACAAACGCCGCAAATGCAATCAGCGCCGCTGTCAGCAAGCTGCGCTGAGGATTTCGCGCGGCATTGGCGAGGGCCAGTCCATTCAGGCTGGAAATCTGAGATCCCAAAACTGCATCACCAGCTCGCCGACGCAAGCTGTGACGCAACCAAAGCAGGCTCATGGACAGCCAGGCAAATCCTCCGAGAAAGAATCCGACGACTCGCCACGACAAACCGCCAAACGCTTCGTTCGTCGGCAGCAATCCGGCGACTCCCGCCACGGGCAGCGCAATAGCCGCAATGGCAGACATCAACAGCCCCAATGACATCAACGCGTTGATGATCGGGCGGCGACGGATTTCCATGTCATCGGAGCCGAGTCCGGACAGCAATTCACGTGGAGACCTCTGCGTACTGCGGCGCACCGAATTCCAGATGACTGCACCGGAAAGAAACAATGAAATGCCAGCCGCTATTACCAACTTTATCGGCTGCAGATCCAGCTGCAGAAACTGAGTTCCGACAGCTCCGACCCACCACGTCGTGAGTCCATGGATCATCAGTCTGGCAAACAAGACCGCCAGATCCGCACCCAATACAGTGCCGAGAAGTGCAACGGCCAGACCTTCCATCACGAAGAATCGTCGAGCACGCCGCTCCGTAAACCCGATGGCTTCCATCAATCCAATCTGAGCAACTCGCTGCCGCACGCTGAGCTGAAACATCAAGGCCGCCAGCAGGATCGCGGACAGAATAAGAAAGAAGCTGAAGCCAATAAATAGCCCCGTGAAGTCGTTCGCTCCCACCGACGCCTGAAGTCCTTCCGCCCGAATCGGCCGGAAGCCGACTCCCATTTTGATCGGGTTCAACAAAGATCGAGTCTCATCCGCGAGCCGCGTTTGAACAATCTCCATGCGATCTTTGGGCAGAACGTTTCCCTCTGAAGCGACGCGGATCGACGTATATCGGCCGAAGCGACTGCTCCAGAATTTCTCGGCCGTTGCCAGCGAAACAAACGCCTTTGGAGTCGCGCGATGAGCATCCCAGTATTCATCATCACGGCTGGTAATACGATCCATCTCCATATCGAAGGGCTGATCCCAGTCTCCGAAGGAATCGACGTTCGTTACACCGTCCACGAATGGCGTCAGATCCTGATCAACCGACATCGGATCATCGGCCTTCAGGATTCCTCGCACTGTGAAAGTCTTGTGCGTTTCCGGAAGATCCCCATGACTGCCGACCTCATGCCAACGAGCATCCACGGTCTCACCAACTCCAATTCCCAGGTCGACGGCCAACCAGTCTGAAAGAATGATTTCATCATCTTTTAACGCCGACACAGCAGTTCCATCATTGAGCAAAATCGGGCCAAGCGGTGCGGGCTGTGCGAAATCCAGACCGGCTACAATCGAATACATCGAGAAGCGGGCATTCTTGTCTTCACGCTTGGTGGCGTTGATCTCATTGGCCAGATAAACCAGCGTCGGCGCGGCTTTCATGCCGATGTTTTCGGCCGCCTTCTGCACAGCCTCCGCAATCGAATCTTCAAGAATCATGCTGTCGCTTTCGACAGACAGATAGCCACGATCTTCGATGATGCGAAATCGCAGGCCGATGTCTTCTGCCGAGATCGACTTTTTCACCAATGTCTGCAGCTCATCTGCCGCGCTGACGTCATTCTGCATTAACTGCATCAGACCGCTGGCGGATTTAACGGTGGATGGATCCGGACGCTGGTCACCACCAATCAGAATCGTATTCACTCGCGCGGGGCGAGACACCGGATTGCGGCGACTTGCCACTCGCTCTTCAAGATTGAGTCGTTGCTGAAATGTTGCCAGTGAAACGAACGCGTTGTAAGGCAGCTGCTGAGCAGGCAGCAGAGAAAATCGTGACGCGCCAGCGGACTCCTGCAGGACAGCCTCGACCGTCAGCACAATCTCGATCGTCGTGTCTTCGCGCTCGCCCAGCAGGCTATCGCGAGGAATCGAAGAGGGCAGTTCAACCCAGACGGAAACAGGATCTCCAACGACGGCTCCGAGTTCGGTTGCGGTCTTGTAGCCCAGCACAATGCCCGCATCGCCAGGCGGCTTAAAAGGACTTTCGCTGGTCGTTGAATCCAGCATTCCCCAGTCGGTGGGGCGGAGGCCGAGGACCGTCACAGAAGCCGCGCGACGAAGCTCGCCGGTGGCCGTTTTCTTTTCCACACTCGCGGGCAGCAGCATCGCCGGAGCTGCATGCACGGAGCGCAACGATTCGACTTCGGCCGACTTCAAAGTCTCTGAGATCTCATCGGCCAGTTTCTCCCGAACAAATCGAGGGGAATGCAGCACATGAGTAATCCCGCCCAGTCGACTGAGAGTCATTTGCCTCAGGCTGGCTCGCACGGAATCCCCAACGATTAATGCTCCGCCAATAACAGCAGTCGAAACGGCCACTGCCAGCATCACCACGAAGTGGGAACGTCGATAATGAACAATACTGCGAAGGATAAATCGAAACATGGGGAGATCTCGTCAGGCCGTCAATCCGCGACTGCATGACACTGAAAGTTGCGGAGGCAGCCGATCGTGCTGGTACAGAAACTCAGTCTGTGGGCAGACTTGTTCCCATACTATAACCGCTGAGCAGCGTCTGTCATGTGGCTTGCGGACCGATGATTTGATCGTTTAAAGGCAAGTCGCAGGCGTCAATGCCGAAATTCGCCGCCGCCTCCGGCTCGACGTTAAGCGAGGAATGCAAATCCGCCCGCCTGACGCCACTTGCTCTCCCCGTCGCTTAAACCTCTTCGCAGAAAACTGAGAATGTTGCGGCCAGCTTCCCTGAGCATGCCTGTGTCGAGTAAAACTTCCGCAGCGGCGAAGAATGGTACAATCGCCGAATCTGTGAATTTTTGAATGCGATGCTGCGGACGCGATATCATGAAAAGCGGTCAGATTGTTCTTATTTGGTTACTGTGCGTTTCACCAGTTCGCTCGCTGACTGCCGATGATTCCGTTCGCTTTGGCCAGGATGTATTGCCCATCCTGAGCACAAACTGTTTCGCTTGCCACGGACCTGATGAATCCGTTCGTAAAGGTAACCTGCGACTTGATCTCGAACAGGATGCAAAAGCCGCTCACGACAGTGGAGTCACCATCATTCCGGGAAATCCGGACGACAGCATTTTGATGCAGCGAATCCTCAGCACCGATACTGACCTCATTATGCCTCCGCCTGATTCGCATAAAGAGCTGAAGCCGGAACAGATTGCGCTATTGAAACAATGGATCAAAGAAGGTGCGGTCTGGGGACGACATTGGTCGTTTGAGCCAATCGTGCGTCCGCAAGTCGCGAGCGAAAGTACTGCCGCTGCGATTGACTCAGTTGTGGCTGCAACACTAGCGAAGAAGCAACTGAAGTTCAGCCCTGAGGCTTCTCCGCATCTGCTCGTCCGACGCGTCGCTCTGGATCTGACTGGAGTGCCACCCACCGTTGAGATGGCCGATGAGTTCGCTGCGAGCCCAACAAATGAAGCCTATGAAAAGCTGGTCGACGAACTATTGAAGAATCCTCAGTTTGGCGAACACTGGGCGCGAGTCTGGATGGACCTGGCTCGTTATGCGGACACTAAGGGCTATGAAAAAGATCTGGGCCGGACGATGTGGCCTTATCGTGACTGGTTAATCAATTCGATCAATGCCGACATGCCTCTGGATCAGATGACCGTCGAACAGCTCGCGGGCGACTTGATTCCCAATGCCACAACCGATCAATTCATCGCGACGGCCTTTCATCGCAATACCATGAGCAACGATGAAGGCGGAACCGATGACGAAGAATTTCGCACGATTGCAGTGAAGGATCGAGTCGACACGACGCTGCAGGTCTGGATGGGCTTAACCGCTGGCTGTGCGAAGTGCCATACTCACAAGTACGACCCGATATCTCAGCAGGAGTATTATGGGCTGTTTGCGATCTTCAATCAGACACAGGATGCCGATCGATACGATGATGCTCCAACCTTCGAGATTCCAACGGCAGCGATCGAAGAAGAGAGAAGCCGAATCAATGCTCGTATCACCGAGCTCAAAGACAAGCTTTCTGCCGCCGAACAGGCGAGTTCCAAAGCTGAAGAAAGCAACTGGAACTTTGGTCCCGTGAGTGAAGCCCTGTCAGAGAACGCAGCAACTCTGACTGTGCGTGACGACAATAGCATCATCGCTACGGGCACATGCCCTAAAGAAGATGTTTACACACTGACGTTGCCTGTCAAAGCCGGGCGGCACACGGTGCTGCGGCTGGAAGTTCTGACGGAGAAGTTCCCGGACGGACAAGTTGGCGTCGGCCGCAATCCTCGTGATCCGAACTTCGTGTTGTCGGAAGTTGAGGTCGAACTGCTGACGGGCAACGATGCGAAACATCTGGTGCTGACAAATGCACGGGCCGACTACTCGCAGGAAGGCTGGCCGGTCGCGAATGCTCTGGACGGCGATAAGACAACCGGCTGGGCTGTGAGTCCTCGGCAACGTGAACGACACGCTGCGTTGTTTGCCTTTGCTGAACCTCTACAGGTGGAAAGCGACGCGAAGTTGCGTATTACGATGCGTCAGCATTATGGCGACTCTCTGGTGCTGCGTCGTTTTCGATTATCGACGACTGGTGAAGATGCTGACAACATCGAGCTGCCTCAACCGTCGGCTGATGAACGCAGAGTTATTGATGAGCTAGCTGCGGCCAATAAAGAACTCACGGACCTCAACGGTCGCCTTCCGAAAATTCCTGTTCTGCGAGCCATGGAAGAGTCCAGGCAACGTGTGACAAGAATTCATCGCCGGGGCAATTTCCTGGATCAGGGTGATGAAGTTACCGCGATGTTCCCGACAGCCTTTCACAAATTGGATGGTGAGCCGTCATTGAATCGCCTGGCCATGGCGAAGTGGCTGATGAGCCCTGAGAATACTCTAACGGCACGAGTCTGGGCGAACCGCATTTGGGCTCGAGTGTTTGGTATTGGTATCGTCGAGACCGAAGAAGACTTCGGAGCACTGGGAGCATTGCCAACTCACCCCGAACTGCTGGATCTGCTTGCGTCAGAGTATCGCGATAACGGTTGGTCTCTGAAGAAGCTGCTGAAGACGATCGTCATGAGCCAAACGTATCGGCAGTCATCCGAGGTCACCGCAAACCTGCGCGACCTGGATCCTCGCAATCAGTTGCTTGGTCGTGGCTCTCGCTTTCGCCTGTCTGGTGAAACTGTCCGCGATGAATCACTGGCTGTGGCTGGATTGTTGTCAAAGAAAATGGGAGGACCTCCTGTCATGCCTCCTCAGCCGGATGGACTTTGGCGGTCCACCTATAACGGTCAGAAATGGGTGAATGCGGAGGGAGAAGATCGCTTTCGGCGAGCCCTGTATACGTATCTCAAACGCACCACACCATACCCTTCCATGACGACATTCGACGGAGGTAGTGGAGAAGTGTGCCAGATTCGCCGCATACGCACGAACACGCCATTACAGGCTCTGGTGACTCTGAACGATCCGGTTTATCTGGAGGCGGCCGGGGCTTTGGCCGCAATGATGGCCATGGTCGAAGGAGAACCTATGACGAAAGCAACTGCCGGGCTTAGGCGAGCCGTTATTCGCCCGCTGCATGAAGGAGAAGTACTGCCGTTGATCAAGCTGCATCAGGTCGCGTCGCAGGAGTATTCCGCTATGGACGAAGAGGCCGCAGCGTTGATCAAATCAGCCGGGACAAAAACTCCGGAAGGCATGTCAAACGCAGACTACGCGGCCTGGATTGTCGTTGCGAATACGATTCTGAATCTGGATGAATTCCTGACGAAGAATTGACGGCACTTCAGGATGTTTTGTTGAGCGGTAAGCCGAAGGCACCGTCTTCAACACGCTGAGGATGAACTCAAAGGACCATCCATTCGGCCTGTGGCATTGCAGGATACATGCCCCAAAGAGGGGCAGTTACTCCGCAGCACCAAGGTCGAAGTCGTCGCATAATTTGGGGTTAAGGTCCGCTTAACCGGACACCGCAATGTTCTCGCGACGCTAGTTCTCTCTGGGAATAATGGTCCTTGAGAACGCTTCGAGATGGCGAAAGTTGTCGCAATATGTGGTGTATCGCAGTAGCGGCCGAATGTCTGCCGTAAGCGCCTGGCCGCCGACGACCAATACGCAACCCAGGGAAGTGGCCGTGTCGAACAGGACATTAAAATTGGCCACGAATTGCTCGGGAGATCGGATTGCCGTGACGCTCAGCCACAACAGGCGGGGGCGATCAATTTCAACTGCTTTCATGAGCGTGTTGAACGGCAGCATGTTCCCCATAGACAGGGCTCTCCAGCCGCATTCTCGCAGAACTACTTCAGACATGCTGCAAGCGATCGTGTAAGGATCGCCATCCAGAGTTCCACCAATCGCCACCGGCCCGTCTGACGGTCCGCTGCCCACAGCTCTGCGGAGTTCATGCACGACTCGTGAACAAATTTCGCACGCGCGGCGTTCCTGATAGACTTCGAGTGTGCCGCAGTGCCAAAGATTCCCGATCTCACTGAATCCCGGAACGATTATGGAGTCGAAGATCTTCGCAACGCTGTAACCGTTGAGAAAAGCGTCCATCACGATTCGGCGAGCTGACGATTCATCGCCGCTCAGTAGAAACCGCAGAAACTCCTGGTGGTCTGAATCATTAGACGCTGGACGTCGACCTGACTCCGCTGGTAATCCAATCGCCTGGGGTTCACTGAGTGCTCTTCCCTGTTCCCGGAGAAATTTCAGCACAGCGTCCAGTCTCATGCGTCGATGGCCACCGCCCGTTTTCTCCGCCGGAATCAAGCCTTTATCCACCCATCGTTTGAGTGATGATTCGCTGACACCAATGGCAGTTGCCACCTCTTTTGGTGAGAAAAAGTCGGTCATGTGGAGCCCTCCGTCGAAGTTGATGAGTCTTGATGAACGTTTCTAGACGAGTGCCAGATCCGGGCCAGTCAAAATACCACAAAAATGAACGATTTATCGGTAGGAGGATCAAAAATGGGCTGATATTGTTAACCATATTCGATCACTACGGTTAGGAAAAGAACGTTTTGGTCAGCAATGGGCGTTCTGGTGCACGGGCAGGAGGGGTCATGAAGGTCGCGATCATTGGAGCCGGGATTTCCGGGCTGACCTGCGCATGGCTGCTGCATCCGCACCACGACATCACGCTTTACGAGTCGGAATCGGTGGTCGGGGGCCACAGCAATACGGTTGAGTTTGACCGTGAAGGCAAGACGTATCGAATTGATACCGGCTTCATCGTTTGCAACGATCGAAACTATCCCAACTTCATGAAGTTGCTGACTCGCCTTGCAATTCGCGGCGTGCCGACGGAAATGAGCTTTGCCGTTCGCTGTGATCGTACGGGAATTGAATATTCCGGGTCAGGCCTCTCTGGCGTGTTTGCTCAAAAGAGAAATCTGCTTCGTCCGTCATTTCTTCGTATGGTGGCCGACATTCTGCGGTTCAATCGCGCTGGGGCAGAGGATGCCGAGCGAGATCTTGGGACGATGACGGTGGGGGAATATCTCAGCCGTAACGGTTACGGGACTGCATTCTCCGAGCATTACCTGTTGCCGATGGGGGCGGCGATCTGGTCTTGTCCCACAGGCACCTTCGCCGATTTTCCGATACAGTTTATCCTTGAATTCTACCGGAACCATGGGCTGCTAAGTCTGACCAATCGTCCTCAGTGGTACACGATCCCCGGTGGTTCACGCCGTTATGTGGAACGCATTTCCGCGCCGTTTATGACAAGAATTCGCAACAGCTCTCCGGTGCAGCGAGTTGAACGCGATGCTGAGGGTGTGACGGTTTCTGCAGCGGGGGATGTTTCTCGTTTCGATGAGGTGATCTTTGCCTGTCACAGCGATCAGGCACTGAGAATGGTAGGACAACCCTCGGGGCTTGAGGAAAAAGTCCTTTCTGGTTTCCCTTATGAGATCAATGAGGCTGTACTTCACACGGACAGTTCTGTGTTGCCTCGCTGCCGAAAAGCGTGGTCGGCCTGGAATTATCGCATAGGGCAGTCCGGCGGCGATGCGTCTGCGGCCACGGTGACTTATAACATGAACATTTTGCAGCATATCCAGTCCTCAGAAACGTTCTGCGTAACACTCAACGACTCGGATCAGATCGCGGAGTCTTCAGTGATCTCCAGACATCGTTACGCCCACCCGATCTTCACCTCTCAACGAGCTGTTTTGCAGTCGATGCATGATCAATTGATTCGCCGCAATCGCACCTCGTTCTGTGGTGCCTATTGGGGCAATGGCTTCCATGAAGATGGCGTCAACAGTGCGCTGGCGGTTTGCCGTCGATTTGGTGTCATGGACATTGATGGTACGCTTGATGCAAATATCTCTGAGCAATCCTTGCTGAGACCGGTCGACACAACTCGTCGTTCAGCAGCGGCACCGGGAGGATCGCATGCATAGCTGCCTGTACTCGGGCACGGTGCGTCATCGCCGCTTCAGTCCATCGCACAACGAGTTCCGATATTCGTTGTTTCAGATGTACCTCGATCTTGCCGAGCTTCCCGAAATCTTTGATCCATATCTTCTTTGGTCCGCTCGACGTCCGGCAGTTGCATGGTTTCGCCGCGAAGATCATTTGGGTGATCGAGGAGTTCCGTTAGACATCAGCGTTCGCGATGAAGTGCAGCGACAGACTGGGACTCGTCCCAGTGGTGCCATTCGGCTGCTGACCAATCTGCGGTACTTCGGCTATGTGATGAATCCCGTCAGCTACTACTACTGCTTCGATCCGGTTACCGATCGATTGCAGACGGTGCTTGCGGAAGTGCACAACACGCCGTGGGGTGAGCGACATTGCTACGTTCTGAAGACTCCGATCCAGCGTCCTGGCGGCGCGTCTTCAGTGTTGTGGAACGATAAAGAGTTTCACGTATCGCCGTTTATGGGCATGGGCCTGCGTTACCGCTGGCGTTTGTCTGAACCGGCGGAATCGCTCGCCGTATCGATTCAATGCCATGAGATTTCCAATCTCGCGATGGATTCTGATTCGCCGTCGGAAAGTGTCAACAGTGAGTTGAGCGACCCCGCGTCTTCAACTGCTAAGACTCGCAGTCCGCGTCCGTTCGATGTGACTCTGTCGATGCGCCGGCAGGAGATCACCGCGTCTTCATTGCAACGCATTCTTCTGCATCATCCGTGCATGACAGCCAGCGTCACTTCCAAAATCTATTGGCAGGCGCTGAAACTTTGGTGGAAGCAAGTTCCTTATGTTCCTCATCCACGTCAACGGCGAACAGGAGTGATGCACGAGTCGACTGCGACTTTGTGATTGTGCTCTGCCGTTTTTGTCTCCGATACTTTGCTGAGTCCCGATATTTTGCTGAGATTAAGTCGATGCCAACATCTCTGAAATTAAAGTCTGCTTTCGGATGCGATGACATCTCTCTCGTGGAGCCTGCTCGCGACAAAAATCAGTCCGAATCCCTGAGCAACGGTGCCTCGGGCAGTTCGGCGACTGTGAAGTCGCACCGCAAGTGGCTCTGTATGTTCGAGCGAATCTGCAGGAGAATTCTCCGCAGTAACCTGAACCGGATCTCCACGGGCGAAGTGGTACTTGAATACGGCAATCATTCGGAGCGGTTCGGTGACCTCGAAACCAACGAATTGATGGGCCACGTGCAGGCTCTGTCGCCTCGTTTCTTCCGCAGCGTTGTCACCGGCGGCGATCTGGGCGCGGCCGAATCTTATCTGGAAGGCGAATGGGTTTCAGATGATCTGACGGATCTGTTTCGAGTTCTCCTCCGAAACGAAACTGTTCTGCAGACTTTCCGCAGTCCCCTGACAATGTTGACTCGCTTTGTCAGTCGATTAGGCCACTTTAGAAATCGCAACTCACGTGATGGCAGTCGACGCAACATTCATGAGCACTATGATCTTGGGAACTCGTTCTTTTCGTTGTTCCTTGATCCCACAATGATGTATTCCTCGGCGCTGTTCGCAAACGAGCAGGCATCGTTGGAAGAGGCATCGCTGGAGAAAGTTGATCGAGTCTGTCGAACTCTGCAGTTATCCCCTAATGATCATGTGCTGGAGATCGGCACGGGTTGGGGCACGTTTGCGATTTATGCGGCCGGAAAATACGGCTGTCGAGTGACGACGACCACGATCTCCGAAGAACAGTTTCGCATGGCAACACAGCGTGTGCAGGACGCGGGGCTGTCTGATCGCATCACGATTCTGATGAAAGACTATCGTGATCTTGAAGGTCAGTATGACAAACTTGTATCCATAGAAATGATCGAAGCCGTCGGGCAACAGTATCTGCCGGAATACTTCGCCACCTGCGATCGTCTGCTCAAAGAAAACGGCGCGATGATGATTCAGGCGATCACAATGCCGGAGCAGCGTTACGAACGTTATCGCAACTCGGTCGATTTCATCCAGAAGTACATCTTCCCCGGCGGCTTCCTGCCATCTGTTTCGGTCATGCAGGAATGCGTTGCGACTCGCACTTCCCTGCGAATGATTGAGATGATGGATTTTGGAATGCACTACGCGCGCACTTTGCGGCTGTGGAACGAGCGATTCCACGAGCGTCTCGACGAGGTTAGAGCCCTGGGGTTCGATGACCGATTTATTCGGATGTGGAGATACTACCTGTGCTACTGTGAGGCGGCATTCCTTGAACGGGCAATCGGTGTGTGTCAGGTGATGTGGGCGAAGCCCGGCTGCGTTTTGGGGAATGTGGGTAACACTTGTTCGTGAGAGATCGGATGGCCATGTTGCATGTTGTTGCACCGCTGATTGGATTTGCGGAACAGGGGAAACTGCCGGACTGGATGGTTCGGAAGGGAATTCAAAGTCTCCTGAAGACTCGGTTGAAAACGCTTGAGGGAACATCTCTGGAAGCTGCTGGTGATTCGTTTCGCCAGTTTCTTGGGGAGCTGTCAGCCGGCCCGGTGGCCTGCGTTCCGGAGAAGGCGAATGAACAGCACTACGAAGTTCCGCCAGCGTTTTTTGGAAACGTTCTGGGGGTCCATCGGAAGTATAGTTGCTGCTACTGGACTTCAAATACGCAGACACTCGATCAGGCCGAAGCGGAAGCTTTACGGCTGACGTGCGAACACGCACAACTGCAGGATGGTCAGACGATTCTGGAGCTGGGCTGCGGTTGGGGATCGCTAAGCCTGTGGATGGCCGAGCGTTATCCACGGGCCACAATCCTGGCGATCTCGAATTCGAATTCGCAGCGTGAGTACATCATGCATCAGGCGAGTCTGCGAGGGCTCCTGAATCTGGAAGTCAGGACTTGCGACATCAATGACTTCTCCTCCGATCGCCGCTTTGATCGAGTGGTGTCGGTTGAGATGTTTGAACATGTGAGAAATCATTCCCTGTTGATGCAAAGAATCAGCTCATGGCTTAAGCCTGACGGAATGTTGTTCGTCCATATCTTCTGCCATCATCGTTACGCCTATCCGTTCGAGGATACAGGAACAGCCAGTTGGATGGCACGCCATTTCTTCTCCGGCGGAATCATGCCCAGCCAAAATCTGCTGCTGAACTATCAATCAGATCTGTTGATCAGTGACCAATGGATCTGGGATGGAACTCATTACGAAAAGACCAGCAATGCGTGGCTGGAGTTGATGGATCTGAGAAGCAACACGGTTGAACCGATCCTGAAGGCCGCTTACGGTCAGGACTGGGAAGTCTGGCGTGGTCGCTGGCGAATGTTTTTCATGGCCTGTGCTGAGCTGTTCGGATTCCGCAATGGATCCGAATGGTTTGTGTCGCACTACCTGTTCCGACAAAGAGGCTGATCAGTGTCGACAATTCTGCTGAATACTCTGGCGTTGGCCATCGTCTACGTTGTTCTGGTTTGGCTGTTGAGCCTGAAGATGGGGCGGTGCGGAATCATTGATGCCTTCTGGGGGCCAGGTTTTGTACTGATTTCGTGGCTGGCATTTTTAAATTCCGACATCGCAAGTTCAGATCGATTGGACCTGATCTTTTTGCTGGTGATGGTGACTCTGTGGGGCATGCGACTGGGAATTCATTTGTCGATTCGAGTCTTCAGTGATCCGCATGAGGATCGTCGCTACGCAGCCATGCGAGACAAGTACCAACCGCATTGGTGGCTAAAGAGTCTCGGCATTGTGTTTCTGTTGCAGGGACTCATCATGTGGTTTGTGGCATGGCCCGTAACGACAGCCTTTGCCGGCGGTGATGGTAAGTCTTTGGCGATTTTGGGATCTGTCGGCATCTTCCTCTGGGGAACCGGTCTGTTCTTTGAAACCGTCGGAGATCTTCAATTGGCCCGCTTCCGTGCTGATGAACGGAACAAGGGGAAAGTACTCAACACCGGACTCTGGGGGATGACTCGACATCCGAATTACTTCGGAGATTTCGCCGTGTGGTGGGGACTGTGGATGTTCAGTGTCTCCTGTGGCGCACCGCTGTGGTCGATTGTTTCACCGGCCGTCATGGGATTCTTTTTGATGAAGGTTTCCGGGGTCACTTTGTTGGAAAAGGACATCGCTGAGCGACGGCCGGGATACGCCGACTACATCCGTTCTACAAATGCATTCTTCCCTGGACCTAAACGCCGTGGAAACTAAAGAACGGACCGATGAAATCAATGATCATCAAATGAAGAGAGTTCCCGTTTGAACCACGACTTCAGTGGTCATGGATTCGCAGCTACAACATCCTCCTGATCAAGCCAATTTGGTCCGATCGTCACGTCGACGTCCAACGGAACATCCAGAGTCATTGCCCCCTGCATCTTTTCGCGAATCAGTGGAATCAACGCGGCCGTGTCGTCGCGATGACATTCGAACACCAGTTCGTCGTGAATTTGCAGCAGCAGCGTGGCTCGCAGTGAACTGGACGCTAAGGCGGCATCAACATCCAGCATGGCCTGTTTGATCAGGTCGGCCGCTGAGCCCTGAATGACGGTATTGATGGCTGTTCGTTCGGGCATATTGCGATTGATCCCGGTCGTGCGACGAATTCCGGTGATCGCTCGGCGACGATTTAGGATCGTTCGAGCATACCCGGTGCGAACGGTATCTGTCAGCACTTGCTCGCAGAATGACGCGACTCCCGAGTACTTCGCGAAATAGTTGTCGATGAATTGAGCGGCTTCGTCTTTGCCGATTCCCAATGCTGCTGCCAGGCCCCACGGAGTTTGCCCGTAGATGACTCCAAAGTTGACGGCTTTGGCAATGCGCCGGAGATCGGAATTGACAGCTTCGACTGGAACGCCAAAAACTTCGCTGGCCACGGCCGAGTGAATATCGATGCCCTGCCGAAACGCTTCTCGCATGGCCAGATCGCCACTGAAATGAGCCAGCACGCGAAGTTCAATTTGTGAATAGTCGGCACAGACAAGAACCCAATCCGGATGACCGGCACGAAACGCCCGACGCACCTGGCGACCTTCCGGAGTTCGGATCGGAATGTTCTGCAGATTTGGATCGCTGGAACTCAGCCGTCCTGTGGCCGCCACGGTCTGATGAAACGTCGCGTGGATGCGGCCGGTCTGATCATTCACCAGCACAGGAAGAGAGTCGAGGTAAGTGCCTTTGAGTTTGATCAAATGGCGGCGTTCCATGATCTTCGCAGGCAGAGGATGCTGATGAGCCAGTTCCTCCAGAACTTCCTGATCCGTACTGGCACCCGTTTGGGTTTTTCGGATCACGGGCAACTTCAGATCTGTGAAAAGTACTATCGAAAGTTGCTTTGGCGAGTCGATGTTGAATGTCCGGCCTGCCATGGCGTAGATCTCGGCCGTCAATCGATCGATTTCAATAGCCGCCAGATCGCTTTGACGTTTCAGTTCCGGAACGTCGACACTGATGCCGGCAAATTCCATCTTCGCGAGAACTCGAATAAGCGGCGATTCCAGTGCATCGTGCAGAGGTGCGAGGCCGTCTTCCTGCAGGCCTTCCTGAAGTCCTGTTGCGACCGCCGTCAGAAGGCGAAGTTGGCGTTCGCAGCGGTTTGCTGATTCCTGAAATGGATCGGCCGGTGCCGCTGCAACATCGTCATCCTCTTCAAACATCGTCTTCTGGCGACCTTTGCGAGAATCCGCGATGGCCGCTTTCTTCACTGATTCCGTCGCATGACGATCAACGATTTCCGCGAGCTCATGATTCCTCGCGCCAGCATCCAGAAGATAGTCGGCAATGGAAGCGTCAAACAGTTGAACGGGAAGCGGCAATCCAGCGGACAGCAGAATATGACAAAGCGGCTTCGCGCTGGAAATGATTACTCGGCCGGGGAATGCAGAAATCCATTTCAGAAGAAGTTCAGAGGCGTCTGCGGATTGCGTGCCGGACAAATCCACAAGAATGGTGCGCGTCCCGTCGGAAACGCCAACGCCCGTGAGCCGTTTCTGACGCACGCCATTGCCGGACGTCATGAGTTCGATGAAGATGCTGCCGAGTGATTCGAATGACTGCAGTTCGTTCGACAGCGATGCCGGGGTCTTGACGGTGATCGTATCATTCGACTCCGCCGTCATCCCGACTGCAGCACCAAAAGCAGCCACAACACTGGACTCACTACCTGGTGATTGTTCTTCTGACAGCAGCAGCGATTTCTGGCGAGTACTCTTTTTGTCAGAACTGTCAGCGGATTTACCTTCAGCCGATTTTGTTCGTTTGTTGCCGGATTGAGCAGCCGCACTGTTCGCCGAATCGTCTGGCTCGAGCACCAGCTTTTCACGCATCTCCGTCGCGTAACGGCGAAAACCCAAAACAGTGAAGAGATCGTAGAGAGCTTGGAAATCGGGATCGCAGATGGTTGCCGCTTCGAAGTCCACCGCGATCGGCAGGTCGGTCCGCAGACGAACGAGTTCTCGGCTGAGTCGAGCCTGATCGGCAAACGTCGCCAGGTTCTCCGCTAACTTCTTGCCGGGCGCTTTGTCGGCATTAGCCAGGACGTTATCCAGAGTTCCGAATTGCTCGATCAGCGTTCGGGCTGTTTTAGGCCCGACTTTGGGAACGCCCGGCACATTATCGACGGAATCTCCGACCAGAGATTGGAAGTCAACGACCTGATCCGGTCGCACGCCCCAGTCCTCCATCAGACCGGCTTCGTCCAGAAAGGTATTCTTCCGGCAGTTCAGCATGCGAACCTGGGGGCTCAGCAATTGCCGGGCATCTTTGTCGGAGGAAACGATGACGACATCAAGATCTTTGGCGGCCGACTGAGCCGTCACGGTGGCGATCACGTCGTCCGCTTCCCAGCCAGCCATTTCCAGAACCGGGATCCGAAAACCCTCCAAAAGTTGCTTGATCAGGGGAATTTGAGGACGCAGGTCCTCAGGCATCTCCGCCCGATTCGCCTTGTATTTGTCGTAAATCTCGTCTCGTTTGCCAGGCCCCGGGGAATCGAACGCGCAGACGAGGTATTTCGGTTTGCGGTCGCGGATGGCGAAAATGTCCCGCGTAAAGCCGAAAACGGCGTTTGTGGGCTGCCCCTGAGTTCCGGTCATCGGAGGAATAGCGTGGAAGACCTGAAACATCAGAGAAAATGTATCGATGATGTAGATGCAGTCGCGGCTCATGAGGAAAACTTGCCGATAACTTCGTGTTCGTGGGGAATTGACCGGGCGAAGCTTACTGAATCCTGCTCACCGAGTAACGTGGTTCCGAGCTTGTGATCTCAACGGTGACTGTTTCCCCGTCGATGACAAAATGCGGGAACTCAGCAATTTGCATTTCTCCCCGCGTTTGGTACATTCAGGGACAATTGAGTTCTCAGACTGTTCAAATATTCAGGTGTCCAGAGGAGGGTTTTTGTGGTTAAGTTGCGTTTGCGTGATAATGAAAGTGTCAACGAAGCAGTGCGTCGGTTCCGTAAGTTGGTTGAACATGCCGGCGTGAAGAAGGAAATGCGCAAACGAGAATTCTACGAAAAGCCAAGTGACATTCGTCGCCGTGATCGTCGCCGTGCAGAAATGCGAGCACGCCGCGCCAATCAGCCACCAGAGCTGGAAGCCACATAGTTCAGGCTTGGTGCATACGTTGAAGATAAACAGAGGGCGAGCCTAATTCGGCATCGCCCTCTTTTGCTGATGCCCATGTGTTGTTCTCCTTTCTTGCTGCAGGCTTCATCTCTTTTTGCAGCATCCTCCCTGGGCTTCGGACTGGTCGGTCGAATCAGTATCGGAACCCCGCCCACGTTTGGGGCTTTTCGCGATGCATCGTGTAGTCATTGGTGAGCCATATAAGTTTATTCCGCCTTATCGCGGAGAGTGGTTCTCATGGTTGTTTCGACTGTGGCTACGCCCCTATCTGCGCAAGTCGTATGGTGTCTGGCAGTGTACCTACGAAGGTCTCGATCACGTTCGCGATAGTCTGAAAGCTGGCCACGGCATTCTGTTGTGTCCGAATCATGCGCGCGATTCAGATCCCATGATTATCGGGATGCTGTGTCGCAAGATTCCCAGCCATGTTTATTCGATGGCGAGCTGGCATATCTTCAAGCAGAGTCAGTTGGAGTCGTTCGTCGTTCGTCGGCTTGGCGGATTTAGTATCTATCGAGAAGGGCTTGATCGTCAGTCGCTTGATACTGCAGTGCAGATCGTATCGACCGCCGAACGGCCGCTGGTGATTTTTCCGGAGGGCGTGGTTTCACGGTCCAACGATCGTCTGAATTCTTTGATGGATGGCGTCTCATTCATTGCTCGGGTCGCAGCAAAGAAGCGTGCGGAGATCGATCCTGGTAAGAAAGTTGTGATTCATCCGGTCGGTATGCGTTATCGCCTGACTCGTGACCTGATGGACTGTGTCGGGCCGACTTTGAAGATGCTCGAAGAAAGAACGTTCTGGAAAAGTCACGAACATTTGCCGGTTTTGAAGCGAATCCACAACCTCGCAAACGCGCACCTGGCAACACGAGAAATTGAAATCCTGGGTGACACCCGCAGTGGCCCGTTTCGTCCGCGGATTGACAATCTGATCAACGGGATCCTGCAGCCCGCGGAGCGACAATGGCTTGGTAAAGCTCGCACGGGAGATGTGGTTTCTCGAGTCAAGGACATTAGATCAGCCATCGTGCCGGAATTGCTGCGGGGCCATCTTTCGGAGGATGAACAACGCCTGCGATGGCGGCAACTGACAGATTGCTATTACGCTCAGACGCTGTCCATGTACCCGATTGATTATCTCGATGAAGGTGCCCGAGGCCCCGTGACTCCTGAGCGTATTGCTGAAACCGTGCATCGTCTTGAAGAAGATCTGACTGACAAGGTAACGCACCAGGAGTGCTGGCGGGTCGACTTCAGAATTGGCCCGGCCATTGAAGTTGATCCCGGTCGAAAGCCTCGTGGACCGGATGTGCTGATGCAGACGCTTCGTTCTGAAATGCTTCGACTGTTAAGTGTCGAAGACTGGTGGCCGCCGGAACCGGTAGTTAACGTGGCTGAATAGCTCGATCTTGAAACCTCTGTCAAAGACCTCTTCACCTCGTGACTCAGGATGATCACAAATTGGACGGTCTCTACGCAGGCATCAGTGCCACAGTCATGGGGTTGGGACGATTTGGAGGCGGCGTCGCTGCGGCGCGGTTTCTTGCTCAGCAGGGAGCACTCGTTACGGTCACGGATCTAAGGCCGGCTGAAGAGTTGGAAGATTCCATCGCAGCGTTGTCGGATGTTTGCATTCATCGCTGGGCTCTTGGTGAACATCCGGTGGATGTCTTTCATGGCTGTCAACTGCTGGCCGTTAACCCCGCTGTGAGGCCGGACAACCCCTTCGTAAACGAAGCAATCCAGCGTGGCGCGGATGTCACAACGGAGATCGAACTTTTTCTCCGCCACAACCCCGCGCCGGTGATTGCTGTTACCGGCAGCAATGGTAAGTCGACGACCACGGCCTTGATCCATAATCTGCTCAAGGGATCACCGACAGACGAAGAACCCAACTCCGGCTTTCGAAACATCTGGCTGGGTGGAAACATCGGAATCAGCCTGCTTGATAAGCTCTCGCAGATCACTAACGACGACATCGTGGTTCTCGAACTGAGCAGTTTTCAACTCCAAACCCTTCGACGAAAGCGCTTTCGGCCTCAAATTGCCGTACTGACGAATTTCACTCCCAATCATTTGGACTGGCACGGGACAGTCGCTGCCTATCGCGCAGCCAAGCAGGCGATCTTCGAGTTTCAGACGACTGACGATGTCGCCATCGTTCCTGGCGACGAAGATGATGCAGGAGAAGGAGCCGAGCCGATCGCCCGGAAGACTCGCGGGCAGCGAATGCAGTTTGGACTTGTTGATCAAGGCGAAGATGGAGTCTTCTTTGACGATGGCAATTTGATTCTGCGTGCGGCTCGAGGCACTTTTGAAGACAGTGTGCGTTTAACAATTCCGGCCCAGCTTCCCGGTGCGCATAACGCACTTAATGTCGCGGCAGCCACTTGTGCGGCGTGGCAGGCGGGTGCCAATCCTGAATCCTTCTCGGCCTCTCTCAAAACGTTTCAACCCTTGCCGCATCGCTTGCAATTGGTTGCTGAACAGGCTGGTCGGCAGTTCTGGAACGATTCGATCGCGACAACACCCGAGTCCGCGATCATGGCACTTCGAGTCTTCTCGGGGCGTGCCGTTTTGCTTGCCGGAGGATACGACAAAGGTCAGGATCTGCGTGAATTTGCCAACGAGATCAAGGCCCGTTCTAAAGCAGTGGTACTGATGGGAAAGACGGCGGAATCCCTGAAAACGCTGCTGGACTCTGGCGATCAGTCGGCGACACTTCCGACGATTGTCGCGGGAGACTTTGCCGAAGCATTTGCTCGTGCGGTTGCACTCAGCAATCCAGGCGATATCGTGCTTCTTTCACCCGGGTGTGCAAGTTACGGGTGGTTTCGAGATTATCGAGAACGAGGCGAATTGTTTTGTCAGTTCGCCAGGGAATGGAGACCTGTGGAATGATGCTCAGGATGAACATGCGTTCGTGGCGGCCTTTGTCATGTCCTCGTAATTTTTTTGCGATGATGTCTCTTATGGTATGGCTGCCTTCGCTGGCTTTATTGACCGGCTGCGAAGAAGGTCCGGCGACGGATAAAACGGCCGAGCATGCTCGCCGAGCGGCTAAGGAAGATTCAACCACGTTGAAGATGACTCCTGATGAGCTGCGCAAGAAGCTCAAGACGAACGAGATGGCTACGTTTCTCGTCTCAGGCAACGATATTGTTGAGGTGAATCTGTTCCGCTCGGGTGTGCGATCGATCGAGCCGCTGAAGGGCTTACCTTTGCGCGGGATCGATCTGGGACTGACTTCGGTGGCCGACCTGTCGCCATTGGCAGGGATGAAGCTGGAGACATTGATTCTGGAGAATGTTCCTGTGAGTGATATCAGCGTTCTGAAAGGCATGCCGCTGAGAGTGCTCAAGATGCAGAAGACCAAAGTCACAGACTTCTCAGCTCTGCAGGGAATGCCTTTGGAACAGCTCAATCTTCTGAATTTGCCGTTCAGTGATTTGTCACTCTTAAAAGGCATGCCGCTGAATACTCTGTGGCTGACAGCAACACAGGTCACAGATCTCACCGATCTTCCCGCTGGCCGACTGGTGAGTCTCGACATCGAGCGCACGGCGGTCAGCAATCTGTATCCGCTTGCAACGGTGTCATCTTTGCGGAGGTTAAACATCGCAGAGACGCAGGTAACAGATGTAACTCCGCTTCGAGGTCTGGGATTGGAAAGGATCGTTCTGACGCCGGAACGAATCCGCACCGGCATGGAGCATCTGCGAGCCATGAAGAGCCTGGTTCTGATTCAGACTTCTATCGAAGAAGAAATGTCAGCGGAAGACTTCTGGAAACGCTTTGACCTTGGCGTATGGACAACGACAGACGTGACACCGGCGAGTGAAAGTAAGTAGCGGTCTTCAGGGATGCTATTTTCTCGCGTAATCAGCCGGAACTCGCAGGCCATTGCCGTTGTAGGCATGCGTAGTCGGGTCACTGGGCGAATGCTGGGGCGTGAGTATTTGTTACCCACGAAATATACGAAAGAATTATATAGAAGTGACGCAGGCGTTTGCTGCCTTTTCGTGTATTTCCAGTCTTTCGTGGTTCAGAAATGAATTTGGTTTTTCTGCCCCGACTTCGTGTCGGGCAGAGTATTCAATCACTCACACAACGGCCAAGTCCCGACTGCCGCAGTTCTCTTCGCTGCTCTCGAGTGCCCGTGTCGGAAAGTCATCGTGAGTAAGTGTGAACCACGAAATACACGAATCACACGAAAGAATCGCAGTTGAGCGATGCGTGGGATAATGTTGCGGTTTTCGGATTCACCGCATCGCATGTTTTTGAAACATCTCTGTTGAGCCAGCGAAAGATTTCAAATATGGATGTTCTGTTCAAAGAAGAGAGTTATCAGATTATGGGGGCTTGTTTTGAAGTCTACAAAGAGAAAGGGTGTGGCTTCGCTGAGGCCGTGTACCAGGAATGTCTGGAGATCGAGCTGAACCTTCGATCTATCCCTTTCAAAGCTCAGCCTGAACTTCTGTTGTCCTACAAGAGCCGCCCATTGAAGCAGAAGTTTATCCCGGATTTTCTGTTGTTCGACAAGGTTGTAGTCGAACTGAAGGCCGTGAAAGAGCTCAACGACGAGCACCGGGCGCAGGTGTTCAACTATCTTAAGGCGACCGGATTTCGACTTGGTCTTCTGATTAATTTTGGTCACTTTCCGAAGGTTCAGTTCGAACGAATCGTCCTTTGAGCCGTCTCGCGTGACAGACTCACAAAGAGAAACGAAGAATCACGTAGAAGGCACCTTGAGGCTCGCAGCCTTTTCGTGTCTTTCGTAGTTCAAAAATGAATTTGGGTTTTCTGACCTCACTTGGTGGAGGGCATCGTGTCCAGTGAAGCCGACAACCACCATGTTCCGACTGCCGCATTTGTCTCGCTGATTCTTAGTGCATGCGCAGGAGAATCATTGTGAGTAGGTGTTGACCACGAAAGACACGGAACACACGAAAGAATCGCATTGAAGACACACAGGCGTTTGCCGCCTTTTCGTGTCTTTCGTGGTTCCAGAATGAATTTGGGTTTCTTCAAATGGCCAGGCGCAGCGAGGGGAGCTACTGCGGCCGATAACCCTGGCGATTCCATTTCATCACACATTCCTGCAGAATGATCCCGGTGACCAGAGCACTCACCGGCTCGAAGCACTCTCAACGACGATGCAATCTGGGGAGAATCATCATGCAGCATGGGCTTCGGTTCCTTATCTTTCTCGGCGTGGTGATTGACGCCTCGTCCGCGTTTTCTCAGTCGGCGACTTCAGACCCGCAGACGACCGAGAGCTATATCCGCCTGCACTACACCAAGCACGAATACATGGTGCCGATGCGTGATGGTGTTAAGCTGATGACGGTTGTGTTCGTGCCAAAGGAGACGGGCAAGACTTATCCGATCCTGATGAAGCGTACGCCGTACAACGTGGCGCCGTATGGAGAAGAAAAGTATCCCTCAAAGTTAGGCCCGAGTGAACATTTTGTGCGAGCCGGCTACATCTTCGTGAATCAGGATGTGCGAGGACGATTCGCGTCCGAGGGGCAATTCATTCAGGTCACGCCTCACATCGTTAACAAGACGAAACCGACCGATGTTGATGAGAGTTCGGACACTTTCGATACGATCGAATGGCTGTTAAAGAACGTTCCGAATCATAACGGTCGTGTAGGAATGTATGGCATCTCGTACCCCGGCTTCTACGCGGCCGCCGGTATGATCGACGCTCATCCTGCGTTGAAAGCCGTCTCTCCGCAGGCTCCCGTGGGGGACTGGTACTTCGACGACTTTCTGCACCACGGCGCTTTCTTTCTGGCTCATGCTTTCAAATGGCTGAGCGGCAATGCGACCGAGCGGCCGACCCCAACGATGGAGCCTGCGAAACCTTATGTCTACCCAATGACTGACGGCTACAAAATGTTCCTCGAAGCCGGGTCCGTCGAGAATATCGACAAGCTCTACCTCAAAGGCGCGATTCCGTTCTGGGAAGACATGATGCAGCATCCGAATCGTGATGAGTTCTGGCAGAAGCGTGCCATCATACCGCATCTAAGAAATGTCGCACCGGCGGTCATGACGGTCACGGGCTGGTACGATGCCGAAGATCTGTATGGTTCTTTCAAGACATATCAGTCGGTCGAGAAGTTGAACCCGAATGTGAACAGCGTTCTTGTCGTTGGACCGTGGCACCATGGCGGCTGGGCGTCCGTCGATGGCGATAAACTTGGGAATGTTTCTTTCGGTTCAAAGACCGGAGCGTTTTATCGAGCTGAGATTGAGCTGCCGTTCTTCGAGAAATATCTCAAGGATGCGGAACATTCAGCTCCTGCTGAAGCGACGGTGTTTGAGACTGGTTCCAATACCTGGAGAACCTTCGATGCGTGGCCGCCAAAAAACGTTGAATCGCAAACTCTCTATTTGAAACCGCATGGCAAGCTGGACTTTCATCAGCCCGAAGGAAAAGACGCAGAGTCATTTGATGAGTTCGTCAGTGACCCCAGCAAGCCGGTCCCGTATACGGAAACCGTAACTCCACGCATGACGATCGAGTACATGGTCGATGATCAGCGGTTTGCTTCCCGACGTCCCGATGTGCTGACTTATCAGACGGAACCGTTTGCTGAGGAAACGGTCATCGCCGGTCCGATTCAGACGGATCTTTGGGTGTCGACCACGGGCACAGACGCGGACTGGATCGTCAAGCTGATCGATGTCCGCCCGGACGGGCCAGACACCATTCCTCTTGCCGGATATCAGATGTTGCTGCGGAGTGAAGTGATTCGAGGTCGCTTCCGGAATGACTATGCGAAGCCAGAAGCCTTTGTTCCCGGCGAGCCAACTCAGGTCCGACTTGAGTTGTTAGACGTGCTGCATCGCTTTCAGAAGGGTCATCGTTTGATGATCCAGATTCAGAGCACCTGGTTTCCGCTGGTCGATCGGAATCCGCAGACCATTGTGCCTAACATCTACTTTGCAAAGCCAGAAGATTTCCAAAAGGCCACGCATCGAGTCTTCCGCTCGTCACATCACTCGACCAGTCTGAATATTGGCGTGCTGCCGCCAGTCACGACGCTCACACCGTGATTGTTTGGTTCTGCGCGAGATGGAGCGGGGGCCCACAACGGAGGAAATGAAACGGAGATTGTATTCCGTGAGTGGACCGAAACGCCGGGTGAAATGCGAATGGCGCGAGGACATCATTTTGGACCACTAATCAACACTGATAGACGCTAATGAATGCAAACAAGGTGCAGAAACAATGCCCTTATCCGCAGTGTGATTTCATTCGGTCGCTGTTCGACACGATCTTTGGAAGATCTTCAGGGCGACTATTGTCCGGACCTCAGCAGCCATTAGCGTCAATTAGAGTTCATTAGTGGTCACCAACGATACCGTTCCGCGCACATCATTCTGCGCAGAACCCATTTTGGGGGTCAGAACGTCGAAGACGTTCCGGGCGGGCTGCTATCGTACCTGAGAGCCGACGGCGACCATCGAGCTGCCATCGAACGAAAAGAGGGTTTCGGAACATCCCGAATCCCTCCACATTATCAACACAAAAATAGGGCTGCTCGGACTTGAACCGAGAACCAACGGATTATGAGTCCGCTGCTCTAACCGATTGAGCTACAGCCCCGCATTGGCAGGATAACATTGCGTTTGGTAGACGA